>Ga0315297_10001617_pt1 | contig 14028 bp, 15 predicted proteins | sample YL17G15_0_MG_FD_203628 | JGI IMG/M metagenome (GOLD analysis project Ga0315297, IMG submission 203628) | Sediment microbial communities from Yellowstone Lake, YNP, Wyoming, USA - YL17G15_0 | ecosystem: Environmental > Aquatic > Freshwater > Lake > Sediment | place: USA: Wyoming | collected... | reverse complement strand
GAAGAACACGACCGCGGCGAACAGCACGAAAAAAACCGCGAGGCCGTAGATGTCCTTCACCGTGTAATAAGGGTGCATCGCGATGCCATCCAGCGGGCGGCCATCGCTCCCCTTGTTCTTCTTGATCTCGATGCCATCAGGGTTGTTGGACCCGACCTCGTGCAGCGCGAGGATATGCGCGACCACCAGGAAAATCAGCACCAGCGGCACCGCGACCACGTGCAGCGCAAAGAAGCGGTTCAGGGTGATGTCCGAGATGAAGTAGTCGCCGCGAATCCACTGGACCAGCGCGTCGCCGATCCAGGGGAAAGAGCCGAACAGCGAGACGATAACCTGGGCGCCCCAGTAGGACATGTTGCCCCAGGGCAGCAGGTAGCCCATGAAGGCCTCTGCCATCAGTGCGACGTAGATCAGCATGCCGAAGATCCACAGCAGTTCACGCGGCTTGCGGTGCGAGCCGTACAGCAATGCGCGGAACATGTGCAGGTAGACGACGATGAAGAACGCCGATGCGCCCGTCGAGTGCATGTAGCGGATCAGCCAACCCCACTCGACGTCCCGCATGATGTACTCGACCGAGCCGAAGGCCTCGGTGTCCGAGGGCTTGTAGCTCATCGTCAGGAAGATGCCCGTGACGATCTGCAGCGCCAGCACGACCAGCGCAATTGAGCCGAAGTAGTACCAGAAGTTGAAATTCTTCGGAGCGTCGTACTCCGACATGTGCTCTTTCCAGAGCGCAGTCAGTGGAAAACGCTCGTCGATCCAGGCGCCAAGCGCCTGCAAGCGGCCACCCGTCGCCGCATCCGGCCGTTCCGGCGCCATCAGCCGACCCTCGCCTCGTCGATTCCGATCAGGAGGCGCTGATCGTCGACGAAGGCGTACGGCGGAACCTCCAGATTGGTCGGTGCCGGCACGCCCTTGAACACCCGACCAGAGACGTCGAACTTGGAGCCGTGGCAGGGGCAGAAGAAACCGCCCGGCCAGTCCGCTTTGAGCACGCCGTCGTCGCTCGCGCCCGGACTGAAACGGTTCTGCGGCGCACAACCGAGGTGCGTGCAAACGCCCATTACGACGAAATACTCGGGTTTGCGCGCCCGCTGGTCATTCTTTGCATACTCGGGCTGCCTGGATTGATCCGAGCGCGGGTCCGACAGCATGGCATCCATCTTGGCCAGTGACTCCAGCATCCCGGGTGTGCGCCTGACGACATAGACCGGCTTGCCGCGCCACACGATTTTCAGCATCGCGCCCGGCTCCAGCTTGCTGATGTCGATTTCGACCGGCGCGCCGAGCGCCTTGGCTCGCGCACTGGGCTTCCAGGAGGCCAGGAATGGCGCCGCCGCGAACGCGACACCGACCACACCGGTCAAAGTCGTTGCCACCGTCAGTAACTGCCGCCGGCCCCGGTCGATTGATTCGCTCATCGATTCAATTTTCGTTCGTTGCAGGGATTGACGCATTATACACAGCGATACATCTTCCAAACGGAGGCTTGCGCGCGCATGTCAAGGATTCCGGGCTGGTTGCGCTGGATATCACCGTGGGTCGCATTGGGGCTTGCGGTGGCGCTCGCGGTTGTGCTGCTGAAGCCGGGCGCGAACGTCAATAAACTGGCCGCGACCGTGTCCGCCACACCCGCACAAGTCACGAAGGCAGACGCTGTGAAGGCCGATCCCGCGCTCGCGCCTGCCCCGCAGCCACAGTTCGTGAGCTATGCCGATGCGGTGGACCGCTCGGCGCCGGCGGTCGTCAATATCTCCACCGAGCGCCGCGTACTGGTGCCGAGTGTCGGCAATCTGCCGCCGGAATTCGGCCGGCTGTTCGGCGATGTCTGGCCGGATTATCGCGAACGCGTGGAACGCAGCCTCGGCTCGGGCGTCATCTACGATGCGCGTGGCCACATCGTGACCAACTTCCACGTCATCGAGAATGCCACGCTGATCAATGTGCAGCTCAAGGACAACCGCGAGGCGCCCGCCACGCTGGTCGGCGTGGATCGCGATACCGACCTCGCCGTCCTCAAGATCGACCTCGGGAAGCTGCCGGTGATTGCGATCGGCCGTTCCGACCGGCTGCGGGTCGGCGAGCCGGTGCTCGCGATCGGCAATCCAATCGGCCTCGGCCAGACCGTCACGCAGGGAATCATCAGCGCGACCGGCCGTGGCCGGCTCGGTGTCTCCACCTACGAGAATTTCATCCAGACCGATGCGCCGATCAATTTCGGCAATTCGGGCGGAGCGCTCATCAATGCATCGGGTGAACTGGTCGGGCTCAACACGGCGATCGCGGGCCGGATGCTCGGCATCGAGGGAATCGGCTTTGCGATTCCGGTTGACCTCGTGCGCGGGGTCGTGGACGCGATCCTGCATGACGGCAGGGTTGTGCGCGGCTGGATCGGGGTCGTGCCGCGCGACGTGACTGCGGGCGAGTCCGAGCAGTTTGGAATCCCGGACGGTTCGGTGCTGGTCAGGCAGGTCTATGCCGGAAGTCCGGCGAACTCGCAGGGTGTCGAACGGGGCGATGTGATCATCGAGGTCAATGGTACCCAGCTGCATGGCGCACAGGACCTGATGGCACGCGTCGCGATGCTGAAACCCGGCCAGGGCGTGCGGCTCAGCCTGTGGCGCGGGCCGCCGTTCGAAGGGCCGCTTCGCGAGCATAATGTGCGGATCGAAGTCGTCGAGCGGCCCGCACAGGCCGCCGCCTCGCCCGCCGCCTGATCCGACTCAGGTTCGCGCGCCCGGTATGCGCCGGATGCTGGCGCCGAGCTGGCGCAGCTTTTCCTCGATGCATTCATAGCCGCGATCGATGTGGTAGATGCGTTGGACGTCGGTCACGCCCTCGGCGACCAGTCCCGCGAGCACGAGACTGGCCGACGCGCGCAGGTCGGTGGCCATCACCGGCGCACCCGAAAGCCGGGGGACGCCCTGGATCACCGCGGTGTGGCCCTCGATGCGCAGTTCAGCGCCGAGCCGGCGCAATTCGAGCATGTGCATGTAGCGGTTCTCGAAGATCGTCTCGACGATCGTCGCCACACCATCGGCGACCGAATCGAGCGCGGCAAACTGTGCCTGCATGTCGGTCGGAAACCCCGGGTATGGCGCGGTACGGATATCCACTGCAGTTGGCCGCTTTCCATGCATGTCGACGCTCGCCCAGTCCGGGCCTGTCTCGACGGTTGCGCCGGCCTCGCGCAACTTTGCGAGCACCGCGTCGAGGTGATCCGGTCGCGTGCTGCGCACACGCACCCGGCCACCCGTGATCGCGCCGGCGACCAGAAATGTGCCAGTCTCGATGCGATCCGGGAGCACGTCGTACTCGCATCCGCCAAGGCGTTCGCGGCCGTCGATGACGATCGTGTCGGTGCCCGCGCCGGAGACGGCGGCGCCCATGGCATTGAGGCAGCCCGCTAGATCGACGACCTCCGGCTCGCGCGCGGCGTTCTCGATCACCGTGCGGCCTTCAGCAAGCGTCGCCGCCATCATCAGGTTTTCGGTGCCGGTAACGGTGACGGTGTCGAGCACGATGCGGGTGCCCTTGAGGCGCCCGGCTTTCGCGTGGATGTAGCCGCTCTCGACGCCGATTTCCGCGCCCATGGCCTCGAGACCCGTGATGTGCAGATTGACCGGTCGCGCACCGATTGCACAGCCGCCGGGCAGCGAAACCCGCGCCTCGCCGTGCCGCGCGAGCAGCGGACCGAGCACCAGGATCGATGCGCGCATTGTCTTGACCAGCTCGTAGGGCGCAACCGGTGTCGTCAGGCGCGCGCCGTCGACCTCGACACGCATGCCCTCGCCGACCGTCACGCCGACACCCATGCGACCCAGCAGCTCGATCATCGTCGTGACGTCGTGCAGGTGCGGGACATTGCCGATCGTCAATGGCGCATCGGCCAGCAGGCCCGCCGCAAGGATCGGCAGTGCCGCATTCTTGGCCCCCGAAGCCCGCACCTCGCCGGAAAGCCGGATACCACCTGAGATCTGGAGCTTATCCATGGCCGGGCGCCTCAGCTCGCCGCACGGCGCGCCCACTCGTCGGGCGCCGGTGTGTCGAGCGACAAGGCGTGAATCTCCCTGCCGACCGCGGCACCGAGCGCCCGGTAGACGAGCTGGTGGCGTTGAATCGTCCTGAGCCCCGCGAACTGCGCCGCCACCACCAGCGCCTCGAAATGCACGTTATCCTGCGAACGCACTTCGATCGTTGCTCCTGGCAACGCCAATTCGATTTGTGCGTGTACTTGCTCCGGCGTCATCTATTCATCGCTCCAAAACGGGCCGCCATCTTATCCGGCTCCGCCGCTCAACGGCACAGCCTGCGGCGGGATGGACGGCCAGGCAGGCCTTTTCAGGATCGTGCGCGACAGGGATGTCGCGCCCGAAGCCTACAGGGATGTATTCACGGCGGTCCTGAAAAGGCCTGCCTGGGCGTGCTCCCGCCGCCCGACTCGCCGGAGGGTGGCGGACGCCGGTGTATGATGTTTAATTGCTTTGGGCATTGAATTCACACGCATGAACAAGCCTGCAGACGGGAAGAGCCTGATCGACAAGGGACGCCAGGCGCTACGCATCGAGGCGCAGGCGGTTGCCGCGCTCGTCGACCGCCTCGGCGACGAATTCGCCGCTGCCTGCCGCATCTTCCTCGACTGTCGCGGTCGTGTCGTCGTGTCGGGCATGGGCAAGTCCGGCCACGTCGGCGGCAAGATCGCCTCCACATTCGCAAGCACCGGGACGCCGTCCTTTTTCCTGCATCCCGCCGAAGCCAGCCACGGCGATCTCGGGATGCTGACCAAGGGTGATTCGGTGCTGGCAATCTCGAACTCCGGCGAAACCGCCGAACTCCTGACCATCCTGCCGCTCATAAAGCGCATGGGTGCGCCGCTCGTCGCGATGACCGGAAATGGGAAATCGACACTCGCGCGCGAAGCCGACGTACATCTCGATGTCAGCGTGCCCGCCGAAGCCTGCCCGCTGAACCTCGCGCCGACCGCGAGCACGACGGCGACGCTCGCGATGGGCGATGCGCTCGCGGTCGCGCTGCTGGGCCATCGCGGATTCACGGAAGCCGATTTCGCGCGCTCGCACCCCGCCGGCGCATTGGGCCGCAGACTGTTGCTGCACGTCTCCGATGTCATGCGCAGCGGCGACGACCTGCCGATGGTACGACCCAACACGCCGCTGTCCGAAGGGCTCCTCGAGATGTCGCGCAAGCGCCTCGGCATGACGGCCGTGGTCAATTCGAAACAGCATGTCGTCGGCATCTTCACCGACGGCGACTTGCGACGCGCGCTCGACCGGCGCATCAACATTCAGAAGAGCCGCATGGCGGATGTCATGACGAAGGGCGGCCGCTCGATCGCCCCGCAGGAACTCGCGGCCGAGGCCGTGCTGATGATGGAAAGACACGCCATCAACGCCCTCCTCGTGGAGGACGACAAGGGCCGGTTGGTCGGCGCGCTGAATGTCCACGACCTGCTGCGCGCGGGGGTCATGTGACGGCCGCCGCCGACATCGCCCTCGTTGTGTTCGATGTCGACGGCGTGCTGACCGACGGCCGCTTGTTGTTCGGGCCGGATGGCGAGACCCTGAAATCCTTCCATGTCCGGGACGGCCATGGCATCAAGATGCTGATGGCCGCCGGTATCCGTGTCGCGGTGATCTCCGGGCGGCGCTCGACCGCGGTCACCGAGCGTATGCGCGAACTCGGTGTCAATGACGTCGCGCAGGGCGTCAACGACAAGTCCCGCGCCCTCAACGATCTGCTGGCACGCACGAAGATCGATGCGCGCAACGTCGCCTGCCTGGTCGACGATACCCCGGATCTGGAATTGATGGCCGCGGTCGGCCTCCCGGCTGCGGTGGCCGATGCGCATCCCAGGGTGCTGGCCGTGGCCAGCCATGTGACCAAGGCCGCCGGCGGGCAAGGCGCCGCGCGAGAATTCTGTGACTGGCTGCTGGCGGCGCGGGACGGCAAGCAATGACCGGTCGGCTGCTCCTGCTGGCTTCATTGATGGCGCTGATCGCGGTGCTGGTCGAATGGCGCCTGCTCGGGCGCGAAATCACGTCGCCGGCCACCGAGACCGCGCGGCCGGGTTATTACATGAAAGGCATCGGTCTCGAGGATTTTGGTGCCGATGGAAATCTGCGACTCGGGCTGCAGGCGGCAACCGCCGATGAAGATCCGGTCAACGGTGTTGTCACGCTGCGCGAAGTCGTCGTCGACTACCACGTGCTTGCGGGCCAGAGCTGGCACCTCACTTCGACCGAGGCCCACGTGCCGCGCGGCGCCCATGCAGTCGATTTCTCAGGCGACGTGCGCATGAGCGGACGGGTCGGCGATCAGCCCGGGCTCGGCGAACTGAGCACCGAACACCTGATGTTCGACACGGCCAGTGAGCACGCCGAGACCCACGATCCGGTCGCGCTCGCATTTGGCCGCCATGTCATGCACGCCACGGGCATGCAGGCCGACTTGAAGGCCGGCCGCCTGCAGCTAGAATCCGAAGTCCATGGCCTTTTCAACCCGTAGGCATGCAATTGCAGCCGTCTTACTCGGCGCTGTCGTCTGCGCTGCGATTGCACAGGACCGCAATCGGTTGCCGATCACGGTCGAGGCACGATCGACGGACTTCGACTACCAGAACAGCGTGCTGGTCTTCAACGATGTGACGATCGTCCAGGGCGCGGTTCGCATTACGGCCGAGCGGGCCCAGGCCAATGGTCTCGACTTCGAGGACAGCAGCTGGGAATTCAGCGGTTCAGTGCGCATGAAATTGACCGATGGCGAACTCGCGAGCGACACTGCCCGGGTACGCTTCTCAAAAGGCGAGATCCAGAGCGCGACCGTGACCGGGGCGCCGGCGACATTCGAGCAGCGCCACGAGGCGCAGCTTGCACAGGGACGCGGGAATCGCATTGACTACGATCTGGACCGCGGCACGGTGGAACTCGCCGGCGATGCCTGGCTCTCGGATGGGCACAACGAGATCACCGGCACGACGCTCGTTTACAGCACCGGGACCCAGCGCGTGATTTCGCAGGAACAGGTCGTCATCACAATCAAGCCGCGCGAGCCGGAAGTTGCCCCCATGCCCGTGGCTGTCCCCGCAACCGAGCCGAAAAAACCCGAATGAGCCTGCTAACCGCGACCGGTCTCGAAAAGAGCTACAAGAAACGCCAGGTCGTCTGCTCGTTGTCGCTTCAGATCGAGAGCGGCGAAGTTGTCGGCCTGCTCGGACCCAATGGCGCCGGCAAGACCACGGCGTTCTACATGATCGTCGGCCTCGTGCCCTGCGACGGTGGGCGCATCGAGCTCGACGGCGAGGACATCACGCGGCTGCCGATGCATGCACGCGCACGCCTCGGCCTCGGTTACCTGCCGCAGGAAGCCTCGGTGTTCCGGCGCATGACCGTGTCCGACAATGTGATGGCGATACTGGAGACCCGCCGTGATCTCGACGAAGCGGCGCGCAATGAGGCACTCGAGAACCTGCTCGAAGAGCTGCATGTCGCGCACCTGCGCGAAAACATGGGCATGAGCCTGTCGGGCGGCGAGCGGCGGCGCGTCGAGATCGCCCGGGCACTGGCGGCGGACCCCGCCTTCATCCTGCTGGACGAGCCCTTTGCCGGTGTAGATCCACTGTCCGTGCACGACATCCAGCGCATCGCCCGCCACCTGGCCGACCGCGGTATCGGAGTCCTGATCACCGATCATAACGTCCGGGAAACGCTGGGAATTTGCAGCCGTGCGTACATCGTCAACCAGGGCGCGGTACTGGCCGCCGGATCTGCCGACGAGATCCTTGCCAATTCGGAGGTCCGCAAGGTTTACTTGGGCCAGGATTTCCGGCTCTGACTGAGCGGCGTAGAGGCGCCACACGCGCGCATGATGAAACAATCACTGCAGCTTCGGATCGGCCAGCAGCTGACGATGACGCCGCAGCTGCAGCAGGCGATCAGGCTGTTGCAGCTTCCCACACTCGAATTGCAGGCCCAGATCCAGCAGGTGCTCGAGACCAACGTGATGCTCGAGGCCGTAGAAGACTTCGAGTCCACTGCTTCGCTCGAGACCCTGGCAGACGACGACCGCGGCGAAGGGGATGCGGCGGACACTGACGAGCCGGTCGTCGAGATCGGCGACGAATGGACCGAACCGACCGCGGCCGAGTCGGAGACACCGTGGTCGGGAAGCAGCGATGGCGCGCAAAATTTCGAGGACGAGGCCTGCCAATCGCTCCAGGATCACCTGATCTGGCAACTGGAGTTGGCGCATCTTCCCGCAACCGCGATGACGATCGGCCGCGCCCTGATCGATGCAATCAATGACGACGGTTACCTGACCGAGACGCTGCAGGCCATCGCGGGCACGGTCGCACCGGAAATACGCGTAAGTGAGGCAGAGATTGAGGCAGTGCTTGCGACCATCCAGCAATTCGATCCCGCCGGCGTCGCGGCACGAACGGTTGGCGAATGCATCGAGTTGCAATTGCGGCAACTCGATCCGGCCACGCCGGGTCTCGATGCCGCGTTTGTCCTGGCCCATCAGCACCTTGAACTGGTCGCGGACCACCAGTTTTCGCTGCTGCAGCGGCAGATGCACTGCAGTGGCGAGGAACTCGATATTGCGCTCGCGCTGGTCCGCAGTTGCCACCCGCGGCCCGGATCGACGATCCAGCCGATACGAACCGAATACGTGGTGCCGGACGTGTACGCGCGCCGCTCGCCGCAGGGCTGGATCGTCGAGCTGAATCCAGCGTCGGTGCCGCGCCTGCGCCTGAATGAAAGCTACGCCGGCATGATCACGCGCGCGGCCGATCACGCGGTGCTGCGCACCCAATTGCAAGAGGCGCGCTGGCTGTTGCGCAGCCTCGAGATCCGCAATGACACGATGTTGCGCGTTGCGCGTTCGATCGTAGAACGGCAATCCGCGTTCCTCGACCGTGGCGAGGAGTCCATGGAGCCCATGATCCTGCGCGATGTCGCCGAAGCCGTACAGATGCACGAATCCACGGTCTCGCGAGTAACCACCGGCAAGTACCTGCATACGCCGCGTGGCGTCTTTGAATTCCGCTATTTCTTTTCGAGCCAGCTGCCTGGCGATGATGGCGCCGGTGTTTCGTCCACGGCAATCCGTGCGAAAATCCGCAAGCTGATCGCCCAGGAATCGCAGGCAAGGCCGCTGTCCGACAGCCAGATCGCGGAGATGCTTTCCACCGACGGGGTCCAGGTCGCACGGCGCACGGTCGCCAAGTACCGCGAGGCGCTCAGCATTCCGACCTCAAGCGAGCGTCGGCGGGTCGCCACACAAAAGAGGAGTTCACCATGCAATTGACACTCACTGGCCACCACATCGATGTCACTCCGGCCCTCAGGGATTATGTCGAGAAGAAACTGGACCGCGTCGTGCGGCACTTCGACCATGTGATCGACGTGCACTGCGTACTGGCGGTCGAAAAACTCGAGCACCGGGCGGAGGCGACACTGGGGGTCAGTGGAGCCGTGATTCATGCCGACGCGATCGACAGCGACATGTACGCCGCGATCGACGCGCTGGCTGACAAGCTCGACCGACGCATGCGCAAGCACAAGGAAAAACTGACCGATCATCACGCAGGCGACGTCGTGCGCAGCCGGCCGGCCTGATGATCCGTCTCGTCGTCGTCAGCGGCCTCTCAGGATCTGGCAAGAGCGTCGCGCTCAACATGCTTGAGGACCTCGGCTGGTACTGCATCGACAATATTCCAGCCGGTCTCGTGCAGAGCCTCGTCGCGCACTCGGTTCAGACCGAGGAGCCCATCTATCGCCGACTGGCCGTCGGTCTCGACGCACGCAATCGTCCCGATGATCTCGCATCGATACCCGCGCTGGTCACGGACCTGACAAAGGCCGGCCTGCACTGCGAGATCCTGTACCTGCACGCGGAAGACGAGGTGCTGCTACGGCGCTACGGTGAGACGCGGCGCCGTCATCCGTTGGCAGGCGCCGGCCGCAGTCTGGCCGACGCGATCGCGGAAGAGCGCCAGCTGCTGCATCCGCTGATCGACAGCGCGGATCTCGTCATCGACACCTCGCGAATGAGTGTCCACGAACTGCGCGACCTCGTCGGCCAACGCATCGAGCCGCAGAGCCCGGGCCGGCTGTCCATCCTGTTCGAGTCATTCGGCTTCAAGCACGGTACGCCCGGCGACGCCGATTTCGTGTTCGATGCGCGCACGCTGCCGAATCCATTCTGGGAACCCACGCTGCAGGTGCTGACCGGGCGTGACGGACCGGTCGTCGCGTTTCTCGAGGCAAGCCCCCAGGTGCACCGCATGGTCGACGATCTGGTGCGTTTCCTGGACGGCCGCATTCCGGACTACGAAGCCGCGAATCGCGGCTACCTGACCGTCGCGATCGGCTGCACCGGCGGCCAGCATCGCTCCGTCTACCTGGTCGAGCGCCTCGCCGCGCATTTCAGGCAGCGCTACCCGCAATTGCTCGTTCGTCACAACTCCTTGCCAAAATGACGATCCAGACCGAGAAATGAGCTGATTTCGGCGCGGCGCGCTTCGGCGTCCTGCACGCCGAGCCGGATCAACTCGCGGGTGTAGGGCGCCTCGAACATCAGGTAGGACATCAGCCGGCCGCCACGCTCGCCGGCCACACCGAGAATGCGCAACAGCGCCCGCAGCGTGCGCGGCATGGCGTCGCGGTGGGCGATCGCGATCTCGCGCGGATCGCTGCGCGGCAGCATCAGCAGGGTCTGGATCCGTCGCAGACCCAGCGGCATTGGACAGTCCTGTAGGTGATCGAGCAAGGCGTTGGTGCGCTCGACCCGCTCCAGGTCGGCGTGCAGCCCTTCCATGAAAAGCGTATCGAGCATGAAACCAAACATTTCACCCATGTCGGGCGGCTTGTCCGGGATCGGCGGGTCGATGCGTGAGCTGCGCGCACCGATCACAAGTATGCGATCGGCCCCCAGGTGGATTGCCGGCGCGAGCGGCATGGTCTGGCGCATCGCGCCGTCGCTGAAGTGAAAGTGCCCGATCGGCACGGCGGCAAACAGCAGCGGAATCGCGGAGCTCGCCATCAGGTGATCGATCGTGATGCCCGTTGCAGTGCCGCGCCGGCCGGAGCGGCTCCAGGGCTCGAAGGGTCTTGCGGACTGGACGAATGTGACCGACTCGCCGCCGCCAAGACCCGTGGCGGTCACCGCGATCGCGTCGAGTGCGCCCGCGCTGATGGCTTGAGACAGCCGCGCGAAGTCGATTTCACGGGTCAGCAGCGCGCGCAGCGGTGTATTGTCAAAAAGCGCTCGTGGCACGGCCAGCAGCCAGCCGCCCGAGACCAGGGCCAGCAGCAGGTGCAGGCCGGAGCGCAGCATATCCACGGCACCGCTCCTGAAAACCTGGCTGACCCGGAAATTGCTCCAGACCCGGTCCAGTTCGGCGGCGGCGCGGTGGAAATCGCCGGCGCCAGCGCCAATTACGGCGGCATTGATCGCGCCGGCCGAGGTCCCGCACAGGATCGAAAAAGGCAATGGCTCGCCGGCCCGGCACCAGCCTGCGATCGCCTTCAGCACGCCCACCTGATAGGCGGAACGGGCGCCCCCACCCGGCAGTACCAGTGCGATCCGCGGCCGGCCCTCGCCACGGTCCGCCATCGCATTGCTCCTCATCGGGAACCCCTGGGTCACGTCATGGTCATCTGGCTACAGGCCGCGATACTATGCTACCCGCAGCCACACCAAAGCAGCGCGAACCAATCGCCCGAACCGGAGAAACCGCCATGATGCGTTTGTTGCAGAGCACCGCCATTGCTTGTGTGACCCTGATGCTCAGCACCATTGCTGTCGCTCAGGAGTCGCCCGCTGTCGGCGCCGCCGCCCCGAATTTCAAGCTCCAGGACCAGACCGGGAAGTGGCACTCTCTCAAGGATTACCAGGGCAAGTGGGTCGTGCTTTATTTCTATCCGAAGGACGGCACGCCGGGCTGCACGACCCAGGCCTGCGAATTCCGCGACAACATCTTTGCTTACCGTGAAATCGGCGCGGTGATCCTGGGTGTCAGCGTCGACAATGTCGAATCGCACAAGACATTCTCCGAAGAGCAGAATCTGCCCTTCACGATTCTCGCGGACGCCGACAAGAAGGTGACCACTGCCTACGGCACCTTGAAGCTATACATGGGTACGCTCGAAATGGCCCGGCGCGACACCTTCATCATCGATCCGCAGGGCAATGTCGCCAAGCACTACGTCAGCGTCGATCCGAAAGGTCATTCGGAGCTCGTGCTGACCGACCTCAAGCAGCTGGTCGCCAAGGCCACGACTGCCAAGGCCAGTTGAAAAAACCGGTCTCGCGATTCGCCGGGTCCGACAGCTACGTCGCGACCGGCGAGCTCACGCTCGCCGTCAACGCGGCAGTGACGCTTTCGCGGCCGCTGCTGATCAAGGGCGAGCCCGGCACCGGCAAGACCCAGCTGGCGCAGGAGGTCGCGAGCGCGCTCGACCGGCCGCTCTTCGAGTGGCACATCAAGTCGACCAGCAAGGCCCAGCAGGGCCTCTACGAATACGACGCGGTGTCACGGCTGCGTGACTCGCAGCTCGGCGATTCGAAAGTGCAGGACATCGCCAACTACATCGTGCCGGGCATGCTGTGGCGCGCGTTTGAGAGCGACCAGCAGGCCGTGCTGCTGATCGACGAGATCGACAAGGCCGACATCGAGTTCCCGAACGACCTGCTGCGCGAACTCGACCGCATGGAGTTCTACGTCTACGAGACGCGGCAACTGGTCAAGGCCAGGCACCGCCCGATCGTGTTCATTACCAGCAACAACGAGAAGGAGCTTCCCGACGCATTCCTGCGCCGCTGCTTCTTCCACTACATCCGCTTTCCGGATCGCGAGACGATGGAAGCCATCGTCGATGTGCATTTCCCCGGGCTCAAGAAAGAGCTGCTGGCCGAGGCTTTGACGTCGTTCTACCGGATCCGCGACGTCCCCGGCCTCAAGAAGAAGCCCTCAACATCCGAACTGCTCGACTGGATCAAGTTGTTGCTTGCAGAAGAGATCCCGCCGGAGGCCCTGCGTTCGGACGACCAGAAGGTCTCGATTCCCCCGCTCTACGGCGCGCTGCTGAAGAATGAACAGGACGTGCACCTGTTCGAGCAGCTCGTGTTCCTGAATCGGCGGGCCGGCCGGCCCGGCTGACGAATCGCGGGGACGGCCGATGCTGATCCGCTTCTTCCTGATGCTGCGCGCCGCCGGCGTGCCGGTGTCCATCACCGAGTTCCTCGCGCTCCTCGAAGCAATGCAGGCGCGCCTGATCGGCCAGTCGGTGGACGAGTTCTACCAGCTCGCGCGCGCGGTGCTGGTCAAGGACGAGCGCCATTTCGACCGCTACGACCAGGTGTTCGCCGCGCATTTCCGCGGTATCGAACAGGCATTCGAGGCGTTGATCGCCGAGATTCCGGCCGACTGGATGCGCAAGAGCCTCGAGCTCTCGCTCTCCGACGAGGACAAAGCGCGCATCGCGGCACTCGGGGGCTGGGAAGCGTTGATGGAGACACTGCGGCGCCGGCTCGCGGAACAGCAGGCCCGGCACGAGGGCGGCAGCAAGTGGATCGGCACCGGCGGCACCTCGCCCTTTGGCGCCCATGGCTACAACCCCGAGGGTGTGCGCATTGGCCAGAACAGCTCGCGCAATCGCCGTGCGGTCAAGGTCTGGGACCGCCGCGAGTTCGCGAATCTCGACGACTCGGTCGGGCTCGGCACACGCAATGTGAAGCTGGCGCTGCGCAGGCTGCGTCGCTTTGCGCGCCAGGGCGCGGCCGAGCAACTCGATCTCGACGGCACGATCGATTCGACCGCGCGCCGCGCGGGCCTGCTGGACATTCGCATGATTCCCGAGCGGCACAATGCCGTGAAGGTGCTGCTGTTCCTCGATGTCGGCGGCTCGATGGACGATCACGTGCGTATCTGCGAGGAACTATTCTCGGCGGCACGCAGCGAGTTCAAGCACCTCGAGTACTTTTATTTCCACAACTTCGTTTACG
>Ga0315297_10001615_pt1 | contig 14035 bp, 23 predicted proteins | sample YL17G15_0_MG_FD_203628 | JGI IMG/M metagenome (GOLD analysis project Ga0315297, IMG submission 203628) | Sediment microbial communities from Yellowstone Lake, YNP, Wyoming, USA - YL17G15_0 | ecosystem: Environmental > Aquatic > Freshwater > Lake > Sediment | place: USA: Wyoming | collected... | reverse complement strand
CGAACTCGCGGTCGCGCGGGCGGTAGAGGTCGCTCACGGCGCGATCTTCTCCACCTTCGTGATCTTCACGTTCTTCGCTCCGGTTCGGATCAGGACCGTCTTCACCGTGTTCACCGCGTACCTCTTGGGACCGTATTGACGACCGGACCCGCTCATCTCGGTCTGACTCGCGCCGTCCGTGTACGTGAAGTCAACCCGCCAGTAGGGCCGCCCCATAGAAGAGTTCCCCTGCGCTTTCGCGTGGCGCTTCACGTTGGCAATCATGACCTTGACCGCGTGGAACGCCTCGCGAGATGTGGGGTAGGTCTTCGTGCTTAGGCGGTTCCCCTTCGGGTGTCCGGCGATCGGCGCTCCCCACCGCTCGACGATCCAGCGGCGACGGGGCCCGGGGCGCGAAGCATGGACGTGAATCTCCCCCACGCCACGCGGAAGTCGGAACACCTTCAAGGCCTTCCGCCCCGGCGGAGGATCGTTCCGATGCGTCTTGCGGGAAGCGCGGCCACCAGTCCGAGCCGCTCTACGGCGTGCAGGTGAGGACTTGGGCCGCTCCTTCCGGGGACGCTGCACCAGCGGCGCAGCCGCAGGGAGATGCCTCGCGCGGGCCGTCGTGACGCCAGCGACGAGGAGGAACTTTCCGTTCGGCAGGCGCTTGAGCGCGTAGCGGGCGCGGCGATGCTTCACCCACCTGTCGGGATGCCGGATCGCCGCGCCAACGACGGCGCGTAGGATGCGGTCCGTCTTCGCGATCGCGAGCACGGCCGCGCGGTCGTACGTGTGATACGTCATGTCCCTCCCCCTTCGAGGGGCGGAATGCCCGCCCCGTTCGCGAATCGCGCTTTGAGTATCGCGGTGATCGAGAGGACCGCCGCTTCGAGACGGACGAACCGCGTGTAGAACTTGAACAGGAAAGCCACCGTCGCGCCCGCCGGGGTAAGACACGCCACGAGGAAACCGACGAGCGCGAGGCGTTCGTACATCAGTGAACGAGCCCGAGGTCCTTGAGCGCCGGAAGCGCGTTCAGGACGGTCGTCAGCCAGAACGAGGTCGTAGCGTAGCCCGGCTTTGCCCCCGGTACCCCGACGGCCTTCGCCCTCTGCCAGATGTAGGCGATTCCCGTGAGCAGCCCGACGACGTGCTGCGCGATGGTCGTGATAGCGTTCGCGTCCATGTCATTCCTCCTTGTTACGGTCGATCCTGCAAGAGAACTTCTACCCCCTGCGCCCCGAGGTCGTTCGGCAGCGCAACGGTGAACCGCAGCGCAGCGCACGACAGCGCCCCGACGTTCGCGACGTTCGCGAGCGCGGGAAGTCCGGGGATCGTCGCGAGGTTGAACCAGTTCACGCCGTCATTCGTGTAGTCGATGACTACGGAGGCCGTGGCGTCGAACGCCGGACCGGCGCACGTTATCGTGCAGCCGGACCACCCGTTGCATGGGATCGGGTTCGTCACTTCGCCGTTGAACAGCACAGTCGTCCCGACGTTCGTCAGCGGGATCGTCCGCGTGATCCGGACCTGATCGACGGCCACAGTGTCGAGGACCGCCTGCAGGCATCCGATCGTCGAGTACGTCGATATGGACTCGTTGCCGGTGTACATCTGCCGCAGACCGGCGCTCAGTCCGCCGTTCACGTAGACGTCAAAGGCGCCCCCCCCGTTCAGGGCCACCTCGACGACGTAGTCCGCGAAGATCCCCATAGTCCCCAGCCCAAACTGCGCGCCACCGGGACTCACCTGATCGAAAATGTTGAGAACCCCGAACACGAACCCCCCCGAGTATTGGGCAGAGAACGCGAGCCCCATGGACTCCGTCGCGAACCCCACGAGGTCCGGAAGCCCGTTCGAGAAGTCGAGGAACGGTTCCGTCCCGAAGGCGACTTGTTCCCCTATGCCGATCCTGACCACGAACCTGATCCGGTACTGGTTCGCTGGGTCGATCGGCGTGACCAGCGGCCAGTACGACCCGCCAGGTCCGCCGTATGGCCCGCCTATCTGCCATGCGGCCGAGTTCGCGCCCACCAGCAGGCTCGTCGCGTCCACGACGGCCCCGGGGGCCACCGAGCCCGGGATCGGCAGCCAGAGGCCCTGTCCGGGCAAAGGACCGGCCACGTAGGGCTCGAACGTCTCCGAGAGGAGCGGCGGTAGCTGGTACGTGCGCGGGACGCTGACGTTCCCCGCGAGGATCGGGCATGGCGGCCAGTTCGCTGGATCGAACCACGAGAGGACGGGTGTGCTCATCGGTTCACCTTTTGACGGAAGGTTTCGAGGTAGTCGAACGTCATGTCTCCGAACGCGTTCGCGAACGTCGCCCCGGCTGGTAGCACCATCGCCACCATGAGCCGCAGGATTTCGCCGACGTTGCAGTACCACCCGGACGGCGCGCCGAATCCGAACGGGAACGTCTTGCGGTCCGATCCGACGGACCCCTGAAACGTCCGGTGATAGAGAATCGTCTGATCGCCGGTAGTTGCGAACAGTTGAGCTATCGACATCGTCAGCGGAGTCCGCACGAGGATGATCGAGAAGAAGTTCGCGTTCGCTGGCTTCACGTTCAGGCTGAACTCGAAGTTAGTGATCTGCTGCGTCATGACCGACTGGTATGCCCCGACGTAATCGGCGAACACCCGCACGCCCGGGAACAGAGTCCCGGGCGGCTGCATCGTCAGCGGGACGTTGAACGGGATGACGTGGTTCCGGTCGTGGTTCCGCTGGGCTTCCTCGTCGAACTTGAACGGGAACGGGTCTTCTACCGGCCGGATCTTGAGGCGAGGGACCATGTAGGGCTTGTACCGTTGCCCCCACGAGACGGCCCCGGTACGTACCCGGTCGAGGATGCCCGAGAGGGCACCCATCACTTCACCCGGTACTTGAGGCCTTCGAGCGCGATCTCGACGAAGTTCGGAGCGCCGCTCAAGTCCTGCGTGTCAACCGACAGCGTCCCGGCCGCCGGGATGAATCGCGCGTGCAGCGGGAAGGGGTGCTCGGCGCGGCCGAACATGATCCCCTTCGGGATGAGCGTATCGTCCCACGCGTCTCCGTTGGCGTTCCCCTGCGCGATCCGGTATTGAAACGCCCCGTCCGAATAGCCCGTGATGTCGAGCGCGGCAAAGTCATAGTCCCCGTCGACCTGTAGGCTCATCGTGAACCGCTCGGCCGCGGCGAACTGACGGCGCAGAACGTAGGCGTAGTACTCAAGCATGCCCGTCGCCTGCGATCCGTCGGACAGCCGCTGCAGCTCCTTCCGGACCGCGTCGTTCGTGTCGTAGACGGCGATTCCGTTCAGGGCGAGGTTCAGGACGTTCGGCCCGGCGAAGTGGTTGAGGAAGTTGAACGAGAACGTCGCGCCGGGCTCTACCGCGATCGGACGTGCAAGGAAATGCGGGAAGTCCGGCGTGCCCCACAAAGACGCGTTCCTCATGAAGTCGTTCATGTACGACACGCCGTTCTTCGTGATGAGGGTCGACCACGCGCCGAGCGATCCGGTTCCCGAAAGGCTCGTGATGATCGTCCACGAAGTCTTGTCGAACTGAACCGTGTAGGGGTCGACCTTCGGCGTCGCGGACGACGTGAGGGCGAACCCGGGTACGGTGTACGTCCGTTTCTTCCACTTCTCGCTGATCGGAAAGTCGAGCATGTGTCTTCCTCCCCTACCCGAGTATTATGCCGGAACGGCCCGGCGCGGCGGTTTTCGATGACAAGGTCGACGCCGGCCGGGCTTCGTTCATCACTTCACGTTTGTGAGGAACCGGATTCCGTAGATCAGGATGCGGACGCGCATCAGGAGCGTGGTCGTGATCGCGTCGTACCCGGCAGCCGCACGAGGGAACCGGAGGGTCCCCTTGATGTTGCCGTTCTTCTCGATGGGGTAGTAGCACGGGAGGATGTTGTCCGCCCTGCCGTCACCCGCGCCCATGCCGCCCCCGGTCGAGAGGGCACCGTGAAGCTCCGTCCCGGGCGGGATCGTGTCGAGGCCGTGGTCCGCGAACAGGACGTCCTGCGAGGACCGGAGGAGAAGGTTCCCCGAGTTCCGAATCCACGCCTCGTTGTTCGCGAACAGAGCCGAGTCGGCTGCGACGCCGAAGGAATGGTCGACCTTCGGGTACAGCACCTTGCACTGCAGGCCGAGGAGCAGGTAGCGCTCCTCGCCGGTCGCGAATCCCTGCACGGGAATGTTCGTGTCGTTCAGCGTCGCGCCACCCGGGGTGGCCGTCGCGAAGTTGAGGAAGAGGTCCACGTCCTGCGGGACCCCGGCCGCGATGTCGAGGCTCCACCGGTACACCCACGGATAGAGCGCGTCCATGCTTCCCCGGTACATCTTGAGGAAGCTGCTGATGTTGCGAGCTGCGAACTGTAGCATTGGATTCCTTTCTTCCGGTTAGGGAAGCGGGGGGCTTACTCTCGCCCCCCTCGATTGTTGACCTCGATCAGATGACTCGCTCGAACGCCCTGCCGAAGACGGGCGCCTCGCCCATGGCGTCGTCGGCCGGACCGGAAAGCTGCGCGGGAGGCTCGTCGCCGGGACCAGCGCCGACCCCCTGCACGTACGCCGACATCGTCGAATCGATGTACGCGTGCAGACCCGGGTTCTCGGCGTCGTCGGCGAACCCGACGAATCCCTTCGAGGCGAGGTAGGACGCGCGCCCGATCGCACGGCCCACCGTGAACAGGAGAATGCCCTCGCTCGCACCCGGCGACATCCGCCGCGTGAGTCCAGAAGCGAGCGAGCCGAGGAACGCCTCGACCGCCACGCCCACGTACCCCGTGCCGAGCATCGGCATGAAGTTCCCGACGACGCGGCTGACCGCCGGGAGAACGATGGCCGTCCCGCCCGCGCCCAGCGCCTGCGCGCCCGTCGGCAGCCGGAACACCCCGGCCACCGTCATCCCCGTCCCGCCCCTCGCGCTCACCATCAGCGGCGCGTTGCGGTAACCCTTCCGGTGCGACCCACCCTTGCGGTGAGCGATCGCACGGCCCGGATCGTTTTTCCGGCCCCCCTTCCTCGAACTGCCCTTACGCTTCGCCATGCTAGACCTCCTGCCGGGATCGTTGCCAAGTACCAGCAGCGAAGCCGGACTATTTTCTCGCTCCGAGTCGTTCTTAAACCATGCCTCGTTGTGCCTCACCGTTCGCCCCTCCTCGCTTTGTTCCGGGCCTGAACGTCTGCCCAATGGCGGCTCACAACTTCACCGGTGTCATACTTCCCCACCCCTGTCAAGCGTCCCCCCGCAGCCTCCCGGCGAAGCTTCTCGGCCGCGTCCGTCAGGATCGCCGCAGCGAGCCCCGGCTGACCGGGAATCCTATACAGGGCCTCGCGTATCTGCGTCCTGACGCCTTCGGCCGTCGCCGTCGTCATCGTGTCCTCGACTCGAACCAGACGTCGACGTCCGGCGAGACGAGGAGCGCGCCGCCGCGCGACAGCCGAACTCCGCCCACGCGCGTACCCTTAGGCAGCCCGAACGCGTGGACCCGGTGAGACTTCTTAAACGTGTGCCACCACGGCAGGTGCTTCTTCTTCGGATCGGCTGGACGCCACGACTTGAACCCCTCTACCCGCACGATCGCGTCGTACATCCGGGCGAACCGCCGCTTGAGTTCACCCAGCACGAGAACTCTTCCTCGTCGCGAACCCCTGCACGAGACGCGGCCCGACGAACCACAGGAGCAGCCCGCCGACGATCAGCAGCGGAGCGTTGTTCAGCAGCCACGTCGCTTGGCCGAAGATCCGTTCCGGGTTGATCTTCTCGGCGTACCGCGCGAGGTCCGCGCCGACGTCGCCGACTACTCCGAGCGTGCCCTTGACTGCGCCCGCGATCGAGGACGGCGTCGCGGACCGGGCCGTAGCGTTTAGGTCGTCGAATGCCCGCACGAGCTTCCGGCCGCTGTCGACGAGCGTGTCCGGAGTCTGCGCCCCCGACCTCGCCAGCTTCTTCCAATCGGCGAGCGCCTTGAGCAGCGTGACCTGAGCGTCCTTGAGCCCGGCGAACTGCTCGGGAGACTTGTCCGCCGCTGCCCCGATCATGTACGCGGTCCCGCCCTTGTCGAACAGCCCGGCTTTCGGGCGGACGAACTCCTTCGTCACGCGGTCGATGTCGGCAGATACGGCCTCAAGCGGAGTCATGTCACCGCTTCCGACGGATGAGCGAGAGGACGATGACGGTCGCGGCCACGGCCCCGCCCGCGTACACCACGGGCTTCGGAAGACCGAACAGCCCGGCCTTCTTCGGCGCGGGAGTTCCGCCCTCGGCCTCGGAGGTCCCCGCAGCTTCCGGCATGGGAGCGCCGACGGAAGCAGCCTGCCCGGCGGTTCCCACCATGACGGTTTCACTCGTCGCCTGCCCGATCTGCGTCCCCTGCGCGGAAGTGATCGCGCCGGACTTCACGGCCGTCTGAATCTGCGCTTCGGCCGCAGCGGGGGTAACGACCTCGTTCGCCTGCACAGGAGCGGCGTCGGGAGCGACGGCGGCAGCGGCCTGTTCCGGAGTCTCGGCCGGAAGGCCTGCAGCCGCACGATCCTGCGCCCGCTTCTTCATCCGGTTCGCGAGGTCGGTAGGAGACAGCGGCCCGAGCCCGGCCGCCGCCCGCGCCCTGTTGGCGACGTTCAGCGCCGAGGTGACACCCTTCGAGCCGAGCCCGAGGATCTTCCCCGCGCCCGCGATGATCGCGGGTCCGAACACGACCGCGCCCGCGATCCCGGCGATGATGCCGGTGACCGCGAGGAGCGCCCGACGGTGCTTGGTGATGTACTTCCCGACACCCGTCTTCCTGATCTTCTTCGGGATCAGGGACCGCTTTCCCTTCGCGAGCCCCTCTTCCATGTCGCGCAGCCCGTCGGGACCGAGCATGTCGGCAAGTCCCTGCTGCCCGACGTACGCCTTGAGGTATCCGACGTACACGGGATTCTTCGCCGCCGACTTCTTCGCGAGGATCATCTCGCCGCTCGGCTTGCCCGGACCGAATCCGCCACGCGCAGCGGGACGACGTCCCCGCACGAGGCGACGCCCCGCGCCATACGCGACGCCCCACGGCGTAAACCGCGCGACGCGGCCGAACGTCCGGCCGATCCTCCGGGCGCTCAATCCCTCGGCCGACGGCTCGGCAGCGGGCTCGGGAGCCTCTTCCGCCGGGGGCGGAGGAGGAGGCGGCGGAGGAGGTGCCGCACGACGACGGCGGAACACTCCGCCGCGGCGTCCGAGCGCTTCGAGGTCATGCAGTCCGCCGCCTTCGTTCACGTATGCCATAGTCATACCCTCCTGTAGAAGTGTCCGGGGAACTCCGAGTTCCCCTGAAAGTCGAGCGAGCGCCAGCCAGAGAGCGTCAACGCTTCCGCGCGTACGTGCGTGAACGGTCCATCCTCGCCGCGCGTCTTCATCGCATGAAGCCGAATCGGGATACCGGCGGACGAGGCGAGCGCGCCGGACAATGCCGTCATGTTCTTGCAATCCCCGAACGTGTGGCCTCGGTTCGCGATCCGCCACACGTGGACGATTGGGTCACAGAGCTTCTCGACCTTCGGGGGATTCCCCTGATAGTGGAACGGGGACACGAGCCCGTACCGCAGCCTGTCGACGAACTCCTCACGCCGCACGCTCGGCGTCGGGTACGTGAGGAGGTCCGCGAGCGCCTCGACGTCGGTATTCGCGCGATCGCGCCGGATCGACTCGGCGATCCGGCCCATTTCCTGCCACGTGCCGAGGACGCCGGGAAGGAGAGACTCATGCACCATGACCTTCCACGGCGGCTCGGCGACAGCGGCAAGGGCGACATAGGCCACGTCACCCCTCGGCGACCAGCGGCGCGGCATTCGCGTCGTCGAACTCGGCGACAAGCAGACGCTGCACCTCTTCGAGCCATGCACGGTGCGGCAGCAGTTCCGGCTTCATCAAGATCATCTCGTCGACGACCTGCCCCTTCACGATCTGGTGCAGTTCCAAGTCGTACGCGCTCGGGACTGCCTTGAGGACCATGACGGCCCCTTCCTTCGGTTCCTTCTTCGCCTCGGCGAGTATGAGCAGCGACGCCGCAGCCTTCGGCAGCAGTTCCTTCTTCAGCATGTCGACACTCTCCTTCGATCCGTTTCCGGTTCCGTTTCCACCGGCCGCATTCGCGCCGGGCTTGCGGTGCATCCCGTCCATATCCCGTTCGAGATACCGCCGGATGAGGGGCATGAACTCCTTCGCCGCGTCTATCCCGATCTGCTCGACCGGGGTGACGTTCCCCGCTCCGGTCGCGACCTTTTCCATGCCTGAGAGTCCGCGCCGCAGGACCTCCATGCTCAGGACCTGCATCGGATCGGACGGAGGAGGCGCGGACCCCGGCATGATCGCCTTCATACGCTCGACGAGACGGACGGCCGATTCGATCGGATCGCCCGCAGGCTTGGCGAGCGCCTCGACCTTTGCGGCGAGCGTCGCCACGACTTGAGTGAGCGCCGCCACGTCGGGAGACAGGCCCGGAGTCGCTCCTCCGCTGCTCGGCGACGCCATGTTCTTCGGCGGCCCGTACGTCGCGACGTCACAGTAGAACTCGACGCCACGGCGAGCCCAGTCACCCTCAGAGGTTTGGAAGTCGACCTTGTAGTCCTCGCCGCCGAAGTGATCGCCGAGGTATTTCTCCGGGTCCTTGAGGAGTTCGGTCGCGTTCGCGTCGCCGCGCCGGACCTTCTTCCCCATCCGGACGGCGTAGATCAGCGCCTTGCCCTCTCCGCCGAACTGGTCGATCTTCGCGCGGAGTTCTTCAACCGCAAGTTCGCTCGGGGTTAGCTCAATCTCATCGTCGTCATCGGGCGGGGCAGCCGGGCGGTTCTTCTTCGCCATGTGTCACGGTCCTGCATCCCGGTCCCCTCACCGGGTAGATTGCTCGCAAGTCCAGTCTAGGCGGGAATCGGGAGCGAACGCAAGAGACAGGAATCAGTGGCAGAAAAACAGAGGGAAAGCATTGCAGCGGCGCTCCGTCGCCGCCGAGTCGGGTGGGCTCGACGGCGACTCCGCGCGGAAGGACCAGACGTCAGACATAGACCGGACGACGGAGGACGACGCCCACCGCTCGCAGCGCGATACCCCGGCAGCGAGCGCGTACACGATGCAGCATTCCCATGACCTCCTCACCTTCCGCCGAATCGAGTGAAGAGACGACGGAGGCGGTCGGCGACGGCCTCCGCGTCGTCCAGCGTGTCGAACATCTGCTTCCGGGCCGCAGCGCGGCGCGGATCGGTTCGGCGCGAGTCTTCCGGCGCAGGCCCGCCCGGCGATGACATGAACTCAGCGACCAGCCCGTTCCAGTCGAACCCGGCCGCCTTGAGGTGCGCGTTCGCGGCGCGGATCGCGCCGAGCGCCTCCTGATCGTTCGACGACTGCGTCAGCATGAGCATCTTGACGAGTTTCCCCACGTCTACCTGCGATCGCGGCATGTTCCCGTCCTCCTCAAATCCGACAGCGGGCTTCGGGCCGGGCGACGTAGCGAGCGCTGCCACGGGTCCCTCATTTCAGGCGCTGGATCAGGGGTTGCGCGCCCCCCGCTGTCTGTTGTCATTTCCCGACACTCCCACGTCCCCCCACGTCCTCACCACGGCTCATCGGCTCAGGCCTTGCCGCCATGCGTCACGAACAGGGCCTTTAGCGCGGCGAGGTCCTCTTTCGAGGCCTTGCCCACCGTCTGCCCGTCGGGAAGGTACCCCTGCCGCATGGCCCACACGATCATGTTTTCCTCGGGAAGAACCGTGAGGTTCGATCCGAGCGTGAAGTCGATCTTGAACTCTTTCGTCTCCGTCACTGACATCACCCCCTTCGCGGAACCGGTCGCGGAATCCTTGAACACTGAGACACGCCGACCGAGTGCGTCGATTACGCGGACCGTTCCGCAGCGACCGCACGTCTCGCAGCGTATGCCGAAGCCAGTCGCCAGACCACCCACCACGCGGCCGAGCGGCGCGAGCGCCCACGTGTGAACGCCGAGCGAGCACAAAACACGGCCGATCGGCGTGCTCATCCTGCCGCCACCTCTCCCGAGTCCTTCCGCGCCAGAACCGCCCGCGCGTACCTCTGCGCGCAGAACTCGTCAGCGAACACAAAGGCCATCTCGACCATGACGTCCCGGCGTGCCACCAGCGACGGGGTCGAGCCGTTGTTCGCGAAACTAATCATCGCCTGCAGGACCGCGATCGCGACGGTATCGTTCAGCGTCGCGCCAAGGAACACCGCTCCCGACCCCGCCACTTTGCCGGGAGCGAGGCACGGGTTCGCCGGGCAATCGTGTGCCTGATTGTAACTCATGACTTTGACCTCACTTCCTCCACGCGTCCGCAGCGTGGGCAGTAGAGAATTTCGACCGGCTGTTCCGGCCACGCGTACCCGTGGACCACCGCGTCCCACGTGCAGAGGACGATTCCCCACCACTTCCAAAGCACTGCAGGAGTGTACGTGATCCAGCAGTGCGCGTGCGGGGGACACTTCCCGTTAAGCTTCATCGGCGGCATTCCTCCCCTCCCTTCGTCGGCGTGAGGAACCCGGCGCGCCTCGCAGCGAGGAACGTCGCGCGCCGGACCGTCACGGTTCGGACACTCTCTCCGTCCAGCAGAACCTCGAACCCAACCCTCGCCCGTCCAGCACGCAGCACGCGCCACACGATCCGCTTCCGGCCCGCGCCGGTACGCGGTTCAGCATTGTACGTTCCCCCATTTCGCTGTATTCGTCACGCTTCCGGACGCCCGCGAGCTTCCGCGCGCACCCGGTTTCACCCTAGAACTCTATACCCGCGAGCCCCTCACGCCCGCCTATCTCACGACAAAGCTCCTGCAGCACGTCCAGCGTCGTCCACGACTTCCGCCGCGCCTCCTCGTACGCGAGCACGAGCAGCAGCCGGGTCGACGCCTTCATCCCCGTCCGGCCCGGCATCACGTACCACGTGGCGAGGTCCGGAATGAGCCCGATCCGAACCGCCCAGTCCTCCGGACTCTCCATCCGTCCCTCGACGACCCTAGGCACCATTCGACGGTGCTGTTCGAGCGCCACCGGTTCGACTGTCATCTCCGGACCGTGTGCTCGCGCTCGTACGCCTTCATCGCGTGCAGCATCCGATCGATCGTCCTGCAACGACACCCCCGCAGGCGCTTCGGGTTCGCCGCCTTGTTCACCGTGTTCACGCTCACCCCCGCCAGCGCGGCCAGCTTCTCGCGGGATAGCAGGTGCCTCTTCCGCAGCGCCTCGGCCGCCGCCCACGTCCGCCGCTTCTCCTCGCTGATCTTTTCACCCCACGACTGAGCCATTGACCGTCCCCCCTTCCATACCAGTACACGACCTAGTATCCTCGATCGCTGCGTACCAGTACAAGCCCGCTCGAGCAAGGTCCAGGACCTGTCTCGAGCGGTACCAGTACACATGGACCGCGGATCCCGCGTACTAGTATTAGGCTCCGGGCGCCCGGCCGGGCGCTCCCTGCAGGATTGACCGTCAGGATTCTGGACAGTCGAAGGTGATCGTCACTTGCGGGTCGGGCTGCTCCCTCGGTTTCTCGATCGCTCCGATGGTACCTTCCCGTTTGTCCGGTTTTCGGACAGGAACTCCGCCCGGCGGATACTCGGGAATCTGGTCGACCTCCTCCTCGGAGTACGAAAGCCAGCCCCGCGACAGCGATCCGCCGCATGAGCACAGGTGCTCCTGCACAGTTGTTCCCTCTTGATCAAGCTTAGAGCAATCCTTCGGAATTCGGCCGAAGGGCTGGACAGCCCGGAGGCGCTCGAACGCCGTCGCGATCGCGCCGAGCGCCTCGGCCGGGGTGTCCTTCGGGTTCTTCGTCACGTACTTGACGAGTTCCCTGATCCCGTCCGGGGTCGAGGTGACTCTCTTAATCGTGGTCCAGCCCGCCACCCACAGTGCGGACACGACCTCTTTCGGCATCCATGCCGTTTCGATGATGGCGTGCAGGTGGGGATGATATCGATTGGTGTGCTCGTTGTACGTTACTTCGAGTGTCCACATGCCCCAGCCGTTGACCCGGGAGCGCCAGCCAGCACGCCGACGCATCGCGTGGAACCTCTTCACGAGGGACATCATCGTCAGGCGCAGCTGGTCCCCGGGCACGTTCGGGGTCGTCAGGCTGATGAACGCGGGCCACTTCATCCGACGGACGATCGGCCCGTACTTCGCGATCAGCCGGGCCCGGCGCTTCGAGGCGCAGTCAAAACAGATCCGCTCGTCACACCTCTGCGGCACCTTCCACATGTTCCCGCACAGTCGGCACGTCAGCAGGACGAACGTCTTGCCGCAATTCGCACGCTTTTTCAGGTGTATATTCGTCGGTTCGGGGTCCTGCAGGGCTGCAGGATCGAGGGGGAACCCGTGGAACAGGGGCCCTATCCAACGCTCGGGGATGCTATGATGCTTGTGAGGACTCGGTGCTTCCACCACTGAGAAACCTCCGACGGGCGCGGAGCTTGGGCCGCGCCCGATTCGCTTGCGAAGTTAGCTTACGTTCTTACCCGCGCTACCATGGCGCCGTGTCCTCGGGGACCACGGCGCGGGACGTATCTCATACCGCAGCCGAGGAAACACGCGACGTGGGTTCCTGATCGCCCTGACGGCTACCGCGTAGTTCCTCACGTTGAACCACACTCCGGGCTTTCGGTCACAGAGCGTCATGACGTTCAGGAACGCTCGCTTCGGGCGGATCGGCACGGCGCGCCCAAGCCATGCGAACTCGGGATCTTCCTCTGGCCTTCGCACCGCGGCAGCTACGGCGGTCACTATGAGCACGATGAGCAGGACCGCGAGCGTCTGTGCTCGATGAGCGATGACGAGGGCGAGCAAGGAGTTCAACGCGGTTCGCAGAACAGCGTCGACGTCATGAACAGCGTCGGGCAGCAGTTCGAGCACGCGGTCATCGTGAGGGACACGAACCGTCCCGACAGGATGGGGGCGGTCAGTGGTATCGGCTGGCCGTCAGCCGTATGTGACCATGAGAACGTCGGGAGCGTGGTCCAGTTCACGCCGTCAAGCGACGTGCGGGGAACGACGCTGTAAGAGCCGAAGCACGATGTAGAACTAGCGCGTACTTCCTTGACGACAAGGACCGCATTCCCCTTCGGGATTCCGGCCAGATCCCACGTCGTCGCGCAGTCGCCGACATACGACCACGAGAAGGACACGGACGACCACGGAAGAGTTGTCACGCCGGGACCACTGCTTCCCCCGCTTGCGCGGGCGATGGCCGGTATGAGCAGCGCGAGCAGGAACACCTTCTTCATCGTGATCCTCCTACCATCGCATTACGGCGATATCTTGGTCCAGAGCCCCGCCACGTATTCCGTAGAGAACGAACCCGAAGAACGTCGCGTCGAACGTGTGGCTCGCGCCCGAGGCGAGCTGTATCCCCCGATGGGCCCCAGAGGAGGCGACGTCCGCTCCTCCGATGTAGACGGACTGCGCCCCGAGGTTCTGGACCGTTAGGTGCGTAGCCCCGGCGAGCGCCACGGGGGTCAGGTTCACCGGGCTCGTGGACACGTTGACGATGTAGGAACTCGTCGACGGGACGAGTCCTATCTCGACCGTCGTGTACATCGTGGATGTCCGGACAAACGGGGCAGTGATCCCGTCTCCCGTTGTCGAGAACGTCCATGGCGCGGCGCGTGTCAGGCTGTCAGTGAGTCCTACCGGCACGTCGAACGCGGCGACGCCGAACGCGAAGACCGTGCCCGATTGGCCTCCGTACCGCGCAAACGCTCCAGCGTCCTTGTTCAAGAGGAGGGCTGGCCGGGACACCGTCCCGAGCCATCCGGTGTTGTTCGAGGAGGTGACCGGCGTGTTCGCAAGGTCGTCGGACGTCCGGAAGATCACCACGGTCACCTGAGTCGACCCGTCGGCTCGCTGTCCCGCGAACACGAGCGGGAGCGTTACCGCACTGCCAGCCGCTGCCACCCCTTGAACTCCTCCCGTGAACGTTCCGGACAACTGCGGAAAGCTGTTGACTGATACGGGCGGTATGCTCGTCACCCCGACGGTCCCCGACACCTGCCCAGCCACGGTGACGGGCGGCATGCTCGTCACCC
>Ga0315297_10001613_pt1 | contig 14040 bp, 15 predicted proteins | sample YL17G15_0_MG_FD_203628 | JGI IMG/M metagenome (GOLD analysis project Ga0315297, IMG submission 203628) | Sediment microbial communities from Yellowstone Lake, YNP, Wyoming, USA - YL17G15_0 | ecosystem: Environmental > Aquatic > Freshwater > Lake > Sediment | place: USA: Wyoming | collected... | reverse complement strand
AGTTTTTCTTCGAGGGCCTGACGTGGTTCGAGCAGATACTGCACTCGTCGCGTTTTCACGATGCGCTGCAGCGCCAGCTCCTGTTCACGGCAATTGTCCTCGGCATCGAGTTGCCGCTCGGCGTGGCCATTGCGCTGGCGATGCCGCGGCGCGGCGCGTGGTCGTCCGTCTGCCTGGTATTGATGGCGATGCCGCTCTTGATTCCATGGAATGTCGTCGGCGCGATGTGGAATATCTTCGCGCTGCCTGACATCGGGCTGCTTGGCCACTCGCTGAACGCACTCGGCTTCGACTACAACTTCACGCGCCAGCCGTTTTCGGCCTGGTCCACGCTGATCGCGATGGATGTCTGGCACTGGACATCGCTGGTGGTGTTGCTCGCCTACGCCGGCCTCTCTTCGATTTCAGATGCATTTTACCAGGCGGCGAAGATCGACGGCGCATCGGCCTGGGCCGTGTTCTGCTACATCCAGCTGCCGAAGATGAAGCGCGTGCTGATGATCGCCGTGCTGCTGCGCTTCATGGACAGCTTCATGATTTACACCGAGGCCATCGTGCTGACCGGCGGCGGTCCCGGAAATTCCACGTCGCTGCTGTCGATCGACCTGGTCAAGATCGCGTTGGGCCAGTTCGATCTGGGACCTGCGGCGGCCATGTCGCTGATCTACTTCCTTATCATCCTGCTGCTGTCGTGGGTTTTCTACGCGGTGATGACGCGTGACGAGGCGCAGTCATGAAGCGGGTCAAGTGGCTGCTGCCGGCGCTGTACATCGTGTTCGTGCTGCTGCCGATCTATTGGCTGCTGAACATGTCGTTCAAGACGACCAATGAGATCCTCGGGTCGTTCACGTTGTGGCCCGACCACTTCACGCTTGCGAACTACCGCACGATCCTGACTGACCCGACCTGGTACACGGGCTACCTGAATTCACTCGCCTATGTGCTGATGAATACGGTCATCAGCGTGACATTGGCACTGCCCGCGGCGTACGCGTTCTCGCGCTACCGCTTCATGGGCGACAAGCACCTGTTCTTCTGGCTGCTCAGCAACCGCATGGCGCCACCCGCGGTATTTGCGCTGCCGTTCTTCCAGTTATATTCAGCCATCGGGCTGTTCGACACCCATGTCGCGGTCGCGCTCGCCCACTGCCTGTTCAACATCCCGCTGGCGGTATGGATCCTCGAAGGATTCATGTCCGGCGTGCCCAAGGAACTCGACGAAACCGCGTTCGTCGACGGTTATCCGTTCTGGCGCTTCTTCATCCGCATCTTCATTCCGACGATCGCCGCCGGCATCGGGGTCGCGGCGTTTTTCTGCTTCATGTTCTCCTGGGTCGAGCTGCTGCTGGCCAAGACGCTGACGGCGGTCGTCGCCAAGCCGATCGCGGCGGTCATGACGCGGACCGCGAGCACCTCCGGATACGAGCTGGGCCTGTTGGCCGCAGCGGGAGCGTTGACCATCATTCCCGGCGCATTCGTGATCTATTTCGTGCGCAATTACATCGCCAAGGGCTTCGCCCTCGGGCGCGTCTGATGGAAGCGACGATGGAGCCCGGCGCGTTGGACTGGATGGCATGGACCTGGGAGACGGCCATCTTCTTCGGCTTCATCGCTGCGATGCTGGTCGTCATGACGATCTGGGAGTTGCGTTCCCCCGGAGGCAACCCGCGCCGCGGTGTGCTGGGCATCGACACGACGCGCGGTGATCGGCTGTTCGTCTCGCTGCTCGTGGCGGCGTTCGTTCACCTGCTGTGGCTGGCGTTCATCGGCACGCCGCTGTGGCCCGCGACGCTCTTGTCGCTCGTCATTGCCGTCCTGATTTTTCGCTACGTCTGACGGCCGGCCAGGCTGGCCAGCTCGATATCCCATGACATCCGTGTCTTGCCCCTGGCATCGACGATTCCGAGCGTGAAGCGCGTCGACGGTCCTTGCCAGTCGATGTCGATGAATCCGAAATTAGCCTCGGGCAGCACCTCGCTCACGCGATTCGCATTGGGTGTCGGCACGGGCCATTCTTCCGTCAGGCCGCTCGACGTCAGGTCCCACAGCGTGTACGGCCCATTCACGTCCAACTTCGACAGTTCGGCGTAATGGATGTCGCCGCTCAGGAACACGACGCCATTCGCGTTCTTGCGGCGGATCAGGTCGATGAGCCGTTGGTGATCGTGCGGGAAATTGACCCATGACTCCCAGCCCGTGAAATCCGCGAGCACCTGCAGGCTGGATCCGAACAGCCGCACTTCGGCGGGCACCTCGAACTGGCGCTCGAGCCATTGCCACTGCCGCTCGCCGAGCATCGTCGCCTTGAGATCCGGATTGCGGGCATATGGCCCCGGCATCGGCAGCCCCGCCGCGAGCTTGGCCCTGGCCCAGGTCTCGTATTCCACGCCCGCCAGGTCGAGCTTCAGGAGCGGCGTGCGGTTGTAGCGCAGGTCCGGCAGGATCACCTGTACGCGCCTGCCCGGCGGGCCGAACACATAGGATGCGTAGACGCCGTCGCGGTCGCGGCGCGGCGATCCCGCGGGCTCGTCCCAGAAATCGAGGAACATCCGCCGGGTTTCTTCCTTCATCGGGTAGTCGCCGCCTGCGTCGTTCTCGCCGAAATCATGATCGTCCCAGACGGCGACGATGGGAGTCGTGGCGCGCAACTGCGCAAAGCCTGGCTGCGCGGCGAATTGCGCGTACTTCGCGCGCAGCACCGCCATGTCGCGCGTGTCCCCATAGATGTTGTCGCCGAGGAACACGAACAGGTCGCTGTGCCGCGCGAGTATCGCGTCCCAGATCGGCTGGGACTTCCCCTCGTTCGCGCAGGAACCGAAGCCGATGCGCGTCAATGTGCGCCCAAGCGCCGGATGCGGGTCCGACGAGGGCGGCCCGGTGTCCATGCCGGGGACCGCGGCGGTCACCGCACAGCCCGATATGCCGCCGAGCGCGGCCGCGCTGGCAAAGGCAAGTGATTGGCGGAGCAGCAGTCGCCGCGCGGGGTCGTGATCGTACTGGTTCATCAATGTGATCCTATTGAGGCTGCCCGCGCGAAATCCATTGCTCGGCTTCAGCCACGGTCGAAAAGATTGACACAGGCAGTCCTCGATTGACCGCGGCAGCCTGGGCAAACTTCATCAGGTCGCCTTCGGCATTGAGATCGACGTAGGCGATTGCCGTGTACAGGCCAACGGCTTGATTACTTCCCTTGAAGATGACCTCGAACACATCCAGCGTTTTCAGCCGCGGCCCTTCGAGGCGCTCCTCGATCAGCGCCCGGAAGCAATCACGGGCAACGCACTCGCCCCGCAGCTGGGCCAGATATGCCCTCACATTCTCCGCGCTGTTCTGCCCGGTCACCACGGCGTGCAGGTAACCTGGCTTCTGCTCGATCTTCAGCTGGTAAGTCATGACTATTTCAATCGGCCGGCGGGTGAGAGTGTAAGTCGGGGCGGTTTCAGGCGTTCAGCGACCGCTTGCTACTCACTTTGTCGCCATTCTCGGCATGGGGCTCAGATAACCCGTCACCAGCGCAATGCCCAGCAGGATCACCATCATCCCGGTGATCTGCATCCACGAGAGTGTCTCATCGAGCACGAGCCAGCCGACCAGCGCCGCCACGGCCGGGCAGACATAGCCGTAGGAACCGACCACGACCGGGCGCGCGTGAACCGTGAGCCAGGCATAGGCGGAGTAGGCAAGGCAGGAGCTCATCAGCGTCAGCCACAGGATGGCGGCGACTGCGCGCGGCGTCCATTGAAACGCAAACGACTCGCCGGCGACAGCGCCTGCCGCGAGCAGGCCGACACCGCCCGTCAGCATCTGCAGTGCCGTGAACATCAGCGGCGTGTTGGCCGTGCCCGCATTGCGGTAATAAATCGTGCCCAGTGACCAACTCAGGCAGCCGAGCAGGATCAGGAGCTGCCAGCCGAGCCCGGCAAGGTGAAATCCGCCCTTCGGCGCGAGCACCAGCAGCACGCCGATGAGCCCCACGAGCAGCCCGAGCCGCGCCGCGCCCGAAAGCTGGCTGCGGCGATGGCCGAAGGTCCCGAGCCAGGCGATCCACAATGCGGGTGTCGCATTCAGTAACGCGGCCGTGTTGGATTGGACGAACTGCATCGCGATCATGTGGCAGGCATTGCTGAAAAGCACCGACAAGAAACTCATCGTGAGCACATGCCACAACTCGATGCGCGTGAACACCGGCGGGCCGGAACGCCACCAGGCAAAGGCTAACACCAACAGCCCCGCGGCAGAGAAGCGCAGGCCCGCGGCAACCAGTGGTGGCTCGTCGGTCACCAGGATCTTGCCTGCGAGGAAGCTCGATCCCCAGACGAGGTAGATGATCGCGAGAGCGATCGCGAGCCTGGACCTGGATGCCTGGGTTTCGCTCATTTACCGCCGCGCCGGCGGATCAGGCGCGCGCCCCGCGCGTTGCCACCCGGTGCATCCACCAGCCAAACAAGGCGAGTGTCGCAATGCCGGCCCATTGCCCTGGCCGCATCAAGGCCGGAACCGCCAGCACGTCGGCATTGCCGCTCGCAACGATCGGGATGGCGATCAGCACGCCGACAATCGCTTCGCCGGCGATCAAGCCTGCCGAAAACAACAGCCCATTCTGTTTCAGCAATTCAGGATCGGCATCTGGGCTCCGGCGCCTGTGCCAGCGCGTGGCGAGTTCCGCGATCAGGCCGCCGACGAATATCGGTGTCGACAGTTCGAGTGGCAGGTAGATGCCGACAGCGACCGCCAGCACGGGCGCACGCCAGCTCGCGCCCTTGCGGCGCAGGTATTCATCCAGTGTGATCGTGATCGCGCCAACGACGGCGCCGGTTGCAACCATGTTCCAGGGAAGTCCATTGCCGAAGATGCCGCTCGCGACCGAGGCCATCAACATCGCCTGCGGAGCGGCCAGCGCATTGACACCCTCGCGCACCGGCGTGCCGATGCCATAGGCCTCGAGCAGCAGGTTCAGCACCGGCGCCATCACGGCCGCGCTCGCAAGCGCGCCGATGGCGAGCATCACCTGCTGGCGCCAGGGAGTGGCACCGATCAGCTGGCCGGCCTTGAGGTCCTGAAGATTGTCGCCGGCAACCGCGGCGGCATTGCAGGTCACGGCACCGATCATGATCGCGGCGACCGGCCCGACGGTGGAACCCTTGCCCATGATGCCGAGCAGGATCAGCGAGGCAAACAGGATGGTCGAGATCGTGATGCCGGAAACGGGGTTGTTGGAAGAGCCGACGAGGCCTGCCATGTAGCCGCTGACCGAGGAGAACACGAAGCCCGCGATCACCATGATCACGGCCATCGTCAGCGCAATGCCGAGGCTGCCGACGACCACGTAGTAAAGTGCGAACAGCGGGATCACGAACAGCACGATGCCGGTCATGATCATGCCCATCGGCAGGTCGCGCTCGGTGTCTGGAATATCCGCGCCGGCGACACCGCGCAGCTTCAGGCCGGTCTTGATGCCGGACAACAGCGATTTCCGCAGCGACCACAGGGACCACATGCCGCCGATCAGCATCGCGCCGACGCCGATGAAGCGGATCTGCCGGCTCCAGATCAGGTAGGCCGCATCCCCGGCCGAAAGCCCGACGAGATCGGCTGCGAGCGCGGGATCGTGGCCCGACATGAACGTGTTGTACCAGGGAATGAAGATCCACCAGGACAAGGCGCCGCCGGAGAGCATCAGCGCGCCGATGTTCAATCCGACGATGTAGCCGACGCCGAGTAATGCAGGCGATAAGCTGATCCCAAAGAAACCTATCGTGCGCTCGCCAAAGAAACGCGCAGTGACAAAGGATTCCGGCGAGAACTTGAGGCCCGACAGCGCGAGCTTGAACAGGGCAGCCGCCGCGGCCGCGTACGACAGCGCCTTCAGGCCGCGGCCCGGGTCCACGCTGACCTTCAGCACTTCGGCGGTTGCGACGCCTTCCGGGAACTGCAGTTTCTGGTCGAGGATCAGCGTGCGGCGCAGCGGCACGGAGAACAGCACGCCGAGCAGCCCGCCGAGGCCCGCGATCGCAAACACCCACCAATAATGGAAGTTGGTCCAGTGACCCATGATCACAAGCGCAGGAATCGTGAAGATCGTACCCGCGGCAATCGACGAGGCTGCGGAGGCGCCGGTCGCGACGATATTGTTCTCGAGGATGCTCGAGCGGCCCATCATGCGCAGCACACCCATCGACACGACCGCCGCCGGGATCGCGGTTGCGACCGTGAGGCCGGCGAACAGGCCGAGATAGGCATTCGCCGCCGCGAGCAGCACCGCCAGGATCAGCGACAGGATGATCGCGCGTGCGGTCAGCTGCCGTGCAGCATCTGGTGAACTCATGTCGGATTTCATTTGCCTTCGGCTCCGTGCATCCAGCGGACGATGCGCCCGGAAATGGCCCACAGCACGAAGCTGAAGGCGATCAAGAGCGCCGCGAGGCCGCCAAAGACGCCGAGAATTCCCGCATGTTCAGCGCGCACGCCGACATCCGTCGCGAGCGACACGACCCATGGGTATTCACCCATGTGCTCCGAGAATGCGCCGATGTAGCCCGCAAGCGTGTTGGCCACGAAGTTGATCAAGAACCAGACGCCCATCATCAATGAGCCAAGGCGCAGCGGCGCGAGCTTGGTGACCATCGAGAGGCCGACCGGACTGATGCACAACTCGCCGGTCGTGTGAAACAGATAGCCGAGTACCAGCCAGATCATGCCGGACTTCATGTCGGCCGTGCGCTGCATTTCGAACACCGCGACGACCAGGAATATGAATCCGAGTGCGACCTGCAGCAGGCCGAGATACATCTTGACCGGTGTCTTCGGATTCCGGCCGCGGTCGCCGAGCCTGCTCCACAGCATCGAAAACAGCGGGGCCAGCAGCACGATGAACAGCGGATTGAGCGACTGGAACCAGCCGGTGGGCACGGTGAAACTGCCGACGGTGCGGTCGGTGTACTTTTCGGCAAACAGGTTCAACAGGCCGCCTGCCTGCTCGAAAGCCGCCCAGAACATCACGACGAAGATGAAGACCACGAAGATCACGCGCAGCCGGTCGCGCTCGTCGGGTGTCAGCGGTTGCTTTGTCCCGCCCGCGAGTTTCAGCGATCGCGCAGCGGCGGGTTCGCGGCCAATGTCGCCGATGTAGCGCTGCGCAAAGGCGAGCTGGACAACGACCGAGAGCATCATGCCGATCCCGGCCGCAAGGAAACCCATGCGCCAGCCGTAAGCCGGGTCCTCGCCGAGCGTTGAGCAGACCAGCGGCGCGAGGAAGGCACCGAGATTGATGCCCATGTAGAAAATCGTGAATGCGCCGTCGCGCCGCGCATCGCCCTGCTTGTAAAGATCGCCGACCATCGTCGAAATGTTCGGCTTGAAAAAGCCATTGCCGATGACCAGCAGCAGCAGGCCGAGGTAGAAGCTGGTTGCCGTCTCGGGAAATGCGATGCCGAGCGGGCCAAGCGACCAGGCGGGACTCGTGCCCATGATGCCGAGCGGGGACGCCAGCGCAAACTGGCCGAGCGCCATCACGAGGCCGCCGATGACCACTGCCTTGCGCTGACCGATGACGTTATCGGCGAGCCAGCCGCCGAACAGCGGCGTGAAATAGACGAGACCCGTGTACCAGGCGTAGAGCGTGAGCGCCTGCGCATTGTCCCAGCCGAGGCCGGGGTTCAAGTCGTTGGTCGCGGCGACGGCATAGAGCACCAGGAGCGCGCGCATGCCGTAATAGCTGAAGCGCTCCCACATCTCCGTCATGAACAGCAGGAACAGGCCTTTTGGGTGGCCCAGAAAGGTTTCTGACGGAACGTTGACGTCGGTCGTCATGCTTTGATTACTCCAGAGTCCGGCGAGTCTCAGCGATGTTGCGGTGCAACATCAAGCCGGATCGGCTTCCGGGTCGGGCGGAGGGGCGCGCACCAGCAGCCGCGTCATGATGATGCCAGCTTCAAACAGTGCATACATCGGCACCGCCATCATGGTCTGCGAGACAGCATCCGGTGGTGTCAGGACGGCCGCGATGATGAAGATGCCGAGCAGCACGTAACCGCGATTCTTTGTCAGCGACTCGAGTTTCACGAGCCCTGTGCGCACCAGCAATACGGTCGCGACCGGGATCTCGAAGGCGAGCCCAAAAGCGAAGAAAAGCAACACCGCGAAATCCATGTACTGCGTCATGTCGGCGAGCAATTCGACGCCTTTCGGTGTCGTCATGACGAAGAACTGGAAAATCGCCGGAAACACGAGGAAGTAGGCGAATGCCGTGCCGCAGTAGAACAGGATCACGCTCGATACGAACAGCGGCAGCGCGAAGCGCCGTTCATGGCGGTACAGGCCGGGCGCGATGAAGGCCCAGATCTGGTACAGGATCATGGGCATCGCGAGGAAGAATGCGGCGAACAGTGCGAGCTTGAAGGGTGTCATGAATGGCGCCACGACACTGGTTGCGATCAGCTTGGTTCCCGCCGGCAGCTGCGCGCGCAGCGGTTCGGAGAGCCAGGTGAAAATGTCGTTCGCAAAGTAGAGGCAAGGGGCAGCGATGATCGCGGTCACGATCATCGCGCGCAGCAGCCGGTCGCGCAGCTCGAGCAGATGCGAGAGCAGCGAGCTCTCGGCGAGCGTTTCAGCTTCGGGCGCGGACTCGTTCATGACGGATCCGGGCCGTCGGTCTTGTCAGGGGGATCCACAGGGGCTACACCCGGCGGGCGGCGCACAGGCGGGTCGGATCTGGTGACTGAGTCGAGCGTTACTTCTTCATCGAGCTGCTGGCGCAACTGGCGCGCCATCGCACGGGCGCGGCCGGCCCAGCGACCGACCTGGTTGGCGAGTTTCGGAAGCTTCTCCGGGCCCAGCACCAACAGCGCGATGCCGAGTATCAGGATGATCTCGGTGAAGCCGACCTCGAACATCAGGCGTCAGGCGTTCTTCGAGGAGTCGGCGTTGTCGGGTTTCTTGCTGCTGAAATCTGCGTCCGGACGTTCGTCCTGCGCTAGCTTCTTGCCGGCTTCCTCGCTGTCGCCCTCGTTCATGGACTTCTTGAAGCCCTTGACCGCGGCTCCCAGGTCCGACCCGATGGTGCGCAGCTTCTTTGCCCCGAAGATCAGGAGCGCGATCGCGAGGATGATCAGCAGTTCCCTGAAACCGATACCCATAATTGCAACTCCAGCCCGCGCACCCGGCGCAGTAATGAATGATACGCCAAACGGCTTTCAGGCCCCGTGACGAAGAGCCTGAATCCAGAAAGTGACGGGCCCGTCGTTGACAAGCGACACCTGCATATGGGCCCCGAATTGACCCGCCTGGACGCCCGGAAACCGCCTCCCTGCGAGCCCCAGCAGCTCCTCGAACAGGCGCTTTCCCTCTTCCGGCGGGGCCGCCGTGCTGAATCCGGGCCGCAGCCCCTTCTTCGTGTCCGCAGCCAGCGTGAACTGGGGCACCAGCAGGAGCCCGCCAGCCACGTCAGTGACCGAAAGATTCATGCGTCCTTCGGTATCCGCGAATACGCGATAGTTCAACAGCCGCTCCAGCAGGCGCCCGGCCTCTGCCGAAGTATCGTCGCGCTCGACCGCGACCAGCACCAGGAGCCCGGGACCGATCCGCGCAATCTCACGGCCCTCGACTTCGACCGCAGCAGTGGTCACGCGTTGCAGGAGTCCGATCACGGAACGCGTACCTTTGTTCGATAGGCGAGCAGTCCGATCGTCGCCACGGTGGCGAAAAATGCCCCGGCCAGAAACGTTGCTGTTGCGCCGTAGGCGGTCCAAAGCGCCCCGGCGATGATGCTCGCGAGCAGGAGTGCAGCTCCGCTGAAGAGGTTGAAGATTCCGAACGCAGTGCCGCGCAGTTCTGACGGTGCGGTTTCGGCTACGAGCGCAGACAGCAGACCTTGCGTCAATGCCATGTGCAGCCCCCACAAGGCCGCGCCGAGCAGGACTTGCGTTGGCGAGTTAGCTGCGGCCAGCACGGCGTCCGCCGCAATCAGTGCAGCCAGCCCGGCAATGAGCAGCTTCCGCCGGCCGATCCGATCTGCAATCGCGCCCGCGGGATAGGCGATCCCGGCGTAAACGATATTCATGACGATCATCACGACCGGCACATAGCCAATGGCGGAGCCAACTTCCATGGCGCGAAGCACCAGGAAAGCCTCGCTGAAGCGGGCCAACGTGAACAGCGCGCCGAGCAGGACGATGAGCCAGTAACGACGCGGCAGCCGCCGGGCACTGGCGAGCGTAAGCGTTAATCGCGGGCCGGTACTGGAATCCATGCGATCCGGCTCGCGGACCGTGGTGACAAGAAGTATGACAGCGATGAAAGCCGGTACGACAGCAACCCATAACACGGCCTTGATGTCGTTCGCGAGCCACGCCATCAAAGCCACAGCCAGCAGCGGGCCGACGAAGGCACCTACGGAATCGAGCGACTGGCGGAGCCCGTAGGCCGCTCCGCGCAAATCCAGCGCTGTGATGTCAGCTATCAACGCATCGCGGGGTGCGCCACGAATACCCTTGCCGATGCGATCGAGGAACCGCCCGGTGAATACCCAACCGACTGTAGTGGCCAGTGGAAACAGCGGTTTGGCGATCGCGCCAAGACCGTAGCCCAGGACCACGAAAACCTTGCGCTTCCCGTAGAAGTCGCTGATGGCTCCGGAGAAAACCTTCGTGAATGCCGCGGCTGCTTCGGCAATGCCTTCGACGACGCCGATCGTGACCATCGAGGATCCGAGCGCGGTGACCATGAATACCGGCAGGAGGCTGTGAACGAGTTCCGACGAGGTATCCATGAACATCGAGACCAGGCCGAGCGCCCAGACACTCGTCGGCAAAGCGCGAAGTGCCCTTTTTGATTTCAGGCCGTTCAAGCGTCACTTGCCGTCATCGCTTGATGTCCCCTCCCAGTGGAGGCGGTGCAGCACCCGGTGGATCACCGGCGTGATCAGCAACGCAGCGGCGACGATGAGGATGAGACCCGCGTATAGCGCATAGAGCCCTGCGAACAGCTTTCCCGCCTCGGTTTGCGGCGTGTCCACGGGCCCCATGCCGCCCAGCAGCATTGCCGCGTTCAGGAAGGCGTCGATCCAGGGCAGATCCTCGAATATGACGTAGCCGGCCATGCCGAGCAGCAACGATGCGCCGATGACACCGAGGCTGACGAGCAGATGACCCATGAGCCGGCGCAGGAATTTCGCGCGGCTCAACGGCGGTTTGTGCCTGGGCTCGTACATCAGCGGTGCAAGCGTTTCAGGAACACGCTCATCTCCTTCGCAGCCTGGATGTCGCCGCTCTTCCGCGCGGCGGCGATGCCGAGTTCGTAGATTTCCGCGGCGCGTCCGGGCGAGCCGGCGCTCGCATGGGCTTCGCCCAGTGCCTTCCACGCGGCCGAGTAGCCCGGATTCTGCTCGACAGCCTTGCGCAGGTGATCGATTGCGGCCAGGAAATCTCCCGCCTTGATGCATTCGAGACCGAGCGAGTAGCGCAGCAGCGGCGAATCCTGGCCGCGTTCCAGCATCAATTGCAGGTTGTCGCGCAGGCCCATCTCAGCGCCGCCAGAAGGTCGGTGTCAGCAGCAGCACCAGCGTGAAGATCTCGAGTCGCCCGACCAGCATCGCGATCGCGCAGATCCACTTGGCGGCGTCCGGAATGTCCCGAAACGTCGTGGTGACTTCACCAAGGCCCGGACCCGTGTTGTTAATGGAGGTTGCGATGGCCGACCAGGCTGTCACCTGGTCCAGCCCGAACATCATCAATAGCAGGGTCAGTATCGCGAAGATGATGAAGTACATCGCGAAGAATCCGGCAACCCCGCTGATGACCCGCTGCGGCACGGCGCGGCCAGCAAGCTTGACCGGGATCTCGGCGCTCGGATGCACAAGGCGCTTCAGCTCCACGATGCCCTGGCGGAATACCAGCAGCCAACGGATGACCTTCATGCCGCCGGCGGTGGAGCCGGCGCAGCCGCCGACGAGCGTCAGCATCATCAGCAACGCCGGCAGCGCACCCGGCCACTGCGCGAACCCGCCGGTCGTGAACCCGGTGCTGGTCTGCATTGAGACCACCTGCAGGCTCGCGTGGCGCAGCGCGAGACCCAGCGTTGCGAAAGTACCCTGCTGCACAAGGTACACGGCCGTGCCGACGGTGATGACGGCGAGCATCCAGAAATAGGCCTTGAATTCCGTGTCCTGCCAGTAAAGCCATGGATTGCGCTGGCGCAGCGCGGAGAAGTGCAGCGCGAAGCTCGCGCCGCCGATGAACATGAAGACCGTGGCCACGCCGTCAACCGCTGCGCTGTTGAAATGACCGAGATTCGCGTCATACGGAGAGAAGCCACCGGTCGAGAGCGTGCTGAACGAATGCCCGATGGCATCGAAGGCATCCATGCCCGCCATGTAATAGCCGAGCGCGCAGGCCGCTGTCAGAAGCGTGTAGACGAACCACATGGCCTTGGCCGTCTGCGTGATGCGTGGCGTCAGCTTCTGGTCTTTCACTGGCCCCGGAGTCTCGGCTTTGTACAGCGACATTCCGCCGATGCCGAGCACGGGCAGCAGCGCAACCGCCAGAACGATGACGCCCATGCCGCCCAGCCACTGGATCTGCTGGCGGTAGTAGAGGATGGACTTTGGCAGGTCGTCGAGGCCGACGATCACCGTCGCACCTGTCGTGGTGAAACCGGACACGGCCTCGAACACCGCGTCGGTGAAGCTGAGGTGTGGCACATCGCTGAACAGGAACGGCGTCGCGCCGGCGAATGCCAGCGAGATCCAGAATGCCGCGACGACGAGGAAGCCGTCGCGCAGGCGCAGATCGCGGCGCACACGGTGAACCGGCAGCCAAAGCAGCGCGCCCACGGCAGCAATGATCACGAAGGAATTCAGGAACGGCTGGTAATGACCGTCGCCATAAGCGAGCGAGACGCCGACCGGTGGCAGCATGGTCACGCTGAACATCAGGAGCATCAGCCCCAGGATGCGCTGCACCATCAGGAGATTCATGCGCGTGTGCCGGCCTGGAACAGCCGGCCCACATCCTCCACGTGACGGCGGTCGGTCAGGAACAGGATCACGTGATCGTCCGCTTCGATGACCGTGTCATGGTGCCCCATCATGACTTGCTCGCCGCGCACCACTGCACCGATGGTGGTTCCTTCCGGCAGGTCAATCTGGTCGATGCGCCGGCCGGCGACCGGAGAATTGCGGCTGTCGGCATGGACGATCGCTTCTATCGCCTCGGCCGCACCGCGGCGCAGCGAGTGCACGCGCACCACGTCGCCGCGGCGCACATAGGCGAGCAGCGCTCCGATCGTGATCGTCTGCGGCGAAATCGCGATGTCGATCTTGCCGCCCTCCATCAGCTCCGCGTAGGAGGGCTTGTTGATCAACGCCATCACGCGCCGCGCACCGAGGCGCTTCGCCAGCATGGCGGACAGGATATTGGCTTCTTCGGCATTGGTCACCGCCACGAACACATCGGTGTCGTCGATGTTCTCTTCCAGCAGCAACTCCTCATCGGCAGCGTCGCCGGTCAGTACCAGGGTGTTACGCAACGTTTCGGCGGCGCGTCGCGAGCGGTCGGTGCTGCGGTCGATCAGCTTGACCTGGGCGCGGTCCTCGAGGGCGCGCGCGAGCCGGAAACCAATGTTGCCGGCGCCGGCGATCACGATGCGCCGCACCGGCGCCTCTTCGGTGATCAGCTCCTTCATCATCGTGCGCATGTCGTGGCGGGCGGCGATGAAGAACACCTCATCGTGCTCGGCGATGATCGTGTCGCCTTCGGGTTGCACATTCTGGCCGCCGCGGTAGATCGCAGCGACGCGCACTTCGCGATTTTGTATGTGGGCGCGCAGCTCGCTGAGCTGATGACCGACAAGCTTGCCGCCCTTGAGCGCCCGCATGCCGACGAGACGCACGCGGCCGTCGGCAAAATCGAGAACCTGCAACGCGCCCGGGTAGCGAATCAGTCGCTCGACGTAATCGGTGACGAGTTGTTCGGGACTGATCGCGAGGTCGACCGGAATCGCGGCGTCGCCGAACAGCTCAGGGCGCCGGTGGTAGTCGCCGGAGCG
>Ga0315297_10001612_pt1 | contig 14044 bp, 17 predicted proteins | sample YL17G15_0_MG_FD_203628 | JGI IMG/M metagenome (GOLD analysis project Ga0315297, IMG submission 203628) | Sediment microbial communities from Yellowstone Lake, YNP, Wyoming, USA - YL17G15_0 | ecosystem: Environmental > Aquatic > Freshwater > Lake > Sediment | place: USA: Wyoming | collected... | reverse complement strand
CGGATTACTTCATCACCGCCGAGGACATCGGGCCGCGCGAGCACGTGGACATCCAGGCCGCGGCGCAGAAATGGGTCGATTCGTCGATCTCGAAGACCGCGAATGTGCCGACCGATTTCCGCTATGAGGAATTCAAGGACATCTACCTGTACGCCCACGAAAAGGGGCTGAAGGGCTGCACGACATTCCGCTTCAATCCGGAGGCGCACCAGGGTGTGCTGGTCAAGGAGGACGACCTCAAGAACACGACCTATGTGTTCACTCTCGAGGACGGCAGCGAGATCGAGGCGAAGGGTGACCAGGAGATCGAGTACGACGGCGAAGTGCATACCGCCGCGAACCTGTTCGATGCGCTGAAAGAAGGCTACTACGGCAGGTTCTGAGGGCGGGGCAAGGATCATGGACATGAGCAGAATCAAGTTCGACAAGAAGATCGTGAAGTACCGGGTGCTAAAACCCGAGCCGGACAAGGCCGCTGCGGGCCAGCCGCGCGACGGCAAGGCCCGCAAGGACGGCGGCGGCAAGGTCGTGTGGATGCACGAGAAGCTCGAGCGCCCCGAGGTGCTGATCGGCTCGACTTACAAGATCAAGACCCCGGTCTCCGACCACGCGATGTACCTGACGATCAACGACATCATGCTGAATGAGGGCACCGAGCACGAGCATCGCCGGCCCTTCGAGATCTTCATCAACTCGAAGAATCTCGACCATTTCCAGTGGATCGTCGCGCTGACGCGCATCATCTCGGCCGTGTTCCGCAAGGGCGGCGACGTCGTATTCCTGATCGAGGAACTCAAGGCGGTTTTCGATCCGCGTGGCGGTTACTGGCAGCCCGGAGGCAAGTTCATGCCGTCGATCGTGGCCGAGATCGGTTACGTGGTCGAACGGCACCTGCAGTCCATCGGCCTGATGAAGGTGCCCGAAATGGATGCAGCGCGCCTGCAGCTGATCGAGTCCAAGCGCAGTGAATGGGAACAGCGTAATCGCCAGACGGACGCATTCGCCAAGAGCAGCTATCCCGAGGGTGCGCAACTGTGCGTGAAATGCAATACGGCAGCGGTCGTCATGATGGACGGCTGCATGACATGTCTCGCCTGCGGCGAGTCGAAGTGCGGCTAGCTGGAATGATTTTGATCCACGCGCGTGCCGGGTCCCCGCCCGGCGGCACCTGACAACAGGAGCTGCGCGTGTTCTCCCAGGCGGCCTTCGGGCCGCCTTTTTTCCCGCGGCCCGGGTGCAACAGGATGCGGACGCTGATATTGCTCGCTCTGGCTGCGACCGCGGCCTGTACCACGCAGCACATTTACCCCGGTTCTGGGTCGTCGCCGGAAGCGAGCGCGATCGTGCGCGCTGATCCTGCGTTCTCTGCCGGGCTGCCGGTGCAGGTGCGTTTGCGAAAAGCCGGGGACCGCAAGATTTCGCTGGGTGCGAGCGCCGTCGAGCTGCCGCCGGGCCGGTATTCCCTGCTGGTGGATTGCCACGTACTTGAAAGCGGCGTGACGCGCCGCTTCGTGGTCGAGGCCGATCTCGAGGCCGGCGGCGAGTACCGCCTCGTGGCGCGCGCATCGGCGCAAAATTGTGATGCGGTCGAATTGATCGAGCACTGAGGCGCGATTGCCCGCCGGCGGCGCTATACTCCCGCGCCGAATGGCCCACCTGTTCTTCAAGTCAGTATTTCTCGCAGCACTGCTTGCGTTGCCCGCCTCCGCCGACTCGATCGCCGAGCGGGTTGCACCGGGTGGCATGCTTGTGCCGGCCGATCGCGTGATCGTGCACAAGTCTGAGCGCCGCATGGAGCTTCAGCGGGATGGCCGCACGATTGCAAATTACCGGGTCTCCCTCGGCCTCAATCCGAATGGCCAAAAGCAGCGCGAGGGCGATTTCCGCACTCCGGAAGGCAACTACCGGCTGACACGCCGCAATGCGCGCAGTGAATTTTTCCTTTCGGTGCTGGTCTCCTATCCCGAGACCGCCGATGTCGCGCTCGCGCGCCGCAATGGCTGGTCGCCTGGCGGGCTGATCATGGTGCACGGCCTGCCGAACCTGCCGAAGTACCCGCGCGACCGCTACCTGCACACCGACTGGACTGACGGCTGCATCGCGCTGTCTAATGAGGACATGCTCGATTTCTGGTTGCTCACTGGATCCGGTACGCCGATCGAGATCCAGCCGTGATTCCCGCGACTGAACGCGACCTGGCAGCCATCGTGCATGCGCGGGTGTCGCCAAAGGGCGTGCTCGAGAATCTTTCGCAGCAGGAAGTGGACAAGCTGCTGGATCGCGGACAGGGCGGCCTCTATCCGCTGTTCCGGCGCTGCGCGCTCGCGGTGCTGAATTCCGGCACGCTGATCGACGACCCGCGCATGATCTTCGACGCCTATCGCGACTTTGAGCTGCGCATCATGCGCGAACCCTGGGGCATCAAGCTCGAGATGCACCACGCACCGGGCAGCGCATTTGTGGACGGCGAAATGATCCGCGGCGTCAAGGAACACCTGTTCGCCGTGCTGCGCGACATCGTGTACACGCACAACGAGATCGTCGCGCGTTTCGACCTGCGCGACCCGGCCGGCGTGACAAATGCGATCTTCTGCATCCTGCGCAATGCGCGCGTGCTCGACCACAAGGGCCGGCCTGACCTGGTGGTCTGCTGGGGCGGGCACTCGATCCCGCGCGAGGAGTACGACTACACCAAGAAGGTCGGCTACGAACTCGGCCTGCGCGGCCTGTCGGTCTGCACCGGCTGTGGTCCGGGTGCGATGAAGGGCCCGATGAAGGGCGCGACGATCGGCCACTCGAAGCAACGCATCCGGGACGGGCGCTACATCGGTGTCACCGAGCCGGGGATCATCGCCGCCGAGCCGCCGAATCCGATCGTCAACCAGCTGGTGATCCTGCCGGACATCGAAAAGCGCCTGGAGGCATTTGTCCGCCTTGGTCACGGCATCATCGTGTTCCCGGGCGGCGCCGGTACGGCCGAGGAGATCCTCTACCTGCTCGGCATCCTGCTGGAGCCGGCCAACGCCGAGCAGAAATTGCCGCTCGTTTTCACCGGTCCTGCCGAAAGCTCGGCCTACTTCGAACAATTGGACCGCTTCATCGGACTGGTGCTCGGTCCTGAAGCGCAGAAGCGCTACCGGATCGTCATTGCCGACCCGCCCGAGGTCGCGCGCGAAATGCAGCGTGGTTTCGACGCCGTGCGCCGCTCGCGGCGGCGCGCGGGTGACGCTTACAACTTCAACTGGCTGCTGCAGATACCGCCGCCATACCAGCAACCCTTCGAGGTCAGCCACGCGGCGATGGCAGGTCTCTCGCTCTCGATGCAGCAGCCGGTACATGAGCGCGCCGCGAATCTGCGCCGCGCTTTTTCGGGCATCGTGGCCGGCAACGTCAAGGAGCAGGGCATCCGGCTGATTGAAGAGCAGGGGCCATTCGTGATCCACGCGGAAAAGCAGATCGCAAAGCCGCTCGACGAATTATTGCGGGCATTTGTCTCCCAGGGACGCATGAAACTGGTCGGCGAATACCGCCCCAGTTACCGTATCGCCTGAACTCACCGCGTCGCGGGGCATTGCTGCCCGCGACCTGTGACCCAGTTCCTGTTTCGGCTGCTGCGCCACGCGTAACTTGCGTGGCATGACGCGTCATCAGGTTTCACAACTGTGACGGATATCAAGCTGTCTGCCGGAGCCGGAGATGGCCGGACGGACCGTGGCGGTACGGATGTCCCGCCGCGCGTGCCGCGCCGCGGCGCGGCGGTCAGCCGCCACGGCACGATTTCGCGCGATCTGACCAAGTACTCCAACTACAAGACCTGGGCGGACAAGGTCCGCACCGCATGGCGTAAGGAAGATGGTGAAGAGCCGGTCGACCCGGCACCCGGTAATGGCCGGCGCTGAGCGCCCGGCCGCCACCAGAAATGGAAAGAATCGCGCAGCTGTTTGACGAGCTGGATGACCTGGTCTGCGCGCTGCGCCATCGACTGGGCCTCTGGCCGGCCACGCGGAGCCACCGCCGCGGCTGAACCGGCGCGGGCGCACCGCCCCTGCCCTTGATTCCCGCATTCCATGCCACCATTAGCGCTCTCCGATCGCCAGGAGGCGCCGATGAGCGAGCAAGCGACCGAAACCCGCGGGTTTCAGGCCGAAGTCAGCCGTTTGCTGCGGCTGATGATCCATTCGATGTACAGCCACCGCGAAATCTTCCTGCGGGAGCTGATTTCCAACGCCTCCGATGCCTGTGACCGGCGGCGATTTGCCGCGCTCGCCGATCCTTCACTCGCGGGTGGCGGCGAGGCCTACGAGATCCGCGTTGATTTCGACTCAAAGGCTCGCACGCTGACCGTCTCCGATTCCGGCATCGGCATGACGCGCGATGAGGCGGGAGAGCATCTGGGCACGATCGCGAAATCCGGCACTGCCGAGTTCTTTGCGCGCCTGACCGGCGATGAGCAGAAAGACAGCCAGCTGATTGGCCAGTTCGGCGTCGGCTTCTATTCAGTATTCATCGTCGCGGAGCGTGTTGAAGTCCGCTCGCGCCGTGCCGGCAGCGGGCCGGATTCGGCGGTCTGCTGGAGTTCGAGTGGTGAGGGTGAGTACACGCTCGAGACGATCACGCGCGAGGAGATCGGCACCGCCGTCACGCTGCACCTGAAGGAGGATGCCGCGGAGTTCGCCGATCCATTCCGCCTGCGCGCGCTGATCCGGCGCTATTCAGATCACATCGCATTCCCGGTGCTGCTGCGCCCGGACGGCGGCAAGGGCGAGTATGATCGCGTCAACCAGGCGCAGGCCCTGTGGACGCGCCCGCGGCAGGAGCTCAGCGACGACGACTACCGCGAGTTCTATCGCCACGTCGCACACGACACCGCCGAGCCGCTCGCCTGGAGTCACAACCAGGTCGAGGGCCGCCGTGAGTACACGACGCTCCTGTACATACCGGCGGCTGCGCCATTCGATCTCTACAATCGCGAGTCGCCACGCGGGCTCCGGCTGTATGTCCGGCGCGTATTCATCCTGGATGACGCCGAGCAATTCCTGCCGTTGTACCTGCGCTTCATCAAGGGCGTCGTCGATTCGGCGGACTTGCCGCTCAATGTATCGCGCGAGCTGCTGCAGCAGGATACCGAAGTACTGGCAATCAAGGGCGCGATCACCCGTCGCGTGCTGGAGATGCTCGCGCGGCTCGCCACCGACGAGCCGGAGAAGTACCGGACATTCTGGAAGGAATTCGGCGGCGTGCTTAAGGAAGGCATCATCGAGGACCCCGGCAATCGCGAGCGGATCCTGCCGCTGCTGCGATTTGCATCGACCGCAGGCGACGGCGAACTCCATTCGCTGGCCGATTACGTGGCGCGAATGCCGGAAGGCCAGATGCAGGTCTACTACCTGCTATCGGACAGCGCGGCCGCCGCACGCCAGAGTCCGCAGCTCGAGGGCCTGCGCGCGCGCGGCGTCGAGGTGTTGCTGCTTTCGGATCGCATCGATCCCTGGTTCGCGGCCCACCTCGACGGGGTCGACGGCCGCGTGATCAAGGACGTGGCGAGCGGCGAACTCGAGCTCGCCGGATTGCCGCCACTGACCGCTGCAGCTGCACCGAATGACACGATGCCGGCGCTCTACGCACGCGTCGCCGCGCGGCTCGCGGAACGGGTGGCCGGTGTGCGTGCGAGCACGCGCCTCGCCGAATCGGCCGCCTGCCTCGTGCGCGATGCCGCCGATCCCGGGCCCCAATTGCGCCGGCTGCTGGAGGCCGCCGGCCAGAAGCTGCCTGAATCCCGGCCGTGGCTGGAACTGAATCCGGCGCATCCGCTGGTCGCGCGGCTTCATCTTCTGCCGGACGGCGCCGCCTTCGACTCGCTCGCAGCGCTGCTCGCCGATCAGGCGCAGATTGCCGAAGGCGGCGTGCCGCCGGATCCGGCGGGATTCGTGCGCCGGCTCAATGACTGGCTGCTCGGCAAGCATTGACCGGCTGCATTCGCGGGCGACCGCAAAGCTGATATCTTTGCGCCATGAGCGGCAGCAAGCCGACCGACGACGAATTGCGCGCGCGCCTGTCGCCCGAGCAGTACTACGTGACGCGGAAGCGGGGCACGGAGCGCGCATTCACGGGTGAGCATTACCGCAACGAACAGACGGGCATGTACCTGTGCGTCTGCTGCGGAGAAAATCTTTTTTCGTCCGGGGCCAAATACGATTCCGGTTCCGGCTGGCCGTCATTCTGGCAGCCGGCGGCCGGGGCGCAGGTCGAGGCGCTGCAGGACGAATCGCACGGAATGCGCCGCACCGAAGTGCGTTGCGCAAATTGCGGCGCCCACCTGGGTCATGTTTTCGACGATGGCCCGCAGCCGAGCGGGCAGCGTTATTGCATCAATTCGGCCGCGCTTGATTTCAAGCCGGAGCCGTCAAAATGAATGCCCCGCGGCGATTCGCGCTGCTGGTCGGCGCACTGTTCCTTTTCGGCATGCAGGCTGGTGCGCAGGAAACTCCGCCGCCGGCAGCGCCGCCGGAGGAACCCCTGGTGATCACGGACCTCCTGCTCGGGGTCGGCAACGAGGCATTGCCGGGCATGGTCTGCCTCGTGCATTACACGGGCTGGCTGTATGACGAGCATGCCAAGGATCATCGCGGCCGCAAGTTCGACAGTTCGCGCGAACGCGGGCAGCCATTCTCGTTTCCGCTCGGCGCCGGGCACGTGATCATGGGCTGGGACCGTGGCATCGTCGGCATGAGGGTCGGTGGCCTGCGGCGCCTCGTCATTCCGCCTGCGCTCGCATACGGCGATCGCAACATCGGCAATGGCGCGGTCCCGCCACACTCGACACTTCTCTTCGAAGTCGAGCTGCTTGCCGTCGAGAAGGTGACAGTCGCCCCGCAGGCGCAATGAAGGCTCGCGCTGAGCACAGGGCGTGACCAAACAGGCGCCGACACTTCAGAAGATCTCGATTGCCGGTCCGGCCGGGCCGATCGAAGCCATCATCGAGCGGCCGCATGGCGCGGTCGCCGGGTTGATCGCCGTGTGCTGCCATCCGCACCCGCTGTACGGCGGCACGATGCAGAACAAGGTCGTGCACACGCTGGCACGCGCGGCGCAGGACCGGGGCGTCACCAGCCTGCGCTTCAACTTCCGTGGCGTGGGCGGCAGTGGCGGCACCCATGACAAAGGCGAGGGCGAATCCGAAGATGCGGCAGCGGTCGCCGACTGGTGCCGGCGCGAACTGGGCGCTGGAGGCCTGTGGGCGCTCGGCTTCTCATTCGGAAGCTATGTCGCGCTTCGCCTTGCCGCGGTGCGTGAGGCGCAACTGCTGGTGACGGTCGCTCCGCCCGTGCAACGTTTCGATTTTGCGCGGCTCGAGGTTCCGCGCTGTCCATGGCTGGTCGTCCAGGGCGATGCCGACGAGCTGGTCAATCACGAGGCCGTGCTGGGCTGGGCCAGGGACCTGAATCCCGCGCCGCAGGTCGAAATCCTGCCGGGCGCCGAGCACTTTTTTCACGGCCGCCTGACGGTATTGCGTGCGCTGGTCGGGGAATGGCTGGGCCGGCGGCTGAAGACGGCCGGCTGAAAAACGAACGGGGCGGCCCTGCCGCCCCGTCAGTACCTTGAGTACAACTCGACGGCTGGCTTCAGCCGACCATCTCGTTGAGGTTCTTGAGGGCGCGAATACGCACCTTCTTCGAGGCCGGCTTGGCCTTGATCATCATCTTCTCGCCCGTGAATGGGTTGACACCCTCGCGCGCCTTGGTGGCGGGCTTCTTCACGACGCGCATCTTGCAGACGCCTGGCAACGTGAACACGCCGGCGCCCTTCAGCGCCTTCTTCATCGCGCCATTCAGCGAATCGAGCACTGCACCGACCTGCTTCTTGCTGAGATCGGTCGCGCCCGCGACCGCCGATACGATCTGCGACTTCGTCGGAGCCGCGTTCTTCTTCGCCATTGAGTTGTCTCCTGTGGTTTTGGCAGAGGCGGAAAGTCCCGCCCTGATCAGTTGTCGGCGCGCACGATACCACGGAAAATCCCGCGGCATAAGTGGGTCGAGAGCAATTTCGAGCGGTTTTTTACGGCTCGCCGCGTGGCAGCGATTTTCACTCGAGATAGAACTCCCGGGTCCATCGGGCGCTGATTTCGGGACCGTTGGCGACGGTGCGCGCCCGTATCTCGATCGTGATCGGTTCGCGATGCCGCACCGTGACCGTCGCCAGATAAGTCGGACCGCCAGGTTCGTTGACACGACGCAACGACAGTGCTTGTCGTTCGCCGATGAGTGTCACGGCCTCTGCATCGAGCTCGATTGCCGCGAGCCGCTCCGTGTCGGCGCCGGTTGCGGGCGTGATCGAAATCGCCAGCAGAGCTAGATTGGGCCTCTGCACAATGTCGTAACTACCCGCAATTGCTGGAGGCAGGTCGCTGGTCAGTGTCAGCGCGTAATACAGACGGACATCGCCTGCGGTGACAAAGCCGGGGTCGGCAAATTCGCGGGCCGGTGGCGGCGAGCCCGGATGGTCGCCACAGCCGCAAATTGTCAGGCAGCTGAGCGCGAAGATTTGCGTGCGCAGCAACACCTCAAGAAGCCCTCAATCCTGGTGCTCCGGCAAGCCGGCCAGGGCCGGTGGCAGCCGGTTGACGCCCGCGATGGCCAGCAGCTTGTCGCGCGACCTGCCGCCCTGCAGCAGGCTTACCGAGGCTTGTGGCACGTCAAAAAGCCCGGCGATGAACCGTCGCAGCCGCTCATTGGCCGCCTCATCCACCGGAGCGGCCGCGATCCGGATCTTCAGGCGCCCGGCCTGGATACCGCAGATCCGGTCGGCGCCGGCACGTGGCTGGATGCGCACGGCGATGCGAAGCCCCGTCGCGTCGTGCCTGCACCAGGATCGCTCCATTGCTCAGGTAATCAGGATCAGCAGGGCCTGCAGGCCGATGAGCGCGACCAGCGGCGTGAAATCGAGGCCGCCGATTACGGGCAACACCCTGCGCAACGGCCGCAGCAGCGGCTCGCACAGCGACGAGAGCAGGCCGACGACCGGGCTGTAGGTTCCCGGCGCAATGAATGACAGGAGTGCGAAGACAAATATCAGGACCTGCAGGAGCCGGATTGTCGAAATGGCGAGCGAGGTCAAGCTTGCGATGACGAGCGGCATGAATGGAATCAGGGCGCCGGTCCGCAAGCGGAACATCAGGAGAGTCGCCAGTAGTTGCACAGCGACCAGGGCGACGAGCGAAGCGGTGTCCATGCGACCCATCGGCGGCAGGATCCGGCGCAGCGGCAGCACCAGCCAGTTGGTCAGCGTAAGGATCGCCTGTGACAGCGGATTGCGGAAATCGGCACGCATTAGTGGCAGCAGGAATCGCAGCAGGAAAGCGAAGACCGCGAGCGACAGTACCGACTCGACGATGAAAATCAGGGCATCCATGGGCTACACATCCCGCGTCAAGGCCGCGACTCGTGGGGGCGCCGCGATTGTAGTGCGCTTCACGTCAGGCAGCACAATAATGCGATCCGGCCGATAGCGGGGGAGTCCAGCCGGATGAAACTCAACGTCAATGGTCGTGAAATCGATGTCGAGGCCGCCGCCGCTCAGCTGCGTTCGCCGAAAAGCGCGGTGCCGATGCGCACGTGCGTCGCGCCCTCGGCGATCGCGGATTCGAAATCGTTGCTCATGCCCATGGACAGCGCATCGAGCCGATGGCCGGCGCCGTTGAGGTCGAGCAACAGACGCCGCAATTCGCGGAACCAGTGGCGCTGCCGTTCAGGATCCGTTTCCTCGGGTGGCAGGCACATCAAGCCGCGCAGCGAGATTCGCGGAAGCGATGCGATTCGTCCGGCGAGCGCCGGAAGTTCGCCGGGATCAACGCCGGCTTTCGTTGCCTCGCCGCCGAGCCGCACCTGTATGCAGACCGCAAGGGGCGGGCATTCACGCGGGCGTTGCTCGGACAGGCGTTCGGCGATCTTCAATCGATCGACCGTGTGCACCCAGTTGAACAGCTCGGCGACCGGCCGTGTCTTGTTGCTCTGCAGCGCGCCGATGAAATGCCAGGTGACCATCCGGTCCTGAAGCGCGGCGATGTGATCGCGCGCCTCCTGGAGGTAGTTCTCGGCGACGTCCGTCAGGCCGCCGTCAACGGCTGCCACGATCTGTGTCAGCGGCTGGGACTTTGCGACGCCGACCAGCCTGACGGCGGCCGGATCCCGGCCCGCGGCGCGGGCGGCGACTGTGATCTTTTCGCGCAAAAAGCTGAGCCTTTGAGCCGGATTCTGCGGAGTAGTTAACATATTAGAGTGCGCTGGTCAGGGCTATACTGCCCCCGGCCCCGAGCTGCCAATGACTGGCTGCGGGGGTCCTCGTTCGTGTACCGAACCAGGGAGCAGTAATGGCTGTTGATATCGCCCAACTCTTGGCCTTTGCGGTCAAGAACAACGCGTCGGACCTGCACCTGTCCGCCGGCGTGCCGCCCATGATCCGCGTGGACGGCGACATCAAGCGCGTCAACATGCCGCCGCTGACGCACAAGGAAGTGCACAGCATGGTGTACGACATCATGAACGACAAGCAGCGGAAGATATTCGAGGAATTCTTCGAAACCGACTTCTCGTTCGAGATCCCGAATCTGGCGCGGTTTCGCGTCAATGCCTTCAATCAGAATCGCGGCGCCGGCGCCGTGTTCCGCAACATTCCATCGGTGATCAAGACGCTCGACGACCTGAATGTGCCAAAGGTCTTCAAGGACCTTTGCATGCTGCCACGCGGCCTGGTTCTGGTGACCGGACCGACCGGCTCCGGCAAGTCGACGACGCTCGCAGGCATGGTCGACTACGTCAATGTCAACCGCCCTGACCACATCATCACGATTGAGGACCCGATCGAGTTCGTGCACGAATCGAAACGCAGCCTGATCAATCAGCGCGAGGTGCATCGCGACACACTCGGGTTCAGCGAGGCATTGCGCTCGGCGCTGCGCGAAGATCCCGACGTCGTTCTGGTCGGCGAAATGCGCGATCTCGAGACGATCCGCCTGGCGCTGACTGCGGCCGAGACGGGCCACCTCGTGTTCGGCACGCTGCATACGAGTTCCGCGGCCAAGACGGTGGACCGCATCGTCGACGTGTTCCCGGCGGCCGAAAAGGAGATGGTGCGCTCGATGCTTTCGGAGTCGCTGCGCGCGGTGATCTCACAGACGCTGCTGAAGCGCGTCGGTGGAGGCCGCATCGCGGCGCACGAGATCATGATTGCGACGCCGGCGATCCGCAACCTGATCCGCGAGAACAAGATCGCGCAGATGTACTCGTCGATCCAGACCGGCAATGCGCAGGGCATGCAGACGCTCGACCAGTGCCTGGCCGACATGCTGGCCAAGGGATTGATCGCGAAGGAAGAGGCGCGGTACAAGGCGGCGAACAAGGACACGGTGTAAGCGGCGCGCCGCTTACGGGAGAACTGAATGGATCGCGAACAGGCAATCAGGTTGATGCAGGATCTGCTGCGGCGGATGGTCGACCGCAAGGGCTCGGATCTGTTCATCACCGCGAGTTTTCCACCGGCGATCAAGGTGGACGGCGAGGTCCGGCCGCAGACCGAGCAGGCGCTTTCGCCTGAGCAGAGCGCCGTGCTGGTGCGTTCGATCATGAATGACCGCCAGACCCGCGAGTTCGACGCAACCAAGGAAGCCAATTTCGCGATCGCTCCGCCCGGCATCGGCCGGTTCCGCGTGAGCGCATTCGTGCAGCAGGGCCATACCGGTTGCGTGATCCGCCAGATCAACTCCACGATCCCGACGATTGAGGAACTCGAATTGCCGGCGATCCTGAAGGACATCGTGATGTCCTCGCGCGGACTGGTGATCGTGGTCGGCGCGACCGGCTCGGGCAAGTCGACGACATTGGCATCGATGGTTGGCTACCGGAACGAGAAGACTCGCGGCCATATCGTCACGATCGAGGACCCGGTTGAATACGTGCACCAGCACCGCGGCTGCGTCGTGACGCACCGCGAGGTCGGTGTGGACACTGAGAGCTGGCACACGGCGTTGAAGAATACGCTGCGCCAGGCACCGGACGTCATCATGATCGGCGAAATCCGCGACCGCGAAACGATGGAATACGGCATCCAGTTCTCCGAAACCGGCCACCTGGTGCTCGCGACGTTGCACGCCAACAGCTCGAACCAGGCGCTCGATCGCATCATCAACTTCTTCCCCGAAGAGAAGCGCGAACAGCTGCTGATGGACCTGTCGCTGAACATCCGGGCGCTGGTGTCGCAGCGGCTGATCCCGCGTGAGAAGGGCGAAGGCCGTATCGCCGCGATGGAGATCATGATCGGCACGCCGCTGATTTCGGACCTGATATTCCGCGGCGAGATCGTCAAGATCAAGGAAGTCATGTCGCGCTCGAACCGGCTCGGCATGAAGACATTCGACCAGGCGTTGTTTGAGCTCTATGAGACCGGGCAGATCTCCTACGAGGAAGGCCTGCGCAATGCGGACTCGAAGAACGAGATACGGCTGCGCATCAAGCTCGAAAGCAAGCGCGAAGACCACCTGCAGGCGGAAGCATCCAGCACTTTGAGGATCGTCGATGAGTCCAACGAGGGCACGCTCTACTGAACCGGCGACCGACTCGACGGTCGCCCCGCAGGCGGAGTCGGGTCAGTTCAACATCAAGCCGATGCTGAAGCTGATGGCCGAGAAGAAGGCCTCGGACCTCTTCTTCACGTCCAATTCCCCGGTCAAGATCAAGATCGAGGGGCTCATCTACCCGGTCAACAAGCAGGTGCTGGGCGCCGAGGCGGTGCGCGATCTCGCCCATAGCCTGATGAGCGCCGAGCAGCTGGAACACTTCCAGAGCGATCTTGAGATCGACTTTGCGATATCGGAGCCCGGCGTCGGGCGATTCCGCGCAGCCGTTTTCCACCAGCGTGGCTACCCGGCCCTGGTGCTGCGCTACATCAGCGTGGACACGCCAAAGCTCGATCAGCTTGGACTGCCGGACACGCTGCGCGAGCTCGCCATGCTGAAGCGCGGCCTCGTGCTGATGGTTGGGGCCGCGGGCGCCGGCAAGTCCACGTCACTCGCGGCGATGATCAATCACCGCAATGAGAACTGTTCGGACCACATCCTGACGATCGAGGACCCGATCGAGTTCCTGCACCAGAACCGCAAGGCAATCGTCAACCAGCGCGAAGTCGGGCTCGATACGCGCACATTTCCGCGGGCGCTGCGCGCAGCCATGCGCGCCGCGCCGGACGTGATCCTGATCGGCGAAATCCGCGACCGCGAAACGATGGAGGCCGCCATAACGCTGGCCGGCACCGGGCATCTGTGCATCGCGTCCTTGCATGCCAACAACTGTGCCGAGACGCTGGACCGTATCATCAACATGTTCCCGCGCGACCAGCACACGCAGATTTTCCTCGACCTATCGCAGTACCTTCGGGCCATCGTCTCGCAGCGCCTCGTGCGCGGCCGCAACAACAAGCGTTGCGCGGCCGTCGAGGTGATGCTGAATACGCCGCATATCCAGGACCTGATCAAGAAAGGCGATGTGATCGGTATCAAGGAAGCGATGTTCGCGTCCAACGAGCGCGGCATCCAGAATTATGACATGGCGCTGCTGCACCTCTACAAGGAGGGGCGCATCGACATCGAGGAGGCGCTCAACAACGCCGACTCGCGCAGCAACCTCGAGACCCGCATCAACTTCGGTTGAGCCATTTGCGCGGGCTGCGCTTGGAAGGCGGCCCTCGCCCGCTCAGAAGAACGGACATTCGCTCGCCGAGGGCCGCCTTCCAAGCGCAGCCCGCACACAGTCGCGACCGCCACCTCGCGCGCCGGGCTCGTTCCGTCTTCCTGCTCGGATTAACTCGCGAAAACGGTTGCGGCGTCGAAGACGGGCCCGTCAACGCAGACGCGTTTCATTGCGGGGCCGTCGGGTGTCTGTACTAGCACCGTGCAGCCCGCGCAGCCGCCCACGGCGCAGGCCATGTTCTCCTCGAGCGACACCTGACAGGGGAGACCAAGGCTGCGGGCGAGCGTTGCGGTTGAGCGCAGCATCGC
>Ga0315297_10001611_pt1 | contig 14044 bp, 22 predicted proteins | sample YL17G15_0_MG_FD_203628 | JGI IMG/M metagenome (GOLD analysis project Ga0315297, IMG submission 203628) | Sediment microbial communities from Yellowstone Lake, YNP, Wyoming, USA - YL17G15_0 | ecosystem: Environmental > Aquatic > Freshwater > Lake > Sediment | place: USA: Wyoming | collected... | reverse complement strand
TTCCTCGATGGCGGAGTGCAAGAGGGGGGGCGGCGTGCCGGCACGGAGAATGTCCCGGCCATTGTCGGCCTGGGCAAGGCGGCTGAGTTAGCCAGGACCAATATGGCATCTCGAATAAAGCACCTTACCCAGCTTCGTAATCGCTTGCTGACAGAATTACCAAGTAAGATCAAGCATGTAATGGTCACCGGTCACCCTCAAGATCGCCTGCCCGGGCATGCCAGCTTCTGTGTGGAGTTTATCGAGGGCGAGGCTATGCTTATGTTATTGAACAGCCAGGGGGTGGCTGTTACCAGCGGCTCAGCGTGTACCTCAAGGGCGCTTAAAGCTTCGCATGTACTCATTGCAATGGGAATATCTCATGAACTGGCCCAGGGTTCTCTCCTCTTCAGCTTTGGCCTAGATAACACCTCCGAAGATGTAGACTATGTCCTTGAAGTTCTGACCCCTGTCGTAGACAGATTGCGACAGATGTCACCACTCTATGCTAAATTTACCAAAACCGGCAAAGGAGGCACGTAGTATGCCAGTTTACAGTGAAAAAGTAATGGAGCACTTCATGAATCCCCGCAATGTTGGGGAGATTGAGAACCCTGATGGCGTTGGGGAGGTAGGGAACCCGGTATGCGGCGATATGATGACCTTCTACATAAAGGTCAAAGATAACCGCCTGGAAGATATTAAATTCAAGACTTTTGGTTGTGGAGCAGCTATTGCTGTTTCCAGCATGGTGAGCGAGATGGCCAAGGGCAAAACTCTGGATGAAGCAATGAAGATCACTCCTCGCGCAGTGGCTGATGAACTGAAGGGATTACCCAAGCAAAAGTTTCACTGCTCCAACCTGGGTGCCCAAGCTCTGAACAAAGCTATAAAAGACTACCTGGACAAGAAGAAAGGAGGAGGAAAGAAGTAATGGCAAAGCAACAAAAGAAGAAGGGGCATCTTTTCTGCCCCTACTGTGAAGAGGAGATGAGGCAGGCAGATCTCCCTTACTGCCGGGCTTGCCAGCTGACCATATTCTATTGCCCCAAGTGCCGAAAGCCTCTACCCCGCGAGAAAAGAGTGTGCCCTCATTGTGGGACTGAAATTAAGGGCTAGCATTACCGAGAGGAGAGAGCACCATAGTCTAAGGGGGTTTTGAATCATGACAGACTCCAAGTCACCGAAGCAGGCTCATCGCACTCTGGATTGCATAGGGCTCTATTGTCCTGCACCCGTGCTGAATACCAGACAGGAGGTGGACAAACTCGCCATTGGTGATGTACTTGACGTATTGGCAGATGACCCCGCTGCTGAGGAGGACCTCAAGGCCTGGGCCAAACGGACGGGGCAGAAGATACTTAAGATAGAGAAAACCGATGAAGGTATGAGATTTCTCATACAAAAAACGAAATAGGAGGTTAACGATGGCTAAGAAAAAGCATATTCTCTACGTTCAAACAAGCGGTGTCGATTCACCGAAGCGTCTCTATTCGCCATTCGTCCTGGCCACGACAGCCAAGGCAATGGATATCGACGCTACAATCTATTTCCTGGGTCAGGGGATAACGGTGGTTAAGAAGGGCATGGCACAGACAGTTAAGGAAGGCAACTTTCCCAATCTCAAGGAGATAATGGACCAAGCCATAAAGGCCGGGGTAAAGCTGATGGTCTGTGAACAGAGCACCCAGTTGCTTCGCCTCGACAGGGGAGACTTCATACCGGAGGCCAAGATTGTGGGAGCTGCCACACTTAATGATCTAGTTCTCGAAGCTGATGGCACCATGTGGTTCTAGGTAAAGCAAGAATACCCCTGTAGGGTCCACTTAGTCCCTCAGACTATCCAAAGAAATAGTTTCCTGCTTGTCTGATGCTTCGCTAGACATCTCAGGCGATATTCCATCTGAGACTTGTTGACATTTCCTTCTATATGAATTATGATTCATATACACGGAGATTCATATGACCCTAGTTGAAGACCAAGCGAGGTTCTTGAGGTGCATTGGGGAGCCGACCAGACTCCAAATACTTAAGCTGCTAGCCAGAGGTGAGAGATGCGTTGGGGAACTCACCAGTGTCCTGAACAAAGAACAATCCCTCATTTCGCACCATCTGAGAGCTTTGAAGGAATGTAATATTGTGAAAGAGAGGCAAAAAGCCCAGAAAGTGTACTACAAGCTTACAGATACTAGATTAGCCAGTTTAATTACTGATTGCGAAGCTCTAATGAAAGAGCTATTGCCATGCAAATGTCAGGAGGTGAATTATGAAAGAAAAGGAAATCAAGAAGGTGGTGAAGGGGAGATATGCCCAGATAGCTAAGCAAGACCAGCAGAGCTGCTGCCCAAGCTGTGGCTGCGGATCCAGCTCCTTGTTGCAAGCTAAGGTTATCGGATACTCGACAGAGGATCTGGAGCATATTCCGGAAGAGTCAGTCATGGGGTTGGGATGTGGTAGCCCCACCGCCATAGCAGACCTCAAAGAGGGCGAGGTAGTTCTGGACCTGGGGTCGGGAGCCGGCGTAGACGTATTCCTGGCAGCCAACAAAGTCGGCCCCGCCGGCAGGGTGATTGGGGTTGACATGACGGAGGAGATGGTGGATAGGGCAACAAGTATCGCCCGTGATCATGGCTACCGCAATGTTGAGCTTCGTCTGGGCGAAATCGAGAAACTCCCGGTCGAGGATGACTCCGTGGATGCGATTATCAGCAACTGCGTTATCAACCTCTCACCGGATAAAGCTAAGGTCTTCCGGGAAGCCTACCGAGTCCTGAAACCCGGTGGAAGGCTCACAGTCTCTGATATTGTCTCGGAGGGAGTGCTCCCCGATGGGATAAAGAGTGACTCGAATGCCTGGGCGTGCTGCATCGGCGGTGCTCTGGAGCAGCAGGAATACCTGGAGAAGATAAGAAAGGCTGGTTTTGAGAGCGTGCAGGTGCTGTCCAGCAAGGAGTTCTATCTGGAAGGCGAGGGAAGCCAGGCACTGACGAAGCTTCTGAGCATAACCGTGAAGGGATTTAAGATGAGAAAACCGTACTGCAGGACACGGAGCGGCTAAGCCACCTTGTCCGAATTGGGTCGAGAGCAGCAGCCAAATGATCCTTGCACGCAACAGAGTCAAGATCCAGTGGGCCCATGAATAATGATGTTGCTATTCAAGTGGTCAATTTGACCAAGTATTATGGCGAAGTCTTGGCAGTTCACCACATAAGCTTCAGCGTCAGCAGGGGAGAGTTCTTTGGCTTCCTGGGCCCCAATGGTGCTGGCAAGACAACCACCGTCAGGATGTTGACGGGCGTAATAAAGGCAGATGAAGGGACTGCCTCAATCCTGGAATACAAGGTGGGCAGCCTGAGAGCCAAGCAGGTAACAGGGGTGGTACCAGAGATGGCAAATGCCTACGGTGACCTGTCCGGGTGGGGCAACCTCATGCTTATGGCTGAGCTTTACGGAATTCCGGCCAGCGTGGCTCGAGAAAGAGGTACCGGCTTGATGCAGGACATAGGTCTTTACCCCCGCAAGGACAGTCTGGTAAGGACATATTCCAAAGGAATGAAGCAGCGCCTGATTTTGTGCCTGGCGCTGGTAAGCGACCCCGAAGTGTTGTTCTTGGATGAGCCGACTTCTGGCTTGGATGTGCAGAGCGCCCGACTTATCAAGGACCTGCTTCAGGGGCTTAACGCCAGGGGTAAAACCATATTCCTCACCACTCACGATATGGATGAGGCAAACCAACTCTGCGATCGAGTTGCCATTATCAACGACGGGAGAATAGCGGCCATAGACCCTCCGGAGAAGCTGAGAATGGCCGTGAGCGGCATGCATTCGGTCGAGATTAGCTTTGATACGGCGGTGAACTCTGAAGTCCTAGCGTCCATCCCTGGCGTGAATTCAATAAAGAAGCTGGGCGACAAGTGGCGGCTATACACTACCAATCCTGGAGAGCTGGTGGTCTCCCTCATCAATTACTCATCCTCCAACGGTCTGAAGATAGTATCTTTTAACACACTTGTTCCCTCACTAGAAGACGCCTTCATGGCTCTCACGGGAAAGGAGAAAAAAGATGCCTGATATGTCCACGGTATTGCAGCAGGCGCGGCGTTCTCTCGCTATAGCCCGTAAGGACGTGCGTATCTACTACGCCAAGGGGCCGGTAATAATCTTCGGTGTCCTCTTCCCTGTTTTCCTGTTCCTCTCCTTCACCATTGGCAGAAATCTCTCTGTTGATTTCATGATACCCGGACTATTGGGCATGATTCTATTCTTTACCGCCACTTCAGTCTCACCCATAGTGATACCCTGGGAGGCACAAGCACGGACGCTGGAGCGCCTGATGTCCTGCCCTGTCAAGATTGAGACCATCATAGTAGGAGACATCCTGGCTTCCTTTATCTTCGGGCTTGCTATCTCTCTGGTGCCTATCCTTATTGGTCTTTTTCTGGGAATCACAGTGTTGAGCCCATTCATTTTCACCCTGGCAGTTATTCTGGCAGCCTTCTGCTTTGCCTCTCTGGGCACTGTTTTCTCTATTCCTCCCACCAACATGCCATCTACAGTCAACATGATTTCCTCAGTGGTCAAGTTTCCGGTGGTATTTATCAGCGGCATCTTTATACCGCTGGACGAATTGCCTGCCTGGGGGCAGGCAGTTGCCTACATCTCACCCCTGACTTACTTCACCGACATCGCCCGATACAGTATCCAGGGGCGGGGCCATTTGCCCGCAGCTCTGGACCTTCTTGTTTTGCTGGGGTTCACCATCCTTTTCCTAGTGGTGGCTATGAAGCTGCATCAAAGAACAATGCCCAGGAGGATATGACATGCTGAAGCCAAATAGCAACCGAAGTCAGCCCACAGAGCAGAAATGTGACATAGACCAGTTCCTGAGATTTGTCCCGGGTGGGAAGACCAAGAGAGATGTCTTCAAAGGCAAGCATTTCAACATAGTAGTCATATGTCTAGACGATGGATATGAAATACTGCCTCACCACGAGCCCTACGATGTCTTCTTCTATGTGGTATCCGGTAGAGGCGTCTTCACTGTGGGTGAAAAACAGTGGGATGCTGAACCAGGCTCGATGATTTTCGCTCCTTCCGGCGTTAGAGGCATAAAATGCCTTGAGCGACTAAGTGTTCTGGGCACCCAGGAGCCACATTAAATAAAGTGAGACCGTTTGACAGGCAGGATCCTTGCGAGTAGAATGTCCAGCTGAATGCGTATATTCGAATATGTACATGTAACCGAGCACAACAATGAGAGATTTTGCGAAGTTGTTTAAAGCCCTATCTGACGAGACCAGGATTAGAATCCTGAAAGTCCTCCTGGAAAGAGAGTGCTGCGTTTGCGAGGTAATGCAAGCATTGGACGTCTCTCAGTCCCGAGCTTCACGCAATCTAGGCATACTTGAAGATGCCGGCTTTATTAAGTCCAGGAGAGACGGGCTTTGGATAGTCTACTCTATTGACGAGCAAAGGATGAAGAGCTATACAGCCCCCCTAATCGAACTGCTCCGCAACTCTCTTGCTAATGAGGAAACCTTGTTGCAGGACGGGGAGCGGCTAAGTCAGGCTGTCCGAGTTGGCCCAAAGGCGATACACAGATAGTTTCTGGGTAATTACATGGGTATGCAGGAAAGAGATTTGTAATATGGCATTATTCATTGAACTTCTCAAAGGCGGTCTGGCTACTCTCCAAGACTATCTTCTTGTTCACTTGCCTTTCGTAGTGCCGGCTTTCTTCCTTGCCGGGGCACTGTATGCGCTTTTCCCCAAGGACAAAATCCTTCGCTACCTCGGGCCGAACTCACCAAAGTATATTTCTTATCCTATGTCGGTTGCCGCCGGACTGTGCCTGGCTGTTTGCTCCTGTACTATTCTGCCTCTATTTGCCGGGATACGGAAAAGCGGGGCTGGCCTCGGACCGGCGATTGTCTTTCTTTATACTGCTCCGGCTACCAATATTCTGGCTATCATCTATACCTCATCGCTGATTGGGGTAGACGTTGCCCTGGCCCGAATTATCCTTTCTATCAGCTTTGCCATTGTCATCGGCGTCAGCATGGCTGCTCTATTCCCTGACAAAACGCTTGGCGATACAGCCAATGTGGCAGCAGGACAAGCTTTCCCCCTAGCCCAGAATAGCCCTGGCTCCAGGTGGCTCTGGACGTTCTTCGGACTTCTGCTCGCCATACTATTGTGGGGAGCTTCACCCGCAATACAGGTTCTTAAAGTGAAATTGATCGGACTTGCTCCCCTCCTGGCAGCTCTTGTATTCGTAGCCTGGCGTGGATTAGGTCGCAACAACGTGCTGAGCTGGATGCGAGAAACGTGGGTTTTTGTCCGCACCATTGTTCCTTTGTTGCTGGTGGGTGTCTTTGCGGCAGGTATGCTCAGAGTAGTCATCCCGGCCGAGTTTGTCAGCCAGTATTTCGGAAGCACAACGCTGGGAGCCACGCTGGCAGCGGTCTTGTTTGGGGTCGTTGCGTACTTCCCGACGCTGGTGGAGGTGCCCATGGCTCGTCTGTTTCTGGATCTTGGCGTGGGGAGAGGGCCTCTTCTGGCTTACCTGCTTGCCGACCCCGTCGTCTCCATACCCAGCCTTCTCGTCGTTCGGCAGATGATTGGAAACAAGAGGCTTCTCTGGTATGTAGCGATAATAATAGTCTGTTGTACTGCGGCGGGATTGATATATGGTTTTATCACCAGTTTATAGAGTCTGCACAATCAAAAAAACAGGCCAGTTTCTGAGAAATTGAGAAAGGAGGCAAGAGGATGAACATAAAGATCTTAGGACCCGGATGTGCTAGATGTCATCAGTTGGAAAAGACCGCCAGGGAAGTGGTGAAAGAGCTCGGCATTGAGGCCGCTGTAGAAGAGGTCAAGGATATCAATAAAATAGTGGAGTATGCAATCCTGACCACTCCTGGATTGGTGATTAACGAAGAGCTGGTCTGCGCCGGTCGAGTGCCCACGAAGACAGAGCTTACTCAGTTAATTGCCAACGCCCTAACCAAAGAAGATAAAACTGGGAGATAGAAGATTAATCTTGGTACAGGAGCCGCGCAGATATATGAGGAGGCAAAAAATAACAGGCGAGAAACCATGCTGTCCCGCAGCCGCGGCAAGGATGATAAAGAAACTGGTCTTGCCCGATGGTGAAGTTGGTATCGTGAACCTGGAAAGCATTCTCAAGGAAGTCGCTGCCATGAAGCTGGTTGACAACGAGGCTATTAAGAAAGAACTACTCCAGAGGGTCAAGACTTATAACTATGTTGCGCCTGGTGCAGAAGCTGATTACGCAAAGGCTCTACTTGGTGAATACAAAAAACAATTGGAGAGGAAGCTTGAGCTTATCAATAGGGGAACTCGAAAACAGACTTAAGGCCGCCCAGGACAAGTTCGAGCTCTTAAGATTGCGGGAGGATATTACCGCGTTTATGGAAACTTCTGAATTCCAGCAACTGCCGCAGAGCGATAAGAATCGTGTTGAAGATATACTTGTAGAGGTGCTGGCTAAGGAAGAGCAGTACAAAGGATGCGACCCTTTGAGAACTATCCTCGGCTACTAAAGGAGTTAAAGTGCAATCAATTGGACTGGAACCAAGAAAGTTAAAACTAAGGAGGTGAACCCATGCCTGAAGAAAAACACTGGGAAGAAGGAATGAAGACCCACGAGAATGTCATATTTTCCTGTTATGGCGGTATGTCAAACACCGGTATAACCAGCGCATTAGCTTGCCTGGAGGCGGTCAAGGAGCTGGGCCTTGAGAAGGTAGCCATTGGATGTTTGGCTGGATTGCCGCTCGGGGTGAAGCCGGTCGTGGGCAAGACCAAAGCAGCCAGGAAGGTTATCACTGTGGATGGCTGCCCCTTTGAATGCGCCAGAAAGAATGTGGAACAGTCCGGCTTCAAGCTGACCAAGAGCATTGTGCTGACCAGAGATATAGGCATGAAAAAGAAGGCTCTGCACGAAGACATCGGGCAGAACATCAAAGGAGTCATGGCATATGTCTCCGATGATGAAGTAAAAAGGGCAAAAGAACTCATCGTGAAGACTATACTGGACGGATGAACAAAACCGCCGAATTGCGCACCGTCCTCTTTGCCTGCGTTCACAACGCTGGCCGAAGCCAGATGGCCGAAGCTTTCTTGGATCATATGACAGCAGGTAAGGCAAAGGCATATTCGGCAGGCACTCAGCCAGCGGATGAGGTCAATCCTGCGGTTGTCGAAGCTATGCGAGAGATTGACATAGACATCAGTGGCAACAAACCCAAGCTACTCACCAGGGATATGTTGGAGCAGGCGGATGTGGTGGTTACGATGGGCTGCGGAGCAGAAGGGATATGCCCGGCCGCCTTTATAGAGACTGAGGAATGGGAGTTAGAAGAGCCTAAAGGCAAGCCTTTGCCCGAGGTAAGAAGAATCAGAGACGAGATAAAGACGAGAGTGGTTGAACTTTTGAGGAAGATAGAGCGCGAAACTGGATCACGAACGTGAGAACAAACATAACTGTCGTCCTCATGGCGCTAGTCGCATGGACGCTAGTCAAGCTATTTGTCTAGGCAAAATGGATGGGAAAAGATAAATGACAACGACACTAGCCTATGCCAAATTTGTCAGGGAGAAGTATACCTACATAATCCTGACCACGCTGGCCATTGCCGTAGTAGTCGGGCTCTTCACCTCCAGCCCAGGTGTCCATATCCGCCAGTTTAACACTCCTGTCATCGTAATCATGATAGCGGCGATGGGCTTTACCATCACTTTCAAGAGCCTTGCCATGGCAATTAGGGACTGGAAAGGTTTCTCCTTTGGGCTGGTGCTGAACTTCCTCTTTGCCCCCTTCCTGTGCTGGCTTCTGGCTCGCCTCTTCTTGTCCGCTCATCCTGACCTGGCCACCGGTCTCATTCTAATCGGGGTTGTCCCCTGCGCCGGTATGGCACTGGTCTGGGCTGGTTTGCTCAAGGGAGATGTTCCCCTCGCCACGGTCATCAACGCCGCCACTATGATTCTGGCTCCATTCTTCATCCCACTCCTTATGTCTTTGTTCGCCGGCACGTTCGTCGCTGTCAACACCTGGGGAATGTTCCAGCAGCTCATCTATACAGTGCTTCTCCCTGTGCTGGGGGGTGTTATCTTGAGGGAATTCCTGGGAAGACGAGTTAACGTTCAGAAATACCTGCCGGTTATGCCGGCCATTTCGGCGACCATGGCAGTGCTACTCATGTTCATGGCGATTAACACTAATATCTCACCCATCATGAAAAACGTAGGGCTGATAAGCCCGCTGGTAATATCCACCATACTGATTTTCCCTATCTTATTCATGGTAGCGTATCTGGTGAGCATTAAGCTCTTCCCCAGGGGCAAGAACATAGCCATTACCTACTCATCAGGGATGAAAAACCTGCCCATTGCCATCGGCATAGCTGCCATGAGTTTTAAGGGATTGCAGATGCTGCCGGTAGCAGTAGGCTTTGCCTTCCAGATGCTGACCGCTGTTAGTTTTTATCAGCTATTCCGGAGGGCCAGTGCAGCTTGAGTGTTCACAGCAGGAGGTGAGTAATGCTTCTCCATGACTACAAGATAACCAAGGTCGGGCGCAGCTTCTGCAATCCGGAATGGATTGCGGTAAGAGCCGAACTCAGCGACGACATCAGTGAGGTTCTCCCGTATCTTAATGCAGTTGTCAAGAATGCCGTATATACCCCTGAAGTCCAAAACCTCAATTTCAAGATAGAGGCAGGGGCCATAAGCCTTGTGCCACGCGAGATAAATGTGGGGCAGGTCACATGCGAAGAAGATGGCGTAAAGGTTCTGGATTACGTCAAGGGGCTGGTAAACGACACATGGGAAGAACGAGCAAGCATCACCCCTGTCTATGAGAGAAAGGGGGAGATAAAGGCAAAGGACATACTCGACTTTCTGCCCAGGACCAACTGCCGGGATTGTGGACTCCCTACCTGCTTTGCTTTTGCCGTGGCTTTGTTGAAGGGACAAAAACGCTTGAGTGACTGCTCCGCCTTAAGTAAACCAGAATTTGCCCAAGACAAGGAGGCACTGGACAGACTGCTCTGGACCGCCATTTCCGAGGAGGTAGCAAAGTGACTAAAGCGACCAAGAACAAGAAAAACAAGAATGCGCCTAAGAGCAAAGTAACCAGGATTCTATGGATTGTATGCCCTATCATCCTGGTAGGCTTAGCTGCATGGCTGATAGTAGCTTACGGGACGCCATCTGGGACACCTCCACCTTCAAACAACTCTACAGGCCCGGCTGACAGGGTCGATGTTGTCTATTTCCACCGCACACAGCAATGCTATAGCTGTAGATACGCCGAGGAAGGGACGAACTACACCGTGAAAACTTACTTTGCGGATCAACTGGCCAGTGGCAAACTGACTTTTCAATCCCTCGATGTACAGGACAGTAAAAACGCCGCCGTTGTTGAGAAATATGGTGCCTATGGTTCACAACTGTTTATCAATGCTGTGAAGGACGGCGCTGACCATATTGAACAGGTAACGGATATCTGGTTGGTCATAGGTGATGACGAGGCGTTCGTTGAAGTAGTGAAGAACAGAATCGAGAGAAGCCTCAACGGAGAGACCTGATGGATTTTAGTACCATTCTGGGAGATATCAATGTCCCGGTCCTGTCGGCGCTGCTTCTGGGATTGATAACTGCCATCAGTCCCTGTCCTCTGGCTACCAACATTGCTGCGATAGCATATGTCAGCCGCAAAGTGAAAGAGCGCAGATACGCTGTCATAACTGGAGCGCTCTATACACTGGGGCGCATGTTTTCCTATTCCATCATTGGCATCATAATCACTGTTGCTGGCATTGAGATCCCCGGAGTAGCTTCATTTCTTCAGAATTTCGGCGAGCAGGTCCTGGGGCCACTCCTGATAGTGGTAGGGGTGATAATGCTGACCATAAACAAGATCTCCCTGAATCTGGGGGGTGGAAGACTATCTGCTATAGGAGGAAAGGTCGCTAATTGGGGAATGATAGGGGGATTCCTGTTAGGTGCCCTTTTTGCCCTTGCCTTTTGTCCCTATAGCGCTGTCTTATTCTTTGGAGTGTTGATACCTCTGGCTCTCAAATCCGCCGGTGGTGTGGCGTTGCCCGCGGTATATGCCATCGGCACCGGGCTGCCTGTCCTGGTATTCGGCGTGCTTATATCTGCCGGCGTGTCCAGGGTTTCTAACTGGCTCAATGCGGTTGCCCGCGTCGAGAAAATCATTCGTGTTGCGGTCTCCATCATCTTCATAGCAGTAGGAATATACCTTGTCGTGCTCTGGATACAGACATGAACGAAAGAGGCTCCAGGGAGAGAAACTAATGAGCAAAAAAAGATTTCTAGTAATCGTGGGGATTGTGGCGGCAGCAGTGCTACTTTCAGTCCTGTTTTACACGATGCTAGCCAACCATCGGCCAGCTATCACCAGCCTGGAAGCTGAGTCGGAGAGAGTCTCTCCTCGGGGAAGCTGCCAGATTACGTGTACTGCCACAGACCGTGTTGGCGACGAGCTAAGCTACAACTGGTCGGCTGACGGAGGCGAAATAAACGGGAAAGGAGCTGCGGTTAACTGGACCGCGCCCTACCTTGCAGGCTCCTACAATGTTACAGTCATCGTGACCGATAGCCGCGGTAGCGGAGTCACTAGAAAGGTAACCATCGAAGTCAGAACCAATAGGGCGCCAACTATTAACAATCTGGTAGCCAATGCAGTCTGGACTACTCCTTCGGGTAATCTACAGGTGACGTGTAATGCTACAGATCCTGACGGCGATGAGCTGAGCTATGAGTGGACAGCTAGCGGAGGCGATATTTCTGGTACAGGCACAGTCGTAAACTGGACTGCTCCCCAAGAGATTGGCATATACAACGTCACAGTTGTAGTTAGGGATGGCTGTGGTGGGGGAGATATTAGGGGGGTACTTCTCAGTGTGTCACCCGGTACTCCACCAACTATTGAAAACCTGGCTGTTACCGCCAAAGAGCCTAGATATTTGAAAACAACCACTACCGGGTACAAGGTCTGGAAAGCAAAAGAATACGATATTGAGTGCGTAGCTTCAAACGCGACCGGCGGAGAGGTTTACGAATGGTCATGCACAGGCGGCGAGATTTCCGGGGAAGGCTCTAAGATTACCTGGACTGCTCCGAATCAGTCATCCGTTGACGCTACGGTTACGGTCATAGTTTCTGATGTCGCCGGCAATAAGGCGGGTAGGAGCATAAACTTCAATGTGCCCTCTTGTGCGTGTGGTTTTTAGATAGAACAAGTAAGGGAGTAAGAACTTGTGTTAAAAGTAAAGCCACCGGACGGTTATCCGCCGGAGCAAGGTCGCTATATGAGGGGCAATGATTACTCTCCAGTAGCAGTCTGTGTGATTTTGGATACCTTTGACTTCGCCATACCTCCGGAACTGAATGAGCTGGTTATGGCTGGCGTAGATTGGGGCGCTGCTCTTTCAGGCATGCTGCAAACAGAGAACATAGGATTGGAGAAGATGATTTGTAATATCGTGGGTAACCCGAATATCCGGTATATCGTGCTCTGCGGAAGAGAGTCGCCGGGACACCTGCCGGGCGAATCACTCGTGGCCCTCAAGGAAAACGGAGTCACTGATACGAAGCAAATCATTGGCACAGGAGCTCCCACTCCCTACCTTCACAATATTCCGATGGAGCTAATAGAGAGATTCAGAAACCAGATCGCAGGCATTGTCAATCTGTTGTGCCAACCGGGAGAAAAGGATACCGGCCTAGCCGGACTTGACCCCAAAGTGGTAGAAAAGGCAGTGTGGAGTTGCTATCAGGAAGAGCCAGTGCTATTTATGGGCTATGAGCTTTATGACATAGGAGCATATCCTGAGTCAGCGATATGCCATAAGATTGCGTCAAAACTAAGTCAGCCGCAGCAGGATATTCTGCAGCCAGGCAAATCCAGGCTGGCTATGGGGCTGGCGCTCCTTAAATTCTTGCCCAAGACAAATTGCAGGGAGTGCGGCAGGCGGACCTGCCTTGCCTTCGCTATTGAGCTAGCACAGGGCAAGTGCCGTCTCGAGGAATGTCCCATCCTGGAGCAGCCAGAGTTTGCGACTGACAAACAGGCTCTGACCAAGCTTCTGGAACAATGAGGTGAGACAACTTGTGCAACATACTTCGTCCGCAGACAGCCGATGCCACAAAGGGTTTCAGGAAAGGCAGGCAGTCCAAGCAAGTATTTGACGGATAACAGGAGAGGTAAAGATGGCTGAAAAGGAAAGAAAACTGGGTATCTGGGGAAGATTTCTGACTTTATGGGTGGTCTTGTGTATTGGAGCCGGCATCGGGCTGGGACGCCTGTTCCCGCAACTTTCCGATATGCTGGCCAGACTCGAGGTGGCGGGTATTTCTATACCGATCGCCATACTGCTTTTTGCCATGATTTATCCCATCATGGTCCAGATAAGCTGGGAGGAGATTAGAAAAGCAATCCGGTCGCCCAAGCCAATCGGGCTCACTCTGTTTGCCAACTGGGCAGTAAAACCTTTCACTATGGCTCTCTTCGCCTGGCTGTTCTTGAGCGTTGTCTTCGGCAGGTTCCTGACCGCCGAGCAGATTGAACAATACCGCGCCGGATCAATATTGCTTGGTGTTGCCCCCTGCACTGCCATGGTGCTGGTCTGGAGCTATCTGGCCAGAGGCAATATGGCAAATACCCTGGTAATGACCGCCATCAATTCACTCAGCATGGTCGTGCTGTACGCTCCACTGGCCGTCTTGCTGCTCGGCATTTCCGGTATAGAAGTACCCTGGGATACTATTGCCCTTTCTGTGGCAATTTACATTGTAACGCCTTTGATTGCCGGCTACTTCACACGAAGGGAGACTATAAAAAGAAAGGGATTAGAGTGGTTTGAAAGCAAGCTGGAGCCTAACCTGGGAAAGGTCTCGATAATCGCCCTGCTCATCACACTGATTGTCCTGTTCACCTATCAGGGTCACATTATCGTTGAGTTGCCAGCCATAGTCGGCATGATAACTCTGGCTATCCTGGTGAATATCC
>Ga0315297_10001610_pt1 | contig 14044 bp, 11 predicted proteins | sample YL17G15_0_MG_FD_203628 | JGI IMG/M metagenome (GOLD analysis project Ga0315297, IMG submission 203628) | Sediment microbial communities from Yellowstone Lake, YNP, Wyoming, USA - YL17G15_0 | ecosystem: Environmental > Aquatic > Freshwater > Lake > Sediment | place: USA: Wyoming | collected... | reverse complement strand
AGATCGACCCCATCTGCGCGCTGCAAGCCGCGATGGAAGGCTTCCGGGTCGTGACGATGGAAGAAGCCTGCGACAAGGCCGACATCTTCGTGACGGCGACGGGCAACGTGAACGTGATCAACCACGGGCACATGCGCCGCATGAAACACCAGGCGATCGTCTGCAACATCGGCCACTTCGACAGCGAGATCGAGATCGCGGCGTTGCGCCAGTACCCGTGGGAGAACATCAAGCCGCAGGTCGATCACGTGATCTTCCCGGACGGCAAGCGCCTGATCATCCTCGCCGAGGGGCGGCTGGTGAACCTCGGCTGCGCGACCGGTCACCCGTCGTTCGTGATGTCGAGCTCGTTCACCAACCAGGTGCTGGCGCAGATCGAGCTCTTCAAGTATGGCGCGAAGTACGACAAGCAGGTGTACGTACTGCCGAAGCACCTCGACGAGAAGGTGGCGCAGCTCCACCTCGAGCGCATCGGCGTGAAGCTCACGACGCTGACGCCCGAGCAGGCGGCGTATATCGGTGTGTCGGCGCAGGGCCCGTTCAAGCCGGACCACTACAAGTACTGACGAACGGACCAGCGGTGCCGGGTTTAAACCCGGCACCTCTTGCGGGCGAGCGTGAGTCCGTCGCCGATCGGCAGGAGGCTCATGTCCACCCGCTGGTCGGCGTGCACCGTCTCGTTGAAATGCCGGATCGCGACGGTGTCCGCATCGGACACCTCGGGATCGACCACCCGGCCGTCCCACAGCGTGTTGTCCACCATGATCAGCCCGCCAGGCCGCAGCAGCGCCAGCGCCCGCTCGTAGTAGTCGAGGTAGCTGGCCTTGTCGGCGTCGATGAACGCGAGGTCGAAGGTCCCGCTTTCCCCTTGAGCGATGAGCTCGTCCAGCGTCGCCACCGCCGGTGCAAGTCGCAGGTCGATCTTGTGGTCGACGCCTGCCGCCCGCCAGTAATTGCGTGCGATCGCCGTCCACTTTTCGCTCACGTCGCAAGCCACGATCCGTCCGTCCTCCGGCAGGGCGAGCGCCACGACCAGCGACGAGTATCCGGTGAATACCCCGACTTCCAGACACCGCCGGGCGCCCATCAGGCGAACCAGCAGCGCCATGAACTGTCCCTGTTCCGGCGAGATCTGCATGCCGGCAGCCGGTAACGCGGCGGTTTCCTCGCGCAGGTCGAGCAGTAGCTGGGGTTCGCGCAGCGAGACCGACAGCAGGTACCCGTAGAGCGAATCCGTGAGCGAAATCGAGCGATTGGACATCGTGCTACCTCGGCAGGCAACCAATCTGACATGATCGCTGCCCGATGAATAGCGTACGCCTCGTGCAGTTCACCGACACCCACCTGCTGGCCGACCCGCAGGGGACGCTGCGCGGCGCGGCGACGCTGCCGAGGCTGCAGGCCTGCCTGGCCCACGCGCAGCGGCACTTCTTCCCGGCGGACGTGATTGCGATCACCGGCGACCTCGTGCAGGACGAGCCCGCGGCCTACGGCACGCTCGAACTTCTGTTCGACGGTGGCACGACTCCCGTGCTGCTGATCGCGGGGAATCACGACGTGCCCGACGAGATGCGGCGCCGGATCACTCGCCCACCTTTCCAGATCGGCGGGACGCATCGCGCCGGGGCCTGGACCCTCGTGCTGCTCGAGTCCTGGTACGCGGAGGCCGGCGACGGCGAAGGGATGCTCGGGGCCGTAAAGATGCACGAACTGGACGCGACGCTCGACCGCCACCGCGCGGGCCCGGTCTTCGTGCTGCTGCATCACCCGCCCATCCGCATGGAGTCGGCCGGCCTCGACTCGCTGCGCCTGCTCGACGGCGAGGACCTGTTGCGCCTCGTCGCTCGCCATCCGCAGGTCCGCGGCCTGGCCTGGGGACACGCGCACCAGTCGCTCGACGTGTTCCATCCGGGCAACCTGCGGCTGATGTGCACGCCGGCCACCTGCATGCAGTTCAAGCCGCGCAACGGTTTCATCACAGACGACCGCCCGCCGGGTTACCGGGTGATCGACCTGCAAGCGGATGGCGGCATCGCCACGGAGGTCGTTTGGCTCGAGAATTACCGGGATTGAAGCGGCATCGCCTGCCAGCGGCGCCGCTGGTGACCGCAGCCGCGGCTTTACTCGTCGCGTGGGCGCCGGCCGTCTGCAGCGCCAGGGATCGACACGTTCTCTGGACGGTGGCAGGAGAGCACAACACCGTCTATCTGCTCGGCTCGATTCACGTATTGCGCGCGGAGGACGGCGGCCTGCCCCAGGTGGCGGAGGACGCCTATCGGGACGCCGAGCGACTGGTGATGGAAATCGACCTGGACGATGAACTGGCCGGCGATCCGGCCGCGCTGGCCGCAACGATGCAGCGCATGGCGATGCTGCCCACCGGCCAGAGCCTGCACACCGTGCTCGGCCCCGACTACGCGGCCGTCAAGGAACACGCGCAGAAGGCGGGCCTTGACCTCGCGATCCTCGACCCCTTTGCGCCCTGGTTCGTGGCGACCGTCCTGCTGCAGGTCGAACTCGCGAAACGCGGCTTCGCGCCGGAACTCGGCGTCGAGCAGACGATCGCCACCCGTGCCGCTGCGGACGGCAAGCCGATTCAGGGCCTCGAGACGGCAGAGCAGCAATTCGCGATGCTGGCCGGGCTGCCGATGCCGCAGCAGAAGCGGTTCCTGTTGATGACGCTCGAGGAATCGGACGACCTGGACGCGGAGATCCGCGAGTTGCTCAGCGCCTGGCGGTCCGGCGATACGGCGAGGCTCGCCAAGGTGCTGGGCGACGACTTCGACGAATTTCCCGAGCTGTACCGGCCGCTCACCGAGGATCGCAATCGCGCGTGGGTCCACGAGATCGTCGACCTGCTCGACGACCAGGATGACTACCTGGTCGTAGTCGGCGCGCTGCATCTCGTGGGGCGCAACAGCGTCGTCGATCTGCTGCAGCAGCGCGGCTTGCGCGTTACGCAGCAGTAGCGCGGCGGTTAGCTTCGCATTAGGCAGACCGCGGCATGCCGGGTTCGCGGCGCACGCGGTCACGCTTTCGCGTTAGCTGGCGCGACAGCGACCTCAGATCTCGATCATCTCGAAAGACGACTTCGGCGCCGCACAATCCGGACAGCACCAGTCCTCCGGAACGTCGGCCCACGCCGTGCCCGGCGCGACGCCCGATTCCGGGTGTCCCGCTGCCTCGTCGTAAACGAACCCGCAATTCAGGCACATCCAGGTCTTCATCGGAGATTCACGCAGTCGCCAGCCACGTGCCGAATGGTACGTTCCGCGCCGGCGCGGCGCGAGTCCGCTGGTAAGATACCGCCCCTCGCCCGATCCGAACGCGACGGAGCCACGACCGTGAGCCTGTACGAAGAAGCCTGCAAATACATCCCCGGCGGCGTCAATTCGCCCGTGCGCGCCTTCCGTGGCGTCGGCGGCGAGCCGATCTTCTTCGCCCGCGCGAAAGGCCCGCACGTCTGGTCCGCCGACGGGCGCCAGTTCATCGACTACGTGGGTTCCTGGGGCCCGATGATCCTCGGGCATGCCGATCCGGCCGTGATCCGGGCCGTGCAGGAGAAGGCGGCGGACGGCCTGTCATTCGGCGCGCCGACGGAACTCGAGACGGTCGTCGCCCGCAAGATCATCGCAATGGTGCCGTCGATCGAACTCGTCCGCATGGTGAGCTCGGGCACCGAGGCGACGATGAGCGCGATCCGCCTCGCGCGCGGCTATACGCAACGCCAGAAGATCATCAAGTTCGAGGGCTGTTACCACGGCCATTCCGATTCGCTGCTCGTCAAGGCCGGCTCCGGCATGCTGACGCTCGGCGTACCGACCTCGCCCGGCGTACCGCCGGAACTCGCAGCGCACACGATCACGCTCTCGTACAACGACATCGAGCAGGTTCACACGGCGTTCCGCGAGATCGGCCCGCAGGTGGCCTGCGTCATCGTCGAGCCGGTGGCGGGCAACATGAACTGCATTCCGCCGGTACCGGGATTCCTGGAGGCACTGCGCGAGGAATGCACGGAGCACGGGGCCGTGCTGATCTTCGACGAAGTGATGACCGGATTTCGCGTGGCCAGGGGCGGCGCGCAGGAACTCTACGGCATCCGGCCCGACCTCACGACGCTCGGCAAGATCGTGGGCGGCGGCATGCCGGTCGGCGTGTTCGGCGGACGCCGCGACATCATGCAGCACATCGCGCCGCTCGGGCCCGTGTACCAGGCCGGCACGTTGTCGGGCAATCCGGTGGCGATGATCGCCGGACTGACGACGCTGCAGGGGCTCGACGTACCCGGTTTCCATGCGCGGCTTGCGGCGGCGACCGACCAGCTGGTGAACGGCATCGCAGCGGCTGCACGGCAGGCCGGAGTGCCGCTCGCGACAAACCACGTGTGCGGCATGTTCGGGCTGTTCTTCACGGATGCCCCGCAGGTGAAGTCCTACGCCGACGCGATGGCCTGCAACGTCGAGCGCTTCAAGCGCTTCTTCCACGGCATGATTGCGGAAGGCGTTTACCTCGCGCCCTCCGCGTTCGAAGCCGGCTTCGTGTCGGCGGCACACACCGGCCGGGAGATCGACGCGACGATTGCGGCCGCCGCGCGAGTCTTCGCGCAACTCTGAGGTACCGCCTCGTCGGGCGCCGCGCAGTGATTCCAAACGCATGAACCACTACCGCGGCGACATCGACGGGTTGCGAGCCGTAGCGATCGTTCCGGTGCTGCTGTTCCACGCCGGTATCGGCGGGTTCAGCGGCGGATTCGTCGGCGTCGATGTGTTCTTCGTGATCTCGGGTTTCCTGATCACCGGGATCATCCTGCCGGAGGTCGAGGGCGGCAGGTTCTCGATCGTGTCTTTCTACGAGCGGCGCGTGCGCCGCATCTTTCCGGCGTTGTTCACGGTACTGCTGGTGTCAGCGGTCGTCGCCACGTGCCTGTTGCTGCCGCGGGATCTCGCGGCATTCGGGCAAAGCCTGGTGACGACGACGTTCTTCGTCTCCAATGTCGACTTCTGGCAGCAGACCGGCTATTTCGGACCGGCGGCCGAAGAAATCCCGTTGCTGCATACCTGGTCGCTCGCCGTCGAGGAACAGTTCTATATCCTCTTCCCGCTGTTCCTGCTGGCTTGCGCGCGCGGCACGCGCCGGCGGCTGGTCGTCGCCACACTGCTGGTCATGGGGGCATCGTTTGTCCTCAGTGTCGTCGGAGTTGCCAGGGAACCGGAGGCCGCGTTTTACCTCGCACCGAGCCGGGCCTGGGAACTCGGACTCGGCGCGCTGCTCGCGATGGGTGCGGTTGCGCCGTCCCATCGCCTGCGTTCGCGCAATATCACAGCAGTGCTCGGCGCCGCAGCGATCATCGGCAGCGTGTTCGCCTACTCGCACGCCACGCCGTTCCCCGGTGCAGCGGCCCTGCTGCCCTGCATGGGCACCGCAGCGATCATCTGGGCGGGATCCGGCGGACACAACATCATCGGCACTGCGCTGAGTGCACGACCGCTGGTCCTGACCGGGCTGGTTTCCTACTCGCTGTACCTCTGGCACTGGCCGCTGCTCGCGTTCGCCAGGTACTACCTGATCCGGCCCCTCACGACCATCGAGGCCGCCGCGATGCTCGGCCTCGCGGCGCTCGGCGCCGTGGCTTCCTGGCGCTTCATCGAGCGGCCGTTCCGCGGCAAGAGCGGGCTCTTCAACCGCCGACAACTCTTCCTCGCGGCGGGCACGGTCATGGCCGCGACCTCGATCTACGGCGCCGCCCTGCTGGCTTCGTCGGGCTGGCCAGCGCGGATGAGCGCCGAGGTCCAGCGCATCATGACCAGTACGGAAGACCGCCGGCCAAGCCGTTGGGCGTGCGGCAAGGTCACGGACGCGCAAGTCGCCGCAGGCCAGTTGTGCAGGATCGGAAGCGCCAGTGCCGCCGAGCCGACATTCATCGTCTGGGGCGACTCGCATGCGCGGGTCTTTGCCGATCCGGTCGGCGCGGTGGGAAATCGCCAGCAAAGGTCGGGACTGCTCGCTGTCCGCAGCTCGTGCCCGCCATTGATGGGCATCGGCCGCACGGATGGTCACCGCCCCGGATGGTGCTCCGGGTTCAATCGCGAAGTGCTGGCAATGATCGAGCGCAGGCCACAGATCAAGGACGTGGTGCTGGTCGCGCGCTGGGCGCTGTACGCGGAGGGCACCCTGTACGGGCCGGAGCCCGGCGAGCCGGCGTTCCTGTCGGATTCGGCTTCGAGGGCCGCGACCGTCGAGGAGAATCGCCGGGTATTCGAACGGTCATTGCGGCGCACGGTGGCGGAACTCCGCGCCCTCGGCAGGCGCGTCTGGCTCATTGCGCCCGTGCCGGAGGTGGGTTGGGACGTGCCCTCAACGATGGCGAGGTTGCAGCTCCACGGGCGCGACATGCGGATTGCGCCCACACGCAGCGAGTACGAACTGCGTCAGGCCTGCGTCCTGAGGACACTGACCAGCCTGGCGAGCGTGCCCGGAGTCTCGCTCGTGCGACCGGACGCGCTGCTGTGCCGGGGATCCATGTGCGAGATCGCGGTGCAGGGTCAGCCCATCTACTTCGACGACGACCACCTGACGCGGCACGGCGCCGCAATGCTCGAGCCCATGCTCGAGGCGATCTTCGCGGCCTCCGCGCATGCAGGATAGGCAGCCACCCCTCGCGCGGCGCGATCCGCGCAGCGCCCGAAGTTGCCGACTGCGGCAGCGGACTTCTATAGTGCAGCACGGTCTGTTGCCGCCGGTATCGGCGACCCGGTCTTCACCATGACGGCGTCCCGCCTGTCGGACCATTTCTCCCGCTATACGGAATTCGCTCCGCGCGTCCCCGTACTGTGCGTCACCGCGGAACTGCCTGGATCGATTCATCGCTTCTACGACTCTTCTCCGTTCAGTCCGTCCGGCCGGTACCTCGCGCTGACACGCCTTCCGTTCGAGGACCGCCTGCCGGTACCCGGCGAGACGGCGCAAGTCATCGTGGTGGACCTCGAAACGGGCCAGGCACGAACGGTGGCCGAGACCCGCGGCTGGGACATGCAGCTCGGCGCGCAGGTTCAGTGGGGTGCCGATGATCGCAGCCTGCTCTTCAATGACGTGGATGTTCGAACCTGGACACCGTTCGGCGTGCGGATGAACCCGCTGAGCGGGGAGCAGGCAAGGCTCGACGGCACGGTCTACGCAGTTTCGCCGGATGGCAGGTGGTCGGCCGCGCCGTGCCTGATGCGTACTGCAGTCACGCAAAGGGGCTACGGCGTCGTCGTGCCTCGGGACAGGATCCCCGTGAATCGCGGCGCATCGTCGAGCGACGGCATTTTCCTGACGGATACATTGTCGGGGGCGTCGCGTCTGCTCGTGTCCATCGAGAGGATTTTCGAGGAAGCCACACCCGTCTTTGCCAGGCGCAAGTACGGCAAGGGCGACTTCTATGGCTTTCATGTGAAGTGGAATCCGCAAGGCACGCGCCTGATGCTCGTGCTGCGGTGGCTGCCCAGAACGTGGCTGCCGTGGAAGCAGAAGAAGCGCTACCGGCGGCTCAACGTCATCACGATGGACGCGGACGGGAGCAATGCCCGCGTGGCGGTCTCTGATGAGCAGTGGCGCAAGGGCGGCAATCACCCGAACTGGTGCCCGGACGGCGACCACCTCCTGATGAACCTGAACACTGGCGGGACGGGACTGCGCTTCGTGAAGGTCAGGTACGACGGATCCGGTTGCGAGACCCTGGCCCCATCCGTGCCCGGGTCCGGGCACCCGACCCTGCACCCCGACGGCATTCACATTCTTACCGACGCCTACCCGCACGAAGCCGTGGCCTACGGCGACGGCACGACGCCCCTGCGCTGGATCAACTCGGCGACGTCGATGGAGACGGCACTGGTACGGATTCGCACGCGCCCGGATCACGAGCGCAAGACCGGGGCATTGCGAGTCGATCCGCATCCGGCGTGGGACAGAGACTTCCGGCGAGTCGCGTTCAACGCGTGCCCCGATGGCCGACGGCGGGTCTTCGTCGCCGACCTCTCCGAATGGCTGGGCGCGAGCGGCGCACCGCAGTGATTGCCCCGGGATGCGTGCCGATGGCGGCTACGGTAACCGCGGCCACGCGCCGCTGGGAATGAGGCCCGATGGAACCGCTTCAAGTAATACATGGGCGACTTCGCGACGCCGAGACAAATGCCTTTGCGGTCATGAAGGACGAGCTGTTCTACATCCGGGCCTTCCTGGACCATCACCGCAGGATCGGGGTCGAGCAGTTCCTCATCCTCGATGACCGCTCCACCGACGGCACGCGCGAGTTCCTCGCGGGACAGCCCGACTGCGTGGTTCTGGCTTCTCCGTACACGTTCGGCGAGACGGTGACGATGCCCACCGACAATGGCTCCCGCAGCGTCCGCGGGGCGGTCGCGTTCAAGACGATGATTCCGCGCAAGTACCTGTCCGGCCGCTACGCGCTCTGTCTCGATACCGACGAGTTCGCAATCCTGCCCGTGGGCGTGAGGAACCTGCGGGAACTGCAGGAGATCCTCGCCAGGAATGACGTCGTCAGCGTCGCGGCGACGCTCATCGATTACTTTCCGCGGTCGGTGCTGGAGATGGACGAACCACGCGATCCGCCCTCGGCCGAGGAGATGCTCCGCCTGCACGGCTATTTCGACGCTTTGCCACTGCTCGGCTGGCAGCCCGGCCGCGAGCACCCGGTGCGCCTCGAGGAGAGCGCGACGGCGCGCCTGTTCCGCAAGCACAGGATAAAAACCGTGCCGGAGGCGATGCAGGGCGCGCCGCGCTGGCTGAATCGCCTGTTGCCCTACCGCATCCCGACGACCTCGGTCTCCAAGATGCCCCTCGTGCGCTGGGTCGATGGCGTCACCTACGAGAACACTCACCGCACGAACGTCGTGCCGTCCGACAAGGTTCTGCTCGGACTCGCGCACGTGAAGTTTACCTACGACCTGTCACGCCGCATGGCGGCGGCGCTGGAGTCGAAGGCGTACGTGCGCGGCAGCCGCAAATACCTCTGGTACGAAGAGTTGCTGGAGTCGATGCGACAGGGCGATCCGAGCTTCCTCGGGCCGGATACCCGCCTGTACACGCAGCCCGCGGATCTTGCCGAGGCGCGGTTGACCAAGCTGGAACTGGCCTGAAGCCGCCGCGCGACTGCGCTGGTCAGCGCGGGGACCGGGTCGCGGCGCGAACGGGCCTGCGCGCCAGCTGACGCAAAGCGGCGACCGCCTGGCCAACGCCGTTCACGATGCCCAGTTCCTCGATCCGGCGGCCCAATCGTTCCCGGCGGGGTGCGTCGTTGCACAGGGCGGCGGCCACCCCCGCGATTGCCGACGCAGAATGCGGCGCGGTTGCCGCGACCCCCAGCTGCACGGCGAGCCGGATACGCCGGTCCTGGTCCGAAGCGAGGGGCACGGCGAGCAGCGGACGGTGGTGCGCGAGCGCATGCACCATCGTCGTGCCGCCATTGCTCACCACGAGTTGCGCCCCGGCCAGCACGTGCTGCACCTCCTCCGGCCGGATGCGTGGCATGAGGAGCAACTCCCGCGGCTCGCCGCCCGCTGGCACCGTGGCGCGACCAGTGAGCACGACAGCGACCTGGCCGGTCGCCGCGACGAACTCGCGCGCAGCAGCGATGAACAACTCCGTCGGCTCCGTCACCTGTTGGGCTTCACTGCGCCCGCCCGGCACGAACACCGTGTAACCACCGGAAGCGAGGCCGTTGCGGGATAACCATGCGCGCCGCTCCGCCGGATCGGACGGCGTGAACAACGTGTCGAGGCGCCGCACGGTGTAATCCGGGAAATACCGCAGCTTGAGTTTCTCGTGCCAGGTCAGGTCGCCGGTGATGAAGCCCGGAAAAACGATCCAGTGCTCGTCGAGCAGCCGCATCCTGCTCAGGCGAAACCCCTTGCGGCGCAGGTGCGGGGCGCGGCTCGAATACACGATGCGGGCGCCCGCTGCCCTGGCAGCCCGCAACTGGACCACCCGCCCGGAGTTGTCGAAGACGACGACGTGCGGGCGGAACGCCTCGATCGCCGCCAGCACCTGGGGCGTACTGTTGGTCGGCGATGCGTCGCAATCGTGGATCGGGAACTCGACCGCCTCGCGGAACACTGCCGTGCGGTTCACCAGGAAATGGATGTCAGCGTCCGGCTCCGCACGGACGAGTTCGCGCGCGATGTTCAGGCAGCGCATCAGCTCCCCGGCGCCGCCCGGCCCCGACACCGGCGAGAACAGGTAACGCAATCGCGTCGCTGCGGTCGGCTCGTGCGGAACGACCGGCGACTGAGAGTGTGCCGATTGCAGCGCATGCTGCTGCGCCAGCCGTGCTACCCGCGAAACCGCGGGCCCCGCGTGCCCGCTCATCACGTCGCGGTAGGCCCGCAACAGGTGCTCCGCAATGCGATCGATGTGAAATTCCGACAGGTCGATGGGCCGGGTTCCCCGGGGGCCCGCGTGCGCGCGGCGTAGCGCCGCGGCCAGCGCAGCGGCGTCATCGCAGGGCACCAGTTCCACGGGGTAGCGACACGCAATGTCACGTGGCCCCAGCGTGTCCGTGGCGATGACCGGCACTGCAGCATCGAGCGCCTCGATGATCACCCGGCCGAAGGGCTCCTTGCGCGACGCACTGACGAAAAGATCGAGCGCCTGCAGGCAGTCCTTCACGTCCTCGCGAAAGCCGGTGAAGACGACCGACCCTGCCGCCGCGCGCTCGAGTCTTTGCCGCTGGCTGCCCTCGCCGATGATGACGAGCCGCGCATGCGGCAGAGCCGCGCGGCGGAATGCTTCGATCAGGACGTCGAAGCCCTTGGTGCGAGCCAGCCGACCGGCGCCCCCCACGAGAAAGTCGCCCGGCTGTGCGCCGAGCACGCTGCGCAGGTGATCGCGGCGCGCCGCGTCGATCCGTTGCTGCGGGATCAGCGAATTCGGTATCAGGAAGACGCGGCCCGGGTACGTGGACGGCAACGTCGAGTGCTGCCACTCGGAGATGCAGACGATCGCGTCGGTGCGCAGGTAATGCCGGCTGTTCAGGGACAGATGCAGCGTGCAGACGTGCGGGACGCCGCCATCGATCTGCACCACGTAACGCGTGCCGCGGCGCAGATGCGTGTGCACGATATCGGGCCGCCACGCTTCGATCACGGCACGCAGGCGTGCGCGCGTGCGCCAGTACGGCGGCAGTTCGAACACCTCGACGCGGGAGTCGAGGAAGTCGCGGATGCTGGCGCCGCCCGAGCTGCGATGATCGCGGCGCAGGACCAGCGCTACATCGTGCTCCGCGCACAGCGCGTTGCACGCTTCCGCCGCAGCCCGTTCCGATCCCGCAAACCCACGCGACAGCACCACTTGCAGCACGCGCAGCCGCGCCTTGTCAGGGACGCTCATCGGGCCTCACCGGCTGGCGCTGCAGGCAGCAGCCGCCCGACCGCTCCTGCTGCAATATCGACGCCATTGCGCAACCCGAGTCGCGCGAGACGGCCTCGCAGCGCCTCGCGTTCGGCGTCGGCACCCAGGAGTTCTGCCGCTGCCCCGGCGAGGGCGGCCGCGTCGAGTACAGCGGACCGGGCGTATCCACACGCGACGGCACGGGCGATGCGACGCGGCTGATCGTCAGCGACCGGCGCGGCCACGCAGGGAGACTGCTGCGCCATGGCCTGCAGCAGCAGGCTGCCGCCGTTGACCATGCCGACGCGCGCGTCGCGCAACATGCCCATCAGTTGCCCGTTCGGCAGGCTCGGCACGAGGTGCAGCCCAGGTGGCGGGTTCGCCGGTGCCAGGAAGCGCAAGCCGGGCACGGCGACGACGGGGACAGCGGTCTCCCTGGCTACGCGTGACGCAGCACCGAAGAACACCTGCGCGGCATCCCGGCCATCGCCGAAAATTCCGCCGCCACCCGGACAGGCGAGCAGATAGCCGCCCGGCTGCACACCGAGGCGCTGCTGAAGACTGCGCGTACCTTCCTCATCCACCGGCTCGTGCAGCACCTCGAGAAACAGCACCTCGAGGTGCGGCGCCAACTTGCGCTTCCAGCGCTCGCGCAGCGTGAGCCCGCCGCCGAGGAAGCGCGGCTGCGCGATCCAGAACTGGTCGGTTGCGAGCAGGCGGCGCAGACGAAAGCCCTTCCTGCGAGTGCTGGGGCGCGAGCTGACGTACACCACCCGGGCACCGACTCGTTGCGCGGCCAGGTACTGAGAAAGACAACCGGCGCTGTCGAAGACGACGACGTGCGGTCGTTCCTGCTCGAGGATCCTGGCCACGGCCGCCGCCTCGAACGTAGGCGACCGGTCGAGCAGCAGGGCCGGGTACGGTCCGCCCTGGGAGTAAGTCGCGTCGCGACTGACCACGAACTTGATCGAGCAGCCCGGCCAGCGCCGCTCGAGTCCGCGCGCCACCGCGAGCGTGCGGAAATACTCGCCGGCCCCTCCCGGCCCGGACACCGGTATGAACAGGAATCGCGGCACGTCGTCCATCACGCGATTCTACCCAGATCGGACCGTCGGACTGCTCAGCGTATGCGCGCGGCCGGCGCCTGCTCCGCGTCCAGGCGGCCGTGCTTCACGAGGCGGGCCTCGATGCCGGCGCGCGTGCGTTCGTGGGCCTGCGTGAGCGTGTCGATCGTCGCCCCGCCATCGAAGGCGGCGAGCAGGCTCGAGCCGTCGTCCGGGCTCACTCCGGCGGCCAGCGACTTGAGGATTGCAGAGGCCTTGATGTCGTCCATGATCGCGATGCTCCTGTCTGGCCGCCGCGGGATGGCGGCGTCGCAGGAGCCATTCGATGCGCACTGCGGCCGCCGGGCCAGCCGTCTATGCGCCGCATTTGTCGAGATTTGCGCGCGGAAAATACCGGACATTCACCGACTTGGTGACTGCCGAAAACGGTGAATGTCCCCTGTTTTCCTCAGCCGGGCGGCTCGGTCGTAATCTCGAACAACGGGCGGAGAAACCGCAGGCGATCGACGGGGTCATCGAGTTCGAGGCAGTGCTGCTTGTGCGCGGCAGCGATCGGCAGGATCTCGGCGAGCCGGTTCGCCACCCAGCCGGCGTCTTCCAGCTGGCGCGGGAGCGTGGCGTGCGGCGGGCCGACTTGCCGCAGCACCTGGTCGAGCGCAGGACCAAGTTCCTCGAACTCCTCGGGCACTGCAGCGACCTGCTCCGGTGGCAGCCATTCGACATCGGCGAGGTGCAGCCCGTCGCGCGCACGACGCCGCTCGAGGATGCGAAAGCGTCGCTCGCCCTGCGCCTGGATGCCGAGCAATCCGTCCGGCTGCTGGGAAAAATCGACGATGCGGGCATAGGTGCCGACATCACAGATCGTGGCCGGCCCGCCCGCCTCCGGGCCGTCGAGGATCATGACCACTCCGAAGCCCGAGCCGTCCCGCATGCAGCGGCGCACGAGGTCGATGTAGCGGGTTTCGAAGATGCGCAACGGCAGCGGCCCGCCCGGGAAGAGGATCGTGTTGAGCGGGAACAGCGGTATTTCGACTGTTGCAGACATCACGTCAACTCGTCAGTACCCCGGCGCGCCGGAAAACTGGCTGGGCGGGCATGGGTCCGATTATGCCGCGTCAGGGTGCCGGTTGCGCTTCGAGCGCAGCCAGCAGCCGCTCGTGCAGCCCGCCGAAGGAGCCGTTGCTCATCAGCACGAGGTGGTCGCCCGCACGGGCCGCGGCGGCGAGCGCGACCGTGAGTTGCCCAATATCCGTGTGCACGGTGGCCAACGTGCCGAGCGGTTGCAGGGCATCGGCCACGTCCCACTTCACCTCGGGCGACTGATAGACGAATACGCTGTCGGCGCCACGCAGGGATTCGGCAAGCGCCGACCTGTGCGTACCGAGCTTCATCGTGTTCGAGCGCGGCTCGAGCACGGCGATGACGCGGCCGTCGCGTGCCTTGCGCCGCACGCCGTCGAGGGTAGTCGCGATCGCGGTCGGATGATGAGCGAAATCGTCATACACCACCACTCCGCGGACCGTCCCCCGCACCTCGAGGCGACGGCGCACGCCGCCAAAGCGGCGCAACGCCTCGAGCGCCGCCTGCTCATCCAC
>Ga0315297_10001609_pt1 | contig 14049 bp, 15 predicted proteins | sample YL17G15_0_MG_FD_203628 | JGI IMG/M metagenome (GOLD analysis project Ga0315297, IMG submission 203628) | Sediment microbial communities from Yellowstone Lake, YNP, Wyoming, USA - YL17G15_0 | ecosystem: Environmental > Aquatic > Freshwater > Lake > Sediment | place: USA: Wyoming | collected... | reverse complement strand
TTGGCAGCCAGCACCGGGTCGACCACCAGGTTCGGCAGGCGATGCTGCCGCACCCTCTCCGCCACGACGCGCACGATCCCTGCGTTGGCCAGCATCCCCGTCTTCACGGCGTCGACCCCCATGTCCCACACGACGGCATCGATCTGGGCAGCCACCAGCTCTGGCGGAAGCTCGTGGATGGCCTGCACCCCCGTGCTGTCCTGAGCGGTGACGGCGGTTAGGGCGCAGGTGCCGTAGACGCCCAAGGCGGCGAACGTCTTGAGGTCGGCTTGGACGCCGGCGCCGCCGCTGGAATCGGAGCCAGCGATGGTCATGACCGTTCTCATGGCTTCTCGCCGGCAACGTAGCAGACGCCTTCGTGGGCGTCAAGAAAATGACGCTAGCGCCAATCAGGGAAGTCCGCGCTATAATGAGGAATCGGAAGAAGGGAAGGAGCGTCGATCGTGCTGTCGCACATAAGCGTCTTCACCAGGAGCAAGGAAGTGCTGGAGGAGATCACCCACAGGGTCAACGACGTCATCCACCGCAGCGGCGTGGAGGAGGGCGTCTGCTACCTGTACCTGCCGCACACCACTGCCGGCATCATCATCAACGAGAACGCCGACCCCACAGTGGCACGAGACATCCTGGACCGCCTGGAGGCTCTGGTCCCTACCAGGGGCAACTACCACCACCTGGAGGGCAATGCCCCCGCCCACATCAAGGCCACCCTGACGGGGCTCTCACTGGCGGTGCCCGTCGAGAACGGGCGCCTGGCCCTCGGCCGGTGGCAGGGCGTGTTCCTGTGCGAGTTCGATGGGCCGCGCGACAGGACGGTCATGATGCAGGTGCTCTCCAGTCACGCCGCCGGGCCGAGCGAAGCCCCCCAGGGAGAAGCCAGCCGGCCCTGACAGGCAGGAGCAAGAGATGACCAGCGAAGAGCGACTCAAGGAGGCCATAGACGCAGCCGCCCGCCTGGTGGTGGCCTCCAAGCACGTGGTAGCCCTGGTGGGGGCCGGCCACTCGGTGGAGAGCGGCATTCCCCCCTTCCGCGGGCCAGGTGGCCTCTGGACCAAGTACGGCGAGCCGGACATGCTGGGCTTCCAGAGATTCATGCGCGACCCCAAGAAGTGGTGGGAGGAGACGCTAAGCGACACCGGACCCATGCGGGAGCTCCTCGACGCCCTGGCCCAGGCCCGACCCAACCCCGGCCACTACGCGCTGGCCGAGCTGGAGCAACTGGGCCAGCTTCAGCACATCATCACCCAGAACATCGACAACCTCCACCAGGAGGCAGGCAGCACGGCCATCACCGAGATCCACGGCAGCCGCGTGAAGCTCCGCTGCATCGGCTGCACCACCCGCTGGCCCGTGGAAGAGTTCGCCATCGAGGAGGTGCCCCCCAAGTGCCCCCAGTGCGGTGGCATGGTCAAGACCGATACGGTGCTGTTCGGCGAGCCCATCCCCCACGACGCCCTGAACGAGTGCATCCGCCAGACCAGCATGTGCGACTGCATGCTCCTTGTGGGCACCTCGGGGGTAGTGTATCCGGCGGCCGGCTTCCCCCAGGACGTGAAGATGCGCGGCGGCCAACTGATCGAGCTGAACCCCAACGAGACGGCCCTGACCCCCCTCTGCGATATCATCGTGCGGGCGCCGGCGGCCACCTCCCTGCCGATGCTGGTGGGACGCGTCCGTCAACTTACAGCAGGGTAGGGCAGAATGGCCTCACGGGGCCTGCCTGTTTGCCCCAGGCAGGGCTGCCAGAATGGGCGAGTCAGTCGGAGGACGCGGCTTTTCGCCGAAAAGTGCGCCAGTTGCCGGAGCGAGAGTTGTCCCCAGGTTGGGACGACGAGATCTATGGGGAGACGGGCGAGGGGAGCTAGACCTCCTCCTGGAGGACCTTCCTTAGTTTTTGCAGTGTGCGGCAGAGGATGACCCGCACGTTGCTTTCGCTCAGGTTCATTATCCCGGCGATCTGGACGTTGGTCAGCTCAGCGTCGAACTTGAGGGCGATGATGTCCTGCTCCCTCTGTGGGAAGCACCGGACAAGGTCCATGATCTTTGCTACTTCCTCGCGCTCTAGAAGATTGTCCTCAGGGGCGGCGTCCGCCGGCAAGGAGTTCACCAGATCATAGTTGACCGGCCCGCCAAAGCGGTTGCGTCTGCGACAGTGCGAGATGAGGAGATTTCTGGCGATGGTGAACAGCCAGGTGCCGAAGGCTTCTTCATGCCGAAGGGTATCGGCCTTGACGAAGGCCCTCTCAAAGGCCTCTGATGCTATGTCCTCTGCTGCCTGGACATCCCGTATTCGCCCGTAAACATAGGCGAACACCCGCGGGAAGTACTGACGGTAACGCTCGGCGAAGTCCTGAAAGACTGCTTCACCGACGCTCACGTCCCCCGGCCGACTTAGAGGCTCGTGTACGCCGACGCTTCTCAAGAATCGCTCCTTCTTATCCTCTCATCGCAAAATCCCGATTACATTTCCTAGAAGTCTCTCTATAGAACTGCACCACTAGACAAGAGGCGTATTCTTTTTGCATAATGAGACCAACAGGTTCAGCTCTCATAGGCGTTTATTAGTTCACTAATATGTTTCTTTTACCATCCCAATATAGAATTGGGAATCTATATTGACTACACAAAGATAGCAGCCCTGGCACAGGTTGTCAATACCTTGGCTAAGAAATGGTGAAAAATCTTGCCGGGTAGCGAACACATGATCGAATCCATATCTCGTACCAGTAACGGCGCCTATTCAATCAACGGGGATGTCCTCCTCGGGCAGCGCCTTCTCGCTTCCCCGGCTATGGCCCAGCTATCTGGGGCTCTGGGGACGCTAGCGGCGGCCGTCCAGAGGCACTGAAGAGCGGAGGCGAAGCGACTGCTTCGCCTCTAGGGAAGGGTGAGTGGCCTATGCCCAAGAGATGGAACTTTCTCAGCAACCACGGCCTGGTAATCCTCCACATCGTCCAGAACTCGCAGGCTACCCTGCGGGAGATCGCCCTGAGCACAGGACTAACGGAGCGGGCGGTCTATCAGATCGTGCGGGAGTTGGAGGAGGGCAGCTTCATCAGCAAGCGCAAGGTGGGGCGACGAAACGCTTACACCCTCAATCAGCGGGCCATCCTCGACTACCCGGTCTACAGCCACGCCACGATAGCAGACGTTGGCAAGATCATCTGCGAGGCGGGCCAGCCTGGCTAACGGCCGGCGGGTCGGCGACAGCCGCCTGATCGATGAGGTATTCGCCCGTCCTGCCGATCAGGGCGAGCCTTCCCCCCGCGAGGCTCCGCCGAAGGCAATGCACAGCTTGTGGCCCTCGAACTTGGCCGCCAGCGTCCTCGAGCCGTGGAACATGCGCGGCAGGATGATGCTGCGAGCGCCCATCCTCGCTCGTCACCTCCTGAACGGGGCCGCGGAAGAAGAGCTGGGTGGGGTCCTTCTGCTCGTAGAGGGCGGCCGCCAGAAGCTTCCGGTTTCGCTTCGGGCCCGTCCACGCTATACTGGCTGGAGAGCCTGCCAGAAGGCAGGCTGAGGCATCGCTAGTTCTACGAGGTCGAGAAGTGAGTCAGATTCCTCCGATAGGTTTGCCCTGGCTGGCACCCAGGATCGGCGTGGTGGAGCTCTTCGGCGTCCTGGGAACGACTATCCGCGGCCCCGACTACGATCGCATGCTCAGCACCCTGCGCGACGACGCTCGCGTGAGGGCTGTGGTGGTGGACATCGATTCGCCGGGCGGCTCGGCACCCGCCGCCGAGCAGATCCACCGGGGGATAGCCAAGATAGCAGCCAAAAAACCCGTCATCGCCTTTATCCGCGGTTCGGGCCTCTCCGGCGGCTACCTGGCGGGCTGCGCTGCCACCAAGCTGGTGGCCCTGCCCACAGCGATGGTGGGCTCCATCGGCGTCATCGCCATTCGGCCGGTGGTCGCTGAGCTCTTGCAGCGCTTGGGGGTCAAGGTGTTCGTGACCAAGGCCGGCGCCTTCAAGGACATGTTCCAGCCCTTCCGCGAGCCCACCGACGAGGAGCAGAAGAAGCTGCAGACCCTCATGGACGAGTACTACGACTGGTTCGTGAACGCTGTGGCCAGCACCCGCCAGTTGGAGCCAGAGAAGGTGCGCGGCCTCGCCACCGGCGAAGTGTTCACCGCTCGCACGGCCAAGGAGCTGGGCTTGGTGGATGAGCTGGGTGACCTGGACACAGCCATCGACATGGCCACCGAGCTGGGCCGAGTGCCACGACGGCTGGCCTACCTGCGGCCGCGGCGGGCAATCCTGGAGCGCCTGGTCGGCCGGGTGGCCACCGGCCTGGTGGAGCAGGTAGCCGCCGAGGCCGAGCAGCGCCTCCTCAGCCGTATCGAGTTTCGGGCCTAGACCGAATGGCCAAGCGATATTGACGATTTCTTCTATTTATGATACCCTTGCGACAGTGGTGATCGTTTTGTCTTCCGCGGGATCGCCCCTCAGCATCCTGGACTCCGGTGACCAAGCCATCGCCAACTGTTGAGCGAAAGGAGGTTACCGATGAGCTACCAGGATAGGAGTCTCACCTGCCAGGACTGCGGTCAGTCTTTCACCTTCAGCGCCGACGATCAGGCCTATCACGCCGAAAAGGGCTACACTAACGAGCCCAAGCGCTGTCCAACATGCCGTCAATCGCGCCGCAGCGAACGCGACTACGGCGGCGGCGGCGGCGGTTCCAGCAGCGGCTATGACCGCGCCCCGCGAGAGATGTACCCCGCCGTCTGTGCCCAGTGCGGCAAGCAGACCGAAGTACCCTTCCAGCCCCGCCAAGACCGCCCAGTGTATTGTAGCGACTGCTTCCGACAGCAACCCGCCTCTTCCTCACGCCGCTACTAGGTCTGACAGCGAAAGAGGGGGGCTATGCCCCCCTCTTTCCGCATAGCGGGGCAGGGAAGTCGCGCGATTCACATACGGAACCAGACGAGATTGGCCCCCGGCTGCGTAAGGGGCGAAGAGAGGGGGATCATTCATGGCGCACAAGCTTTACGTCGGCGGCCTTTCCTTCGAGACCACGGATGCCGAACTCAAGGCCTTGTTTGAGCAGGCGGGCAAGGTCGAGTCAGCGGTCGTCATCACGGATAGATTCTCGGGCCGTTCGAAGGGGTTTGGGTTCGTGGAGATGTCCACCAACGCCGAAGCCAAGCAGGCGATCAGCGAGCTGAACGGGAAGGAGCTGGGAGGACGGACCATAACAGTCGACGAAGCACGTCCCCCTCGGCAGAGCGGCGGCAGACCAGGGGGCTCAGGGGGTCGTTCAGGCGGATCAGGCTACGGTCGCGGACGATGGTAGGCAGCAGGAGCGAGGCGATCATTCCTGTCGCCGGGCCGAGCTGCTCCCACAACGCCCATCACTGGTTGCTTGGAAACCCAGCTGGCCCCACGACCGAGGGCGTCTGCAAGTGGTGCGGTGCTCACCGCCAGTTCTCCAATGACTTCAGCTACTCAAGACGAGGTCAGACCCAAGCACCACGCCCTCCCGCCAGCCAATCGGCCGCATCTCCCGTAGGGCACAGCGTTTCCGCAGACCGCCCGCCCAAGTGAGGCTGCCATCGGGCGGTTTGAGGCGCAGCGGCGAGTCGGCCAAGCATCAACGATGGGCGCCATTCTACCACGGCGCTCGGCCGATACCGGCGCTCCGACGGCGAGGGCGGAAGAACCAGAGCAGCAGGAAGCCCGCCGAAAAGCCCCCCACGTGTGCCCACCAGGCCACGCCCTCACTGACACCTACAGCATAGCCAATCGAGGCCACGCCGTTGAATAGCTGGAGGAAGAACCAGAAGCCGATGAGAAGGAAGGCCGGTACGTAGGCCGTCCAGAAGAAGAACGGCATTATCAGCGTAGCTATGGTGGCCCTCGGATAGAGCACCAGATAGGCCCCCAGGACTCCAGCGATGGCGCCGCTGGCCCCCAGCATGGGCACCTGCGAGTTAGGGTTTACCCATACCTGAGCCGCCGTCGCGGCGATGCCCCAAAGCAAGTAGAACGCCAGATAGCGAAGATGCCCCACGGCATCCTCTACATTGTCCCCAAACACCCACAGAAAGATCATGTTGCCCATAATGTGGAACCAGCCGCCGTGCAGGAACATGGCGGTGATCGGCGTGAAGAGAACGCGCAGGGGGTGAGCGCCGGGGTTGCCCAGGTAGTCGGTGAGATCAGCGGGCACCACCGCCCAGTCGAAGAAGAACCTACCGATGTTGCTGACGAAACCCACCTCATAGAGGAACACCAGGAAGTTGGCGCTGATGATGGCGATGTTGACGTAGGGGACGGTGCGAGCGCGTACGCTATCGCCGATGGGTATCATGGCAGCGCCGCACCCGGGTTAGACCAGACCTGACTCGTCGCCATCTCAGAAGTCGATGCCCGGCTGGGCCTTGCGCCCCTTCTGATAGGGATGCTTGACCTCCCGCATCTCCGTCACCAGGTCGGCGAACTCGATCAGCTCCGGCGGGGCATCGCGACCGGTGATTATCACATGCAGGCCCTGCGGCCGCCGGCGCAGGGTGTCGATCACCTCTTCGACAGGGATCCAGCCGTAGGTTATGGGATAGGTCATCTCGTCCAGGACGACGATGTCGTACTGGCCGGAGTCGATCTTCTGGCGGGCCAGCTCCCAACACTCGCGGGCGGTGGCCTTGTCCTTTTCGATGTCCTGGGAGAGCCAGGTGAAGCCTTCGCCCAGGGGGATCATCTCGATCCCCAGCTTCTTGGCTGCCCGATTCTCGCCGTAGTTGGCCGTGCGCGCCTTGACGAACTGGAGCACGACCACCTTCAGGCCGCGGCCCCAGGCGCGCAAGATCACCCCCAGGGCAGCGGTGGTCTTGCCCTTGCCCTGGCCGGTGAGGACGATGACCAGCGCCTGGCGTCCGGCGCCTCTTGCCGACATCCTTCAGCTCCCCAGTGTGCGGATGCTCCCCTTCGCCTCCAGACCTGAGCAGGCGGCTTCCGCCAGCGGCGTCACCACCGGCCGCCCCGTCAGGGGATGGGCGAACACCGAGACCCGCGTTCCATAGACGGAGGCCAAGAGCTGCGGCGATAGCACCTCCTGCGGCTCGCCCTCGCCAACGATACAGCCCCCGCTCAGCATCACCAATCGGTCGCAGTACTGGCCAGCCAGGCTCAGGTCGTGAATAACTGTCAGCACCGCTTTGCCCTCCCTTCGACAGAGCTCTCTCAGCAGATCCAGCACCGCCGCCTGATGGCCCACGTCCAGGTGAGCGGTGGGCTCGTCCAGAAGCAGGAGCGGCGTCTCCTGAGCGAGCGCGCGGGCTACCACCACCCGCTGCCTCTCGCCCCCCGAGAGCTCGCCCACCCGCCTGCTAGCGAGCTGCCAGGTATCGGTCTGCTCCAGCGCCCGCCGCACCGCCGCCAGGTCGGCCCGTCCCTCCGATTGTAGCAGACCCAGGTGGGGAGTGCGGCCCATTAGGGCCACCTCCAGCACAGTGAAGGCATCGGGCAGATAGGGGTTCTGGGGCACCACCGCCGCCCAGCGCGCCAGCTCCCGCTGGGAGAGGCGGCCCACCTCACTCCCGTCGAGGCGGATATCGCCGCCGAGGGGCCGCACCAGGCGGGTGATGGCCCGAATGAGGGTGGACTTGCCGGAACCGTTGGGCCCCACCACCCCCAGCAGCTCGCCCGCCGCCAGCGACAGGCTCACCTGCCGCAGCGCGACCAGCTCGCCGTAGGCCACCGTCAGCTCGCGTATCTCCAGCATGTCGCCCTCAAAAGACCGCCCGCTGGCGCAGCCGCAGCAGGTAGAGGAAGAAGGGTGCGCCGCAGAAGGCGGTTATAATGCCCACCGGCACCTCGCTCGGGGAATTGACGGTGCGGGCCAGCATGTCGGCCAGGATGAGGAAAGCGGCGCCCACGACCATGGACATGGGCAGGAGCTGGCGATGGTCTGGCCCCCAGAGGAGGCGCACCGTGTGGGGGACGATGAGCCCCACAAAGCCGATGATCCCGCTCACGGAGACGGCCGCCGCCGTGGCCAGCGACGCCGCCCCCAGGAGCAGCAGCTTGACCTGCTCCACGTTCACCCCAAGCTGCTGGGCCTGCTCCTCGTCCAGTTGCAGCACGTTCAGGATGCGTCCGTGGAGCAGGATGATGACCGCCGCCGGCAGCACGTAGGGCAGCACCCACCACAGCTTGCTCCACTCGCTCAGGTTGAAGCCTCCCAGGAGCCACGTCAGGGTGGTCAGGACCCGCTGGCTATGGCTGATCATGAGGAAGGACGTCGCCGAGGTGGCGATCGAGGATATGGCCACCCCCGCCAGGATCAAAGTGACGGTGGGGACGGTGCGCCCGACGCGGGCCAGGGCGTAGGCCAGAGCGACCGCCGTGAGGGCGCCAGCGAAGGCAGCCAGCGGCACCAGGCTCACGCCGCCGACGGAGGCGTCCAGCGGCGACACCATGACTGCGGTGGCTCCCAAGCCGGCCCCAGCCGCCACGCCTATGAGGTAGGGATCGGCCAGAGGGTTGCGAAACACGGCCTGGTAGGTGGCGCCGGAGAAGGCCAGCGTTGCCCCCACCAGACCCGCTATGACCACCCGCGGCAGGCGCACCTCCCACACGATGTCCTGCCAGCTTTGCGGCAGGCTATCGGCCAGGCTCACGCCGGGCAGCCGCGACAGGATGATGCGGGCCACGGCGTCGGCGGGGATGGCGACCGGCCCGATGGCCGCGGCCAGCAGAGCCACCCCCAGCAGGACGGCGAGGCCCACGGCCAGGCGGGGCCAGAGCGCTCGCCCCAGCATGGCACTCAGGGCAGCCTCCGGAAGCTCTTCGGCTCGGGTCGCAGAGCCGAAGAGCTTCACTCAAACCTCTCCGGATAAAGGTACTCGGCCAGCGTCTCCAGGGCTTCCACCAACCGCGGCCCGGCTCGGCTCACGATGTCCGGGTCGATGACGAATATGCGGTCGTTGCGCACCGCCGAGATGTTCTCCCAGCCGGGACGGGCCTTCACCGTGTCCGGGGACTCACCGTAGTCGCCATCGGCCAGGATGATCACCTCCGGGTCCCCCTCGATGATCACCTCCTGGCTGAGCTGAGGGAAAGGTTGGTCAGCCTCTGCCGCGATGTTCTGGGCCTTGAGGATCTTGTACAGGCCGCCGACGAAGCTGGCAGGCGCTGCCGTGTACAACGTCGCGTCTACCTCGTGGAAGATGCGCGACCCCTGCTCCACGTCCGCCAGGGCCTCCTCGATGGCGTCGATGCGGCCTTGCATGTCCGCCACCAGCTCTTCGGCTTCCTGAACGTGGTCTGTCATCTGGCCTAGCAGCCGTATCTGGTCGAAGACGGCCGCCACCGATTCGGGCGTTTCTTCGACAGAGCCCAGCACCGCCGTCGTGATGCCCAGCCTCTCCAAGGAAGCGGCGAGCTCCCCCGGGTCGTAGAACAGCAGCACCAGGTCCGGCTGCACCGCGGCGATGGCCTCCAGGTTGGGCTCGAAGGCATCTAGTTGCTCGCGGGTGGTGGCCTTCTTCGGATAGTTGGAGAACTTGTCGACGGCGATGACCTGATCGCCGGCGCCAATGGCGAAGAGGGTCTCCGTGGCTGCCGGCGAGAGAGAAGCGATACGCTGCGGCTGCGCCTCGATGGTGACTTCGCGCCCGACGGTATCGGCGATGGTCAGCGGGTACGAGACCTGAACGGCCGCCAGGACGGTGGGCGATGCCTCCGGGCCCGGCTCACCGCCACCCCCTCCGCAGGCGACGGCCGCCGCCAACGCGAGGACAAGGGCCAGCAACAGCAGGCCACGCTTAACAAGACTGGTCACGTCTCCTCCCTCCTGAGGGACATAGAAAGTCCCCCGCCTCGAGATTGGCGGAGGACACTTCGAATAGACCTTCGGGCAGAAGAAAGAACAAACCCTTGCCTTGAGACTGGCAAGGGTTTGCGTGCTCTTCTACCGCCTGTGCCCGTGCCTCTCCCTCGAAGGCTGGTGCATCTGACAAGGGCAGGCGACCTGACTCCCCCGATACATCGGGGTCACAGTTGCGGGACAGCGCCGGCCTCACACCGGCTTCGCTTTTAACCCCGGCCTCCGCCTGAGGCGAAGACCACGTGGGGCACCCTTGCCAACGACTATTCGATTACTAAGGTGCAGGAACCACCTGAACTATAGTGTGCGCCCCATCACCTGTCAAGAAGTGTGGTGTTTCAGTCTGGGTGACAGGTGGAGGGCCAGACGGCCTCTGGCCGCTCATCCTGAGCCTGTCGAAGGACGAGCGGGGGCTCATGGTTCGACAAGCTCACCATGAGCGGTTTCAAAAGAGAGGCTGCAATGCATCGGCCGCAGCCATTGGGACTGCCGTCTGGAAAGTCGCGACCTATGATTTCTCATATGTCTTGAAACCCCACGCCATTTGACACTGCCGCGAGATCGAATACCATACCTGGAGAGCAGCATTCGCTAGAAGATAAGGTGGCAGAAAAATGGAACTAGGACTGGCGGGAAAGGCAGCGATAGTGGGCGGCTCCAGCCGCGGCATCGGCAAGGCCATCGCCCTGGCTCTCGCCCAGGAGGGGTGCGATGTCGCCATCTGCGCCCGCGGCGAGGAGGCCCTCAAGGCCGCCGCCGAGGAGATCCGCTCGCAGACGGCGGCCCGCGTCCTGCCGCTGGTCTGCGACATGTCCAGCTACGCCGACATCCAGCGCCTGGTCCGCGAGACGGCGGACACCTTCGGCCGCATCGATATCGTGGTGAACAACGCCGGCGGCCCTCCCCTGGGCACCTTCGATGACTTCTCCGAGGAGGAGTGGCAGAAGGCCGTCGATCAGAACTTCCTCAGCGCCGTGCGCACCATCCGCGAGGCCCTACCCTACCTGCGCCGCCAAGGCGGGCGGATCGTCAACATCACCTCGGTGGCCGTCAAGCAGCCTATCGACCGCCTGATCCTGTCTAACGCCGTCCGCCTGGGGGTTGTGGGCATGGCCAAGACCCTATCGCGAGAGGTGGCCAAGGACGGCATCACTGTGAACAACGTCTGCCCGGGCAACATCGCCACCCAGCGGCTCCTCTCCATCTTCGAGGCACGCGCCCAAAGGGAGGGCCGCCCCTTCCGGGAGGTGCTCGAGGAGGAGCAGAGCAGGACGCCCACCGGATTCCTGGGCGAGCCCGCGGACGTCGCTGTCCTCGTCGTCTTCCTGGCCTCCGACAGGGCTCGCTACATCAGCGGCGCCACCATCCAGGTGGATGGCGCCAGCACGACCGCCATCTTCTAGCGCCCAGCTCTCTATGGCCTGCTCCCCCAAACGGGCTGCGACTGGTCGAGCCAGGCATTGGCCATCAGGAAGGAGTTCCCGAAGAAGGGCGTGGGCCGGAAGTTGCGGTAGTAGGGCCAGACCACCCATAGCCAGATAGCGGCGACAAAGTCCAGACGAGCCAGAACGTTGTCCAGCAGGTAGTTCTGGATCTCGTAGCCCAGACGCTGTCGCTCCCCGAAGTCGAACTCTTCCCTCTGGGCCTCCAGCATCCCGTCCAGGGTGGAGTCCGACAGGCCAAAGCTATTCTTGGACCCATTGGTGTGGAAGTAAGGATAGAGCCAGTCGTCCAGGTCGATCCAGCCGTTGTCATAGGCGAAGACAAAGGGGGCATCGCCCCGATCCATCCCCGTCGATATCTGGGGGTAGGTCCACTTGTCGTACTCAACCTTGGCCCCCAGAACCTGCTCCAACTGTCGCTTATACTGGGGAGCGAACTGAGGGATGTAGGGCGGCTGGTTGGCGAAGATGACCTTCAGGTCGGGGCTTCCCGCCGCTTCGTAGAGCCGACGGGCCTCCTGCTCGTCCTGCTGCCGCTCCTCTTTGCCCAGCCGATAGCCGGGCTTCGTAAGCAGCTCTTCCTGCGGCAGCGCCCACTGCTTGAGGACCGAGCCCACCGGCCCCTGCATCTTGCCGTAGCCCTGCCAAAAAGCATCCAGCATCTGCTGACGGTCAGTGGCCAGGTGGATGGCTCGCCGCAGCCTGATGTCGTTGTAGGGCGGCTGGTCCATCTTGAAGGAAACATCCACCCAGGCCGCAAAGCCCATATCGACGCTGATCAGGCTCGGCTCCTCCGCGCGAAGGTTCAGCACCCACTGGGGATTGTTCACCTGAAAGGCCACATCCAGCTTCTTGGTACGAAAGGCAGCCTCAACCGAGACATCGTCGAAGAGAAAGAAGGACTTGTAGCCGTCGACGTAGGGCCTTTCCAGCTCCGGCTCTCCCCAGCCGAACCAGTCGGGGTTCCTGACAAAGGACGACTCCACCAGCGGCCTCAGCTTGTCCCACATGAAGGGGCCAGTACCCAGCATCGCCTCCGACCGGTTCATCTCGTCGTTGGCGTCCACCAGCTCCTTGGCCACGATGAAGGCGCTGCTATCAGCCAGGAAGTGGATGAATGGGGCCGTGGGCCGCTTGGTGCGGATCTCGAGGGTGAGCGGGTCCACCACTTTTATGCTATCGATGGTCTGATACTGGTGGGCGCGGCGGAAGAGGGCCCGGCGAGGGCTCGTTTCGCTCATCTGCCGCTCGAAGCTGTACTTCACATCCTCCGCCGTCAGCTCGCGGCCGGCCACCGCCTTCTCCTCGGCGCTGGCCGAGCGGCCCAGCACGGCGCTGGGCTGTTGAAAGCGCACCCCTGGCCTCAGGCGGATGATGTAGGTGAGCTGGTCGGGCATCTCCGGCATCGCCTGGGCCAGGTCAGGAACGATGACCCCCCGTTCGATGTCTTCGTACCTCAGAACCTTACTGAAAACCGCAGAATGAGAGCTGTAGACCGGCCCGAATTCGGTCTGGTGGGGGTCCAGGGTGTCGGACACGAAGGCCTCGTAGCCCGGCAGGTGGAGGGTGCCGCCGCGATAGGCCGCCGGCTCGTACACGTAGGGCGTGGCAGTGGCGGAAACGGTTGGCGTGGCGAGGGCCGTCGGCGTGGCCTCCTTTTCCTCCTCCGCGCAGCCCACCACAGCCGCCGCCGCAAGGCCAGCGCCGCCCAGGGCGGCCGCTCGCAATATCCGTCGTCGCGACAGCCGCCGAGTCCAGAAGCGCCGCCAGTAATCCGACTCAGCCATAGTCACACCTCCCTTGCCTTATCCGAGAGCCCCTTCTAGGTAAGGCGAATGCGCGGGTCGAGGATATCGCGCAGGGCATCCCCCGCCAGGTTGAAGCCCATCACTGTCAGGGTTATCGCCGCACCGCCAGCCAGCATGGTGGAGGGCTGACTAGTCATGTACCGCCGCCCTTCGTCCAGCATCATGCCCCAGGATGGCGGCTCGAGAGGCGCCAGGCCCAGGAATGCCAGCGCGGCCTCGGCCAGGATAACACTGGCAATACCGATGGAGAAGATGACAATTATCGGCGCCGCCACGTTGGGCAGGATGTGCACCGCCATCAGACGGAAGGGGGAGCAGCCGATGGCTCTGGCTGCCTCCACGTGCGGATCCTCGCGGGCCGAAAGGACGGCACTGCGCACGATGCGCTGCGCGCTGGTGATGACCACAAAGCCCAAGCCCACGCTCAGCGTAATCAGATTGCGCTCGGTGAGGCTCACCAGCAGCAGCAGGATGAACATGGCCGGAAAGGCCTGGATGGAGTCCATGATCCGCTGGACGAACATGTCGAACCAGCCGCGGTAGTAGGCGGATACGATGCCGATGGTTGTGCCAAAGATGATGGCGAAGAGCATGGCGCCCAGCCCCACTCCCAAGGAGCGCCGCGCGCCCCAGACCACTCGCGCGTAGTTGTCACGGCCGAACTGGTCAGTGCCGAACCAGTGCCTCCAACTGGGGCCCGAGCGGCTATCCAGCTTCTCCGCCGGCTCCACTGAGCCGGGCAGATAGCTAGGGTTGGCAACCCGAAAGGTCTCCTCGGCGTCGTAGCGGCAGAGCCAGGGCGCACCAGCGGCGGCCGCTGCCATCAGCAATACAACCGCCAGCCCGAAAGCACCCAGAGGCTTGCGTCGTACGAAGCGGCCAACAAGGAAAAGCCAGCCCGGCTGCCGCGGCAGAGCAAGCTCTTCCGCCGCGGCGAGGACCTCCACCCCGACCCTTTCTTGTCCCGC
>Ga0315297_10001607_pt1 | contig 14054 bp, 11 predicted proteins | sample YL17G15_0_MG_FD_203628 | JGI IMG/M metagenome (GOLD analysis project Ga0315297, IMG submission 203628) | Sediment microbial communities from Yellowstone Lake, YNP, Wyoming, USA - YL17G15_0 | ecosystem: Environmental > Aquatic > Freshwater > Lake > Sediment | place: USA: Wyoming | collected... | reverse complement strand
CACCAGCGGCCTGGAGGGCATCTCCTTTCGCCTGACCTGCGACGATGAGTCTGTAGACGTCTCGGCGCCCTTGCCAGGTCGTCACAACCTCTACAACGCCCTGGCGGCAGCTACGGTCGGACTGGCCAACGGACTGTCCCTTCAGGAGGTAGCCGCCGCCCTGGCCGCGGCCGATGTTCTCTTGCGCCTGCGCGTCCTCAGCGGCCCTCAGGGCAGCACCATCCTGGACGACACCTACAATGCCAGCCCCGCCTCCATGCTCGCCGCCCTCGACCTCCTGGCCGAGCTTCCCGGTCGCCACCTGGCCCTTCTGGGCGACATGCTGGAGCTGGGCACCTTCGAAGAGGAGGGACACTGCCTGGTGGGCGAGCGTGCAGCCCGAACCACCGACATCCTCTACACCGTCGGTGAGCGAGGGCGGATCATCGGCGAGGCTGCCCAGGCAGCCGGCCACCAGGATGTGCGCTTCCTGGCCTCCAAGGAAGCAGCGGCAGCAGCCATCCGCGAGACACTGAGCGAAGGCGACCACCTGCTGGTCAAGGCCTCGCGGGCGATGGCTCTAGAGACGGTAATCGAGGAACTGACAGGCTGACATGGTTCGAGCCCTGATGCTGGGAGCGATGGCTTTTGTGTTATCGGTGGCAATGGGGCAGCCGCTGGTGGAGTTCCTGCGGCGACGTGGGCTGGGCAAGGAGATCAGCTCCGATGGCCCGTCGTCCCACCTGACCAAGGCGGGAACGCCCACCATGGGGGGAGTGCTCATCTTCGCCTTGGTCCTTCCCATCACTCTGGCCGCCAACATAACGGGCCGCCTGTCGATCCTCCTGCCCCTGGGGACGATCGTCGCCGCCGGCCTCCTGGGCCTGGTCGACGACCTGCGCACCATCATCGGTAAGGCCCGGACGGGCCTCAACAAGCGCCTGAAGGTTTTGCTGCTCACCGCCCTGAGCCTGACGGCCACGCTCGTTCTATACTTCGCCCTTGACGTGCAGGACGTGAAGATCCCCTGGGCCGGCCAGTTCGACCTGGGCCCCGGATATATACCACTGGCAATTATCATCATTCTTTTCACCACCACCGCGGTGGCCATCACCGACGGCCTGGACGGCCTGGCTGGCGGCACTAGCGCCATAGCCTTCCTGGCCTACGGCGTCATCGCTCTGCTCGAGGAGCAAATCTACCTGGCCACCTTCTGCTTCACCGTCGTGGGAGCAACCGCCGGCTTCCTCTGGTACAACAGCTACCCCGCCCAGGTGTTCATGGGCGATACGGGTGCCCTGGCCCTGGGCTCCTCCCTAGCTGTGGTCGCCCTGATGACCGGCCACTGGCTGCTCCTGCCCATCATTGGCATCGTCTTCGTCCTGGAAGGACTATCAGACCTCATTCAGATCGCCTACTTTCGCCTCACCGGAGGCAAACGCATTTTCAGGATGAGCCCCCTGCATCATCACTTCGAGCTGCTGGGCTGGTCGGAGCCCCAGGTGGTGATGCGATTCTGGCTTCTGGGAATCATGGGCTCCCTTCTGGGGGTGACCCTGGCGGCTAAGGTGTAGACGCGACTATGGCAGGCCAGCACGACTTCAAGGGCAAGCAGGTGACAGTGGTCGGCCTGGGGATCGAAGGGGTGGACCTAGTGCGCTTCCTCCATGCCCAAGGCGCCCGCATCACCGTCAGCGACGCCAAGCCCGCCGAGAGGCTTCGGGCCCGCCTGGAGCAGATCGCCAACATTCCGGTGCGACTCTCGCTGGGTGCCAACGACCGCCAGGACCTGCTGACCGCCGACGCCATCTTCCTCTCTCAAGGCGTACCGCTCGATCTACCAGGACTGGCCGAGGCGCGCCAACGAGGCATACCCATCAGCTCGATGTTCAGGCTCTTCCTGGAGCTCTGCCCGGGGCCGCTGGCCGGCATCACCGGCAGCAACGGCAAGACCACCACGACGGCCCTGGTGGGGGAGATGTTCCGCTGCGATGGCCGTCCTCACTTCGTGGGGGGCAACATCGGCGTCGGCCTGCTATCGCATCTAGCCACCCTGACGCCGGACACCTGGGTCGTCCTGGAGGTAAGCCACACCCAGCTTCAGCTCCTGCCTCAGCGCAGCCCCAACGTGGCCTGCCTGCTGAACATCACGCCCAACCACCTCGACCGTTTCTCCTGGGACGAATACCGCCGCCTAAAGGCCGACATCCTGCGCTACCAGAAGAGCGACGACTACGCCATCCTGTCCTACGACGACAGCGAGACGCGCGCCCTGGCCAAGCGGACCCCCGGCCAGGTGCTCTACTTCAGCCTGGCCTCGGACGTCCCCGGCGACGGCGCCTTCCTCCGCGATGGCTGGGTTGTTGCTAGACGGCGCGGCCGCGAAGAAAAACTGTTCCCCATCGAGAGCCTGCGACTGCGGGGCCGCCACAACTGGGCCAACGCGGTGGCGGCGGCCGCGGTGGCCAGCGTCTGTGGCCTGAGCCAACAAGCCATCGCCCGAGCAGTGGCCGAATTCCAGGGCCTGCCCCATCGTCTGGAACTCGTCCTCCAGCTCGGCGGCGTCGCCTACTACAACGACAGTATCGCCACCACTCCCGAACGCACCCTAGCCGCGCTGCGCTCGTTCAGCCAGCCGCTGATCCTCCTTCTGGGCGGGCGCGAGAAGCACCTACCCCTGGAGGAGCTGGTCGAGGAGGTCTGCCAGCGCTGTCGCGCGGTCATCTTCTTCGGCGAGTCAGGGCCTATCCTGCAAGAGGCAGTACAGCGAGCGGCTGAGCGGCGGTCGGACGACGACCGGCCCAGACTGATGCGGGTAAAGAGCGTGGCCGAGGCGGTGGAGACCGCTCACGCCCTGGCCCAGGCCGGGGATGTGGTCCTCCTGTCGCCTGCCTGCACGAGCTACGACGCCTATGACAACTTCGAAGGGCGAGGAGCCGATTTCCGCCGACTGGTCCTGCACCTAGCTCAGGAGGTGGAGCCATCGCCACGGTAGAGACGGGTCGCCTGCGAGCAGGCCCACCCGACTACGTCCTAATCCTGGCCACCGCCACTCTTCTGGTGGTGGGCCTGCTGGCGGTGTACAGCGCCAGCTTCGCCGTCGGCCACCTGGAGTACGGCGACACCAACTACTTCATCGCCCGCCAGGCGGCCTTCGCCCTCGTGGGGCTGGTGCTGCTGTGGCTGTTCATGCGGCTCGACTACCACCTTCTGCAGCCCCTGAGCATAGCCCTGATGGCCATCGCTCTGGCGGGTCTCCTGGCTGTCCTGATGCCAGGCGTCGGGATCGAGCGCAACGGCGCCAGCCGCTGGCTTGCTCTGGGGCCGTTGCCGCCAATTCAGCCATCGGAGTTCGCCAAGCTGGCGATCATAGTCTACATCTCGGCCTGGCTGGCCAGCCGCAGCCAGGGCGACGATATCAAGCACTTCTGGGCAGGCTTCCTGCCCTTCGTCCTGATGGTCGGCCTGGTGGCCAGCCTGGTGATTGTCGAGCCCGACATGGGAACAACCATCATCATCGTCCTCACCACCTGCACCCTCTTCTTCGTGGCGGGGGCACCTTACAGGCACCTGTTTCTGCTCATCCTAGGAGGTGGTCTCATTAGCTGGGCCGTCATTTTCGTGGCCCACTACCGAATGGATCGCATTTTCTCCTTCCTCGACCCCGGAAAAGACCCGGCGGGCTCCGGCTTCCACATACGCCAGTTGCTCATCGCTCTGGGCAGCGGCGGGCCAGCCGGCCTGGGCTGGGGGGCCAGTCGTCAGAAGTTCTTTTACGTGCCCGGCTCCCACACCGACGGCGTCTTCGCCATCATCGGAGAAGAGCTGGGCTTCATAGGTGCCGTGGCCGTCATCGCCCTATTCGCCTTCTTCGTCTATCGAGGCTTACGGACAGCCCTCAATGCACCCGATCCATTCGGCGCCTACCTGGCGGTAGGTATCGTAGGCTGGATAGCCTATCAGACGCTGATAAACATTGGCGGCATCACCCGCTCCATACCTCTCACAGGGATACCCCTACCTTTCATCAGCTACGGCGGGTCGTCCCTGATGGCCGTCCTGGCCGCCGTTGGCGTCCTGCTGAGCGTGTCCCGCTACGGCCGCGATAGGGGCTACCTGGAGCGAGAACCCGCCAGAGGCCGGGTCGGGTTCAGCAGGAAGAGGAGATGAAGGTTGTCTTCAGCGGCGGCGGTACCGGAGGCCACGTCTATCCTGCCCTGGCCGTAGCGTCAGCCCTCGCCCAAGAACTGGGCGACGGCGAGGCCTTAGACGCTCTCTACGTCGGCACGGCCAGCGGCGTCGAAAGAGAGCTGGTGACCAGGGCGGGCCTGCCCTTCCGCGCCGTGGCTGCTGGAGCCATTCGCGGCCGCTCGCCCTGGGGCCTGGCGACAAGCGCGGTCAAACTGGCCAGGGGCGTGGCCCAGGCCCGCGCGGCCATCGCCCAGTTCCAGCCGCAGGCCGTCCTCACCACCGGCGGCTACGCCAGCATCCCCATGGCCGTAGCCGCTCGCACTTCCCATCGCCTTCCCCTGGTGGTCTACCTGCCCGATGTCCACCCCGGCTGGGCAGTTCGCTTCATGGCCCGCCTATCCCAACGCGTGGCCGTCACCACCGACCGCTCCCTGGCCTACTTTCCCCGCGCCAAGACGGTGGTCACCGGCTACCCCATCCGCCCCACATTCTGGCAAGTAGGCAAAACAGAAGCCCGCCGCCGTCTCGCCATCGACGACCAGGAGCGTGTCCTCTTCATCGCCGGCGCCACTCATGGTGCCCGCACCCTCAATCGCATGGTCAGCGAGCATCTTCCTCAGCTTTTGGAATTATGTCACCTAATCCACCTGAGCGGCCCCAGCGACCAACCGCGGCTGGACGGCCTGCGCCTCAACCTGCCCGACCGCCTGCGCCCCCGCTACCACCTGCACGGCTACATGCACGAGGAGCTGCCCTGGGCTATGGCCGCCGCCGATCTGGCGGTGATGCGCGCTGGCGCCTCGGTAATGGGCGAGCTGCCAGCCATTGGCCTGCCCGCCATCCTGGTGCCCTACCCCTACGCCGGCGGTCACCAGCGCTTCAACGCTCGCTTCCTGGCCGATGCCGGGGCAGCCCTAGTGGTGGAAGACAACAAGCTGAACGGTCTCCTGCCCCTGATGGGCGAGCTCCTGGCCGACGAGACGCGACGGGCCAGCATGGCCGAGGCCGCTCGTCGTCTGGCCCGCCCAGACGCCGCCAAGAACATCGCTCGCCTGCTCTTGGAGGTAGCCAAGTGACGGCGAAGGGCATCCCCCGCCGCGTTCACCTGGTGGGCATCGGCGGCATCCACATGTCGGCCATCGCCCACGTCCTCATCGCCTGGGGCCACCAGGTTTCCGGCTCCGACCTGAGGCTGTCGCCCCTTACCGAGCGCCTGCAGGCCGAGGGGGCCACCATCCACCAGGGCCACGCCGCCAGCCACCTGGGCGACGCCGAACTGGTGGTCTACACCGCGGCCGCCCGCCCCGACAACCCCGAGATGACCGAGGCCAAGCGCCGTGGCCTGCCCCTTCTCCAGCGCGCGGAGATGATCGCCCTCCTGCTGGAGGGACGCCGGGCCATCGCCGTGGCAGGCAGCCACGGCAAGACCACCACCAGCGCCCTCATCGCCTTCATCCTGCAAGAGGCCGGCTGCGACCCCACCTTCCTGGTGGGCGGCGAGATAATCGATTTGGGCACCAACGCCCGCGCCGGCCGAGGCGAGCACATCGTAGTGGAGGCGGACGAGTTCGCTGGCGCCTTCCTTCACTATCGGCCCCAGGTGGCCGTGGTCACCAACATTGAGCCCGATCATCTGGATTTCTACGGCAGCTTCCAGCGCCTGACCGCTGCCTTCCGTCAGTTCATGTCGCAGGTGGCAGCCGACGGCTTCCTCATCGCCTGCGCCGACGACCCCACCGTTCGCCACATCCTGGCCCATCCGGAGGCCGACCCGCCCATCCAGGCCAGGATCATCCGCTACGGCCTGGAGGAAAATGGAGGATTCTTCGCGGAAAATATTTCGCCAAAGGGTATATGCGGGTATACTTTTCTGTTAAAATACGGTGCAGAGTTCTCGACAGCCTTCGAGACCCAATTGACAGGGGTCCATCAAGTGAAAAACGCCCTGGCTGCCATCGCCACGGCAAGCGTTCTCGGCCTGCCTCGGCCGGCCGTGCGGGAGGCTCTCGCTCGCTTCCGGGGCGTTCAGCGACGCTTCCAGCTCGTGGGCGAGGTGGCAGGCATCACCATCATGGACGACTATGCTCATCACCCCACTGAGATCAGCGCCACCATCGCCGCCGCCCGCCAGCGCTTCCCCGGCCGTCGCCTGGTCTGCCTGTTTCAGCCACACACCTACAGCCGTACCCAGTATCTCCTGGACGGCTTCCGCACCTGCTTCCATGGGGTGGACCAGCTTCTCATCGCCGAAACCTATGCCGCCCGCGAGGAGCCCTCGGCGGGCATGAGCGCCCAGGAGCTCGCCCAGGCCATCGACAGCCCGCCCGCCAGCTACGTCGGAGGGCTGGAAGAGGCGCCACCAAAGGTGATGGAGGCGCTGCGGCCGGGCGATGTCTTCTTCACCATCGGTGCTGGTGACATCGATCAGGTAGGAGCGAAGGTTCTGGAGGCTCTGAGAAAGGCGCCATGGACAGCCAGTTCCTAGCAGAGCTGGGGCAGGCAGCAACGGTCAGTCCGGGCGAGCCCATGTCTCGCCATACCACCTTTGGCATTGGCGGGCCGGCCGACGCCTACGCCGTCGCTCGCTCGGAAGAGCAGCTCCAGGCGCTGGCAGATATCGCTCACCGTCACGCTGTGCCCTTCTTCATCCTCGGCTCCGGCAGCAACATCCTGGTGGGCGACAGTGGCGTCCGTGGCCTGGTCATCGAGAATCGCAGCGACCGCATCGACCAGCCCATCCGCCAGGGCAACGGCAGCCTGCTGGTGCGAGCCGAGTCGGGGGCCAGCCTCGCCGGCCTGGCGCGGCGGCTCTCCCCAGCCGGTCTGGCCGGCCTAGAGTGGGCCTGCGGCATCCCTGGCAGCCTGGGCGGAGCAGTGATCTACAACGCCGGCGCCTATGGCGGCTGCCTGGCTGACTGCCTGCGCAGTGTGCGCGTCGCTAACAGCAGTGCCGAAGTGGCAGAACTGGCGGCGAGCGAACTCGCCCTGGGCTATCGAGGTAGCGCCTTCACTCGCGGTGTGCTCCAGGGAAAGGTCGTCCTTTCCGCCAACCTGATCCTGCACGAGGATGACCCCCAGGTCTTGACCGCACGAGTGGCCGAGCTGGATGCCCGTCGCCAGGCGGCCCAGCCGCGAGAGCGCAACGCCGGCTCCGTTTTCAAGAACACCCCCGAGCATCCCGCCTGGCGGCTCATCGACCAGGTGGACCTGCGCGGCCACCGTATCGGCGATGCCCAGATCTCGCCCAAACACACCAACTTCATCGTCAACTGCGGCCACGCCCGCGCCAGCGATGTCAAGGCACTGATGGTCCTGGCCCAAGAGAGGGTGGAAGAACGCTTTGGCTTTCGCCTGGAGCCAGAGGTGATGCTGGTGGGAGAGGGGTTCGATGGTTAGGGGAAAGCGCCTGCGAGTGGGCATCCTCTTCGGCGGCCGCTCCGCTGAGCACGAGGTCTCGCTCATCTCCGCCCAGGGGGTGATGGCCGCCATCGGCCAGGATCGCTTCCAGGCGGTGCCAATGGGCGTCACCAAGGACGGCACCTGGCTCACCCCCCAGGAAACGCAGGCGGCCCTGGCCGCCATCAGCGGCGAGCGCATGGGCGCCCTCGAGGAGCCCAGCGGCCGCGGCTTCAGCGGCCAGGCTCTGGCCGCCCTGCGAGAGGTAGACGTTCTGTTCCCGCTGGTACACGGCACCTACGGCGAGGACGGCTCCCTCCAGGGCCTCCTGGAGATACTGGGCATCCCCTACGTGGGGGCCGGCGTGGCCGCCAGCGCAGTAGGCATGGACAAGGTCATCCAGCAGATGGTCTTCCGCCAGGCGGGCCTCCCCGTGCCTCACTCGCTCGTCGTCACCCCGCCTCAGTGGAAGAACGAGATGGCCGCCGTGGTTCGCCAGATAGAGAGCGAACTGGGCTATCCCTGCTATGTCAAGCCCGCCAACAGCGGCAGCAGCATCGGCACCACCAGGGCCTGCTCGCGAGAAGACCTGGCCGACGGCCTGGCCGAGGCCTTCCGCCACGACCGCAAGGCCCTGGTGGAGCAGGCCATCGAGGGCCGCCAAGTCGAGTGCAGCGTCCTGGGCAACGATGATCCCCAGGCCTCACCCCTGGGGGAGATAGCCTTCAGCCGCGACTTCTACGACTACGTGGCCAAATACGAAGACCCCCGCACCCGCCTGATCATCCCCGCCGACCTGCCGCCAGAGGTGAGCGAGCGGCTGCAGGCCATGGCCATCGCTGTGTTCAAGAGCATCGATTGCGCCGGCATGGGGCGGGTGGACTTCTTCCTCGCTCAGGACGGCCAGCCCTACGTCAACGAGATCAACACCATACCCGGCTTCACACCTATGAGCATGTACCCCAAGCTCTGGGAGGCCGCCAGCCTATCCTACAGCGACCTGATAACCCGCCTCATCGAGCTTGGCCTGGAGCGCCATCAGGAGAAGCAAGGACGTGCATAGAGGCGACTGGCAGACCACATCAGGACGCCCCCTGCGGGGCCACGTTCTCCTGAGGGAGGACGAGGAGCCAGGCGGCCCGCGGCTGTGGCGACGGCTGCTGCTGCTCCTGCTGGTGGCAGGCCTCATCGGTGGCGGCCTGGCCCTGTACTTCACCTCCGTATTTCGGGTGCAGGAGGTGCAGGTGACGGGAGCCCAGACCCTGAATGCTCCCTACCTGGCGGAGCTGGCCGGCCTCGAAGGCGCCAGCATGTTCACCGCCCCTTTGGGCGAGGCCCAGGAGCGGCTGGCTGCCTTGACCATGGTCAAGTCGGTGAAGGCAGAGCGGATCTGGCCCCACATCGTTCGCCTGGTCATCGAGGAGAGGCAACCCTGGATGTACTGGTACACGCAGGATAGCGAGTACGTCGTGGACGCCGACGGCGTCGTCCTGGAAGGAGCCATGCCTGCGCCGGACGCGCCCGTCATCTACCAGGAGGACGGCTCGGCCAGCTTCCAAACGGGAGACGTCATCGACGCCGATGCCGTGCACCTGGCCAAACAACTCTTGGAATCTATGCCCACCATCCTCGATATGGGGCTGGTGCGCCTGGAATATGATGACCGCGAGGGTCTGTCCCTGATAACCGACGCCGGCTACCGCGTGATCATGGGCGATAGCCTCGGCCTGCAATACAAGCTGGCCGTCTGGCAGGCCCTGGAGCAGAGGCTCGGTCGCCAGGAGATGCAGGGACATGTACTCGACCTGAGGTTCGGCGATAGACCCTCCCTTCGCTGAAAGGGGAGAGACAAATGTATCGCAACGGCAACTTCGCAGCCATCGATGTGGGCAGCACCAAGGTGTGCACCCTGGTGGGCGAGCTGACGCCCGAGGGTGAGATGCGCATCACGGGCGTGGGCATCGCTCCCACCGCCGGCATAAACCGAGGGATGGTGGACAACATCCAGCAGGCCACTGAGTCCATCCTCAACTCGGTGGAGAAGGCCGAGAGGTCCAGCGGCACCCGCATCGTCTCCGCCCAGGTGAGCATCAGCGGCAGCCACATCAACTGCATGACTAACCGCGCCGTCGTAGCCATCCCCGGCCGCAACCGACCCATCGGGCCGGAGGACGTGTCCCGCGCCCTGGATGCGGCAGAGGCCATCAGCATCCCCAGCGACCGTCAGGTGCTGCACGTCATCCCCCGCTGCTTCGTGGTGGACGGCCAGGAGCGGGTCAGCGACCCCGTGGGCATGCACGGCCAGCGCCTGGACGTGGAGACACTCATCGTCACTGGTAGCGTGGCTGCCATCCAGAACCTCACCAAGTGCGTGGAGGAAGCAGGCGTTCAGGTGGAGAACCTGGTACTGAGCGCCCTGGCCAGCGCCGAAGCCGTGCTGGAAGAAGAGGAGAAGCGGCAAGGCGTGGTGCTGGCCGATATCGGCGGCGGCACCACCGGCGTCTGCGTGTTCGTCGAAGGCAGCGCCTTCCATACCGCCATCCTGCCCGTGGGCGGTTATCACCTCACCCACGATCTGGTGGCCGGCCTCAGGGCACCCTTCGACGCTGCAGAGGAGGCCAAGACCCTCTACGGTCACGCCATCCCCAGCACCATCGATTCCGAGGAGATGGTAGAGATCGACACCTTCGGTGCCGATAGGCGAAAGACCGTCTCCCGCCGTCGCCTGGCCGAGATCCTCCAGGCGCGCGTGGAGGAGGTGATGGAGATGATCTATATGGACGTCCGGCGGGCCGGCTACGATGAACTTCTGGCCGCCGGCCTCGTCCTCAGCGGCGGCTCGGCCAACCTGCCGGGCATGGACGTTCTGGCCGAGCAGGTGCTGCGCATGCCCGCTCGCATCGGCGTGCCGCGCGGCCTCTACGGCCTATCGGATATTCTTGGCAACCCAGCCTATGCCACCGGCGTCGGGCTCCTCCACTGGGCCCTGCACGAGAAGCAGCCGGACAAGCACGGGCGTAGGCTAGTCGAGAAGGCGCACGTCTCTCCTTGGGGGTGGCTGCGCAGCATTGGTCGCTGGTTCAGGTTCCTCTTGCCTCAATAGCGGCCGAAACAGACGGATAAGGGCAGCACAAAAGGGGAAAGGAGGCAAAGGTGGCAAAGGTGACGAACAGGACAGACACTGACGGCCTGCCACCCATCAAGGTGGTAGGGGTAGGTGGCGCCGGTTGTAACGCCGTGAATCGAATGATCGAGGCCGGCGTGAAGGGCGTCCAGTTCGTGGGCATTAACACCGATACCCAGGCCCTGATGCGCTGCGAGGCGGAGTCGCGGCTGCGCATCGGCGAGCGGCTGACCAAAGGCCTGGGCGCAGGCGGCGACGCTGATCGGGGCCAGCGAGCCGCCGAAGAGAACCGGGATGAGATCCTGGAGACAATACGCGGCTCCGAGATGGTCTTCATTACCGCTGGCATGGGCGGTGGCACCGGCACCGGTGCCGCTCCCATCGTGGCTGAGACAGCCAAGGAGGCGGGTGCCCTGACCGTAGCCGTGGTCACCAAGCCCTTCTCTTTCGAGGGCTCGCGCCGCCGCCTTCAGGCTGAGAATGGCATCTCCATGATGCGGGACCGTGTCGACACCCTCATCGTCATCCCCAACGACCGCCTGCTCTCCATCTGCGACCAGAAGACCAGCCTCAGCGAGGCCTTCCGGGTGGCCGACGACGTCCTCCGTCAGGGCATCCAGGGCATCTCTGAACTCATCACCACACCCGGCGACATCAACCTGGACTTCGCCGACGTGCGCCGGATCATGAGCGAGGCCGGCCCCGCCCTCATGGCCATCGGTCGCGCCAGCGGCGAAAACCGAGCAGCGGATGCTGCCAAGGCAGCCATCAGCAGCCCCTTGCTGGACGTCACCATCCACGGGGCTCGCGGCGTGCTGTTCAACGTCACCGCCTCCACCAAACTCTCCCTGCACGAGCTCAACATGGCCGCCCAGATCATCGCCGAGGTAGTGGACCCTGACGCCGAGATCATCTTCGGCACCGCCACCGACCCCAACATGGGCGATGAGGTTCAGATCACCGTCATCGCTGTGGGCTTCGCCATGCCGGAGCTCCACGAGGAGCCGGCGCGAGACGAGAGGCTGCGCCAGCTCAGGGTCGAATCTCTGGAGCAGAGCATGGCCGACACGGAACTACCAAGTTTTTTGCGGCGCCCGGTAGTCCACCGCTAAGAGGCAACGGCTCACCGGGCGGCAGACGCTGAAGACGCTATAGGCTTCTACCACCACCTCCTGGGCAGCGGGCTTGACCAGGGCAGGATGAGTCCGCTGCCCCCCTTTTTACCCCCAACGGCCCGCTAACGGCATTGGGGGAGTGCAGAGGGGCGAAGCCCCTTTGCCAGGGGTCTGGGGGTGTCCCCCAGAGTTCAAGACTAGGGCGGGTGAGTGGGAACAAGACCACAAAATCTTGGGCCTAATCCCTTGACATCCCCAACATATTGTGGTATTCTAACCTTTGTCTCCCTAGGAGTGGTAGAGAGATGAAGTGCCCCTACTGCGGCTTCGACGACTCTAAGGTCACCGACTCGCGGGCCATGGAGGGCGGCATCCGCCGCCGGCGCGAGTGCCTCTCCTGTGGCCAGCGCTTCACCACCGCCGAGCGCGTCGAGCTGGGTGGCCTGATGGTGGTCAAGAAGGACGGCCGCCGCGAGGAGTTCTCGCGCGAGAAGATCCTGCTCGGCGTGCGCAAGGCGTGCGAGAAGCGCTCGATACCGCAGGGGGCCGTCGAGGCCCTGGTGGACGACGTGGAGACGCAGGTTTACGCCCAGGGCAAGGCCGAGATGCCCACCAGCCTCATCGGTGAGCTGGTGATCGACCGCCTGCGTGAGCTGGACGAGGTGGCCTACATCCGCTTCGCCAGTGTCTATCGCGCCTTCCACGACGTGGACGACCTGAAGGAAGAGCTGGCCGCCCTGGAGCGAAACCGCTCCCAGCCGGCGGCCGCCACGACCGGCCAGCTACCGCTGCTGCCCGTCGAGGCGCTCGAGGGGCTCTCGCCCCGCCGCCGGCGGAGGCGCGTCACGCGATTGAAGCCAGAGCGGCGCCCCGCCGCCAGCGGCGGCGCACGGGCCCGCCGGGCACGCTAAGGTATCGACCCATGAACGACAACGAGAGGGAGACTTTGCCATGACCACTACTTCTGACCGCGGCCAAATGCTCAACCTGAGGCAGCGCAAGCCCGTCGCCCTTTCCCAGAACGCCCGCCTGGTGCTGGAGCGGCGCTATCTGGCCAAGGACGACGCCGGCAAGCTCAGCGAGACGCCCGAGGAGATGGTCGCCCGCGTTGCCCACAACGTCGCCCAGGCCGAGCTCCTCTACAAGCCCCTGCGCGACCAGTTGGACGTCGCCCTGTGGGAGGAGCGCTTCTATGACCTCATGGCCTCCCTCGAGTTCCTCCCCAACTCCCCCACCCTGATGAACGCCGGCCGCGAGCTCCAGCAGCTCTCCGCCTGCTTCGTCCTGCCAGTGACCGACTCCATCGACGGCATCTTCGAGAGCATCAAGCACACCGCCCTCATCCATAAGTCAGGCGGCGGCACCGGCTTCTCCTTCAGCCGCCTGCGGCCCGAGGGCGACCGCGTGCAGTCCACCATGGGCGTGGCTTCGGGGCCGGTCTCCTTCATGAAGGTCTTCGACTCAGCCACCGAGGCCATCAAACAGGGGGGAACCCGTCGCGGCGCCAACATGGCCATCCTCTCCGTCACCCACCCCGACATCGAGCGGTTCATCACCCTGAAGGCCGACATGGTCACCCTCACCAACTTCAACATCTCGGTGGCCGTGACCGAGGGCTTCATGCAGACGGTGGAGCAGGACCGCGACTACGAGCTCATCACCCCCCGCAGCGGCCAGGTGGTGGGCAAGCGCAGCGCCCGCCGCATCTTCCAGATCATAGTGGAGAACGCCTGGGCCAACGGCGACCCCGGAATCGTCTTCATCGACCGCATCAACCGCGACAACCCCACACCCAACCTGGGCATGATCGAGGCCACCAACCCCTGCGGCGAGCAGCCCCTCCTGCCCTACGAGTCCTGCAACCTGGGCTCGATCAACCTCTCCCGGTTCGCCAGGGAAGACGGCGGCCGCCGGGCGGTCGATTGGGAGCGCCTGGCCAAGACAGTGCCCCTGTGCATTCGCTTCCTGGACAACGTCATCGACGTCAACCGCTACCCCATCCCTGAGATCGAGGAGGCCACCAGGCTCACCCGCAAGGTTGGCCTGGGGGTGATGGGCTTCCACGACCTCCTCCTCCAGCTAGGCATCCCCTACGACTCCCAGGAGGCCCTGAATCTGGGCGAGAAGCTCATGCAGTTCATCCAGGAGAAGGCCAACCAGGCCTCCATCGCCCTGGGGATCGAGCGGGGCGTCTTCCCGGCCTGGGAGGGCAGCATCTACGATCGCTCGTCCGACAATGGCGGCGGCCT
>Ga0315297_10001605_pt1 | contig 14064 bp, 14 predicted proteins | sample YL17G15_0_MG_FD_203628 | JGI IMG/M metagenome (GOLD analysis project Ga0315297, IMG submission 203628) | Sediment microbial communities from Yellowstone Lake, YNP, Wyoming, USA - YL17G15_0 | ecosystem: Environmental > Aquatic > Freshwater > Lake > Sediment | place: USA: Wyoming | collected... | reverse complement strand
AGCTCCCCTGACGCTTATGGAAAACGACATTTCTTTGGCGTTTGCCGGCAGTGGTTTAATTCCGGGAACACCTTTACCTGTATCTAACCCCATCAGAGTTATTTGGTTTATTGAAACTCCGAGAATACTAGCCGAATTTTTTGCGGCAAGTCCCAGCGCTTGCTCGGATAAAGTATTGGGATTGGGGCGGGAGGGAACTGCAACATTAATATTTGGAATAAAGCCCTGATTTCGTTGAAGAAGATTTCCGGCCACCTGAAGATCCGCTACTTTTTGTGTCAAGGCAGAAAGAGTGCTTTGTTTTTCTTCAATTTGCTGTAATAAGTCGATTATTGTAAGAACTGTTGGTTTTAACGCAAACAACAATAAAACAATTACTGTTGAGAGCGAAAGAATTATTTCCAAAAAAGCCCTAAGATCCGCCCTTTTTTTATAAAGCTCGGTAATATTCAGAAAAAATTCTTTGTATCTTGTGTATGATCCTCTCCAGCCAAGTGCCATATTTTTTTAGTACGTTATTTTTACGGTAAACATCGTTTGAGCAAGATTACTTTCTGATGAATTTATTTGACCCAAATCTACATTTTTGAAAGACGGATCCGCCTTCAGATTTGCAATAAATTGAGCAATTCCAAATTCCGATGCGGACGAGCCCTTGACCTGAGCGGAATCTTCTTCAACCGAAACCGACGAAAGATTCACCCCAGGTGGAAGTTTTGAAGTAATTGCATCAACCTTTTGAGAAGGCCGGGTTGAAGGCGCTAATTGCTTAGCAATATTGAGCTTTGACTGAACGTCTCTGAATTCTTTTTCTATCGTAGCCTGGGCGACAATTTGAGCACTTTTAATTTTTATGGCTGCAGTTAAATCCGAATTTTGCGCATCGAGCCAAAAACGCGACAAAAATGCACCCATGACGATCATTTCGGTAACAATAACTATAATTCTGAAAGTGCCCATAGCCCATTTGAGGGCTCTTCCGATTACTGAAACATCGAATTCTTCCTGGGGGAGTAGATTTATGGCGGATTTATTTTTGGGCATAAGAACAATAACCGATTAACTCAATATAACATATGTAGAAGCGTGAAAGAAATTACTTTTTGGCTTTTGTTTTGGAGGTTTTGGGAAGAAGCTTAGACAGCTGAGATTTTATCCTTGCAGCCTTGTTTTTATGAATTACTCTTTTTTTCGCGGCACGATCCGCAAAAGACATTGCTTTACGAATTTTTTCCACAACTTTCCCTTTCCGCGCTACTCTTACGGCAACTTCGAGCTTGCCGAGAATGACTTTATTTATAGACTCCTTCTTTCTGGAACCTCTTAAGGCTCTTTTGGCTGTTGTTGTTACAGGCATAGAGTGAGTATAATCGAAACAAAGCTGGAATGGAAGATCTAATCGCACGAGGCAAAAAAATTATTAATTCTCAACAAAACTCCGTTCTTTCCGCGGCTAGCCTCATCATGGTTATGATTGTTGTTTCCATGGTATTGGGATTAATAAGACAAAGAGTTCTTGCAAGCTATTTTACCCCTGATTCTCTTTCGATATTTTTTGCAGCCTTCAGACTTCCTGATGCGATTTTTCAAGTTCTTGTTTTTGGAACATTTTCCTCCGCATTTATTCCGGTTTTTACCAAAACTCTCAGAGAAGGTGATGCCAAGGCCTGGCTTTTGGCAGGAAAAGTTGTTTCTATTGGACTAGCGATTTTTCTTTTTGCCGTAGCCATTTTTGGCTTCGGAGCGGTCAAAATTTATTCGGTTATTGCTCCCGGATACGGTGCAGGAGGAACGGCAGAAATAGCATTTTTGGCACGGATTCTTTTTGTGGCACAAGGATTTTTTGTCGTAAGTTATGTTTTAACGGGCGTATTGGAATCACTTAGAAGATTTTTAATTCCCGCCCTGGCTCCGATTTTTTACAATCTTGGAATAATTCTTGGTACAGTCATTTTAACTCCGCGTCTTGGACTTGTGGCACCTGCGATTGGAGTTGTAATTGGTGCTTTTGCCCATTTTATTATTCAATATCCGCTCTCACGAAAACTTGGGTTTAGGTTTACATTGAATCTTAAACCGGATGAAGGAGTTAAAAAAATCGGACAATTGGCTCTTCCCCGGGTGATAGACCTGGCTTTTGACCAAATTGGTAAAAGTACGGAACTTTTTCTTTCATCCATCATTTCTCAGGCGTCTTATACTTATTACACTTTTGCCAACTCACTTCAAATGTTGCCCGTGACCCTATTTGGTACATCGCTGGCCAAGGCGGTTCTTCCAATGCTTTCCCGTGTCGACGGAGATATGAAAGAATTCAGAAAAATACTTTTGTCTGCAATATATCAGGCAATGTTTTTTACTTTACCGCTTTCGGTTGCTTTAATTGCACTAAGAATTCCGGTTGTACGTCTCGTCTATGGAACAAAAATTTTTGACTGGGAGGCGACAGTTCAAACAGGAACCATTCTTTCCGTGTTTGCCGTCTCGATTGTTTTTCAGACTCTTATGTCTGTTCTTGCCAGGGCATTTTTTGCACTTCATGATACAAAAACTCCGGTAATAGTTTCTTTTATAGGACTTACAATTTTGATTGTCGGGGATTTTACTTTAGTGAAAGGTTTTCATCTTGAAATTTGGGCACTTGCTGCAGCTTTTGCCGCAAGCGTTTTGGTTGAGGCAATAATTTTATTAATTCTCATAAACAAACGGGTTGGCGAGATTTTTAATTCTAAATTTTTGATCCATTCCCTAAAAATTTTTGCCGCGACGGTTATTTCGGGAGGGGCGATGTTTTTTATGCTTAAGATCTTTGACAAGTCCGTTTGGGTAAAAAGGCTGTCATTCTTAAGCGGCGTGGAGGTTACAAAAACATTTCCTTTCGAAAAATTCATGCTGGATACCCGCTATACGGGAAATGTAATAATTTTGACCGGGCTGACTTTTCTTGTCGGGGTGATAATTTATACTCTCCTGTCGCTTCTTTTTAGAATAAACGAAGCAAGATATTTCCTGAATGTGGCAAAAAGAGTGATTGTAAAAAGAACCCTGCCTCCGCTTCCTGCAAAAGAGCAGGAACCGATTACCCCGACGACTGATGTTCAGGCTCAGTAACAACCGCTTGACAAATCGTTAGCACTCGGGGTATTATACTGCTAATCGCGCTTAACGCAACCAATCTATGACCGACGGACTTACATCAAGACAGACCCAAATTCTTAAAACTATTATTAATGAATATATAGAGACAGCCGAACCTGTCGGGTCGGAATCTATGGATAAGAAATACAACCTTGGTGTCTCCCCCGCAACAATCAGAAACGAAATGGTGAACTTAACTAAAGCTGGATATCTTAAACAACCCCATGCTTCAGCAGGTAGAATCCCGACTCCTGTAGCTATGAAATTTTATATAAATCAGCTTATGGAAGAAAAACAAATGAGTCTTGTTGATGAGGTTAAAGCTAAGGAGGAGGTTTGGGACTCCCGGGATGATATTGACGAGCTGATGGACGAGGCGACACACGCACTGGCAGCAAGAACAAGATCACTGTCGGTAGCTGCACTTAAAGACAAAAAAAACAGATTTTGGCAGGCGGGACAATCATATATTTTTAATAATCCCGAATTTGCGGAAATGTCGGCTTGTCAAAACTTGTTTTCGATTTTTGAAGAATTTGATAAAATGGACAGACTGTTTTTCGGCATGGCGGGGTCCACATCCCCTCTCGAAGTTTTATTCGGTGAGGAAATCGGCTGGCCGGAACTTATGCCCGTCGGAATTGTATCGACACACTTCACCGTAAAAGGAAAACCTTGTGCTCTTGGAGTAATTGGTCCGGCTAGATCGAATTACGGAACAGTGATTCCAATATTAAGATATTACGGAAATTTAATTGAAGAAGTAGCTAACGGATAAGCAAAGCTTGCCGTCTAACGGTAAATGAAAAATCAAAAAGCTAAAATCAAAAATAAGGATAAGATTCACGAAGAATTGGAAACGGTTAAAAGTATGTTGGCAAGAGCACTGGCAGACTACGACAATTTAAGTAAAAGAGTTGACAGAGAGAGGCAAGATTTAGGTAAAATAGTATCGGTAGGGGTAATTATCCGACTATTGCCGGTTCTTGATAATTTGGAAAGTGCGCAGGCACATCTTAAAGATCCGGGACTAGCGATAAGCATAGTAGAATTTAAGAAAGTTTTAAGCGAAGAAGGTTTAAATGAAATTAGACCAAGTCAAGGAGAAGTTTTTGATGAAAACACAATGGAGGCTATTGAAGTTGTAAGCGGCGTACGCGATAATATGATTTCGGAGACGGTTTTAACAGGTTGGAAATTCAGTGACGGGACAGTAATCAGACACGCCAAAGTAAAAGTGTCTAAGAAAATTAAATAATATGTCAAAAATAATTGGAATCGATTTAGGAACAACAAATTCTTGTGTTGCTGTAATGGAGGGGGGCCGTCCCAAGGTCATTCCAGCCGTTGATACCGGTCGAAACACTACCCCTTCGGTTGTTGAACCTGTTAAAAACCTCATCGGAGATGTTGCCAAGAGGCAAATGATTCTTAATGGTAAAAACACTATTTACTCCATTAAACGTCTCATGGGTCGCAGGTTTGAAGATAAGGAAGTTAAAAGGACAATTGAAATGGTTCCTTATAAAGTGGTGGAAGGCAAGGGAGGAGTTGCCGATGTTGAAGTTGAGGGTAAGACCTACACCCCTCAGGAAATTTCTGCAAGGATTTTGATGAAGCTTAAAAAAGATGCCGAGGCATATCTTGGAGAAAAAGTTGAACAGGCAGTAATTACCGTTCCTGCATATTTTGACGACGCTCAGCGCCAAGCCACAAAACAGGCCGGTGAGATAGCAGGACTTAAAGTCGAAAGAATTATTAATGAACCGACAGCTGCAGCCCTGGCATACGGGATGGATAAAAAGAATGCTCATAAAATCGCCGTATACGATCTTGGTGGAGGAACTTTTGATATTTCCGTTTTGGAACTTGGCGATGGAGTTATCGAAGTAAAAGCAACAAATGGGGACACCCATCTTGGCGGAGACGATTTTGATGCAGTAATAGTCGATCACATTGTTTCTGAATTTAAAAAGGAAAACTCAGTTGACCTTAAAGCCGACTCTCAGGCGCTTCAAAGGGTAAGAGATGCTGCCGAAAAGGCTAAAATTGAGCTTTCCGCGGCTAATGAAGTAGAAATAAACCAGCCTTATATTACACAAAGAGACAGCCAGCCTCTTCATTTAACAATGAAACTGACCCGTGCCAAGCTGGAAAGCTTGGTGGACGACCTTATCCAAAAAACAATCAAACCGGTTGAAGCCTGTTTGAAAGATGCCAAACTGGATGCCCACGATCTTGACGAAGTAATTATGGTTGGAGGTATGACAAGAATGCCTAAAGTTGTTGAGGTTGTTAAAAATTTCTTTGGCAAAGATCCCAACCAATCCGTAAATCCGGACGAAGTTGTTGCGGTTGGGGCGGGAATTCAGGGAGGAGTTTTGGGAGGCGAAGTTAAAGACATTCTTTTACTCGATGTTACGCCGTTGACTTTAGCAATAGAAACAATGGGAAATATTGCCACCCCTATGATCCCGAGAAATACCACAGTTCCCACAAGTAAAACCGAGGTTTTCTCAACCGCCAGTGATAATCAAACCCAGGTCCAAATTGTGGTAACCCAAGGAGAGCGACCGATGAGCGTCGATAATAAAACCCTGGGAACCTTTACTTTGGACGGAATTCCTCCAGCTCCGCGAGGTGTTCCCCAGGTTGAAGTTACTTTCGATATGGATGCCTCCGGAATTTTGACGGTTACGGCTAAAGACAAAGCAACCGGAAAAACCCAAAATATTAAAATCACCGGTGCAGTTGGTCTTTCAGACGACGAAATTAAAAGAATGCAGGATGAGGCTGAAAAACATAAAGAAGAGGATGAAAAGAAATCCGAAACAGTTAAAGCCAAAAATAATGCTGATGCGATGGTAGCTACAGCCGAAAAAGCAATTAAAGATGCCGGTGATAAAGCCCCCGCCGATGTCAAAGAAAAAGTTGAAGAGAAAATAAAGAAAGTTAAAGAAGTTGCAGGGAAAGAGGATGCAAGCAAAGAAGATATTGAGGTAGCCACAAAAGATTTGAGTGATACACTTTCTCAGATCGGCCAAGCGATGTACCAGAAGACCGAAGAACCAAAAAAGGACGGGGCTCAAGAGCCAAAAGCTGAGGAGAAATCTGACAAGAAAGATGAGAAAGTTGAAGAAGGAGAAGTAGTAGAATAAGCTTCATTAAATGGCGGCCAATACGGAATTCACACCACAGAAGACTGCAGACCTTATTCAAGCGCAGGATTTATCTATATCAAGATTGTCGACTGAAAAGCAGGCGATACTAGAGCGAGTCGAAGCGGAAAAGGAGTCCCTGCGGGTAAAATTGGGTAGACTCCTCACAGATGAAGAGGAGGAAGGCATAGAAAGTAGTATTCCGGGAGCGGGGGACATTATAGGTGAAGTATCCAACACCATGTCAGCTTCGTTACGTGAGGTAAGGGCAAAGGGTGAGAAGAAAATGTAAAGCTATGGCAACAAAAACTGATTACTACGACATTTTGGGGATATCTAAGGGTGCGAGTGCTGACGAGATAAAAAAGGCATACCGGAAGCAAGCTTTAGAGTGGCATCCGGATAGGCATAAAGAAGATAAAGAGGCTGCAGAAAAGAGGTTTAAAGAGATAAACGAAGCCTATCAGGTCCTCTCAGACCCTCAGAAAAAAGCCGCTTTTGACCAATATGGACATGCCGCTTTTACCCCAGGAGGCGGAAATCCTTTTGCGGGAGGTTTTGGCGGACAATCGGGACCCTTTACCTATACATATACAAGCGGAGGCGGAAATCCTTTCGGGAATATGGATTTCGGCGACCCCTTTGATATTTTTGAAAGCTTTTTTGGTGGGGGAAATCCGTTTGGTAGAGCTCAGCGTCAGCAAATTCCACGCTACTCAATGACAATTGATTTTATGGAATCGGTTAAAGGGGTAAGTAAGGAGGTTGATGTCGGCGGAAAAAAGAGAAAAATTAAAATTCCTGCCGGAATTTATGAGGGTGCAAGGATAAACTTCGGCGACTTTACTCTTTCGTTAAACATTAAACCCGATAAGCTTTTTGAAAGACAGGATGATGATATTTATGTCACCGTTGCCATTCCTTTTTCTTTGGGAGTTCTTGGAGGTGAAATTAAGGTTCCGACGATTGAAGACGAGATTAAAATCAGAATCCGCCCTGGGACTCAAAGTGGAACCATGATGCGTCTTCGTGAGCATGGTGTTCCTCACCTCCACGGTCATGGCAAGGGAGACGAATATGTCCGAATAAATGTCCTAATTCCCGAAAAATTGACGAGAGAACAAAAAAATATTATTGAGGAAATGAAGGAAGAAGGATTATAATGCAGATATTATGACAATTGGTGTGTCTGGGGGAAATGATCAAGGAGTTCCAATAGAGGTTCAGCTCTCTGATGCAACGGAAATTGGGAATGATGTTTTAAGAACTGCAAAAGCAAGAAGCAGTTTTACTGTTCACGGAGACCGCCCCAATATTCTTTTTTTAGAACCGGAGAAATTTTCTGAACAATATATTACCGGGTTAACTCCCAACGGGAAGATTGACAGTACGTCGGTTGAAGTTGCAAAGAAAAGCTCATTGGGGTTGGCAATAGAAACTTCTCTACAAATAGTTGACGCCAAACCGTATAAAAGTGTTTTTGTTGAGGACACAGATAGCTTAGCAGACATAAGTAGGATGCTTAGTCGTTCTGGCAAATTTGTCGAGGCCGAAGTTCTAAGAGATTCCAAATTACTCGCGTCTGTTGCAAGAGAAATAGCTGAAAAACGTAAGGTTGAAATTTCTGGAGATAAAGATTTAGTAGGATGGGCAAATGAAAACTTGGTCAATGCCAAGAAAAGAATAGATAAGAAAATTGCAGCAATAGAAGAGGCTGATCGAGGATATTAAAAACTTTCACTAACTTCAGGAACAAATGTCTTTCGACAATTGCCAGGGATGATACCTGAAGTTAGATTTTCCCTGATTTATGGGTGGTTATTGGTTTACCGGATCCTTCATGTACTCGTCGTAAAAAAGCCTCCTGTCGGAGAGGTAGTAGCCTACCCAGGCAGGTACAAAGACATACAGTGCGACGAGTGAAATAATGATGGTATCGGCAGTTGTCACGGCAGTCAGGTGCCGGGTTAGGTAATTGTTAAGGTAGTAGAACCACCTTTCAATTAACCAGGCGAAACCGGCTAATCCAGAAACGACTGACACGACCCAAATGACCACCACTTTTCTTGATCCATTTTTCAAAATCCATTTAAGGTACTTCATTTATGCCTCCTTAGGCTAAAAATGATTTCATTTGGATAGGCTCAGTAAAATTTGAGATACCCGAAGTAGAATGATAGCACGATAGCGCCCGAAAGTCAATATTATGGGGTAGGTTTGACTTCACTAGGCTTCATAAGGTAAAATGACATCCGGTGGGAAAAGTTGCCCGCCATTTTTTTTACCTATGCCAACAGCAAGAACAGAATTTAGTCAGGCACTAAAAGCCATAGCCCAAGAGCGGGGGCTAGACCCCGATGTTATTTTGGAAACCATAAAAGAGGCCATTATTGCCGCATACAAAAGGGATGCCAGAGAGCAAGGTATTGAAGTTGACTCCTTTGACTACGATGCCGTAATTGATTCTGTAAACGGTGAAACCAGAGTTTTTGCCTGGCCTTTACCTTCCGAAGATGCTTCCGAAAAAGATATCGAAAAAGCCAAAAAAGAGAAAAAGGACGTTACACCCCCGGGATTTGGCCGGATTGCAGCCCAAACTGCAAAACAAGTGATTCATCAAAAAATCCGCGAGGCTGAAAAGGGTGCAATTATGGAGGAGTTTCAAGAAAAGGTCGGATCCTTGGTTTCGGGTTTAATCCTTAGATTTGACGGACCAAATGTCAGAGTTGATCTTGGAAGAACGGAAGCCATAATGTTGGCTGAGGATAGAATTCCAAACGAAAGATTGAATTTAAACCAGAGACTTAGTTTTTTAATTAAAGCTATTAACGAAACCCCCAGAGGTAAAGAAATATTTTTATCCCGCGCCGATCCGCAATTTGTCGTAAAACTTTTTGCCAGAGAAGTGCCGGAATTTAATTCCGGATCGGTCGAAATAAAAACTATTGCCAGAGAGCCCGGAGTAAGAACAAAGGCGGCGGTATTTTCTTCTCAAACCGGGGTTGATCCTGTCGGTTCATGTGTCGGCCAAAAAGGTGTTAGAGTTCAGGCTGTTACGAATGAAATTGGCGGAGAAAGAGTAGATGTTATTGCCTGGAGTGAAGATGTGGCGGAATTAATTAAATCTTCACTTTCCCCTGCCGAAAGTTTATCGGTGGTTCTTGATAAAGAAAAAATGATAGCCAAAGTAAGCGCCCCTGAAGATCAGCTTTCTATGGCAATCGGAAAAGACGGGCAAAATGTCCGTTTAACGGCAAAATTAACAGGCTGGAGGATTGAAGTAGAAGGAAACGGACAAATGACGGCAAACGAAGAAAAGATGGAAGAGCCGGTACCGTCACCAGCCCCGGTTGTTAAAAAGATAACAAAGACCAAAGCCAGAAAGTTGGCCAGGAAGGCAAAAGAAGCGGAAGCCGAAAAACCCAAAATAGACGAATTGAAAGAAGAGACAGAAGTAAAAGAGCCGGAGATAAAAGTTCCTGTCCTTAGAGCGGAAGTTGTTGAAGAGCCGAAGAAGGAAGAGTTGAAGCCTGAAGATAACAAATGAAATGGAAATTTTTAGTGAATTTCGAAAAACTATCTTCATAATTTAACTTCTGCTTCTGGGCTCGAATGAAAATATGGAAGCAAATAAACAAAAAGTAAAGCAGACTCGCCCCCCAATAGTCGTGGTTTTGGGGCATGTCGATCATGGAAAAACGTCACTCCTCGATGCTATAAGAAAAACAAACGTAACTGCAAGTGAGGCAGGGGGAATTACTCAAAGTATAGGAGCTTCGGTGGTTGAGACGAAAGACGGAGGGAAAATTACATTTATTGATACCCCCGGTCACGCTGCTTTTGGAAAAATGAGAAGCAGGGGAGCCAAGGTTGCCGATATTGCCATATTAGTGGTTGCCCAAGATGACGGAATTCAACCTCAAACCCGTGAGGCATTGGAAATAATTAAAACTGCAGGTATTCCCTTTGTTGTTGCCGGGACAAAATCTGACGTTGTCGGAGTCAATGCGGAAGCATTAAAAGGGCAACTTGAAAAGGAAGGAATATTCTTTGAAGGTCGAGGTGGACAGATTCCTTTCCTTTCAGTTTCTGCAAAGACAAACACAGGTCTGACGGAATTAATGGATATGTTAGTTCTAATGTCGGAGGTAGCCGAACTTAAGAATGATTTAACAGGGGAACTTGAAGCGGTAGTAATTGAATCCGGCAAGGACAAAATGGGACCAGTAGCTACAGTAGTAGTTAGAAACGGAACAATTAAAGTAGGAGAAATAATTTTTACGGAAGAGGCCGAATGCAAAGTCAGGGCTCTTTTTGATGATAAAGGAAAATCTATAAAAGAAGTATTGCCGGGCTTTCCGGCTAAAGTGTTTGGGTTTACAGGGTCTCCGCCAGTCGGATCATCAGTAAACAGACAATCTCATGAGGCAATAAAGGAAGCGGTAAAAGCCAAAGGGGTTTTTGATCTTAGACGCCTTAAAGATGACGAAATTCCGTTAATTCTTAAGGCTGGTAATGCAGGGGCTCTCGAAGCAATAATTGCCTCACTTCCTCCTAAAGTGGTAGTTGTTGATAGCGGAGTCGGAGATATTACTTCGTCTGATGTCATAACCGCAAAGACAGGTAATGCTTACATTTTTGCTTTTGAATCGAAAATTTCGAACGATATAGTTCATCTTGCCGAGGCAGAAAAAATAAAAGTTGAGAGATTCGAAATAATTTATGAACTACTCCAAAGGCTTGAAGAAATATTGAAAAAAGGAAGGGTAGAGGTTGTCGGACGCGCAGAAGTTTTAGCCTCTTTCCCGTTTGATAATAAGAAAGTTGCCGGGTGTAAAGTTCTTGACGGCAGAATTACAAAAGGAGATTTTTTGGTTCTAACCCGAGACGCTAAAGAAATCGGAAAAAGCAAGGCAATTTCAATAAAAAAACAAAAATTGGATGTTGGTTCGGTGGGGCAATCCGAAGAGTTTGGTCTTATTACCGATCCTCAACTTGATTTTGCTATAGGAGACGTGATAGTATCCGTGCGTAATGGAAAATAGCCTTATTACCCTCATTGATTCCGCCACTTCGGTTCTTGTCGTTTTGCCTACAAAACCTTATTTTGATCAGGTTGCTGCGGGTCTTTCCCTTTATCTTTCAATCGTGGGTCGAAAAGAAGTTTCGATTTTCTCTCCGTCTCCAATGACGGTTGGGTTTAACCGGCTTATCGGAGTAAACAAAATTTCAGCCGAACTAGGAAGTAAAAACCTGACGATTAAATTTGCAGGATATGACGCGGCCAATATTGACAAAGTCAGCTACGATATTGATAACGGGGAATTTAAACTTACGGTGGTTCCGAAAACGGGAATGGCCGTTCCACAAAAGGAACAGGTGAATATCGGTTATGCCGGAATATCCGCTGACTTGGTTATTCTAGTGGGTGGAGCGAATGATTCGCACTTCCCGATTCTTTTGTCCGATGAGCTTTCTAATGCAAAAATTGCTCATATTGGTACACGCGTTCTCGATTCAAAGCGTGAAGTTATGTCTTTTGCAAAGCCGGGCGCAACAACCAGCGAGCTGGTAGCAAATTTAATCAAAGAAAACGGTTTGACAATTGATGCCGATACCGCAACAAACTTAGTAATGGGGACAGAAGAAGGAAGTGCCAATTTTACTTCGAGTGAGGTGACACCCGAAACTTTTGAAACATTTGCCTATCTACTCCGAAGCGGAGGAGTTCGAATGCCTAAAATCAAACTTAGTCCGGCAAATTTCCCCGTTGGGTCAATTCCAACAAAGCCTTTTGGAGCCCCAGCCGTCCAACAGGTTCCCGAAGTTCCCGTTGCAAACCCCGAGCCGGTAGTTGAACAAATCGAAAACAAAGAAGAGATAATTGAAAATCCACCTTCCGATTGGCTCCAACCAAAAATATATAAAGGTGCGTCGGTAAATCAACCCGACTCCTTCAGTGAAAATAAAGGCTAACTCCCCCTTTGAACCTGGCAGAAAGTGTGGTATTATGCACAGGATGTTGGCAAGGTTTGGTTTGGAAGTAACCCTACTTTGCCCCACATGACAATATGGCATTAGCTAAAGACGAAAAAGTAGACGTAATAAAGAAATTTGCTCGAGAAAAAGGCGATACAGGTTCTCCTGAAGTTCAAATTGCGCTTCTTTCAATAAAAATCGACAAATTGGTTTTGCATCTTAAAGAACACAAAAAAGACGTTCATTCCCGTCGCGGGCTTCTTTCAATGGTAGCCAAGAGAAGAAGGCTTCTAAGCTACCTGCATAGGCGCGATGAGGAACGCTACAAAAAACTCCTTACAGAGTTAAAGTTGGAAAAGTAATTATTAATTAAATGAAAAAGTTGGAAAAATCCATAGAATTAGGTGGTCGTAAACTGACTCTCACCATGGGTGAGCTTGCAGAACAAGCCTCCGGAAGCGTTATGGCCAGAATGGGTGATACCGTTGTTTTGGCTACAGTTACTTCCGCTCCTCTTAAGATGGAAATGGATTATTTTCCTCTATCCGTTGAATATCAAGAAAGGCTTTACGCCGGAGGAAGAATTAAAGGAAGCCGTTGGGTAAAACGCGAAGGCAGACCAACCGACGAGGAAGTTCTTTCCGCCAGAGTTATCGATAGATCAATCCGTCCTCTCTTCCCAAAAACCTATAAAAGAGAAGTCCAGCTTATTGTCATGGTTCTTTCGGTTGACGGAGAAAACGACCCCAAGATTTTAGGCGCCATTGCAGCCAGCACTGCAATTCACATTAGCTCTCTTCCCTGGAAAGGTCCGGTAGTTCCTTTGACGATCGGAATTAAGGATGGAAAATATATAGTCAATCCGATTTCAACCGACCTTGAAACCTCAGCAATGGATTTAACAGTTTCGGTAACCAAAGAAGCGGTTCTTATGGTTGAGGCAAAAGCTAATGAAGTTACAGAAAAACAAATAGTAGAAGGAATCGAATTTGCTCAAAAAGAAAGTAAGGCAGTTCTGAAATTGATCGAAGAAATTGCCGAAGAAACCAATGTTAAACGCGAAGTATATAAAGAGGATAAGCCTTCCATTGAACTTGAACGGGCTGTTGCCAAATTGGTTGGAGATAAAATTGCGGACCTCGTTAAAAACATGGCTACTCACGAAGGACCCTCGGGTGAATATGGAGAATTTATAGAAGCCATAAAAGCCCAATTTGAGAAAATTGAGGACAAAAAGTTTGTTCTTGATATAGTCGACCATATGAAGAAAGACTATATTCGTGAGCAAATACTCAAAAAAGGAACCAGGCCCGACGGAAGAAAATTAACAGAGGTAAGAAAGCTGTCCGCTCAAGTTGGAATATTACCAAGAACCCATGGCAGCGCACTCTTTTCAAGAGGACAAACCCAAGTTCTTTCAGTCGCCACCCTTGGCTCGGAATCGATGGGTCAACTTTTGGAAAGCGCTGAAGGTGAAGAGGAAAAACACTACATGCACCACTATTCCATGCCTCCCTATGCAACAGGAGAAGCGGGACGAATAGGGTCCCCCAATAGACGCGAGATAGGACACGGAGCATTGGCGGAACACGCCTTGCTTCCTGTCATTCCTTCACAAGAAGAATTTCCTTATGCGATCCGTGTTGTATCTGAAATTATGAGTTCGAACGGATCAAGCTCAATGGCCTCAGTGGTCGGTTCAACTCTTTCTTTGATGGATGCAGGAGTTCCCATAAAATCTCCCGTAGCCGGAGTTGCCATGGGACTTATCATCGAATCGGAAAAGGAA
>Ga0315297_10001604_pt1 | contig 14065 bp, 15 predicted proteins | sample YL17G15_0_MG_FD_203628 | JGI IMG/M metagenome (GOLD analysis project Ga0315297, IMG submission 203628) | Sediment microbial communities from Yellowstone Lake, YNP, Wyoming, USA - YL17G15_0 | ecosystem: Environmental > Aquatic > Freshwater > Lake > Sediment | place: USA: Wyoming | collected... | reverse complement strand
TTGACCAGGACCTTGTCCTTCTTGATCACGACCTTGCCCTGCTCTATCGCAGCGGGCAGGCCGGCCTTCTGGAGTTCGCCGACGACCGGGCCGGGCTTGAACGGCGTGTCGCCCGCCTTGATCTCGATGTCGTCAGGCGCGATCTCCCCGCCCCTGGCCGGCATCTTGGTCTTCGTCGAGTCGAGCTGCTTGAAGAGCTTGAACGGGTTGAGGTCGGATGTCACGATCGCGCACTGGCCGTCCACCTGGTCGACCAGCTTCTCCATGCCCTTGCGGTTCTTGGAGACATTCTGGATCGCGATCTTAAGGAGCGTGTTCTTGAGCATGACGATTTCCGCCTTCCCCCTGAGGTTCGTCCTCATGGTCTGGAAGGCTGGCGCGGGGACTCCCCTGATGTCTATGACCCCGATGACCTTGCACTTGCTCATGCGGGTGACGAGCTCGGCCACCGCGTCCTTCTTCCAGGATGCCACGTGCGCCGTCATCTCACATCACCTTGAATGAAGGGCCCATCGTGGTCTTGACGTAGGCCGACTGGATGTTCAACTTGCCCCTCTCGAGCTTGGACATCAGCCTCTTGAGGACCGCGTCCAGGTTCTCCGCGAGCTTCTCCGGGGACATCTCCTTGGTCCCTATGGGCATGTGGAAGGTCTTCTTGTCCCTTGTCCTCATGGTGATGCTCGACCTGAGCTTCTCTATCGCCGCCTTCGGGTCCGAGCCTGGCGGGATGGGCTTCGGCATCTTGCCCCTGGGGGCAAGCACGACACCGAGCCTCTTACCGATCGTGGGCATCAGGGGCGCCTCCGCGATGAAGAAGTCCCCGGTCCTCGCGAACTTCTTCGCCTTCACCTTGTCCTTCGCGAGTTCCTCGAGCTCCTCAGGGAGCACTACGACGTCCGCGAAACCCTTCGCCTTCATGGCCATCTCGGAACCGCCGAACAGGCCGATTCTGACGGGCCTGCCGCGGCCGTGCGGGAGGATGAAGTCCTCCTGTATCCTGTTCTTAGGGTTCGTGAGGTCGATGTCCTTGAGATTGACAGCCAGTTCGACTGACTCCAAAAACTTCCTCTGCTTCGACTCGGCTTGAAGCTTCTTCACGATGTCGACGAGGTGTTGGTCTACCAATGTGATCCCTCCGATGTAGTACAGGCGAGCTTGTGGCTCTCCTACATGCCTAGGGAGGTCAGCGAATGCAGAAAGGGTTTATAAGCCTTTTGTAGGCCCCGGACGGATGCCTGGCACATCGGTTCGGCTCTCGCAAAGGCCCGGGAGCGCGCAAGGCATGGAAACTACTTAACCGATGCGAGTAGATTCGTGGCAGCGTTCGGAGAGTGTGGTGTTTGGTCAGGAGGATAGTCATCGTAGGGGCCGGTTGCGGCGGAGGGACTGCTGCCCAGTTCGCCAGGAAGACGGACAGGGACGCGGAGATAGTCATGATAGAGCGCGAGACCTACCCGCAGTACTCGAGGTGCGGCCTCCCGTACGGCATATCCGGCGTCATACCCGAGCTTACCAACCTCATCGAGGCACCCGAGGAGCGCCTGAAGAAGAGCAGGATCGGCCTGCTCCTGGGGACGAGCGTGACCAAGGTCGACCAGGAGAAGAAGGTGGTCCACGCCGAATCGTCGGATGGCAGGAAGCACGAGTTCCAGTACGACACCCTCGTGCTCGCGACTGGCGCGAAGGCCTCCGTGCCCCCGATCAAGGGTGTGACCAAGGAGGGCGGGAGGCCGGGCGAGCTGAAGACCGGCGTGTTCGTTCTCCGCACCATCGACGACGCGCGCGGGATACAGTCGCTCGGATACAAGGGGAAGCGCGCGGTGGTCGTCGGTGCCGGGCTCGTGGGGCTCGAGGTGGCCGAGGCCCTGATGATCAGAGGGTGCAAGGTCACGATCGTCGAATACCTGCCGAACTGCATACTCGCGATGGTGGACGACGACATGGCCCAGATGATGGCCGATGCCATAGCCAAGCACGGGGTCAAGATGTTCACCGAGTACCAGGTCACCGAGCTGCTGGGGGAGGACAGGGCGAACGGGGTGGTCGCGAAGGACAGGAAGACCGGCGAGGAGCGGGAGTTCTACGCCGACCTGATCGTGGTCGCCACGGGACAGCGCGGGGAGACCGAGCTCGCCAAACAGATCGGGTGCAGCGTCGGTGCGACCAAGCAGATAGTCGTGAACGACAGGTGCGAGACGTGCGTTCCGGGGGTGTTCGCGGTCGGGGACTGCACGGAGTACCCGGAGATCGTGACCGGGAAGCCCACGGTGAGCGGCCTGGGGACTATCGCCGTCAAGATGGCGATGGTCGCCGGGGTCAACGCGGCCGGAGGCGACGAGCGGCTGCCCAAAGGATTCCTACAGACCAGGGCCACGGAACCGTTCGGATGCCAGGTGGCGGCGGTGGGGCCGACGAGCGCTCAGCTCGAGGTTGCCGGCATCAAGCCCGTCGTGGGAAAGGTCAGAGGGTTCACCCTGCCAGACTACTACCCTGGCAGGAAGGAGATATTCGTCAAGGTGCTCGCTCATCCCGCCGACGGGAGGATACTCGGGGCGCAGATCGTGGGCGAGGAAAGGGTGCACATGAGGGTGAACGCGTACGCGGTGGCGATACAGGCCGGCATGACGGTCCACGACCTCGCGAAGCTGGAGACGGCCTACTGCCCGCCAGCGGCGCCGACGATGGACGTCATAACGATCGCGTGCGAGGCAGTGCGGCTGAAGCTGGCGCGGGCACAGCGCCCAGCGTCATTGTGAACTTCGAATCGTCGGGCGATGCGGAACCGGGCCTAGAACAATCCCTTGTATCCGCCGGCCTCGATCTCCTTGATGACGACCTTGGGGTCCTTGCCGTCCACGGTCACGCCCATCGACACGCAGGTGCCGCAGACCTCCTTGAACCTCTCCTTCTTCGTCTTCCCGAGCATCGAGTCCTTCTTCATCTCGGCGATCTTGAGCGCCTGCTCGACCTTCAGGTTGCCGACCTTGGTGCTCTTCGGGCTCCCGCTGCCCTTCTCCACGCCCAGCTCCTTCACGATGAGCGCGGTCGTGGGCGGCGTGCCCACCTTGATCTCGAACGACTTGTTCTTCGGGTCGACCAGCAGCGTGACTGGCACCTTCATTCCCGCGAACGCCTTCGTCTTCTCGTTGATCGCGTTCACGACCTGGATGACGTTCACTCCCATCGGGCCGAGCGCCGGACCGAGCGGCGGGCCCGGGGTCGCCTTTCCGCCGTCCACCAGGACTTCGAGCTTGTCTGTCATTGTGTTCATCTCTCCTTTTCAAGTACTCTGACGTGGTCCCCTCTGATCGTCACAGGTATCGGGACCATCGCCTCGAACAGTTCGACCGTGATCTCTTCCTTGCTCTCGTCTATCTGCTGCACCCTGGCCTTCTCACCCTTGAACGGCCCGGCGATGAGCTCGACGATGTCACCCTCGACGATGCCGGACACGATGGGCTTCGGCGTCAGGAAGTGCTCGATCTCCGCGAACGAGGTCTCTCCCTTGACTATGCCCCTGGTCCTCCGGACGCCCTTCACGACGTCCCTCAATGTGTCGGTGTTCATCGCCTCGACGAACACGTAGCCCCTGATCGTCGCAGGGGACAGGATCGCGAACACCCCGATGGGCTTAGGCTTCGCCCTGGAGGCGATCGAGTCGGCCACGGTCTTCTCGTGGCCTATCGAGGTCTTCACCGCGAGCACTGACTGCCTGGCGGTCGCCTGCAGGGTCGCGACGTCCGCGACGCTCGGGTTCTCCTTCAGGAACGAGTTGATGAGCACGGTGATCTTGTCGCCGTACCTTGCGCCCGTGGGCGATGTGATCTTGAGCGTGAAGGTCTTCTCGTGGCCGGGCATGACGTCGAACACGCGCTCGCTGGTCTGGTCCGCGGACGGCGTGTTCTCCCACACGACCCCGACGGGGTCGTAGAGCTTCACGAACCACTCGGGAGCGCCCTCCTCGGTCGCAGCGAATATGGTGTCGACCTTGACGGCGACCTGGTGCGCCTGCCCGTCTTCCGGGACCTTCAGGGTCATCTCGAACTCGGCTGCGTCCCCCGAAGCCATCATGCGCTTGGTCTCCCCTTGAATCATGAACTGCAGAGCCTTCGCTCCCACCTGCGGAGCCTGCACGTCCTTCTTCGGTTCTTGCTTCTTCGGCTCTAGGTCAAACAGTCCCAAAACGATCCCTCATTTCTCATGTTCATTCATGCGTCCGATCATGAAACGTTCAGCTGAACGCCTTCGTTATTATGTCCGAGCCGTACTCGAACAGCCAGTATATCAGGAACCCGAGCCCTCCTATCAGCATCAGGCCGATGGAGGTGATCTGCGCGGTCTTGATGTACTCGTCACTCGTAGGCTTCCGGGCCATCTTCAGGACTCGGCCGTACTTGCCCTTGCCCACGTGCTTGGTCTTCTCCTCGATCTTCCTTTGGAGTTCCCAGGACTTGTCCAATACGTCTGCCATTCTGCTTCCTTTCCTTGAACGTCAACTACTTTATGAAGTCCAGTCCGAGCTCCTTTCCCTTCTTGTCCTTCTTCGGGCCCAGGATGTGCCTGGACTTGACCCCGGTGATCACTACCATGACCCTGATCGTGCGCTCGAGGGTCTCGTCGACCGCCGCGCCCCAGATGATCCTCGCGCCGGGGCTGATCTTGGACTGTATGACCTCGGCGACCTTCTCGGCCTCCGTGACGGTCATGTCCGGCCCGCCGGTGACGTTCACCAGCGCCGCCGTGGCCTCGGTGATGTCCAGCTCGATCAGCGGAGAGTTGATGGCCTCCATGACAGCCACGACCGCCCTGTCGTCGTCGTCCGACTCTCCCAGGCCGATCATCGCGACGCCTCCGGACTTCATGATTGTCTTGATGTCGTTGAAGTCCAGATTGACCAGGCCCGGCTTGGTGACGATCTCGGTTATCCCCTTGATCGACCTCATCAGGACCTCGTCCGCGACCTTGAACGCGGCGTTCAGGGACAGCTTGGGGACGAGCTCTATCAGCTTGTCGTTCGGTATCACTATGACCGTGTCGGCGACGTTCCTCAGCTTCTCGAGGCCCCACTCGGCGTTCTCCGCCCTTACGGCCCCTTCTGCTGCGAACGGGTATGTGCATATCGCGATCGTCAGCGCGCCCTTCTCCTTCGCAATCTGCGCGACGAACGGCGCGGAGCCCGTGCCAGTTCCGCCCCCGAGCCCGCATGTGACGAACACGATGTCGGACTGGTCGAGCGCCTTCTTGATCTCCTCTTCGGCCTCTCTCGCGGCCTCTTCGCCCACCTGTGGGAGCGCGCCCGCGCCCAGGCCTCTGGTGACCCTTCTTCCTAGAAGTATCTTGTGCGGCGCCCTCGTCATCAGCAGGTGCTGCGCGTCCGTGTTGGCCGCGTACAGCTCTGCGCCGACGATGCCGGCCTCAGCCAGCCTGTTGATGGTGTTGGAGCCGCCGCCTCCGCAACCGATGATCTTGATGTTGGTCTTCAGACCCAGAAGTATCTTCTGCAGTTCTTCGTCCTCGGCCGTGAATGGCCTCAGACCCTCGGGTCTCTTCTCCTGTTCCTGCTCGGCCGCGGTGAGTGCGCCTTCGACGAGGGACTTCATCTCGAGCCTCCGTGGTCTCCGCACGTGTGATAACGTGACAAAGTATAGCGGCGAGCCACGCTCGCCGATTGGTTCCACCGTAGCTGATTAGGTCTCTTAAACGTTTCGGAGCACCGGGAGGGTGGTCAGCGGACCAAATCCATTCCGCCGACGCCCTTGTACCTCTTCTCGCTGCTGGGCTTCCCGAGTATCTGCTTCGACTTCACGCCCGTCGCCACGATCATGACCCTGACGGTCTTGTCCATCGCTGGGTCCACGGCGGCGCCCCAGATGATCCTGGCGTTCGGACCGACCCTCGCCTGGATCTCCTCCGCGGCTCTCTCCGCCTCTGATATGGTCATGTCCGTGCCTCCGATGACGTCCACGAGCACCCCGGTGGCCTCGCTGATGTCCACCTCGAGCAGCGGCGAGTTGACGGCCTGTTCGATGGCCTCCTGGATCCTCTCGTCGCCGGGAGCGTCCGATTCTCCGAGGCCTATCATCGCCACACCCGCGCCCTTCATGATAGTCTTGACATCGTTGAAGTCCAGGTTGACCAGCCCAGGCCTTGTGATGACCTCTGTCAGGCCCTTGATCGACCTCATCAGGACCTCGTCCGCGACCTTGAACGCCGCGTTCAATGAAAGTCTCGGGACCACCTCAAGCAGCTTGTCGTTCGGGATCACGATGACGGTGTCCGCGGCGTCCCTGAGCCTCTCGAGGCCCCACTCCGCGTTCTCCATCCTCATCTTCCCCTCGCCCTTGAACGGGAGCGTCGCGACCGCGATGGTCAGCGCGCCCATCTCCTTGGCGATCCTCGCGACGACCGCCGCGCCGCCCGTGCCAGTGCCTCCTCCGAGGCCGCATGTCACGAAGCAGATGTGAGTGTCGGCGAGTATCTTCTTCAGCTCCTCCTCGGCCTCCCTCGCGGCCTCCTCGCCTATCTGCGGGAGCGCGCCAGCGCCGAGCCCTCTGGTGACCCTCCTTCCGAGCAGAAGTTTGTGAGGTGCCCTCAGTACCAGGAGGTGCTGCGCGTCCGTGTTGGCAGCGTACAGCTCCGCCCCAACGATCCCCTCGTCGTAGATGCGCGCCACGGTGTTCGTGCCGCCGCCACCGACGCCGATGATCTTGATGTTGGTCTTCAGGCTGCGTAGTATCTGTTCGAGCTCAGCGTCCACACGCTGGTCCGGGCCGTAGGCCATGGTGTCTACCGCCGATCCGGCGGTCTGTTCCCTTGCAAGCGCGTCCTCCACAAGCGATTTCATCATTCCGGGTCACCTTCCGTGAGGGGTTGGATGAGAGGCACTCGAGGTGCCGCTAATCGTGCATCCCGCGCGCACGCGGCGCGCATTATAAAATCGTAGTGTGGGTATAAATATCTTCGTACTGGCCGTTTTGAGGGGAATCTTCTTGCGAGTGCACGGGCATCCGCCGTCGATGAGAACGCGGGCGCAAGTCCTCTTCGAAGGGCTTGTCCAGGGGGTCTTCTTCAGGGCCAACACGCAGCGCTGCGCCGAGAAGCTGGGCCTGACCGGTTGGGTCAGGAACACGGCGGACGGCAGGGTGGAGGCGGTGTTCGAAGGGGAGGAGGAGGCGGTCAGGCAGGCCATAGACTGGTGCGCGACGAGACAGCCTTACGCACAGGTGAGGTCGAAAAGAGTCGAGTTCTCGGAGTACAAGGGCGAGTTCGAAACGTTCAGCATCGTGCCGTAGTCCGTCACTTGACCGCGACAACCGTTGCGATCGCGGCGGCCGCCACGAGCATCGAGATGGACAGGTCGAAATCGAAGAGCAGGAGCAGGATGGTCAAGGACGCCCCGCCGATCCTGCCCGCGTTGAGCAGGAACTCGCGTGCCATCATCCCCTTCGTCTTGTTGCTCTCGGTCCTGTCGATCATCATCGTGAAGAGGAATGCGGGGACCACTGCCAGCCAGAAGTTCGAGACGCTCATCCCGGTGAGATAGCTCTCCGCGTTCATGGCGAATGCGCACACGAGCAGGCTGGCGGCCGTGAAGGCCGCGCTGATCCGGAGGATCCTCACCCTGTCCTTGATCCGATCGGACAGGTACCCGAGGGCGACAGTCATCAGCGCGCCCCAGAACGCGAACAACGAGAGGTAGCCGCCGAGCTCCACCTCATCGGTCGCATACTCGAAGCTGAGGATCGGGAGCGCCATCCAGAAGACCCCCTCCTGGACGCCCTCCGCGAGGATGCCCCGGGCCACGCGCCTGTTTATGCCCGAGAGGCCGAACGCACGGCCGTTCTTTCCCGGCGGGCTAACCGGCGGTTCGTCCTTCCGGGTCGGGAAGGCCTTCGACGTTGAGAGATACGCGAGGTTCGCGAGTATCACGGCGGCCCCGAAGGCGAGCAGCAGGTCGTAGGAGCCGAGCGTGATCATCAGGCCCCCGGCGAGCGGGCCGACCGTGGAGATTGCAGGGAACACGAGGAAGTAGGCGCCGACCCCGGCTCCCCTCTTCTCCTCGGAGGTCACGTGCGAGATGATCGAGTTGTACGGCACCCAGAACATCACGATGTATGTGCCCAGGAACAGCGGCGGGACGAAGATGAGCGAGTAGCCGGACAGCAGCACCAGCGAGATGTAGTACAAGGCCATCGCGATCATCCCGACCTTCATCGACCTCATGAAGTCCCGGGCCACGATGTTGGAGCCGACCGTCGCGAACAGCGCCGCGGTGACGAAGCCGACGAGCAGGAAGACGGAGCACTCGATGTAGCTGAGCCCTTCGCGCAGTAGGTAGATCATCGCGAAGGCGTTCGCGGTCGTGTTCGCGATCGCGACTATGGTCTGAGAGATGACCAGCGCCCCGTGTCTCTGGGCGAGGCCGGAGAAATATCCTCTGAAATCCGCAGGAGCGACCATCGTGATCATCCGTGCGCGGGTCCCGCCTCACGCGAACGCGGACCCGTAGGTCGCACGCGGATTGTCTACATGTATCTTGTGGGCCTGCTCGTCCGTCATCAGCCCCTTCTCGAGGAACGCCATCGTCCTCTTGGGCACGGTCGTGATCGCCATGACCGCCCCCGGCCTCCTCGGGTCGTCCAGGAAGTCGGTCTCCATCAAGAACCTCGAGCCTTTCGAGAGCGCGGTCCTCACCGCGTCCTTGCCCGCGAGCACGGACGGCATGAGCCCGGAGTTCTCCTCGGGCAGCACGAGCGGTGGGGAGTAGTGCTTCACTACCCTCGACCTGTCGAGCCCGGCCCTGTCCGCCATGATCGCGATCTCGTTCATGGACGCGACTGTGGCGCTCTCGGTGTGCAGGACGATCGCGCAGTCCGTCTCCTTGGCGAGCCTCATGCCGTGCATCATGATCTCGTTCGATGCCGTCCACACATCGGTCGGCACGGGGAAGTGCGGCCTGCCGACCTCTCCAATAGCGAGTGCCCTATCCTCGCGCACGAACTCGGCCGCGAGCTCCATCGCGGAGAGCATGATCTCTTTGGCCCTCTCCAGGCCGTGCACCTTCTCCAGCTTCAGCAGCTCGACCGGGTAGGGTCCGACCGTGGCGTATGCCTTGACCCCGGTCTCCCTGTTCACCCTGTCCTTGACCGCGACGGTCTGGTCGAAGCCCCTTCTGAAATCATCGACTCTCCTGACCGGGATCTCCTCGTACGGCAGGTGCGAGATGATGAGGTGCGTGCCCCCGCTCCTCTCGAACTCCTTCGCAGAATCGACGTGGCGTCCCCGGACTGGTTCGAGATGGACGTGGTTGTCCAGAACGGGGGTCGCCATGCATGCGTTCCCCGGATCACTTCAGAAGGCCCGCGGCCTTGAGCTCTTCGGTGATTTTGTCGACCGCGGCCACGACGTCCTCGGGCTTCCTCGCGCCTGTGCAGACGAGCTTCCCGCTGCCGAACAGGAGCACGACTACCTTCGGGACATCGATCCTGTAGACGAGGCCGGGGAACTGCTCGGGCTCGTACTCGACCTTCTCGAGCCCGAGGCTGATTGCGATCGCGTTCAGGTTGATCTTCGCCCCGAGGTCGCTCGACGCGACTATGTTCTGCACCTCGATCTTGGGCTCTCCCTTGATCACGATGCCCGCAGCCCCGATCTGCTTCGCGACCTTGCTGATCGCGATCTTCACCTGCTCGAGGCTCTTCGCGCCCGTGCAGACGACCTTGCCGCTCCTGAAAAGGAGGGTCGCAGTCTTCGGTTCCTTCAGCCTGTATATCAATCCCGGGAACTGCTCCGGCTCGTACTCCGCGCCGTCAAGCGCGAGAGCGATAGCCTGGAGGTCTAGCTCCCCCCCGAGAGACGTTGAAGCGACAACGTTCTCAATCTTCATGACTGCCATAAAACCTCACCGGCCCCGAGGGTATTTAAATAGGTATTTAAAAAGTTTTCTTGATTTTCCGTGACTGACCGTGCCCACTCCTGTGCCATCTGGATTCTGTTATTGCCGTATTCAGAGTGGACGTTCTGCGGACAATCCGTCGTCCCGAGGCTCTCCGACCGATGCTGGCCGCGTCATCGTCTATTGTTGAATCGTGTTTCGAAATCCATGCAAGGAGTTGCACCGCTTGAGAATCGTATATAGCAATGTTAAATAGGGCGGGACTTCATTTTGTCCACAAGGAGGAAACTGGAAACTCCCCCAAGAATCTCAACGAGTCTCCCTCGCGGAATCTTGTTGAAGGTTCGTGTGTCTGCATCAGCATTCACACCGTGGTCTTAGGATGTTTACCGGGGACCGCGCAGACCTTCCTCCCCCTTTTTCTTTCACAAGCGGCCCTGTTGCGAGGGGGCTGCGGCGTGAAAGACCGCCGCCTAATTTCGCAACAGAACCCTGGTCAATCAGCGACCCTTTGTCGGATTGGGGCGGAGCCCCGTTTATAAGAAGGGGGGCTACAGCCCGTCCCTGAACTCGGCGCCCGGCATAACCAAAGCGCTCAAGACGCCCATCGACGACCTGCTTGTCTTCGAAAACTGAGCGCCCGCCGTAGCCTCCGCCAGTATGTGAAAGGTAGATGTAGTCCGTCGCCGATACGCCCCGTCAGCGGGGACCTCACGACTGTATGAACTGGGTTCTCTAAAGGGGGTGCAGATACGAGGGGACACTTAGCGAAGATGTGCCTAGGTATTTTGATTGCATCAGCTCTCGTCGCTCCGGGCATGATGTTCGCGGGCAACGCGAGAGCGGCCGAACCGGTTCCGTGGACGTTGGCCGTGTTCTACAACGGGGACAACGACCTGGAGAAGTACTACGACGACTACAGCCTCCCGGCGCTACTGAACATCCCGGCCAGCGATGACTTCGAGATCGTCGTCATGCTGGACAGGATGAGCACGCAGGGCATCGAGCTCATCGAGATCGAGGGCGGGACGGCGACGGTCGTGAACACGTATCCCGAGATGAACTTCGGGGACGGCGCGACGTTCGCCTGGTTCCTGACTGAGGTGTCGACGCTCTACCCGTCCGACAACCTTGCCGTCACGGCATCCGACCACGGCTACGCGTGGAGGTACTTCAGCAACGACCAGACGTCGGGTGACAAGATCACGATGCCCGAGTACCGGGCGGCGCTGGTGAGCGCTGGCGTGTACATCGACGTCATGTCGTTCGACTGCTGCAACATGGCCGCAATCGAGGTCGTGTACGAGACGTCGCTCACGGGCATGGTCGACAACATGGTCGCATCGGAGGAAACCATTCCGATGAACGGCTTCCCGTACGACCTGATGTTCACGCCGCTCGCGAACAACGCTCTCAGGACCCCGGACCAGGTCGCCGTCGACATGGTGAACGGATGGGCCGCATACTACGACCCGCTGAGCTGGGCGCAGACTGTCGCTCTCTCGGCCGTGGACGTTGCGAGCATCGGCGCGCAGGCATCGGTGTTCGATGCGTGGAGTGCCAGGATGTACACCGACCTGAGCATCTACAAGAAGAGCTACAAGACCGCGCTGAGCAACGCGTACTGCGCCTGGGCGACATCGGAGCACGTGGACATGGCGGACCTCGGCGAGTGGCTACTGGCTAACACGAAGATCAAGGACACGGTGCTGAGGTCGGCGACATCGGCCATGATAGCCGCGATAGACTCCTCGGTGCTTGCGTTCGACAACGGGCCGGGTGCAGCGCCTTGCCACGGGCTCACGCTCTGGTGGGGCGTGGGCGGAGACTGGTCGACATACAAAGCCGCGTACCTGGACGTCGCCTATGCCGTGGACATGGACTGGTACACGTTCTTGGCTGCGTACAACGCCTGAGCGTCAAACATCACATCCAGAGGGAGTGCGACACTCCCTCTCCGGACATTTTTTCTCCTCTCTCGGGGGCGAGCCAGACGTTCCACGGGCGGCGATTTTTCAGGGCAAGGTTTCTGTCACAAGTCGGGTGGTGAAATGAAGGGGAGGCACTCCCCGCACAAGGTCGTGCCGAGCATCCGCGCTGAGGAATCGAACAACCGCATCGAGAGACTCCACGGCACGGAGAAGTGCCGGACCAAGGTAATGAGAGCCTTCGACCAGGAGAAGGGCGCAGCCGCGATCATGGACGGATGGCGGGTGCACTACGACATGATTCGGGTTCATCAAGCACTAGGCAAGACGCCCGCCGAGGCCGCTGACATTCCCGCCTTGCCAGGATTCAAGTGGCACGAGCTGCTGAAACTCGCCACCACCCGAAATGAAACAGCAGACAAACAGCAGACGTCCAGCACCCGCTAATGCACCAGAACCGGAGCCAAGAAAATTATAAATACTCACGAGTTCATACTGACATTTGTCTGACGAAACAGCTAATATCGTCGGACATGCGAGGGCCGCCCATGGTGGAGTCTGAACGCGTGACGATAAGGCTGCCGAACGAGAGGATAGAAGCTCTCCAGGCACTGGTCGAGCAGGGCAGATTCTCCACCATATCCGACGCTATCAGGGCGGCCATAGACAAGTTCGTCGAGGGTGAGTTCACCCCGGAGTACATCGAAAAGATCACCGTGGAACTCCCGAAGGGCAATGTAGTGAACCTGAAGGAGCTGGTGCAAGAGGGCGACTCCGTTTCTGTGGACGATGCCATCAGGAACGCTGTGCGCGAATACATACGGAAGAGGGTCTCCAAAGCAACCGAAGAGATGTCAAGGTGAACCTCTCGAACTGAAAGCGCAGGATGGGAACAAAGATGGCCACACACGTGTACGGGCGTGAGCGACAGCGCTCGCTGGAGGGCGATTAGCTTGCTCAACAAGCTTATCCAGGATGCCCTCGAGAGCGAGCGCGATTTCGAGGCTCACCTCGCCCCGAGGATGTGCGTCATCGGCTGCGGAGGCGGCGGGTCCAACAGCGTCCACAGGCTGAGCAAGGTCGGTCTCGAAGGCGTCGACACGATCGCGATGAACACGGACAAGTTCCACCTCGCGAGGATCACCGCTGGCAGACGGATGCTCATCGGGGACAACGCGACCTGCGGCTACGGCACGGGCGGGGACGCGACCCTGGGTGAGAAGCTCGCATATGAATCCATGGACAAGATCGAGGCGATCGTCCGCGAGTACGACATCGTATTCATCACCGCTGGCATGGGCGGCGGCACGGGCACGGCGGCCGCGCCCGTGGTCGCGGAGGCCGCTCGCAAGCACGGCGCGATCTCGGTCGCGCTCGTCACCCTTCCATTCGACATCGAGAAGAGCAGGTTGAACACGGCCTTCAGAGGCATCGCGAAACTGAGAGAGCGGGCGCACAGCACGATAATCCTCGACAACAACAGGTTGCTCGAGATGGTGCCGAAGCTGCCCGTAGAGCAGGCCTTCATGGTGATGGACCAGCTCATCGCAGAAGTGATCAGAGGCGTCACAGAGACGATCTGTCAGACCAGCATGATCAACCTGGACTTCGCCGACTTCCGGACCATGATGCTTCATGGCGGAGCGAGCACCGTACTGTACGGTGAGAGCGAAGACGCAGAGAAGGTGGTCCTCGAGGCCCTCAACAACCCCTTGCTCGATGTCGACTTTGAGGGAGCTTCGGGCGCCCTGATACACATCACGGGCGGCCCCTCCCTCTCCCTGAAGAAGGCCTACCAGGTCTTCAACGGGATCACGCGCGAGCTCAGCGACGGCGCGTACATCAAGCTGGGCGCGCGGATCAACCCGGATTTCGGAGACAAGATCAAGCTCATGGCGATAGTGACCGGCATCAAGTCGCCCGAGGTGCACGCGGAGGGCAGCAGGCTGTTCGAGATCGAAGAGCTCGCGATGCCTTCGAGGCGCTACTCGGGCATCGCGGAAGAATCAGGATAAACATATATCCTCCCCCCAGAAACACAACAACCCAGAAAAATGCGCCCCCTACCGTAACTTCGGGGGGCGCGCTAAGTTTTTCTTTTGTCTCTTGGGCAGCTCGTTCTGAGAGCCCTTCTTTATCGCGCCGTCGAGCACGCCCATGAGCGTGTGGAACTCCCACAGCGACGGGACGGACCTCGCGACGATCCTCCTGAACATGACCTTCGTCTTGGTCTTCTTGTGCT
>Ga0315297_10001598_pt1 | contig 14093 bp, 14 predicted proteins | sample YL17G15_0_MG_FD_203628 | JGI IMG/M metagenome (GOLD analysis project Ga0315297, IMG submission 203628) | Sediment microbial communities from Yellowstone Lake, YNP, Wyoming, USA - YL17G15_0 | ecosystem: Environmental > Aquatic > Freshwater > Lake > Sediment | place: USA: Wyoming | collected... | reverse complement strand
TCGAGCCATCTCCAAGTGTAACTCGAAATCCGGCTCCGCCTGGGTATGGATCCAGATAAATCGTTCTGTAGAATAACCCATCGCCTCGATAATATCGAGTTGGTCCCGAACTACCCGGCCTCTAATTGTATGACTGCCTATAACGGCATTCGTTTCTCGACCAGCAGTTGCAGCCGCCCGTAGGATTTTGGTTTCACAGGCCGTTAACCCGTCATCACCTGCGCTCAATTTAATCCAACCGGCTTGCATCCCGCTTTCTTCAATTTCACCTTGCAGTTCGCTCAGCATCCACTCGGCCAATTTGGCCTCGCTGGCTGCATGTGCCCAATCCGGAACCCAAGGTTCACGATAAATACCTGTTGGGATCACCAAGGGTAGATTGGTAGCCTCAGACACAGCTCGATCAATATCAGCCCGACGTCCCACGCCGACTGTACTGCATTCTACAATGGCTGTTACACCGGCTTTTTGTGCCTTTATTATTTCCGGAGCCATTAGCCGAATCACTTCTTCAACTTCGGCCTGGGCATAGCCAGGAGTGTCCCAAGTCCGAAGATCAACAAAGATGTGTTCATGGGGCAAAATCATACCCAATTCGGCAGAACTCTTAAGACCAAGGGTGGTAGTAATTCTAACCATAACACTATTCCTTAACAATCTGCTATTTCCAAAGACAGGCAAGCAATGTAATAATACAGCGGATGACAGTGAAACCTAACGGATTGGCTTCCCGAAGCACCCCCGAAGCATAGCGTAGGGGGCTGTGGCAGCGGTGGGACCGGCAAAGAACGATTGCTCACCCATGACCTCGCTGGGGCAGCACGCGTACCCTACGGTGCGAAGCACCAGTCAGCTTTCATGCGGGGGTTGGGCGATAAAAACAGGGGTTGTCAATGAGCTTGCTTGCCTCCGTTTGGCGAACTCATGCGTTCACATAGGAAACGAATATTGGCCTGGTAGAACTGGGGCTGTTGCCAATGTACATACCTCTCAGCGATCTTGAGTTCTGTAATCTTATCCTCGTAAGCATTTCCTTTATCAACCAGCAATTGCGCTGTATCCAAACAATGCTCGATATACTCAATCAACAACTTGAGATCGTCGACTCTCCCGACTGGCCCATGTCCTGGTATGAAATAAGTCGCATCGAGCCGGTTCAGCTCTCTCAAGGCTTTCAGAAGTTGAAGCGGATCACCATCTGCAAGGTAAGGATGGCAACCAACAAACAACAAATCGCTCATGTAGACGATACCTTCTTTCGAAAGATATAGAACCGTGTCGTTTTCTGTATGTGCGCCCTCAAATGTGATCAGTTCAGATGTGTGCTTAGCGCCATGAATCTCAAGGTGGTTGCTGAAAGTGATGCTTGGCATACACACTTTCAAATGCGGTAATGCCTCGACTAGGCCTTCATAGTAGCCAATCCATAATAAGAGTTGCTTCTGTTGTTGCTCATCGTTCGTGTTTTGGTATTGAGCACGAAGAGATTCAAGCCGTTGTGCAGAGTTTAATGAATACCATCGGAATTCTTCCGCTCCAGCCGTGGCAATCAGAGCGCGAGTACGAGTGCTTGATACAATTTGCGCGTCAAGCGCAAATACCTGGTTGCCCCAAATATGATCATTGTGATAATGGCTGTTGATTACGAGTCGGGGTGTCCGTTTGAGGATATCAATGGTTATTTGTCGAAGATCTATCGCAGCTTGTGGCGTCAGGAAGGTATCAAAGACCAGGATTTGTTCACCGAGGTCAATCACGCCCGAGTTGCTGATCGCTGAGCCGCCATCTTCTGCAACTGCAGCGAAAATACCCTCGGCTAATTGGTGAAGCACAAAGTGCTTTGATCTAGTAATGAGATTTTTGCGCATTACGGGGTACTCTTTTTGTGGACACCTTTTCGATGACTGAAGTTCAAAGCCCAACGGTTTGCGTTCGCGAAGCACCCCCATATGGGGATTGCGGGGTCCGTCGCGCAGCATCCCTCGCGTAGCATCCCCGCCGAAGGTCCCCGGAGGGGGCGGAGCGTAGAGTAGGGGGCTGCCTTGCGCGCTCGTGGCCTCAAGCCACAGAGCGCCACGCCGAAGGCGTTGGCCTTCGGCGCTTCCCCGGTTCTATCGGGGGAGCCGGTGTTAGGCGACGATTACATTTGCGTATCATCCTGAAAAGTTACAGTCGCCTAGCCTACTTACCAGCCTGGAGACCCTTTAGATAATCTATCTGACCGCTATGATGAGCTTCGTGAGCTGGCCCAGCAGAAAGAATCAGTTCTAGCAATGTGCATCTCTCCTCTGACACTGGATTCTTGAGCAAGTCGGCCTCCGCTACCTGTTCAAGCGCCAACTTCAGCCGACCATGAGTGTCTTTGAGCCGAGCCAGTGAGGCTTGCCACATCGCTTCGTCACCGGATGGCTCGACCCATGCTGGCGAAGTAGCATGCCTGTGCTTCAGCATCTCTATCTGCCACTCCTTGGATGCGATTAAGTGTTCCACAATCTGCCAAATTGAATTCTGCGTCGGTATCGGTTTCCAGAGAGCTTGTGCGACCGACACGCCAACGACGGTCTCCAATACTGCTGAATAGTCGCCATTTGGCCCTTCAAACACACTGTCAAAGTGCGCGATTAGTGCATGAACTAGTGGATTTGGCATCTACAAATTTCCTCCGTTTACCTTGGACTTGCGAGCCGCCTAACGGTTTGGCTTCGCGCAGCACCCTCGCGAAGTACCCGCGAAGTACACAGAGGGTGAAGGGTGAAGGGGGCTGCGCCTGTCCTGCCTGCGCCAGTGCCGCAGGCACAGGTGAGCGAAGCGAAGGAGCAGCGGCGGGACTCGCGAGACTCTGCCTCTATTATCGCGCAAAACCTGGTTAAGCGCGCGAGTTTCCACAGGCATGACGCGTCCGCAGTTTGCGCGTTACTACTTGATGCGGCTGGGCATTGGGAATGAATTGAAACGTGTGGCGTTGAACCCGGAATTCCCATACCAGCTGGCCTCGGTGGAAGAAGTCTTGGCGCTCAGACCGGAATTGCCTGCGCCAGCCTGCCCTGGCGGGCAAGGCCAGGGTGCCGCAGGCACAGGTGCGGCCACCTGAGTAAACGATAGTCTTCTCGCTGGAAGAAAGAAATAACCCCGGTGCGAGAATGGCAGCGGGGGCAGCGAAGCGTTGCTGGAAAGAGAAAAAACATCCCCGGAAAGAAAAAACGGCTGAAAAAGGGAGCACTTTCGCAGCCGTTCGAGCACCTTTCGCGATCCACTATTCAATTATTTCCTCCCCTCTTGACACTGCATCTAATCGGTGGGCAGCCGGGATATTTATGATCCAAGCACTTCGATTTCCATCCATCCCACCCAGGACGGACTCTTATCGGTTGCCACGCGTATGTAGCGTATATTTTCGACTGGATTGTCGGGTTTGAACTCAAGCCTCTGACCATCTACAGTGTAACCCTCGAAGGTGTGAAGAAGGTACATCGTCTCAACAGTTGCCCCTACCCAAACCTGGTGGATTGTGTCACCCGCCGGTGTTTGGGTAACCACCATGCGAATCAGATTGATCGTTGATGGCTTACCCAGATCAATCTGGATCCATTGAGGGGCAAAGTCGCCTGCTCCCCACCACATATCCGGTCTTCCATCAACCGCTCCGGAGGGCGGCTGGTCGGGGAGAGAGCGTGACGCCTGTGCTGACATATTCAGAGCCAGGTTATTTTCGAAGAAATCGAAGGTGCCTGCCTGGCATGGATCGGGACGATTGGCAGGCGACAGGACCTGGTTGATCAAACCTTGCCCGGTCAAGGCATTGTAAAACTCGACCTGTTCCTCGGTATCCCAGGTCCACAGCAACCAACCATCGAATCCGTAATTGCAGGACTCCACCTGCCAGTCATGGAGGGCGCGGGCTGCTCCGGCCTCAGATGCGTAGGAAGAGCGCGCTGCACCGAACTCGCCCATGATGATCGGCTTCTCTTCCATACCGGCCATTCCAAAGTTATCAACATATTGTGGCAGGGTAAGTTCCCATCCCGGGTACGGATGGAGGTCTATGAAATCAGCGCTGGACTCCCAGATCGCTGGGCGAGTCTCAATCACGCGCGGATCACCCATACGGGCTGGATGTGGTTTTTGCGGCCAGAAGAATCCGAGTGTGACGAGCGCGGTGGGATCCAGTCTGAGTATCTCTTCCCGAAGTGTATTGATCCAGTAAACAAGCCCTTCATCCATCATGCGCTGCTTGTCCTCTTCCACAGCCATATCGTAGCTCTTGCCGTTGACAGTCTGCACGATCCCGGAGGTCAAGCTGAAGGGAGGCAGGTTCCCATCGTAGAAGAATTCGCCGGCAAGGTCATAAGCGAGGATGGCATCCAGCGGAGCACCTTGATGGATAAGTTCCCCGATAAAATCGTCCAAAAACTTGGTGTAGGCAAGGATACCCCCCGGTCTCAACAGTGAAGCACTATTGCCAGCGAAGTCTGCGCTCCATGAAGTCAAATCCATTAACTCTATGTAGCCTCCAAATTTCGGTAAATCTCCCGTTTCAAGCAGCACGAAAATGTCATTAGCTTTCGCGCGGCGGAGAAAATCCACGATGTTGGAAATATAGACTGACGAGAGGCCGCCAACAGGGTCACCTAAGCTGTCGCTTCTGCAACAGTTATTGACTCCGATGCGGACGATGTTGTAGCCATCCGAGTGCATCCTGAGCAGTACCTCATCTGCCAGGGCAGGGTTGTAGTGGCTGGGATTAAAAGCGGAATGCCATAGCATAGTATGCCCCGAGTCAGACACCTGTTCAGCCAGGCGTGTATAGATGTTGCCGCGCGGGACGAATCTCTCTCCAGTTACGCGGTCATAAAACTCGCCGACGCCATCCACCACGCGCACGCCGATACAATGCTCTGGTGGGGGGGGTGTGGGTTCAACCGTCACGGTGGGCGTTGGTGTTGGAGGAATGGGCCTGGGAGTGTATGTCGCCCCAGGTGTCAATGTAGCAGTACTGCAACCGACTGCGAACGATACGGGCAATATTAACCCAACGATTGTCTGTAACAATTTTCTACGGATCATTTTGACCTCCTTGCTTGCCTACTCTACGCCTGGCTGCCCAACGCCCCGCTTCACCCGCTGGCGCGTTGTCCAACGAAACCAACTTTCAATTACATCCAAGTTGTGAACCACAACAAGCCGGGGCTGAAGGCGCGTAGCGCCAGTCGGGTGCAAGCGGTTGTTAGGCGGCATTTATTGATACGGTTATTATCGGCCCTGCTGATCCTTTTTCTTCACCAATAACTTTGAGACCATTTCCATAAGCTTCAATATCATGTGGATCCTTGATACCAAAAACCCATGACACGTCAAGACCAAAATCAATTTTGGAATGCAGGCGAATAAGTTTTTTCCATATTCCCTTCGTGTATTTCTCAGGGACCATATCCAGGACAAATTGCGACCGATAAAACCTTTCTCCAATTTCCTTAAAAAGCCTTGTAGCATCTTGTTGAGGTATCCACGGGAATAATCCTTCGGCAAGAAGGAGGAAACCAGTGTTCCCATTTATAGTTACTTTATCAATCCATGAAGTATCCAAAACCGAACCACCAATAACTTCGTATCCAAGATGATCCTTTAGGATCTCTTTTTTTAGTTTGATTACTCCTGGAAGATCTATTTCAATATATTTACACTTTTCATTTTCAATTCGCCAGAATCTTGTATCAAATCCGCATGCGAGGTTGATTACAGTGCATTTTGGATTGTCGGCGATGAAACGATTAGTAGCATTGTCGAAAGCCTTCACTCTCCGTACACCTGCTTTTGCATCTCGCGCTTGTATTCCTTCATAGAATCGCTTCCTCTTGATGATCCAACGCTTCTCTTCTTCTGACGCTATGGACATCAGTCTTTCTAAACAGAGAACTGCCATTGGGTCATTGAATTCAGATTTATGCTTCTCTGCTTCAATGGCACGACAAATCAATAAAAGAATTGCTGTTCGCGATACCTGTGATAGGTCCATAATCAATCTCCTTCTTCGTCGTCAGCACGCTATTGAGCGCACTTGGTGGCCGCCTAACGGTTTGCGTAAGCCCCAGCTTAATTTGCCGGGGTAGCTGCGTGTGGGCGGGTGTGGATAAGGTTTGAGATGTAGAAAAAACTTGAAGCCAGCCTGCCCTGGCGGGCTAGGCCAGGGAAAAAGGCTTGAAAAACGCGCGGAATCCCACACGTCAGCTGCACGCTATGTTAGCCCGCTTTTATATGATATGTTTGCCGTAGAAGAAGCCAGCGCCATAAATGATTTTGATTTATATCGCATTATCTCAAATTCCTTGGCTCATTTTCTTTTCCGAAAACGAGGAATGATAAAGGGGGTTTGTTTTCTGTACTCTCGATAGGCTTCGCCAAACCGCAATTCCATTTCTTTCTCTTCAAGAAACTTGATATATACGAGAAGAAGAACTGTCAATGATAGTACTAATACTACTGCTGAAATTGAACCTATTAGGATAGCAACTCCCAAAAAAGCCACAATTGCTCCTAACGCCATTGGGTTGCGACAATAATTGTAAGGTTTCTGGATAATCAACTGCTGAGTAGCCATAACGGGAACGGGAGTTCCTCTACCTATTGTAAATTGAACGTAGATTGCCCACCATCCAAATAGGATTCCCGCTACAATAAAACCACACCCAAGTATATTATTGATAACCCCAAATGCTAAGGGTGGCAATTCAAATTGGTGGTCAAGTAGCGGGGAGAAATAAACGAGGGTACCAGGCAAAATGCCTAAAAAAAATATACCTTCAACCATTAGCGCTATGATTCGTTTCCCAGGACTGAACTCGCGCTTTGCTTGCTTAAGAAATTTCTCTTTCATCTTACACCTCTTTCTTTTCTATATTCAAAAAGAAACTGTACGGAGTAGATATCAATGTTACAACAACTTTAGCGGGCTAACGGTTTGCGTTATGCCCCTTCGGGGCACAGGTGGGCGGGCGTGGACAATGTTTGAGAGCAGGAAAAACTCGAAGCCAGCCTGCCCTGGTGGGCTAGGCCAGGGAAAAATGCTTGACGCGAAGCGTGGCGACGAATCCCACCTGTCCAGTGCACGCTGTGTTAGCCCGCCAAGATGATCTCCCGATGCTCGACATCATGCTTCATCATCACTTCGATCAAGTTCTGGATGGTACCCCTCTCATTCCAAGGATACAACATCTCGATATTCCATTTTTCGGCTGGCATTGTCTCCACGAGCAACTTGAGTTGGTCACATGATGCCTCATACTCTGCCCAAACCTGCTCAATATTCCAATTGCGCCGCGTATCGACGGCTAAGCCATTGTACTCATCATATTTCGCCTCTGCGATGCAATAATACTCGCCGCCCTTGGCATGCGCGCGCAGCGAACGTGCCGCCTCACCATTCCACACACCAAGGTGTCCTACTACATCCCGGACGCGCCATGCCGGGTTGTCGTCATGGACAACACGATCTGGATCGATGCCAGAGAGTACCAGTCGTGTCTCTCGCCGTGTCACATCGAGTAATTGCCCCATGAGGTTGCGTGCTTCCTCAACATTCGAATTCATGGAATATTCCTTTCTTATACATAGCGGCCTATTGTCAAGATAGAGGCGGGCTAACGGTTTGCGTTATGCCCCTTCGGGGCACAGGTGGGCGGGCGTGGACTCTGCTTGGGAGCAGGAAAAACTCGAAGCCAGCCTGCCCTGGTGGGCTAGGGCAGGGAAAAATACTCGACGCGAAGCGTGGCGACGAATCCCACCTGTCCAGTGCACGCTTTGTTCGGCGGCTTTTCATTATTCACCAGCCTTTGTGCCTGCCCATTTCAAGAGGGATTTTGAAAAACGTAGACTTAACTCGTCTCCATGCCTTTCAATTATTTCTGATATTTCCTGAAATGTGATGACATTATTTTGCCCGTCAGGATTATTCGGCTGTATGTAAACTATCTGAATAACGTAATCGGCTTGTGTAATTTCAAAAGTTCCGCTTTTATCAAGGGCAATAAATCCAAAATCTTGTAATAAGCCGAGCAGATACTCATATTTCTTCTTACTGTTAGTCGCTTTATATATTTTGCGGACACCATCTAATAATTCAGCCAGCCCCACTTGTTTTGCTCTTTCCAAATACCAATCTTGCTTATCTCGTCGTGAACCTTCATCAGTTTTGAGTTCGACAAATATTATTGTTTTATTGTCGTTCGCTTTTGCAAGATAGTCAACTTTGAAAGATTTGTTGATGTCTATATCGTGATGAATTGTTCCAACACGGATAGGAAATTCTGGTATTACGCCTTCGATTTTAACACCAAACTTATGAGACAGAATTTCAGGAAGATATATCGAAAAGAAAATATCAGCACGTCTTTCTAATTGGTACGCTGGCAAATTTCTCCACACATCCAAATTATCGAAGATAGTGTTTGTGTGTGTCATGGTTTTTTACCTTGTTGTGCCGAGTGCCGCCGAACGGTTTGCGTTATGCCCCTTCGGGGCACAGGTGGGTGGGCGTGGACAATGCTTGGGAGCAGAAAAAACTCGAAGCCAGCCTGCCCTGGCGGGCTAGGCCAGGGAAAAATGCTTGACGCGAAGCGTGGCGACGAATCCCTCCTGTCCAGTGCACGCTTTGTTAGCCCACCCCAGACACCGCTAAATAATCATCTTTTATGAGGTGAATCTCGAGTCGATCAGCGACCAGTTTGTTTCTCCAGTTCTTTGGGATACCGATCCCCTTGTACCGTGATTTTTGAGAGGGCACTTTCGATCTCCCGCAGATCGTCGGGCTTGAGTTCGACAGCAAGTGCACCGATGTTCTCATCCAGGCGCTCGAGCTTCCGGCTGCCCGGTATTGGAACAATCCACGGCTTCTGAGCGAGCAGCCAGGCGAGCGCGATCTGAGCCGGTGTCGCTCCCTTCTTTTCTCCGATCCTGGCAAGCAGATCAATTACCACCCGGTTTGCTTTCAGCGCCTCCGGCGTATAGCGAGGGAGGCGGCTGCGGATATCAACACTGGCGAAGGTCGTGTTTTCGTCGATCTTTCCCGTGAGATAGCCCCTGCCCAGGGGGCTGAATGGCACGAAGCCGATCCCAAGTTCCTCGCATAAAGGCAGCACTTCCTCCTCAACGGTTCTCCACCACAGCGAGTATTCGCTCTGAACTGCTGTGACTGGCTGGACTGCGTGGGCGCGCCGAATCGTCTGTGCTCCTGCTTCAGAAAGGCCGAAGTGCTTAACCTTGCCCTCCTGAATCAGTTCCTTGACTGCTCCTGCCACGTCTTCGATGGGCACCTCCGGGTCAACCCGGTGTTGATAAAACAGATCGATGGCATCCACCTTGAGTCGCTTGAGCGAGGCCTCGGCGACCTGCTTGATTTGCTCTGGCCGACTATCCAGGCCAACCGTAGGATTCGGCCCCCTGTCGGGATCATGTTGGAACCCGAACTTGGTGGCGATCACCACTTGTCCGCGGAAAGGAGAAAGCGCTTCACCAAGGAGTTCTTCGTTGGTGAATGGACCATAGACTTCAGCAGTATCGAAGAAGGTAATGCCACGGTCAACCGCCGCGTGAAGAAAAGAGATCATCTCATGCTTGTCGCCAACCGGGTTATCGCCATAGGTCATTCTCATGCAACCGAGCCCGAGAGCCGAAACTTCCAGATTGCTGTTTCCAAGTTTTCGTTTTTGCATTTTTGAACTCCTGTCTTTGAGTTAAAGGTCGGAGCGATTTTACTCCGCGTTTGCGCTGCCGTCTAACGGTTTGCGTAAGCCCCGGCGTAATTTGCCGGGGTAGTGGCGTGTGGGCGGGCGTGGACAATGTTTGAGATGTAGAAAAAACTCGAAGCTGGAAAAATGCTCCTAAATCGCGCAGAATCCCACACGTCCACTGCACGCTTTGTTGGGCGCACTCACGGAACGCAAAACTTGAAGCCTGAAAAAAGACGCCACCGCTGTACAGATTATACAGCCGATAGATGAAAAATATGCTCTGCAGTTAGTGATAGAAAACCTTTCCCTGTCACCCGCAATTCGTTGCAAGAATTATTTCTTAAACAAATCCCTCCACAACAAAACCCCGCCGACGCCCATCACCACAATCGCCAGCGAATAAGCGATCAGCAATCCGACCACGATCGCCCATTCCAAACTGCCCGGCTCTACATCTCCGAATGCCATCAGGACGGCGATCGATCCAGCCGCGATGCCGAGCCCCCAGGCGATGATCCCCTGCCGTGACTTGGCGCGGATCGCTGCCCAGAGGAGCAAGGCTCCGCCGACGAAGGCTAAGATCCCCAGTTCCGCGGGCATGAGATAGTCAAAGCGATAGATACCGTCCATGCCCAGGGAAACAAACCCAAAGACAACCGGCGCGAGGATCGGAATCCACACCAGCACTGTCCCGACGATGGCGAGAATTTTCGAGAGCGTATCTTTCTTTTCCATGGTGAACCTCCTTTGACCTCGATATCATTATGACACAAATTGCCTGTATGGGTACGGTGGAATCAAAACGGGATGGTTTGTCACCATCCCGTTTGATTATTGTTAAGTTTGTGGAATTAGCGCCAGGCTCCCAGAATTGCACCTAACGGTTTGGCTTCGCGAAGCATCCCCGAAGCATAGCGTAGGGGGCTGCGGCAGCGGCGGGACGGGCGAGACTCTTACTCAATTATGCACCATTTCTGGCAAATCAGGCCTGCGCGCGAGCGGCGTAGCTGGCTGCCTGCCCCGTTGTTTTTACGGGGTCCGCTGCCTGCCCCGGTTCTATCGGGGGAGCCGGTGTTGGGCCGCTTAACGATCTACCCGCTTTTTAGCAAGGACACGAACTACTTTAACAAGCAAGGGAAATTGCCCCTTGACAAAGAGTTTACTTTTTGTTATTATAACGTTAAGCGATATAACTAATAACGATACAGCGAATACCGAAATATCGCGTTGCGATATAACTAAGGAGAAGATATGGTTGAAGAAGCGAAAATTGCAGAAATCATTAAGAAAACTACTCCATTAACTGAGGCTACATTCTATATACTAGTGGCGTTGAAGGAACCATTGCACGGTTATGGCGTCATGCAGAAGATTGGTGAAATTAGTCACAACAGGGTGCAATTGGGTCCGGGTACCCTTTACGGAGCCCTTTCGAACTTGCAATCCCTGGGATTAATTGAATCAGTTAGTGAAGTTGGCAGTGAGAGACGCAAACTTTATTGCATGACAGAGACTGGAAGAAGGGTTGCCGAGCATGAAGTAACCCGGTTTGAAGAGCTTGCCCGTCATGGACGAATATTACTTGGATTGAGAGGAAAAAATGAAAAAAAATAATAAAGAAACTAAAACCGTATTCAAAGCGATTTTTGCCTGGGAAGATGAAAAAGAAGAGCAGTGGCTTGAAAATATGGCTGCAGAAGGATGGCGGCTTGAGTCGGTTGCGCCATTTTTCTATAAATTTCACCAAATGGCTCCAGAAGAGGTTGTGTATCGCCTGGATTACAAAAATACTCTCGACAAGGATTATGCGGATTATTCGACCATTTTTTGTGATTCAGGGTGGGAGTTGGTCGCGGGAATGTCGAACTGGCATTACTACCACATTAATCCACAGAATACACGGGTTCCAGAGATCTATAATTCAAATCGAGCAAAATCACAAAAATATCGACGGTTATTGGTCGGGTTGCTTCCACTTGTAGTCATCTACGTGACCCTCTTTAACCCAGCTTTGAATATTTTCGGATCAAATGCCTCTTCAACAGGGACGCTATTCTCCAAGGTTATAGAAATATTTTTAGCAGCCTTTCTCTTGTTTTTTGTTTATGTAGTCATTCGCCTGTGGTATAAAATTAAGAAGCTTGAATCACAAAGCAAGGAATGAAATTTTAGGATTTTTCTAACCAAAGATTATGGTTATAAGGTTATATCATCCTATTATTCTGACCAATAGACCCGTTTTCTGACAAAAACGGGTCTATGCCAAACGTCCGCTGACGCGCAGCGCTTCCTACCGGTTACTCGACGGTTCCTACCAGTTGCGCAACGCTTCCTACTACTTCCTCAACTACTCCTACCAGCGGCCCAACGGTTTGCGTTAGTGGTGGTGGGGCGGGCGTGGATTCTGCTTGGGAGCAGAAAAAACTCGAAGCCAGCCTGCCCTGGCGGGCTAGGCCAGGGAAAACTGCTCAAAAATGGCGACGAATCCCACCTGTCCAGTGCACGCTTTGTTGGGCAGGTTTTGCAAGACGATTTTGAACTATGGTTTTTGCCTTGCAAACTCTTTCTTTACTTTTTCTTTTTCACAAAGTCTTTTCAATTCTGCGAATTCCGATTCTGTTTGTTTCAAAATACCTTCCTTTATCTTGCGCTCCAAAATAATACTCATTATATTCATTGGAAATTTCCAATGAATATTCGATTCCGCTGTAATTAGAGATTTGCCACCTTCTCCCGTAATTGAATAACAGACATCAAGTTTGTGAATTTTGCTTTCAAGTTGAAAAGTAATCATTTGGTTACTAACATATCCAGTAATAACTCCACGCATTACCAAACTATTTCCGCTATCTTCCATCTCTTCAATAAAAGTTGTACCGATTTTTTCAGGAGTTTCTATTATGATTTCTCCTTTTTTGACGCCTTTTTGCCAAAGCATTGCTTTTTCTGGATTGTCTATCCAGGGAAATACTTCGTCTGGTTCACCTGATACTTCAATTGCAAAGTTTATTTTCATTGGCTTACCTAAACCTTACTGCCCAACGGTTTGCGTTATGCCCCTTCGGGGCACAGGTGGGCGGGCGTGGACAATGCTTGGGAGCAGTATAAACTCGAAGCCAGCCTGCCCTGGCGGGCTAGGCCAGGGAAAAATGCCTGAAAATGGCGACGAATCCCACCTGTCCAGTGCACGCTTTGTTGGGCTGCCTATTTTGGAGACTCGCTGCCATCATTTTTCGCCAAATCATTTTCCGAATATCCAAACTCCCAAAAATGTTCTTTGATTTCTGAACTTAAAAAACCTGTGTCTGAAAACAACCACAATTTTGCAAGTATATCTTTCTTTTTCTCTTTATTCCATTGAGTGTAAATTGAAAGTCTGTTTCCGGTTTTTCCATATTCCCAAATTGCCAAAGCAATAAAAGCAATTACCAAACCACTGAAGCAGAAAGCCAATTGCATAACCTGAATAGATAAATAAGTTTGTAGAGAAGAAACTGCTACACCTGCCAATATTCCTAGAATGCCCAAAAAGCCAAACTGAATAAAGGTTAATTTGATAGCCCACGGACGTTTTTCTTCATAAGTGACTTTTGGTAGTGAGTATAGATCAAGATATTTTCCTTTTAACTTATTAGCCCAAATAGTACCGCCCGCCCAGAGTGCCATAACCCCGAGAGCGACAATAATTTAAAATATACCTATCTCTTGTGTTTCCATCAAGTTTATCTCTTGTATAAATTTAACCTTCGTGCGGCCGTCGGTGATGGCAAGGCGGCGAACTCATTTCAGATCCAATTCTAGCAAATGGCCGCTGTGTACCCACGCCGAAGGCGGTCAGGTGGAGCCGGTGTTGGAAGGCAGTTGTTACCCAAGCCGATAAACGCCTATTGAATTTATCCGATTGGAGTGGGGCATCCAAAAATAACCAGCTCAAAATAACAGATATTTCCACAGGAATCCTTACACATCAACCCACTTGAATAATGAATACCATCCGGACATAAGGTTTCGATTGAATAGCAAACAGAACAAGTACCATCCGGGATATATTGTAATATTCCCTGCCGGACGTTACCCTGCTTAGTACTCACAATGGATTCGTTGATCCGTCCAGCCAGGAAGCATGGGGTGGTGGGCGGCAAAGTCGATAGTGGTCCAACTGTCGAATCCTCCGCCCATCCCGCAGTTTGCGTCGGTTTTCCAATCTGTTAGCCTGGGGGCCGCGCTAATATTACCGGACTCTACCAGAGCCCCAACCAGATCCAGTCCTTCGATCAAGTAGTTCACCTGTGCGCCGATCACGTGGTTGTCACGTAGCGTCAATGTCTCACCGGCTGCGACATAGGCCCATAGTTGGCAGGGTTCTCCTGG
>Ga0315297_10001592_pt1 | contig 14116 bp, 16 predicted proteins | sample YL17G15_0_MG_FD_203628 | JGI IMG/M metagenome (GOLD analysis project Ga0315297, IMG submission 203628) | Sediment microbial communities from Yellowstone Lake, YNP, Wyoming, USA - YL17G15_0 | ecosystem: Environmental > Aquatic > Freshwater > Lake > Sediment | place: USA: Wyoming | collected... | reverse complement strand
CGGAAATTCCGGCGACCGCCAGTGACATCACGAGGCGATCCGCGAGCCGGTCCTGGCGAAGCGCGGCCCAGATGCCGGCCGGGATGCCCAGCAGGATCGCGAGCAGGATTGCCGCGGCGCCGATCGTCAGGCTGACCGGCAGTCCGCTCGAGATCAGTTCGGTGACCGTGAAGTCGCGGAACTTGTATGACGGCCCGAAATCGCCGTGCAGGAGGCCGGCGACGTAGCGGCCGAATTGCACTGCCACCGGCTGGTCGAGGCCATAGGCCGCCTCGAGATTCGCACGGATCTCCGGTGGCAGCGCCTGCTCTTCGTCGAATGGGCCACCCGGCGCAAGTCGCGTCATCACGAATGAGAGCGCGACGATCACGGCCAGTGTCGGAATCGCGCCGAACAGGCGTCTCACGACGTATGCCATCATCGTCACGATGACCGCTTCTGCCGGTACAAAAAAAGAAGCGGCTTCAACGAAGCCGCTCTTGTCATGCATCCGCGCGCGTCATGCGTCATGCGGATGCTCCCCTCGTACCCCACATCTTGGTTCTCGTTGTCGGTGGGGCGGCTTCCTCGTTGCGCATGTCTTTCCCTGCGCTGCTGCGAGAAACTAGCCCTACGCGCTCCCGGTAGCAAGCCCTTCCCGGCGACACGATGAGAATACACTGCAGATATCTCTCCTAAGTGTCTAATGATAGTTTGTTTTCTGCATTCACACGCAGTCCGCACCGCACCCGCAGATGATACGATTCGCAGGAGTCAGGGAGAAAGTTGCATGCGCAGGGTCCTGGTCGGCATCAAGCGGGTGATCGATTACAACGTGCGGGTCCGGGTCCGGCCTGACGGCAACGGTATCGTCACGGACGGCGTCAAGATGAGCATCAATCCATTTGACGAAATCGCGCTCGAAGAGGCATTGCGCATCAGGGAGCGCGGTGAGGCCGATGAAGTCGTCGCTGTCAGTCTGGGACCGGATGACACGCAACAGCAGCTGCGCACGGCGCTTGCGATGGGCGCCGACCGCGCAATCCTCGTCAGGACGGATCTCGCCGTTGAGCCGCCGGTGGTCGCCCGCGTGATGCAGAAGCTCGTTGAACGCGAGAGTCCGATCATCGTGATCCTCGGCAAGCAGGCCATCGACGACGACTGCAATCAGGTCGGCCAGATGCTCGCTGCGCTCTGGGATCGCCCGCAAGCGACATGCGCCTCGAAGATCGAGATCAAGGGTCAGACAGCGCGCGTGACGCGCGAAGTCGATGCCGGCCTCGAGACCATCGAGGTCGACCTGCCGGCCGTATTTACTGCCGACCTGCGCCTCAATGAACCGCGCTACGTCAAGTTGCCCGACATCATGAAAGCGAAGAAGAAGCCACTGGATGTGACCGACCTGGCCGCAATCGGCGTCGCGCCGACGGAACGCCTCAAGGTACTCAGGTACGAGCCGCCGCCGCAGCGCCAGAAAGGCGTCATGGTCAAGGACGCTGCCGAACTCGTTGCGGCGCTGCGCCAGAAAGGACTGGTCTGATGAATCGCATCCTGATCGTTGCGGAGCACGCCGGCGGAAGGCTCAATGCCGCAATTGCCAAGTGCGTCAGTTGCGCAGCCACCATGCCGGACGGGGAAATCACCATCGCCGTGCTCGCAACAGACGGCGCCGCCGTTGCGCAGGCAGCCGCAGCCATCTCGGGCGTCACACGTGTACTGCTCGTCGATCATCCTGCGAATGAACCCGCGCTCGCCGCCGTGCTGGCACCACAGGTCGCGCGACTCGCAGAAGGCCACAGCCATGTGCTCGGGCCGTCCACGACATTCGGCAAGGACCTGATGCCGCGCGTCGCTGCACTCCTCGACGCCGCACAGGTCAGCGACGTCATGACGGTCGAGTCGGCGCAACGCTTCCGCAGGCTGGTCTATGCGGGCAACGCGATCGTGACTGTCGAAGCGGTCGGCGGCCGGCAAATCGTCGCGACCGTCCGTGTCGCTTCCTATCAGGCTGCCGCTGCAGGTGGCAGCGCGAAGGTCGAGGCAGTCAAGCTTGACGTCGCCTTGCCGGCCCACACGCGCTTCGTTTCGGTGACCGCCGCCAGGAACGACCGTCCTGACCTGCAGACAGCCTCACGTGTCGTCTCGGGTGGCCGGGCGCTTGGCAGCGCCGAGAACTTTGCGTTGATCCAGCGCCTCGCTGATCGAATCGGCGCGGCGATCGGCGCGTCACGTGCGGCGGTCGACGCAGGTTATGCGCCAAACGAACTGCAGGTCGGCCAAACCGGCAAGATCATCGCGCCCGAGCTTTACATCGCAATCGGGATCAGCGGTGCCATCCAGCACCTGACAGGCATCAAGGATGCGCGCACGATTGTCGCCATCAACAAGGACGCCGAAGCGCCGATCTTCGAGGTCGCGGACTACGGCCTCGTCGGCGACCTGTTCAGCCTGATTCCGGAAATAGAGAAACACCTATAGCTGCGAACAGCAGCCAGATCGACAGGCCAGTGATCACGAGCCAGGTGCCTGCAGTACCGTAAAAGCGCCCGAATGTCCTGCCGGGACTGTGGGCCAGCCCCCAGGCATGCAGCACCCGGCTGGTCATCAGCAGGATACCGGCACCATGCACGGCGGTGATCGGCAGGCCCGTGAGTTCGGCCAGCACCAGCAGCACGACCGCGAGCGGTACATACTCCGCGAAGTTGGCCTGCACACGCACGGCCTGCTGCATGCCTTCCTCGGTGCCGACTCCCAGTCCCACGTGATAGCGCCTGCGCGCGAGCACGACATTCACAGACAGTGCAATCAACAACAGCCCGAGCAGGGCTGCATAGAGGAACGACGGGGTGTGGACGATCATGCCAGTTGCCCGAGGATGTATTCGGCACTCGAGACCTTGAACTCACCCGGCGCCTCGACGTTGACCTGCTTCGCGACGCCGTCCTCGATGACGAGCGCAAAGCGCTGGCCGCGCATGCCCATGCCGAAGCCGCGCGCGTCGAGTTCGAGGCCGAGCGCACGCGAGTAGTCGCCATTGCCGTCAGCCGCCATCACGATCGCTTCACCAACACCGGCCGCTCTGCCCCAGGCGTTCATCACGAACACGTCGTTGACTGCGAGGCACACGAGCTTGCCGACGCCCTTGCCCTTGAGCGCCGCGGCTTTCTCGATGAAACCCGGCAGGTGCTTCGCGTCGCAGGTCGGCGTGAACGCTCCGGGAACGGAGAAAAGCACGACGCGGCCCTTGCCGAGCAGTTCCTCCGAGGAAACATTCATCGGCCCTTCCTTGCCCATCACCTTCAACTTGCCTTCCGGGATACGGTCGCCTGTCTTGATCGTCATCTCTTCAATACCTCTTGAATGGTCTTGTCGCCCGACCGCAGATTGTATACGCAAAACGGCCGCGGCGATTTCGCGCCGCGGCCGTCGCCGCAACCAGTCGCGTGCGGGATCAGATGCCGATCGAGCTCCACAGGTCCGCGACGCCGCGAATCTTTTCATTGGCCTCAGCAGCCGCCTTGAATGCATTCCTCGCCTCGGCCGGCTTCTTGCTTTCCATCAGCGCGATGCCGAGCAGCATGTTGAGGTCATCGGGCCGGCGCAGCTTGCCCTCGTCGATGCCGCGTTTGCCGGCTTCGGTTGCCTTTGCGTAATTCTTCAGCGTGAAATAGGCGATTGCGAGCTTGGCTTCGGACTCGCCATTCTTGGTCGCCAGCGTTTCGCGCTCGAGCTGCGCCAGGCCCACCTTCAGTCGCTCGACCTGCGACTTGGAATCCGCCAGCAGACGGTTGTTGCGGTCGTCCTTCTTTATCGCACCGCCCGCCATGCCCTTTTCAAGCATCGCGACCGCCTCGCCCGGACTTGCCAGGTCGAGCGCCACTTCGGCGTACTTTGCGTAGTGATCGGTCGACAACAGCCCGCGCGAAGAGCCGAGCCGGTAGATATTGACCATCACGACCGGATCTTTTTTCGACTCCACCTCGTAGACGCTCGCCAGTTGCTTGAAGACGCTGGCTTTCGGCGATACCGCCATCAGCCGGTGCAATGTCTCGACGCGCTTGGCTGTGTTCTTGGTCTCGTTGTATGCGGAATTGAGTCCCTCCAGAAGCTTGCTAACAGTCGCGGCGGGCTTGCCGGCCTTCTGCGACGCGACCACGGCCTTCTCGAGCGTGGGGATTGCTGCGCGGAAATCGCGCAACACGAGCTGCGCGCTGCCCAGTTCTATCAGGTCGTCGGCAGTTGCAGACCCCTGCGTTTCAATCAGCTTGTTGAACGCAGCGACCGCGCCGCGATAGTCGCCAGTCGCGTATAGCGTCGTTGCCTTGAGGCGCAGCTTGCGGATCAGGTCGGCGCCGGTGACGCGGCCAGTCGCCAGGCGCTCATCAACGGTCTGCAGGACCAGCTTGTAGTCCTTGGCGCTGCTCGCGGCATAAATCAGGTATTCGTTGACTGCCTGCTCTTCCTGCGGGGACAGCGGGAGGGGGCCCTTGACCTTGGCCTCCTTCAGCACACGGATCGCCTCGTTGAAATTGCCCTTGTTGCCGGCCTCCTGGGCAGACCTGACCCTGTCTGCGGTTTCCTTGTGCCACCCGGCCTGCATCTGCGCGAACGCCTCCGGGGGGAACCCAAGCGCGGCGATGCCGGCAATCGGCATTGCGAGTACGTAAGCCAGCAAACTGGCACGAAGATTCGGCATCTTGAGCATCATTCCTCCCCTGCTTCAGCCGCCCGCCGGGGCCGCATCCTGGCGTGCCGCGAGGGCCATCCAGAGGCTGGCGATCCGCGCCATGTACACATTCGCGCCCGCGGCAGTGGCTGCCGCCTCGAACGCAGCCTTGGCTTCATCGCGCCGGCCCAGTTCCATCAGCGCCGCGCCAAGCAACAGATTGGCGTCATCGATCCGGGTAACACCGCCCTTGGTGATACCGAGGCGGATCATTTCGACGGCCTTTGCATAGTCACCGGTGCTGTAGTAACCGAGGCCGACCTTGACGGCGATCTCGCCCTTCGGGTTCTTGGCTGCGGCTGTCGACTCCCCTGGCAGGCTTTTGCGGTCGAGTGCAATGGCCGTCCTGGCTTCCTGCAAGCTTGCCTGGTTGCTGCCAGCGTCCGGCACGATTCCTTCCTTCATTCCGCGCTCGAGACCCCGGGCCGCCTCTCCGGGACTGCCGGCCACCAAAGCGGTATCGGCATAGCCCAGATAGCCGCCCACCGTCGCCAGCCCGCCTCTTGGATCCGCGACAGCCACGCGATAGGCATTCAACATAACTGTGCGGTCGTCCTTGGTTTCGGTCTGATAGACCGCGACGATGCGGCTGTAGTACTCCTTGTTCGGATAGTAGCCGACCAGCGCTTCCAGATTGTTCAGGCGCCCGGTCTGGTCCTTCAGTTCGACGTAGCAGCGATCTCGCAGCTGGAACCAGGCTTCATTGGGTTGCTTGCCGCCGCTCTTCGCGACATCGATGGCCTTGCCCAGCCACTGCGCCGCTTCGGCGTAATTCTGAGTCTGGAGGTACAGCTTCCCGAGGGTCTGGAGTTCATCGGGTTCGGCATCCGGCGTCGCGTCGATAAACTGCCGGTAATGCGTCACCGTCTTTACGCGGTCCTGCTTGCCGTTGTAGTACGCGGCCAGCTGCTGGTGCATGGGCCCGATTTGTTCGGGGACCGCATACCCCTTCTCCAGGTACGTCTCGATGGCCGCCGTGAATCCGTCCGTGTCGCCGGTCGCCTGTGTCGCCTGCAGGCGCCAGGTCGCCAGCACCTTCAGGTCGTCCGGGGTCAGGCTAGGCAGTGCGTCCAGCGCCGGCAATGCGGTGATGACTTCAGCCCATTTCTTTTCATTGACGAACTTCTGGACCGCGGGCGCCTGCTTGCGAAATTCCGGGCTGAAATCGGCACCCGGCGCGGGTGCGGCCTGCTCACCCTTTTTCTTTTTCTTGCTTGTTTCTTGCTGCGCAGCTTTCGATGGGTCAGATTGCGGCGCGGGCGACGACCCGTATTGCGCCTGCACGGTGGCCGGCAATGCAGCGGCAAGCACGGCCGTCGAAACCACCACGATAATCCAGCGTGGGTTGCAATTCTGACTCTTCATCGTCCGCCACCTCGAATCGCGATCCGGCAGGCTGCCCTGCGAGGGCGCGTTTATACCCCAAAACGCGCCCGGCTGTCTTGCCGTCACCCTGTCCAGTGGACTGCTGCTCTCGCACCGGGTTCCGGTGCCTGAATCTTATCCCGGGGTTCAGCCCGCGTTCAGCATCTTCTTCCACCAAAAAACAGGGCCCGCCGTGGCGGGCCCTGTCATGTCAGCCGGGCTGCGCCGACAGCGCGGTCACTGGCCGCCCTTGGGTCGTTCAGCGATGAAGCCCACCTTGCGCATGCCACCACGCTGCAGGACGTACAGGGTGTCAGCGACGTACTCGTAGCGCGCCCGCTTGTCGGCCCGAATGTGAACCTCCGGCTGCGGATCCTTGACGGCCTCCTGGAGCACGTAATTCAACAGGTCCTGGCGGCTGACCCCGTTGTCGTTCCAGTAGATCCCGCCGTCGAAATCAATCGAGAGATTGATGTTCTCCGGCTTCGTCTCGGTCGGCCTGTTGACTTCCTTGGGCAGGTCGATCTTCACGGCATGGATCATCACCGGAACCGTGATGATCATGATGATCAGCAACACGAGCATCACGTCGACGAGCGGAATGACATTTGGCTCGACCATCGGGTCTTCCTGGTCCTTGCCAACTGAAATCGCCATCGGCTACTTCCCGGAGACCCGCGAACCCGCGATCAATGCGGCCTGGACGTCGTGCGCGAAATAGTTCGCACGCTCCATCAGGCCCTTGTTGCCGCGCAGCAGGCCATTGAAGCCGAGCACCGCCGGCACCGCGACCGCGAGGCCCATCGCCGTCATGATCAGCGCTTCACCAATCGGGCCGGCGACCTTGTCGAGTGACGCCTGTCCCGCGATCGAGATTGCGATCAGCGCGTGGTAGATGCCCCACACCGTGCCGAACAGCCCGACGAACGGCGACGTGGCGCCGACCGATGCCAGCACGACCATGCCGTCTTGCAGACTCGACTGCAGCATGCTGGTGCGCTTGTCGATATGCGACTGCACCCAGGTGTTGAAATCGATCCCGCTCGAGACATCGCGTGCCGTGCTCTTGCGGTGATGATCAGCGGCTTGGAGGCCATCCTGCGCGATGTCGCGGAAGGGATTGATCTTGCCCTTCAGCTTGGCGATGCCTTCCTGCATCGAACCAGCCGAGAAGAAGTTCTTCTCGGCTTCGACCGCCGTTTTCCTGAGCGTGCGTTGGTCCAGCCACTTGTTGATCATGACCAGCCATGACCAAAGCGACATCACGGTGAGGATGACGAACACGCCCTTGCCGACATAGTCGCTCTGGGTCCAGAGCGCCTGGATGCCATAGGGGTTATCGGTCATTCCGGTTTCAGCTGCCATTCTGCAGTTCCTCTAACTGATACTAGTTTTCCGGATTATCGCGCCCGACCCACTCGGCGTCACTACTTCCCGGTCCCTGACGATTACTGCTGCGTCATTCCAGCTTGAATACGATCGGCAACGTGGCCTGCGCCTCCACGGGCTGGCCATCGCGCTTGCCCGGATCGAATGGCAGCCTGCGGATCACGCATTCGGCGGCTCCATCGAGCCTCGCGAATCCGCTGCTCTGCGAGACTGCCATCGCGCCCGCCTTGCCGGCCGCATCGATCGTGATGGTCACGACCACGCGGCCCTCTTCGCTCAGGCGGCGGGACGCCGATGGATAGCAGGCGTTGATTGCCGCGGATATGCGGTCGCCCTTCGCCTTGATCCTCGGCGGTGTGATCTGCACCTGGCGTGCCGGCGCCGTCTGCGCGCGCTGGGGTGCTGCCTCGCTGACACGGGCCGTGATTGCCGAGGACGGACCCTCGAATACCGGCAGGTCGATCAGCGGCGGCGGCACGGTCGGCGGCGGCACGTCGACTGGCGGCGGCGGCGGCGGCTCTTCGGTGTCCTCCGGCGGTGGCGGCGGTGGCGGCAGGTCCATGATCGAAAGATCCTGGACCAGTTGCATTCCGGCGCGAACAAGCCCCGCTCTCAGGGCCATGTAGAAACCGAAATGCAGGATGATGATCGCGACAAATACTGCCGTCCGACGCGATACACCCGCCGAATAGATATTCGCCATACCAGGCCCCGTCCACCCCTCGTCTGATTCGCCGGTCGCAGTGGCCCGAAATCCGGGTCGCTGCGCCGCCAAAATTCTTGGTCGCTGCACCATTCCGTGCGCCCGTTATCCGGCACGGCCACCTTAACGGCTGGCCGATACGACTGCAAGCGGCGGCCAATAAGTCACCTAACGGAACCCGGGCCGCAATCGGGTCAAGTCGGGCCCAGACTGCCGGTGCCGGCAGCCTTGCCTTCGCGCATGACGATGACTGCGACCCCGGTCAGGGTCATCACGCCGCCGATGATCATGCGCCAATCAAGTACATCGCCGAGGAAGAGAATCGCGAAGCCGACGCTGAATACCGGACCCAGCACCGTGAGGGGCGCGACACTCGACACCGGATAGCGGTGCACCAATGCGAAATAGGCCGTGTGCGCAAAAAGACTCGCGAACAGCGCCGAGTAGAGCACCGCGGCAGCACCAATCAAGTCGATATTGCGCAGGCTTTCAATCTGCCCTTCCTCCAGCCAGAACGACAACATCAGGAAGACCGGCAGGCTTCCCCAGGAAAGCCATGCCTGCAATTCCAGGGCATTCAGGTCGCGGACACGCTTGATTGCGATAAGCCCGATCGCACCGATAAAGGCGCCGAGGACGATGAGGGCGAGGCCCTGCCAGGACTCGAGGACTTCGGGATTGAAGCCAAGCACGACGACACCGGCGAATGACATCGCAATGCCGATCCAGCGCCGCCACCGGATACGTTCGCCGAGCACGACGACCGAAAGCAGCGTTGCGAAAGGTATGCCGAGCTGTCCGGCGATCGCGACCGAGGACATGTTTCCGGACAATGCAACACCCGTGTACATGATCGCGAACTGCAAGCCACCGCTGAAGATTGCGGCGATCAGCAGCCAGCGCATCTCGCCACGCCGGATGCGCAGCCAGGGAAGCACCACGAGCCCGACTATCAGGAACCGCAGGAAACCGACGAACACCGGTGGAAACCGGTCAACTCCCAGCTTGATCGCGACGAGGTTGAATCCCCAGATCGCGTTGATCAGGACGAGCTGTGCGAGGTGCCGCTGGCTGACCTCGCTCATCGGGACTCAATGGTCAGCTCCTCCGCCGGCGGACGGAGGTTGTAATAAGAGCCCATCACATGCCCGTATGCGCCGGTGTTGGCGATCAGCAGGATGTCACCTTCGGCTGAGTGCGGCAGCAAACGATCGTGGCCCAGCACGTCGCCGCTTTCGCAGATCGGACCGACCACGGTGCACAGCAGTTCGGGCGGTTCGTCGAGACGCGTCAGATTGACGATCTCGTGATAAGAGCCGTACAGGGCGGGCCGCAGCAGGGAGTTCATGCCGGTCGCCACGCCGACATACTGCACGGCTCCCTTTCCCTTCAACTGGGTAACGCGCGCGAGCAGGACGCCGGCGGCTGCAACCAGAAAGCGGCCCGGCTCCAGCCACAACTCGAGACCGGGATGCCCGGTGCGAAACTGCCCCAGCGCGGCGTCGAGTTCCCCCAGATCCAGAGGGTGCTGGCCCGGCCGGTCCGGGACTCCAAGCCCGCCGCCGATATTGAGCACCTCGACCCCGGAAAACCGCGTCGCCGCTTCGGCAAGTACGCGCGCAGTCTCAACCCAGCTGTCGACCGCAAAATTGCCGCTGCCGGTGTGCGCATGAAGGCCCGTGATCCTCGCCCCCGCCTGCTGCGCCGCCTCGCACAGGTCGGCGAGTTCAAAGACTGGCACGCCGAATTTCGAATGCAGGCCGGCCGTGCGAACCTTCGGGTGATGGCCATGACCGTGGCCGGTATCAATACGCGCGAATATTTCGTGGCCAAGGAACATGCCGCCCCAGTTGCGCAGCACGTAGAGATTGTCCACCGTGACGCGCAGCCCCTCGTCGAGCGCCCATTGGTACTCCGCGCGCGGCGCGAAATTCGGCGTGATCAGCAGTCGCTCGCGCTCGATGCCCGGTACGGCATCGAGTACACGCTCGACCTCACCACGCGAGACACATTCGAATGAAAAGCCCTGCGCAGCAATCGTCCGGAGGATTACGGGATGCGGGTTGGCCTTGATGGCATAGAAGACGCGCGACACGGAGCCCATGCCGGCAAGAAGTTGCGCCTGCGCGGCAACTGTCTGCAGGTCGTAGACATAAGCGCACTGGCGGTCGCCCAGCAGATCAATCAGCGCGCCGCGCGCCTTGCGCCACCAGCTGCCCTGATCGACCTCGGCAGGCTTGGTCAGATTTCGTCCGGGTCGTACTCGGACAATTCGCGTTTCAGGCGCCTCTCGGCCAGCACATCCTCCACCTTGCTCCAGGCGGATTGCTGCACCGGCCGGCGCTGCCCCTTGGGGCGGCGCTCGACGACGATCAACTTGTCGAGGTCGCCATCCGGTTCGGCGCTGGACTCCCCGAGAAACTCGTCCTCGAGGTCGAAGGACTCATCATTGCGCTCTTTCATTCGGATGAATTCCTAGCGAAATCAATGATATCCACCAGAAACCCGACAAACTTCGGGCTGCGCAATATATACGAAAAGATTCAATTATCAACTGCCCTGCTGATATTGCAGGTTCAGGGGCTCGGCAAGGCCCCCGCCGGGCCGCCGGGGGTCTTCTCAGCCGTGCGCGTCGCAGGCTTGCAGGCACTCACTGTACTTGTCATCGCAGGCCTGCATCTTGTCCGGGTCACCGTTGGACGCGGCCATGCACTTGTCCGACTCGATGTCGCAGCGCTCGACGCATTTCTCGTCGCTCTGGGGGCGCGCGTCTTCGGCAACCACCGGGCCGGCGACGACCAGGATGGCAATCAATGCGGCCAGCCAGCGTGTGCTTCGAACATTCATCGACGATCGCTCCCGGGAGCTATGCCTGTATATAGGGCATGGCGCGCCATCGCGCAATTACCCATGCAGCCAGCATCGGCCCGCAGCGCTGAATGCAGGCTGAACGAGGATTCCGCGTATCTTATGCCCTCGCCTCGACCATGGCACGGCGGACCAGGATATGGGCCATGGGCCCGAGCGTGCCAAACCGCTCGTCCCGCGTCTGGCGGTGGAAGTAGCGGTAGTAGATCTGCTGGATGATCACTGCCAGCCGGAACAGGCCAAATACCCGGTAGAAGCGAAAGTCGTCGATGGGCACGCCGCTTGCCTTCGAGTAGTGCGCGAGGACCTCCATGCGGCTCAGCGAGCCGGGCAGGTGTGTGGGCAGCATGCGGGTAGCCAGCATTTCGGGCCCATCGCCCGCCTCGACCCAATAAGCCAGCGAGCAGCCAAGATCCATCAGCGGATCGCCGATGGTCGCCATCTCCCAGTCCAGCACGCCGATCAGCCGTTCGGGCTGCCGGGAATCGAACACGACATTGTCGAGCTTGAAGTCATTGTGGATCAGCGCTGGCCGGCCGGAGTCCGGTGGCGTATTGGCCGCAAGCCAATCAGCAACTTCAACGGCCCGTGGCGCGTCGCTGGTCTGCGCCTGTGCGAATCGCTCCGTCCAGCCGCGCACCTGTCGCGTCGCATAGCCATCGGGCCGGCCGAGATCCGCGAGCCCAAGCGACTGGTAGTCCAGCCCATGCAGCCTCCCCAGCACCTCGATCAGCGCTGCCTGCTGGGCGCGCACGAGTGTGGGCGTCGCCTCAAGTTCCGGCGGAAAGTCGCGGCGCAGGATAATCCCCCGGATTCGCTCGACGACATAGAAAGGGGCGCCGATCACTGTTTCGTCGGCGCAGAAATGCAGCGGCTTCGGGCATTCCGCAAATCCGGAACGCAACCCCGACAGCACGCGAAATTCACGCTTCATGTCGTGACCGGATTTAGGCCGCGTGCCGATCGGCGGGCGGCGCAGGACCAGTTCTACGCTGCCGGCGATCAGCAGGTAACTGAGATTCGAGAACCCCGAAGGAAACTGGCGCACCCGCACTGGCAATTCAAGACCGGGGATGTGGGTGGCCAGATATTCCCCGAGCCGCGCACCGTCGAGTGCCTCGCCGGCGCGTGCCGGCGCCGCGTCGTCAACCAGGCTCATCCGGCATGGTCCCGCAGCATTCGCTTCGCGACCGAAATCTTGTGTACTTCGTCGGGCCCATCATAAATGCGTGCGGCGCGTTCCTCGCGGTAGAACCAGGCGAGTAGCGTGTAGTCGGTCATGCCGAGGCCGCCATGCACCTGCAAGGCTCGATCCACGACGTGCTGCAGCACGCCGGCGACGTGGAACTTGATGATGCCGATGTCATCGCGCGCGGCCTTGGCGCCAGATCGCACGATGCGCCATGCCGTGTGCAGCACCAGCAACCGTGCCGCGCGGACCTCCGCCACGCTCTCGGCTATCCAGGCGCGCACGATGTCGCTGTCACCCAGCCGCCGGCCATCCGGATCGATGACGCGGGTCGCCGCGCGCTCGATCATCATCGCAAGCGCGCGATCGCAGATGCCGAGCCAGCGCATGCAGTGATGGATGCGCCCGGGTCCGAGCCGCGACTGTGCGAGACTGAAGCCGGAGCCGCGTGGGCCCAGCAACTGGTCCGCGGGTATGCGGCAATTCTCGAGCGCGATTTCACCGTGGGAGAAGAGATCCGCTCCAGCGCTGCCCATGACGGGCGTATTGCAAAGGAGTCGATAGCCTGCGCTGTCGGTCGGTACGAGAAACATGCTCGCGCGTTCGTGTGGCGCCCTGTCAGGATCGGTGATCGCCATGACGATGCAGACGCTCGAGCCGTCGGCGCCGGTCGTGAACCACTTGCGGCCGTTCAGCACCCAGAAATCGCCCTCGAGTGCCGCGCTGGTCTCGAGCATCAGCGGATTCGCGCCGCTGTTGCCCGGCTCGGTCATGCCGAAGCAACTCCGTATCTCGCCAGCGACCAGTGGCTTGAGCCAGCGCTTCTTCTGCTCGGGGCTGCCGAATTCATGCAGCAGCTCGACATTGCCGGCATCCGGGGCATTGCAGCCGAACACGTAGTGCGCGAGCGGGCAGCGTCCGAGCGCCTCCGAGATCAGCCCATGCGTGATGAGGTCGAGACCGAGGCCGCCATGTTCGTGCGGATAGATCGGCCCCCAGAGACCGAGCTTCTTGACCTCCGCGCGCTTCCCGCGCAGCGCCGGCAGCAGGGGACCGAGACCGGATTGCAGGAACGCGGTTTCGAGCGGAATCAGTTCGCGATCGACGTATTCGCGAACCCGGTTGACGATTGACTGCTTCGTCGGCTCAAGCTGGAAATCCATGCGCGGGATCCCCCGGATCAGCGGTGCGTGATCAGCTGCGTGAACGCCGGCTGCTCCAGGTGGCTTACCGTGTTCAGTGATTCGATCGTGACCGTCTCGCCGTCGAACAGCAAGCTGCTGACGCCCGAGTTGAAGAATGTCAGCTTCAGGCGCAACAGGTCCCGGTCGGCGAGACCGAGGGCGGGTTGCATGGCCGCGGCCAGCGATCCCGCGGAGCCAAAGACGACAGCATTGCGGCCGCGCCCGGTCTCCCGCATCAGTTTCGCAAGCGCCGCCGCGCATCGGTCGCGAAATATCGGATAAGGTTCGACTTCGTGCAGCTCGCCTGCCGCCCAGGCCTGGAGCGCTCCCGACAGGCTGCGGTGAAATGCGCGTCGATCCTCCATCGTAGCCGGCACGCCGGTGGCCCCCTGGTGCGCCGCCAGCAGGGACAGATGATCGTATTCCTCGATGCCCGGCAGTGCCTTCACTGGAAGGGCAATACCGCTTTCTTCCGCAGCAGCCTTTACAAAGGCATCGGCCGATTCGCGCTGACGCCTGAGTGTGCCGGAATAAACCAGGTCCACGCGGCGCCCGATCGCGCGCCAATGCCGGGCCAGTTGCCGGCACTGTGCAATTCCCGTTGCCGTCAGCCGGTCGTAGTCATCGGTACCGAAGGCCGCCTGCCCGTGGCGCACCAGGTAGACGCGGCTCATTCAGGCCAGCCAGCCGCCATCCACTGTCAGGCAACTGCC
>Ga0315297_10001589_pt1 | contig 14124 bp, 19 predicted proteins | sample YL17G15_0_MG_FD_203628 | JGI IMG/M metagenome (GOLD analysis project Ga0315297, IMG submission 203628) | Sediment microbial communities from Yellowstone Lake, YNP, Wyoming, USA - YL17G15_0 | ecosystem: Environmental > Aquatic > Freshwater > Lake > Sediment | place: USA: Wyoming | collected... | reverse complement strand
GACAAGTGCATATCGTTGCCTACTTCATCTATATCTCCTGTTCTTATGCATTTCTGAACATTGACAAGGTTTTTGCCTTGTGGATGTTTTTGCCCAAGCAAGAAAGGAACAAGAGGATGCATGCCGGCTGTCGTAAAAAGAACAGAAGGATCATGTTCAGGCACAAGGCTTGCATTAATTATCTCTTCATGGTCTTTAGCCTTGAAAAATTCTATATACTTCTTTTTTAACTCTTGCGAATCCATCATAAAATATAATAATCTTGGCTTATAAAATTTTTCTAAGTTTATGGCTTCTGCACATAAACCACTATATTTCTTTTTGAATGAAAGCCCTGTGGCGAGTTCTTATCAACCACTTTTGATATCTTGAATCCTAAATTTTTTAATAACATTATGAGCTCTGGCTTTTCATATAGATAATAATAACGATATTGCTTCCTGCCGTCTGATTTCCAGGCTAATTTTATTTCTTTTTTTGCCTTTCTAAACTTTGGCTGGTTTTTATCCCATGTTGTTATTAATGCATACGCCCTTGGTTTCATAACTCGGTATAATTCTCTTAATGATCTTTCCCTTTTTTCTGAATTATGAATGCAATGAATAACTGAAACGCATATGGCGGAATCAAAGAAATTATCCTTGAAAGGCAATTTATAGGCATAAGCTCTTTTCAGAACAGTCTTTATATTGAAATTTTTGCTCTTTTTCTTCGCAAACAAAAGCATTTCTTCAGAAAAATCAACTCCGTAGATAGTTCCTTTTGTTCTTGTGAAGTTTCTTCCAGAGCCGCAGCCTAAATCAAGAATTTTTCCTTTCTTGTTTTCTATAAATTCTATCGCCTCTTTTATAGGCTCTGTTCTGTAGATGTGCCAGTCTGCTGCTATGGCATTCCACACCTGTTCTTGATCTTGTATCCTCATTTTCTTTTTTAACAAGATTTTTAATCTTTAAAATCTATTGTTTTACAGGCTAAGATGAGGAAACCGACTAAAACAATATCTGGTGTAACACCCCTGGCTGTAGTTATCTCACCGATGAAATGCAAGCATGGCACTTGCTTATACTGCCCTTCTCTTGACGTACCACAAAGTTACACTCCGAGAAGCCCTGCAATCATGAGGGCTGCAATGCTACAATATGATCCTTATAAACAGGTCATTGCAAGGCTCAAGGCATTCAAGGTGATGAAACATCCGACAGATAAAATAGAGCTCATAATCATGGGCGGAACTTTTCTTTCATATCCTATAAGATATCAATACGATTTTGTCAAAGCCTGTTATGATGCTCTTAATGGCAGAAAATCAAAAAATTTGGAAGATGCCAAGAGAATTAATGAGAAAGCAAAACACAGATGCATTGCGCTATGCATTGAAACTCGGCCAGATGTTTGCTCTGATTCTGATGTAGAAAGAATATTAAAATTTGGCTGTACTCGTGTTGAACTTGGAGTTCAGGCAATAGACGACAAGATTTACAAAAAAGTTCTTAGAGGACATACTGTCAAGGAAGTTATAGATGCTACAAAAAGGTTGAAAGATGCTGGCTTCAAGGTAGGTTATCATATTATGCCGGGTTTACCAGGTTCTAACTTGAGAAAAGATATTGCAATGCTGAAGAAAATTTTCAGCTCTCAGGATTTCAAGCCCGACCAACTAAAAATTTATCCTACACAAGTCATTAAAGGCGCTGCCCTAGCAAAATTCTATGAGAAAGGAAAATACGAGCCTTATACTGAGAAAGAACTTGTTAAGCTTTTGATTGAGTTCAAGAAGATAATCCCCCCTTATTGCCGAATTATGAGAATCATGAGAGAAATCCCTCCTGAATTTCTTGTTGCAGGAACAACAAGAATTGATTTAAGAAAGGTTGTTGCTGAAAGACTCAAAGAAAAAGGGCTGAAATGTAAATGCATAAGATGTCGCGAGATAGGATTCGCATTATTGCAAGGAAAAGAAATCGATTCTCATATAAAATTGAACGGAATATTCTATCGCGCTTCGAATGGCAACGAATTCTTCATCGAGATTATTAATAGTCAGAATATAATTTTCGGCTTAGTAAGGTTGAGGATTCCTGATAAATCAAAAATTATGTTAGTTCGCGAGTTGCATATTTATGGCCCCTCAATTGAGATTGGCAAGAAAGGAAAGACTCAACATACCGGCTTGGGAAAATGGCTTATGAAAGAAGCTGAAAAAATCTCCAGAAACTATAAGTGCAATAAAATCAAGGTGATAAGCGGTGTAGGTGTTAGAGAATATTATAGAAGTTTAGGTTATGCTCTTGAAGGCGAGTATATGGTTAAGAAGATTTAGTTGATTATCTTATCTTTCTTTAGCTTTTTCAAGAAATATTTTACATTTGGTGCAAGCTTATAACCTTTATATTTTGAATTTATCCAAAGAATTTCTTTAGTGTGTTTGCCCTTTTTTGGATTGCTTTTTAGTTTTGCAAGCCAATGAATTAAAACAACAGGAATTTTTTCGCCTGTATGCGGCTTTTTCCATAACATTAGTGGTTCAAGCTCTTTTATTATTTCAATATCACAACATATCTCTTGTTTTGTTTCTATCTTACACGTTTCTTTTAATGTTTTGTTCTTGAATATAGAGCCTCCAGGAAATTTCAAGAAAGGATCTTTATCATCAAGAACAACTAACATCCCTTTGTTTTTTATTATGACAGGTCCTGATGCTATTATTGAATTTACTAAACCAAGTTGTTTTATTTTTGCCATCTTAAAGTTCAATTATCTTTCCCTTGCGACCGACGTTTATTACGCGAGTCTTGCCCACTTTTTCTTCAATGCCTTCGGCTTCATGGATATGGCTATGAATTAAAAAGTCTGGCTGGAATTTTTCTATTGCTTTTCTTATGCTCTCGCTTCCTTCAAAGCCGGAAAATTCCGATTTTGTGCCTTTGGCATGAGTATGTGTTATCATAATCTTTTTTTTCATGTTTTTCAGCGCATCATATCCTTTTTTCAATGTACTAAATATCTCCTTGTCAGATATATTGAAGCCAGGAGAACCGCCAGCCCCGAAAATTCCCACGTCTTTATATTTTATTGAATATCCATGGATGTTCTTCATTCCGTAAAGCTCTGCAAGAAAGTCAATTGTTGCAAAAGAATCATGATTTCCAGGAATTAACAAAACTTTCTTGTTCTTGTCCTTGAAAGGCTTGATTATATGCTTAGTCTCTAGGGGTGATGTTACATCACCAGCTATAATCACAAAATCAACATGCTCTTTTTCAGCCCTTTCTGCCAGTTTTGCTGCAAGCCTCGAATCTCCGTGCAGATCTCCGACTGCCAGAATCCTTAGTTTCTTATGTTTATCTTCAACTTTGCCTGCCATAATCTAAGAAAGAGTTTTGAATTTAAAAAGATATAGTATAACAAATTAACTGAATAGTCTTTTTATGTCCTTGTCAAAGCCCAGGAAATATATTTTTATTGCGTTGATGACAGTGCCTAAAGGAAATTGAAACATGCCTATAGCCGCAATGATTATCTCGACAACTCGCGCCCATTCCTTAAACTCCCATAAACTATATGCAATCCAGAATCTTAAAAGGCCTAGAAGAATGAAAATAACCCCCAAAATCAATAAAGTGCTTCCTGCAAACCAGTTGAAAGGCATCACGCCAATTATTTTTTGAAATAAAGGGAACAGGGAAAAGAATAATGCGCTGTTTATTGTAAGAAAGATGCCTATTGCAAAAGCCAAAAGAGCTGTCAAAAAGCCGCAAACGGCAATAATTCTTGTTATAATCTTGGCAGTTTTTTTCTTCATATTTATCCAAGAATTTCTGAATTTATAAAGATTATTATATAAAAACGCAATGAAAGAAAACGCGCCGTCAATAATGTTAATAGAAATATTGATGTGGATAGGTCAAGCCACACAACAAAAAAATAAAGAAAAAGAAAAAAAATAAAAAAGAAGCTAATTTACTTGAACAGCTTTATGATATCCTTGTTCAAAATCAACAGATAGAAGATTCCGCCGTCGATTACTAGTCCAAATATGGCTGAAGCCGGACTTGCTACTATTGAAAATAAGCATCCTATAGCTCCTAAAGCTGCGAATATTCCTAGAACTAGTCTTGCCCAGTTCTTATGCTTCCATAAATTCAATGAAAGTATGAACGCAAAGATTCCCCAGACAATTGCTACGATTGCAGTTCCAATCAACATTGCACCAACAAAAGCGCCTGAGAAAAGTCCTTGTCCCATTCCTGGCAAGTATGCTGCGAAGAATGTTCCTCCGAAGAACATCATAATTCCAGCTATCACTGACAATGCTGCTCCGATATATCCTAAGATGGCTATAATCTTCACTAACAATTCAGCTGTTTTTTTGTCCATTTTATTTTTACCTCCTTTCACTTCTTTTTTATCGGCTTTAATGACTTTATAATTTTAAAGCCGCAATATTTTTGTAAAACATTAGGAATTTTGATTGAGCCATCTTTCTGCTGGTAGTTTTCAAGAATAACCATCATCACTCTTGATGTTGCCAAGCCTGTATTATTGAGTGTGTGAACAAAGCCCTTTGGCGCTTGCCCTTCCTTTTCCTTATATTTAATATTAAGCCTTCGCGCCTGGAAGTCTGTGCAGTTTGAATTGCTTCCAACTTCTCTATAATCACCATCTGCCATATGGCATTCAACATCATAGGTTTTTGCAACCATAAAACCCATATCTCCTGTACACAAGACAACTGTCCTGAACGGGATTTTCAATGCCTTGAACATATCTTCTGTATTTTTCTGAAGTTCATCAAACATCTTCCATGAATTCTCAGGCTTGCAGAAAATAAATTGCTCGACTTTATTGAACTGGTGCATCCTGAACAATCCTTTAGTGTATTTTCCATGGCTGCCAACTTCTTTCCTGAAGCATGAACTTATGCCAATGAACTTTAACGGCAGTTCTTTTTCAAGAATAGTTTCATTTGCCATCATTGCTGCAAGAGCATGCTCTGCCGTGCCTATCAGATATAAATCCTCATCCTGGATTTTGTAAACCATTTCATTGAATCCAGCCAGGTTTACAGCGCCTTCCATTGCTTTCTTATGCATCATAAACGGCGGCTCTATTAACTTATAGCCTTTTTTCCTCAAAAAATCTATGGCAAATTTTTGTATAGCATAATCCAAGATGGCTAATTCTTCTTTCAGATAGAAAAAGCCGTTTCCAGAGACTTCGGCCGCTTTTTCATCATCAATAATGTCAAGATTTTTTGCCAGTTCAAGATGATCTTTTGCCTTGAATTTGAACTTTATAGGCTTGCCCCATTTTCTTATCACTTTATTGTCTTCGCTAGACTTTCCTATTGGTGTGTCTTTTGCAGGCAAATTAGGAATTTTAAATAAGATATCATGAATTTTTGTTTCAAGCTGTTCTATTTCTTGCTCTATTGCCCTGATTTTATCAGGAATGCTCTTTGCTTCTGCAATTTTCTTGCTTGCTTCACTCTCTTTCTTTTCTTTTTTCAGCCTATTGATTTCCTCAGAAATAACATTGCGCCTGTGCCTCAAACTGTCTAATTCTTCCTTTAATTTCCTGTATCTTTCATCTTGTTTCAAGAAATCATCTGCCAAGCTAACATCTAATCCTCGCTTCTTCAGCGATTCTTTCACTTCTTTTGCATGCTCTCTAATGAACTTAGGATCAAGCATATCTTAGAGAAACAGTGACGATATTTAAAGATTTCTAACTAACTGAAAGGTCTATTTGGTTCATTTCATGGACAGATCCTTTATTTTCAATCCATAGCTTGTAAGGAGTTTCAGCAGGCTGCAGAATGTGTTCCGAATCTGTATTGTTGAACTTAATATCCATATTGTTATATTCCATTGTCAGGGTTACTTTCCAGCCAGCCTGTGACTGTTCTGTGTAAGCCCCGATATTTCCAACTGTCACAAGAACTCCTGGTTCACTGTATTTGTAGGCAGAATTGTCCAGCTGCCATGAAATCTCATTCTTATTTGCATCTATTGTCAAAAGGCCTCGAGCCATCTTGAAGTTATTCTCTAACTTTGTGCCCTGAACCTGATTGACTTGTAAAATTGTAGAATCAAGGCTGTTAAGCATAATCATTGTTTGCTCAATAGTGGCCTTGTCCTTGGCGCTGTTTATCCTTGGCGTTAAGGCTGCTATTACTATGCCTATGATAGCCAAGCTAATCAAGATATAGAGAACAGTAGAAACCCACACCACTCCTTTCTTCTTAGTCATTTTTTTACCAGCTATATCTATGTGCAAGGCTTGATTGCAATCTGCGATGTAACTTCGCAAATCTTGTCTATTGCTCCAGACTTAACCACAGGAGCAACTGCAACTGATGTTATATTTCCATCTGTTGGTTTTATTCCTAACTCCGCTCTTGTAAATGTATAAAGTCTCTCTTCAAGTGGGTTTGCTAAAGTTTCATTATGTAACTCACCATTTATCCTCTTGATTGTAGTTGTTGTCGCTGTGCTTGTTTTCAAGATTATATCACTTAATGTGAATTCCTCCGCTCCTCTAACTACTTTTATAGTCACATTAAATGGTGCCGTAGTGTTATAACAACTCTCATCTGCTTTTATCTCTAGTTTCGCATTATAGCAGACTTGCGAGCTCTGCATTTGCTTCTGCAAGAAAGGCAGAACAAATGAAACAACTAAAGCCACTGCTACGATTGTTATCACTATCAACAAAACAGTTGCAATAACTGGTTCTATAGCTTTTTTATTTTGCATTTTATTTAGCATGAAATTGTCTTTGCTTGGTTTGTGCACGCATATTCTTTCTGCGCTCCTGATTTAGTCTGGCCAAGCAAGTAAGGGATTAATTTAATTTTCTTTCCTGTTTTACACCATTGTGATAAATCTGCTGTTGTACTGGTTGCAGGGCTTATTGTTCCCGTATTTGTTTTTGAACTTCCATCAACTAAAACTTGAATTTTGTTTATAGTTGTGCTTGCTGTGTTGCTGACTTGCAAGCTAGGCAGTGTGTAAGTTGCATCGAATCTGATGGCAGTGCATTGAGTTTCTATTGGCGTGCCGTTCTTCAGAATGGCTTCTTTCTGAAAGCCCTTTAACCATAAAAAGATAAGTAAGAAGAGGGCTATTACTACAACTATCAAAAGAACAGTTGCAACAACAGGCGAAATTCCTCTTTTAGTTTCCATCTTTTATTGTCTTTATTATATCTCGTATTTATTATTTAAATAACTTGCTGAGGAGTACATTTAACAGGCACTCTGACTATTGAATTTGTGCATACATTTGCCGGAGGTCCTTTAAGCACAGGTATAATCTCTATAAAAGCAAAGTTATTTTTATCATATACTATATTTTCTATAGATATTGTTTTAGAACTTATTGGCAGATAATCCTCTGTTATCGCTGTATTGGGTTCGAAAAGAAATAAAGGATATGTCGCCAATGAATATATAGTGCCATTTATATAAAGTTCATTTATAACAACTCCTGTCACGTTGAACAATCCCCTGTTTTTCAGCGAAATATTGATATTTGTTTCGTTGCACGCATAATCTTCTATTACTATATTGATTGCATCAGGGCATTCCTCTTCTGGCAATGGCTTTTCTGCATAAGGCTTCAAGAATGCATAAGTTACAGCAGCCATCGAAACAGCTAATGTTATTAACAAAACATATGCCACAAGCTCGCTAATTGCTCGCTTGTTTTTAATCTGCAAATTATTCGCACACATATCTCTCACCACCTTTTTCTTCCATCGCTATGAAATGAAACTCATCATCTGTACCAAGATCATATTCTTTATCAATTTTGCGAGTTTCATTTATTATTCTTATTGTTTCTGGATGATCTACATTTTTTACTTCTTCATTTTCAAAAGGAATATCATTAACCTTAACTTGATATCCGATATAATTTCCCACAAATGCCTTGTCCTTGTTGCCGTAAACGTAGATTAATCTGAAATTAGGCTCGACTTGATCTGTATATGCTAAAAATTGTGATGTAAACTCATGGATTCTTCCCCTTTCCTCTGCTTTTTCCTCTGCCTGGACAGTGTTCTTGCTTATCTCATTGATTTCATGCCTGTAGTTGTCGCAAACAGCGTTGAATTTTTCCTGAGAAATGTCTTTTTTGAACATGAAATTCCAGCTTGAAGCAGTTCCAAGGATGATTAAACCAAGAATTACTGCGCCTATGATAAAAAACTGCCCTCTTTTTTCCATTTTAATTAATTGGGCAAGCTCGAGAATTTGCTTCTATACTCGGCAATAAGTTTCCCTAACTTTTTCTCGGTCTTGCAACCCTACAAGCACCTTAACCTTAAATTAGGGCTGCTCTCTTCCGAGACTGACCCGGTTCATTAAGGCAAGATCAAGCAGGACAAGACGTCAACGTCCAAGCCAGGACTAGTTGACAAGTATATTACTTGTTCTCTTGCAGCCCGCCATAAAGCCCATTTGCGAATAGCGTAGGGCTAGCACGCCAGCCTAACTTGCCCAATATGTTATGATTTGAGAACTTTTAAAGATTATGCTGTCGCTATTAACGACTACATGTTTCAATCTTTTTCTTGATGCTTATCTCTAGTGTGTTGCGTGGTCTATATCTATGTTGAATTTCACTAAACTGTCTGTCACATTGATTAGACAGGCATATCCGTTAGTGAAACTGTTGCAATAGTCGCCTGCTGAGTTGTTATCAGGGTCAACAACCATTACACTATAGCTTCCCTTGTTTAGTTCTATTCTGTAATAGCCGTTTCCATCAGAAGTTGTCGTTGCTATAGGTTCTAATATAGACCTGTAGTAGTTTCCATTCATATTGCTCTGTTTTACAGCTGGATATATGTTCACAGTTGTTCTCAAGAAAGTCTTTGTGCATCTTAATGGATCTGCTGGAGGCATGCAATCTCCTTTTGTCAATGTTACAAAACCCCTAGCACCCTTAGTTATGTTGACTGTTTCCTTGCAGTCTTCTGCGCAATTCCATTGTGTTTCATGCTCGCCACATATTCCATTACCACAGTTTGTACAGTAATAATGTATTCCTGGGCATGGCATAAGGAAAGGACCTTCACATATGTCAACAATCTTCAATCCAGAACAGCATACAATTTGCTTGTTCGAGCCCGCATTTTCAGGCGCGCAGCAATCTTCATTACAGTTTATCCATGTCTCTCCTGAATCACATTTGCCATTTCCACACTTATCTGTCTTGCAGTCTTGAGGGCAATACCATTGTGTTGTATTATCTGCTTCAGCACCTTGGCATATTCCGTCGCCGCATACAAGTCCTCCAACTATACAGTCTTGAGGACAATTTGTAGGAGTCTCTCCAAGTTCGCATTTGTCGTTGCCGCAAACAGCTCCTGGCAGTTTCTTTGCAGATTCAGAAATCAAAAATATCACTAACAACAGAGCCACTAGAATCACTAAAATCAGAACCACTATCAATATTGTTCTATTTTTTTTATCCATTTTATTTTAGTTTTGCTTAAAGATTTTTTAAATCTTTATATGCGGGGGACAGGATTCGGACCTGCGTAGGCACTAAGCCACAGGATCTTAAGTCCTGCTCGTTTGGCCACTCCGACACCCCCGCATAAATTAAGAAAAACAAAGAACCTTATAAAGTTTTTTAAGAAAAACTTTTTAAACATCTTTACCTTGAGTATTTAATGGCAAAAAAAGAGGATAAAGCCGTTGATTTATTGCTACAAAATACAATAGAGCTTCAGAAAACTCTAGTAAATTTAGCATTAGAAGTTAAAACACTAAATAAAAAAGTCGATTCTTTGTTAAAGTTATTTGAAACAGCAAGCAGTTCTTTCAGAGAAGCCAAATCAAAAGGCATTCCGCAAGGAAATGTCCCAGGCGAACTATTAGATAAGATTGACACGCTTGTTGAACAGAACAAAACGCTGGCAAAAGGATTGTTGCTATTGGAAAAAACAATGCGAGAAAGGGAGACAATGTCAGAGACAACAAGAGCAGAGATGAAAGCTGCAATAGAAGGACCAATAGAAAGGCCTTTTGAATCAAGACCCTCGCCTTTGAAAAAATTAAAGCAAAGGCAGAAAGAGGAAGAAGAAACGAGCGACGAAGAAGAATACAAACCGCAACCACTGCCAGAATTTAGCTTCTAATTTCAATTCATATAAAATGGCTGTAAAAAAGAAAAACACTAATGAGCATGATAAAGAGTTCTTAGAGTCTTTTATGAACCAAGTTATTATGGCCAAACAAAAGGGAAAAAGAAAAACAGATGGAAAACAGCGAATAGAAACAAGAATAGGAACAGGACAAGAACTGAAAGAGAGCGTGATGTCCCCCGCAGATATTAAGAAAAAGATAAAGGAATTCTCGATAGAAAAGGAAAAAATAGAGCCAGTTGAAATTGAGCTTGAAGAAGAAAAAGACATTGTTCCGAAGCCGACTCCGAGCGCAATGATAAACGCTCCTGAATTTAAAAATAAATTCGGCGAGCTTCCTGAGCCGCCTAAAGTCACAGCTGCATGGCCCCTGCCCCCTACACCAAAAAAAGTCCTTGAAGAGCTCGAAAAGAAAAAAGAAATCCCAAAGCCAATGATGCCAAAACCTATTTTTGCCTCAATTGATTTAGGAAAATTAAATTCAATGATAAAAGATCAGGAAACAAGCCTGATACAGTGTGATGGCGCAGGCATTCCAATAAAAATAAAAAAACAAGGCAAGATAGTAGATACGATTGTCAGTCTGAGCGAAGATGAAATCAAAAATCTGATAAGAAAATTTGTCGATAGAGCCGGAATGACTTTGACAGAGCCTGTTTTCAAGGCATCTATAGGCAATCTGACAATAACAGCAGTGACATCAAGTTTTTCAGGCTCAAGATTCGTTATTTCTAAAAGTTAATTAAAAAAGGCTGATTAAATTATTAGTAGCTAATAAATTACCTGCATTTAATCTAATTTCTATAATTTCAGAATTTGATGCTTTTTCTAGATGATATTTTGCTCTTTCATAATTTGGTTGTGGTCTTTCACAATAAAATTTGCCGAGGCAAAGATGTGCTTCATCATAGCTTTTTATACTCTCTATCTTTACACCCATTCTTTCAAGAGCCAACTTTAAACTAAGCAGAGCCTTGGGATTATTTCTCTTTGCTATTTCCTCTATCCTAATTGCTGTCTCTAAATCGCTTATTGCGCTCTCAACATCTCCATGATCATCTCTTAGTACTTTGCAGTTTGCAATCGCTATCCAAGGATTTGGGCTCAACTTTTGAAAACCATTATTTGCTCTGTTGAAATTAACTAGTGCTGTTGTCAAGAGAACTTTATCTCTAGAATTGTTATATTTTCTAACAGTCTCTAATCCTTGTTTATAATAATTCTCAGCTTCACTTATACTAATTCCAACATTAGCCATAAAACCAAGAATAAAAAATGTTATTTAAAGATTATTGTTAACCACTTCATAATCATTAATAAAAACGATAAGAAAGATTTATAAAAACCGCGCATTCTTGTTGTAGTATGGCTAAGGATACTACTAAGTCTGATGAATTTGATTCTACTATATGGACTGAAAGATATCGACCAAAGGAATTTTCAGATGTCGTTGGCCACGAAGATATAATCAAAAGACTGGAATCATTTGTAGAATTCAAAAATATGCCTCATTTGATGTTTACAGGTCCAGCAGGCTCTGGCAAGACAACCCTGGCCTTGGTAATAGCAAAAAAATTCTTCAAGGACAAGTGGCGCGATAATTTCCTTGAGCTGAATGCAAGTGATGAACGAGGAATTGATGTCATAAGACAGAAAGTAAAGTCTTTTGCAAGGACAAAAGCCATCGAGGAATTCCCATTTAAGATAATTCTGCTTGATGAGTCAGACGCTTTGACAAAAGAGGCTCAGCATGCCTTAAGAAGAATAATGGAAATGTACACTACAACCTGTCGCTTTATCTTGTCATGCAATGTTTCAAGCAAAATCATAAGTCCTATTCAAAGCAGATGTGCTGTTTTCAGATTCAAGCTTCTTGAAAAGAAAGATGTTGAGAAAATTGTTGATAGGATAACAAAAAAAGAAAATATAAAGATAAACAATGAGGCCTTGGACGTTATATATAAGAAGAGCAATGGCGACCTAAGACAGGTTGTTAACTTGCTTCAGGCAAGTTCCTCTATATCAAAAAACATAACAGACAAGATTCTTTACGAAGTCATTAGCGAGGTTCAGCCAAAAGAAATTAAAGCTATACTTGAGATAGCTGTAAAGGGAAATTTTCTCGAGGCAAGAGAAAAACTTCTAGATACAATGTTAAGACAAGGTCTGAGTGGACTTGATATTATAAAGACTGTTTCGCAGGAGATATGGAATTTGAATATTAAACAGGATGACAAGATAAAATTAATAGAAAGATGCGGCGAAATAGAATTTCGCCTTGTCGAGGGCTCTGACGAATTCATTCAGCTTCAGGCTCTTCTAGCCTCATTCTCATCTCTTAAATAAAAACAAAAGAGTTAAGTAAAAATGTTATGGACAGATAAATACAAGCCTTGCAGTTTCAATGAGATTGCCTGCCAGTATGATGCAAAAGTAAAGCTAAGGCAATTTATCCTTGAATTTTCAAAACAGTCAAAAAAAGCTGTTTTAGTATATGGTCCGACAGGCTCAGGCAAGACATCATGCATCTATGCCCTAGCCATTCAACATAAACTTGAGATTGTTGAACTGAACGCATCTGATTTCAGAAACAAACAGCAGATTCACGAGATTATAGGACAAGCCTCTCAACAGCAAAGCTTGTTCAACAAAGGCAAAGTAATTTTGATAGACGAGCTTGAAGGCATAGATGGAAACAAGGACAGGGGCGGAATTCAAGAGCTAGTAAAACTTCTTGAAAACAGTTCATGGCCCATTGTGCTTGTTGCAAATGACGCATGGCAGCAAAAATTAAGGCCTTTGCGCTCAAAATCTCTTCTAGTTGAATTCAAGAAGCCTGAAAAAGAAACTTTGATTAACATGCTTTCAAGGATTGCCGCAAAAGAGAAAATAAATATTAATTCAGAGGCTCTTGATGCAATTACGACTTTCAATGAATGTGACATCAGGGCATGCATAAATGATCTGCAGATCCTATCAATGTTAAAGAAAAAAATAATAAAAGATGATATTGTAAAATTGAGATATGATGATATTAGAGAAAGGGATGAAACAATTTTCCATGCCCTAAAACTCGTTTTCAAGTCAAAATCAGGAACTTTAAACGCATTTGACAATGTTCAGAACTTGAATCAAGATGACTTTTTCGTTTGGATTGATGAGAACCTGCCTAAAGAATACAAAGGCCAGGATCTTGCAAAAGCCTATGATGTTTTGAGCCAGGCTGATGTCTTTCGCGGCAGGATAAGAAGATGGCAATACTGGCGCTATCTTGTTTACATAATGGCTTTGTTGACAGAGGGAATCTCAGGGGCAAAAAAGACAAATAATGACGAGTTCACAAGCTATAAGCCGCCGTCAAGATTCCTGAAAATGTGGCTTGTAAAACAGAAGATTGCAAAAAAGAAGACTATAACAGAAAAAATAGCCAAGCAGACTCATTGCCCTAAACGAGTTGCTCAAAAAGAATTTCCTTTATGGAAGATGATTCTTGAAAATAGAAAGATTCAGGAAGAACTTAGACTTGAACCAGAAGAAATTGAATTTCTAAAGAGATAGTTATTATTGCATTAGATTATTGACAGCCTTTCGTTTATTTAGGCCGAATATAACCCTAACTTAATAATATCCCCTTTTCTATATATAATTTTAAACTAAGAATATCTTTACAAGAACGATTATAATCAAGATAAGCACGACTGCGCCGACAATGTATGGCCAGGCAGGTGTTTGTTTAACATTCGGAATCTCATGCGCCTGTATTTCCACTACTTGTGGCTTAGGTTCTTCTCTTTTTGGCTCTGGTTTAGCTACTTCCTTTATTTTGTAGCCGCATCTGGAACAAACATATCTTATAGAATGACCGAGGTCTAGATATTTTGGTTCTAAATGTTTACCGCACCATGGACAATTTTGCATAAACCTTACGATACATACTACTTTTTAAATCTTTTGTTACTCTTTTTA
>Ga0315297_10001587_pt1 | contig 14127 bp, 14 predicted proteins | sample YL17G15_0_MG_FD_203628 | JGI IMG/M metagenome (GOLD analysis project Ga0315297, IMG submission 203628) | Sediment microbial communities from Yellowstone Lake, YNP, Wyoming, USA - YL17G15_0 | ecosystem: Environmental > Aquatic > Freshwater > Lake > Sediment | place: USA: Wyoming | collected... | reverse complement strand
GAGGTACTCTTATCTCTTTACTGTGAACCTTACTATGACACGACGAACACAATCTAATAATGTTGTCCATAACGTGAGCCCCCTCTCTCCACTTGGACTTATATATAATGTGGTGCCCATGGTCTGACGGATAACCACATATTTCACACATCTTAAGCACTACGTACCCCCTTGGTAATTCATTATCAATACCTCATCACAAGACCTATTGGCCTTAGGATTAACAGATCTTCCAGCTTTAATATGCACAATATTATAGTCTTTAAATTCACCAATGACCCGATCAGTTGCACTATTAGACATTAAAAACTTAACCCCACGAGCACTCAATTTGTCGCACAGTTCTCTAAGTATAGTGAGATCTGTACTACACCATCCTCTAGCAGTGTACGACGTGAAGTTAGGATTGTCGCACCTACTATCTACATCATATGGGGGGTCTATGTAAATAAAGTCATTATTACAAGCGCTACGCATAGATTCATAAAAGTCTTGGTTTTGAAATAGAACATCATTATTATTTAAATACCTACTAACTGCTCTAAGTCTATCCTCATCGATAATCTTACCGGTTCTTGCAACACTAAACGGCACATTAAATTCACCCCTACTATTTACCCTATATAGCCCATTAAAGCAAGTCTTATTTAAATAAATCATCCTGGAAGCCTTCTTTAGTCTACCAACTTCCATATGATAGTTAGGTAACCTATCTAAACTACGAATACTCTTATAATAATTAATGTCAATTACATGCTCTTTTAGATCTAAAATTAGACCATCAACGTCATCTCTTATAATACTATATAAGTTAATTAGCTCATAATTGATGTCGTTAACTATAGCTATCTTGGGTTGTAGGTGAAATAAAACAGCCCCTCCCCCTAAAAATGGCTCATAGTAAGTGTTATGGGTTTTAGGGGCATATTTAACAATCTCATTAATTATACCCCTCTTACCTCCTACCCATCTCAATACTGGCTTGCACAACTTATCTATTTCCCCCATTTTAATTGAACCTCTTTTAGAATGGCATTTTCATCCATAGCTGATATGAAATTATTTCTACCGTTAGCCTTGATCTCACCGAAAGAATAGAAGGACGACTGCTTCAATATTACACCCTCTTGTAGGGCTACATCGAATATCTCTGATTTAGTGTCTATGCCCCTACCCCATACTAATGGGAAGCTACACTCTTTTAAAGGGGGCGCAACTTTATTCTTAACAGTCTTAACCCTTATAGTTTTACCGACCAGCTCACCCTCATCTATTACGTCTAAATTCTTGGCACCTTGAGCTACTTGTAAGCGTATACTTGAGTAGAATTTTAGTGCGCTACCCCCAGTAGTGGTCTCAGGATTACCGAACACCATACCTATTTTCATTCTAGTCTGATTGATAAATATAACGATGGCGTTCCTTTGAGAGATGAGTCCTACTAATTTCTTTAACCCAGCAGACATCATGCGAGCCTGAGACCCCATATTAGCGTCCCCATAGTCCCCTGATAATTCGGACTGTGATATCATAGTGGCTACGCTATCTATAACGAAAACTTTCACCCCTTTATTTAAAAAGTATTCTACGGTAGTAAATGCACGCTCACCGGTCTCTACGTGAATATGTAGCCAGTCCTTATTAGCCTCCCCTTGTAATCCTAGGGACTTGCAATACTCTAAATCTAGGGCGCACTCCATATCAATGAAACAGAAAGTCTCCCCTAGCTTTTGAGCTTCTTTACAAGCATGTAGAGCTAGTGTAGTCTTACCGCTATGCTCTGCGCCATATATCTCAATAATCCTACCCGATGGATAACCCCCTATGCCGATAATTCTATCCAATAACATCGAACCAGTAGGTAATACCCACGCTATCGACTTAGGATCTTCTAATTCTAATTTCTTCTTAGCCTCTGCGTATAGCGATTTTATATCTACCATTTATCTTTACCGCTACGATGCACCCCGTAAGATGAAACTCTCTTTGCTGCTCTTTTCCTCATATTTCTAATATTAATCCTACTAACTAAGTCGCACATCGAAGAAATTCCAACTATCACTATTGCAATAATTAGAGTTAAGAATAATAATGATATAGCCACTACCACTACCATAGTTACTAATAATTTAATAGATTCTACGCTATAAGATAATAATAATTCAGCTAAGTTATTCACATTTACCTCCCTTTTAAATGAGAGCACTATATAAATAGCACCCCCATATGTAAACTAAATATTATAATGTTTACAGAAGTTAATAGCCTCACTCTTAGTAGGTTCACCTACATGCTCGGTGAGAAATTTTAAGAATTGGACACCCCCCTCATTGTGTATCTGTGATAGAGTCTTACCCTTATGCTGTCCAAAATCTAACACAAAGTCGCTAGAGTCATCCTTAGTAGTGCGACCACTCTCACTCGTAGTGCAGACCGTAGAGCTAACAGTAACCCCTTTAACTACATTATTAACGATATTAGGCACCAACTTGCCGTTAATCTTCTTTAATATAGCTTCATCCGACTCCATCATATCTAACTCATGAGGAGCCAACCAAGTTACACCCTTGTCTTTTAATTCATCTATAGATATCTCACTCTTACCCATGTACGTCGAACAGTATTTAGTCGACAAACCTTTACCGGTAGTGAATATCTCAAAGTCTACCCCCGATCCATGCCTACTGATATATCTAGAAATATCTTCAAAAAACTGAACACCCGCCTTAATGAATAGTACTCTACTCATGTCATAAAAATATGCCGGTACGTACAAGCTTCTCCTAATCGGATAGGGTAATTGCCTATTCTCTATCCCCATTTCTTTTCCTGGTTTATTTTCAACGCACAATACGCAGTCCCGCTTTCCTTGGCAAAATGCGGTGCTATAAAATCTCTGATTAGGTATAGGGGATATTACGTGCACCCAATAACTCTTAGGTTGTAACCATTTAGATTGGCTAATCTCACCTAGTAGCTTATCTTGCGCCGCCTCTCTATGTAGCCCATATTCAGCCATAACATCCTCTACGGACGTATCCTCTACGAGGAATCTAACCCTAATGGGCGTGCTACCTATAAGATAAACGTCGATGTTTCCCTCTCTAACGAAAGCCTCTCTCACTTTCGCTTCTTTTCGGTCAAAGTCCCATGCCATATCTATTCTCCTATGCGCTCTATGAGCAGTTGTGGTTTATCAGCTTATCGCCTATCTTTTAGTCGCACTCAACCCAGTGCTCAATTTTCTCTCCGGTATTAAAAGCCTCAACTTTTGCGTGAGGTACGGATAGCTCATTTATCATCTTAATGAACTCACTCACCTCAGGCATTATCTCAATATCTGTCTCACCATAACATTGCGTTAGATAATTAGCAAAAGTCATTAATAGGCGTGTGGGCTTATTTACCATTATGGCATGCTTAAAATCTATAGCGCCAAACTCAAATATTCTACGCAGTCTTTTAGTTACGGTAGTTGTCTCCCTAACTGTCATGCCAGCCCTATCACTAACCTCGTCCCACGTAATCTCTTTATTACACGTGTAGCCACTATTACCCGCCACTCTTATAGGTAAAGTCCTAAAGACCCCTATAACATCTCTAACCTCTTTAGGGGACACACCACATTCCGATATGATACCTGAAGCAGTGCATTCTCTAGTCGTTACGTACGGATAACAAGGGCTTGTAAATTGAGCCAACATTGCCCCTTGATGACCCTCTATTAATAAATTATAGGATTGGCTATGCTCTATAGTGTCGACAACGTTAAATCCATTATCCTTTAGCCAGTAAATTAATTCACTATTATCACTACTACGCCATAGCTTCCTGATTAACGAAGCACCACATCCGTGAGCAGTAGACCCTATATAACTAGACAACTGCTGTACATTCTCTTTATGCACATCAACTATAGTAACTTCCCATACCCTTGAGTCTATAAATAGCCTACCCCTAATATCCTCGCCAGTTGCCGATCGAATATTCGCTACTTCGTCTAATAATAACCCCCTATCAATAGAAGCACCAGCGCCTACATATAACACCAATTCAGGGTCCACCCATCCGCATGGTAATACTTGCATAGTAAATTTGCGAGCATATTCGTGCCCACGTGGGGTATGATGTATAGTATGACCAGCCTGAGTAGATCCTACCCGCATAGTCGCACCATAGTCATGGTCTTTTGACAATAAATATTGCACAGCCGACCCCTTGCCCTCACTGCCGTATTGCATACCTACTAGAACATCAACTACTCTCATAAATTCCTACCTTAATTTTATTTTAGTTATCGTAAAACTTTCATCTATAAATGATAAAATATCATCTGTCAAGGGAACGTTACCAACCGGCACGCCATCGCACACTATATTATGTTGACCACTAAAGGATGGGTAGCATGACAGGAACTCACCCATCTTAACCGATGAGATATTTACTATATATTTACTCATATCTAAGCAGTCCCCTATCCTAATCAGTTCACTTTTATCCCCTGCAAAAGGATGAGATACCATACCTACCCTTAGTGAGCTCTTTACCTTTTCATACACTCTAGGAAATACAACTATAGATTTAATTTCATCCCTATACTCCCACTCTGTAAATACCATAGGCTCCCCTTTCTTAGTGGTTATAGGGGTTATTCTTAAGAGCTCTGCACAATCCATATGGTGATATGGAGGCTGGTCTATCTTCCTACCCCCTATAGAATATCCTACTGCGTCCAATTCATCATCATATGTGGTGCGCCCAAAGCACCCAGCCTTTATTAAATAATCTTTAGCTTTAGAATTTACTAGCTTCTTAGCTACCCTGGATTCAAAGTCTACATAGTCTTCGTATGGTCGTTGCGCAATAATTTCAGCGATGGCTTTATCACCCACATATTTTATACCCCCGAGCCCAAGTAAGATGCTCTTGCCGTCCGTAGAGTAATCTAACGTGGATTTATTAACATCAGGATGTTTAACCTCTATGCCCCTACGCCGACACTCTGATAATAATAACCTCCTACGCATGATACTGTCCGACGCATTATTAGCCCTTGACAGTGAGGCGGTGAAGAACTGTAAGGGATAATGTGCTGAAAACCACATAGTCCAATATGACAGCATAGTGTACGCTACCGCATGAGATAAATTCCACGAGTATCTAGCCGACGCCTCTATCGTTGCCCATAAGGATAACACTTCTTCTCTATTGTAGCCACGCGACACAGACCCACTAATAAACCTATCCTTAAGAGAGTCCATTAAATCTTTATGCTTCCTACTTATGGCTTTACGTAGGGTGTCAGCTTCCGACATAGAAAATCCAGCCACTTCCCTACTAATTAACATCATATCCTCTTGAAAGAGTGGTAAATTTTGGTGCCCTAGCTTAAAATCACCGATAACATTTGAGGCTTTAGACTTACCAAATTTACGGCTAATATATTCTTTAGTCATCCCTGAATCTAGACACGCTGGTCGACCTAATGCGTTTAGATCTATCAGTTCGTCAAAGTTGTCAGGATGTAACTCAAAGACAGTCTCTTTATATGTATGGGTCTCAAATTGAAAAACCCCTTGAGTATGCCCACTATTGAATAATTTAAAAGTCTCCTCGTCGTCTAGCGGTATATCTGACAGTTTTATAATATCGCCCGTAGTGGTTAAAATATGCTTTATCGTGTCATCTACGATAGCTAGGGTATTAATCCCTAGGATGTCAAATTTAGTGAGCTTTAATTCTTCTAGCGTGTACATGTCATACATAGTTACCGGCATACCAGCATTAACGCCCGACTGTTTTATCTGTATAGGTAACTCATCATGTAAATCAATAACAATTCCTGAGGCATGGGCAGATGAGTTGCGTGGGTTATCTTCTATCACCTCTACCCATGATACAAACTCCTCTAGGTTATTCTTGACCACATAATTATAAAACCCCTCCTTAATGCTCATTAAGTACTTAGCGGTCGGTAATATCCCATCCATAGGCACATACTCAACAAGACCAGTCTTCATGCCCGTTGCCCTCTCTGTGGAATTTATAGCCTCTCTTAGGGATAGGGTCGAATAAGTGCATATCTGATACACGTTATACTTAGCTTTTAACCACTCAATAACTTTAACTCTAACCTCAGGTGTAAAGTCTAAGTCGATATCAGGGGGGCTAACTCTTTCCGCATTAAGGAATCTCTCAAAATATAACCCCCACTTAACTGGATCTATCTTAGTTATACCGTACAACATAACAACTAGCGACCCGCCAGCCGACCCACGAGCATAACCACGAACATCCGATAATGTGTCAGCATAATTGCAAATCTTGGCTACCGTTCTCAAGTATGGCATGAACCCATTGTCCCTTAGTACCGCCCACTCACTGTGCAACCTATCGATATACTCCTTACTATCTAATCCCTTACCTAGTAGGTGAGCCTCTAAATTTAACTCTAAAGACTTTAATTCTAAGTCATAATCTATATCCTCTGTGGGTAATTGCCACGTGCCATGCCCTAAGTCGTACTCCTCAATTAAATCAGCGACCACTTGAGTATTGTCGATAGTAAACTGTGGTAAATTAGGAGTGTGTACGTGATACCCATGACCATCGAATCCAACCTCTTCTACTTTCTTATTATAGGACGTCGCTAGAGCTATACGGTGCGCATAAGAATGACCCTCTAGTAAATAATGACAGTCGGTAGTGGCAACTATAGGGGGTAATTTATCTCTATTATTTAAGATCCAATCGGATATCACTTTCTCTTCTTTTATGCCGTGATTTTGAACCTCAATGAAAACATGATCTACCCATAGCTTCATACTTTCAATCCACTGCATATCAGGTCTCCCATCGAGGATAGACTGATTAAAATAACCCCCTATGCACGCCGTGAGAGCTATTAAACCCCCGCCATATTCTCTAATATGTTCATCCCTAATCCTTGGCTTCTTGTAAAAGTTATTTTGAGCTATGTTATTTAACTTTACTAAATTATCATAACCCTCTCTATTTTTAGCCAGCAGTACTAGGTGATTATTTCGACCATCTCCTTTATCATGATAAAACTCACACCCTAATATTGGCTTAATACCCATAGATGTAGCCTCCCTATGGAATCTAACAATACCGCCTAAAGTGCCATGATCTGTGCACGCTACGGCAGTCATACCCTCACTCTTACAATGAACCATTAAATCTTTTATCTTAATTAGACCATCTAATAGTGAGTAATTAGTATGTAAGTGTAGGTGTGTCATGAGTTGCCCCTTTTTACAAATTTAAGTGGCACTATTCTTTGTGGCACTACCTGAGAAATACACTCACCCGCATAGATGGTTATAGGGAAGTCTTTCGTATTATACACGCAAGAGAATATTTCACCCCTATTCCTACCATCTATTATACCATCTATTACAATTACACCCCTAGATCTTAGAGCATAAGATCTCCCTTTATTAATGAAAGCTAGACCCTCGGGCAGTTCAAATTTAAGAGAGCATAATACGTCCCCATAATGTAGAGGAGGTATGACTACTGTTTTTGACGCACACAAGTCATAACCTGCGTCCCCATCATACTCTCTAAATGGCTTGTACATGTCGCCATCAATTATCACTGTATGACTATAAGATAAGAACCACTCTATTAATACCCCTATAAATTTTCGCATACTCTCTCCTTAATAGTTTGAAATCTGTCATAGTCTAAAGAGAACCCGAAATATTTCCATCCTCTTAGAGCTTGATGTAAAGTGTTAATGTGGCTATATAACCGTATAGAAGATTTTATTCTACTTAGCATTATCTCTTTTGTGTCGAATTCCCGACCCCTTAATTCAGCCCTATGTATAATCGCAGGAGTGGCAGATGTTAGCCATACGATGATAACATCATCCCTACATCTCATTAATAACTCAATCTGCTCCTCAGATCTAGGGTATCCATCGAGCACCACTGTATCGTGAGTCGACAAGTAATTTAACACTGTCTTATTTATATGATCGTTAAGTTCTAATGATAGGTCTAACGTATTACAATTATGCCTATCTTCATCACTCACCCCTAAGCTACGCACGATATCCCCCGTACTCAATGAAGAACAAGATAAAACATTAGCTAGTTCATTCTTAATAGTTGTCTTACCACTACAAGGTAAACCCATGATACATACCACTGCCACACTACACCTCACTTATCACTTGACGATTTCTGTCGAACACACACTCAATCTCTACGCCGTCCCACCCATGCCTATTTTTATCCACTTTAACTAAGTAATTATATGCCTTATCTTTCACTTTTTGCACAGCTATCGCCGTATCGGCAGGGGCAATAATACCATAAGCACCCGCCTGATCGTTAGCGTCTACCGTCTTCTCTCTTAATCCCGTCCTATTGAGCTGAGTTAAAGCTATCACTACCACTCCCATATTAGACATCTCTTTCATAGCTTTACTGATAGATATTAGTTGCTCCCATCTAGACTCTTGATTTTTCACTGTGAGTAATTGCAAGTAATCTATCATCACATACTTTAAATGACCCCTAGCTATCCTTGATTTCACAATGGCTTGCATTTTACGCACATCTGATACGTTATTAATTATCTCTAAATTATGGGACGGATATGCACCAGCACACTCTTTTAATTGAGCTAACTCTTGCACGGTAACATTGCCGGTGTTAAGTTTAACAGTTGCCATACCCGACCTAATCGTTAATAATTTATACATTATTTCTTGCGCCGACATCTCTAACGAGAAAAACAATACAGAATGATCCTCGATTACATAGTCTATAATATTACACAACATCGTTGTCTTACCATGCCCTGAATTGCCCGATATGATGTGATACCTATTTTCTTTAAAATTAATTAGCGTACTAAGCTGATTGAAATTCGGAATATTTATTCCGTTATTAGGGTTGAGCAACTTAGATTCTATGTCTCTTAAAGTGCCATCCATTAGCTCTGCACCATTTATCGTTTGAATCTTATCTGTTATAGCATATAGGTCGTCTATAATGCTTAGTGGATTAGACCAGTCTAAATTCTCTATAGCCCTTGCAATCTTCCTACTCTGCCCTATTTGAGCAACTTTCTCTATGTATAATTGATAATTTACTGGGTCGGCTATAGCTGATAAGTCTTCATTATACTCAGTCTTAACATATTGAAGACTAATATCGCCACAGAGATCCTCAAATATCTTCCTATGCAACTTTCCAGTGAAGTCCGACACAGTGAGTAGAGTTTGAGCCTCTAGTCTAGCCGACTGTACTACCAAGCTATTAGCCAGTACAACCTTCTCTGCTTGGATGTTCGATTGCACGTCCTCTAGATACCCTACACTCTCATCATTAAACGTACTAGCATACCAACTTTTAGCCACCCTTTTGTCTAGGCTAGGCATCCTCATGAACACCGACCTAGAGCCATTAAGCATAGATATTCTATCCGCCACACTAGTTGGGCTATATTTACTAGTAATCCACCACTCAAAAGGATTCCATTTTTTCAAGTGGTCTAACGAACCATGGGTTAATATTTCGTCATCAGGGTCGCCCTTAGGTATGATAAATTGCATAGAAATTTCAGGGGCTGTTTGAGCAAGAGACTCTATCCAATTTATACCCGCACGATCACCATCAGGGACGACTATAACAGATGTAATACCTAGGCGTTGCAATTCCAACCACATTTCTTGCTTGATATGAGTACCACATGAAGCTACGGCGGGGTATCCCGCTTGACTCGCAACCATAGCGTCATGATAGCCCTCAAATATGTACACCTCACTACCCCTGATGTTCTGTAAGCCCCAGAATCCATTCTTGTGATATAGACTAGTCTCAGGTGAGTTGCGGTAAAATTTATCTTCTATCGAGCGTGTAGCTATCTTGTAAACCCCATCACTATCAAAGAACGGATACACCATGCGACCCGATACATCCCATAACCCTAATTGTTCAGCATAATTAGGATCTAGCCCTATTTTCTTCAGGATGGAATGATAGTCATCACAGAAACCCACTGTGAAGCGCGTGGCGGTACCTTCCTTGATTCCTCTGGTGCTTAGGTATGTATGGGTACCCAAAGCGTTAACGAACGAAATTAGGTACTCTCTGCCGTCTTGTGGGATAGGTTGGTTATTTAGGGTTGCCCATCTTCTTTTTGCTTCGTACGAAGGAATGTCATCACGGTACATTAGGAACTCAATAGCACCCCCTCCCTTTTTACAAGTATAGCAGTACCAAACTTGACCATCTTTTACATCTGACACATTAGCACTAGGATTATTATCCCCATGAAAAGGGCAAGTAAACCAATATCTATTACCCCTTTTACTTAGACTGATACCACTTTCCTGAATAAGGTCTAATAATGTCATAATTTCTAAAACTCCTAACTGTTGTTCAAATATACTAATAATTTCATAAATTACTCACCGAGGGACTTAGTAGTTATTTTACCCATAATTCCTAACCCCTACACTATAGTCTCACTGAACTACCCTATAGTTTCCTCGGTAACGTATGTAATTATACTTATTACCCTATAGATCTATATAGTTAGATTAGTACTAATAGATCTATATAGTTAGATTAGTACTAATAGATCTATATAGTACTAATAGATAAAACACCCCCCTAAGCCTAAGCTTAATTATACTAATTAAGTCGCACTGAACCCTATCCTCAGTTTCGTCAACATAGAAAATTTATTACTATTTCTTTGAAGAGCTATTTTTCTGTGAAAATAATTGGCATTTTCGTTGCAAAAGTAGTTGACGTTGTGTGTCAATTGTGTTATATTTAAGACAGAGGATTTAGACAGTCCTTGAGAATAAAACAGCTCAAAGTGAGCAAGGAATAATAAAATGACAAATGAAGAAGTGTTAGTAAGAGTGTCAGAAGGGTTAGGGCATCGGCTTAATGTTCTTTCAAACAATGAAGATAACTATCAGAACTTTTGGGTTGGTGTCTATGAGGCTATAGATATGGCTGATTTTACTAGAGACGTAGTGCCGTACCTCATCGCCAAGGGGTACTCTAAAATCTCACAAGAGAGTCGTAGAGATAATAGGCATATCTATGTAGCTTACTGTGGAAATTGTAACCGCTATCGTAAACATTACCAATCGGAGTGTCATAAGTGTCATGGCTCATTGCAATACAAGTCCAGATGTGATTACATAGAGGACAACCCTATTGAGCTTGGCAGTAGTGATGAAGATATCGTTAATAGACTAGCAGTGGAGCAGTATGTAGACCGCCTAGGAAATGAAGACAAAAGATACGCATACATCGCTAAGAGGCTCTTTTTAGACCGTGTAGACCTACTTGTGGATAATTATTGTAAGCAACTGTCAAAAGAAACTGGCATGGGAGTGTCGACTATTGCTAACCGTGTAACTAAAATACGGCACGAATTATCTAGATATATGTCTCTCGCCCTATAAGAATTGAAAAATACAAAGGAGAATAAATTATGTATAAATATGCAAGTGGATACTTTACAAGAGGGTTAGATATTGATGGCATTATTGCCGACTTACAATTCAGTGGGCACAACATGATGGGCGTACATACCTCAGCTCTAGGTGATGAGGTTTACTATGAAATATCTCACAGCCCTAAGGTTAACGATAATGAGTGCCCTAATTGTGGTGAGGATATTAGGAACATAATAGAAGACCGTGCGCTAGAGTTGTATGAAGAATGGAAGCAATATGACATAGATAGGGCTAACGAAATAGTAGATGAATTACATCACCTACGAAACGAGCTATAGTCTTCAGTGCGACCATAAGGTATAGGGGTAATGTAATGAATTTAGTGCAACTGATTTACGATAAACAAACAGAAATAGAGGTTAAGCGGGGAAGGGTGAGAAAGCCCCATCATTACCCATCATCCGCTTGCGGGTACGGTATAGATGGCGAATTCATGGGAGCTTGTCGTCGTGCTACATGGTTTTCTTGGAACAATATTCCACGGGAATATCCTCAACCGCCAGCGCTATTTAAGATGGCTACCGGTGATTTAATACACGATTATGTATCAAATATCTTAGATAATGCATTAGGGTTACCTATACTATTAGATGGTGAAGAACGAAAAGATGGGGCAGAAATTCCTCTTAAATGGCAGGCTAATAGTATGGTGTATCCCTTCTCTGGTAGACTAGATGGTAGGTATTCAGATCATGGCTTTGGGGTGGAAATGAAGACCATTTACGGTAGAGCGGTAACTGACATTAAGAATAATGGTGTCAAGAATGAGGCTTTATTACAGTGTGCTATATATCTATCGCAAGATGTAGTTCCTATAGATGAAATTAAGGTCATTTACATATGCAGAGATAGTGGTCTGTTAATGCAATGGGATGTTAAATTTGAAGAAATTAGTCATAAAGATGTGCTACATAGAGTACTAGTTATGACTAATATGGCTGGAAAATGTATCCATTCTACTGTCCATCTAGAGGGTATATTAGAGGCTACGAAAGAGTTAGAAGCGCACATAGAGGCTAACACTATCCCTCGTAAAGACTATGAAGATGGTGTAGGTTGGCGGTGTAATTATTGTGATTATAAAAGTATATGCAAGGAGGTTATTGATGTGGAATAGAATAGCGCACTATAAAATTTATAGTTGCACGTCTAAATTAGAGTTATATATTAGAGGAGGGCGGCACGTGATAGACCATAAATTAGAAGAGTGCCGGTTAGTATTGAAAGAATTTGGTGTTGAATGTTGGCACTCTACAGAGGTGAATAAGGCTAGGAACGCTGATAAGGTATTCTTTCAAGTAGGCGACCTAGACGATGAAATGATGCGCAAGATATTCAGTGGTGAGATTTCCTCATGCCGAACGTAATAATGGGAGTAGATCCAGCGTGGGCTAAGAAGCATGCCGTGGCTATCGTTGACTTTGAATTAGGGCATATAACTACGGCTAAATTAGACTTACGAGACATATCACCCTTTATATTAGCGCATGGGGTTGAGGAAGTGGTTATAGAAGACCAGTATTTAAATAAGAATTATGCTACGGCAAAGAAACTATCATGGTCGGCTGGAGAGATTATAGGGCTAGCAAAGATACACGGTAAGCCTTTTCATATGATTAACGTATCACAGTGGAAGGCTAGTATGTTAAGTAAGAGGTTACCGATAGACGTTGTCGATGAGATGTTCAGCTTAAAGATGTCAGACGATGAGGCCTGCGCGCTACTAATAGCAATGTATTATGCTAAGTCTATTAATATAATAAATGACTCAGTGTTCGAATACCATTAAATAATAAGGATTAAATAATGACGAAATTTACAATAGATGATACGTATATGTACTTTGATTATTACATAAAATGCGAGATAGATACTTTTAAGCAGATTAAATTAATCACAAGAGTGCCCATTGATTCTTATATGCGCCTAATTTCAAAATTAGGTAAAAGTAGTAAAGGGGATGAGGTTAATACGTATGCAGTAATTATCGGTCCTAGGATGAATCTTAGTGTGTGTCCGAAATATTTAGGGGATTTAGAAGCAATATTAGATTTTGATATATTATATGAGCCATCCTCACCTGACACTTTTCTCAGTAGCTCACATTATCGAGTGATTCATCTACACTCACATAGTGTGGAAGGTAGTGCCTTTGAATTTAGGATTCACATCGGTAATAAAGATGCAGAACATATTAAATCGAGAGTGGAGCGTAGTTACATGGACACACTAAAAAGGATAGAAGCGGATAATATAACGAGAGGTGCTGATGAAGACTATAATTTAAAATTAGAAGATAAGCCGTATGAAGAATTTCTCAATAGTCGTCTAGATGAAGAACGGGCTGGGTGTGCTATGACTAGTATAATCTTAAATGTACCAGTGGATTATGTTAACAAATTAAGAGAGTCAAGAGGGGCAACGTTCGAAGATTGTCATAAGTATAAGTTCACTGCTCTGTATAGGGATATCACCTTTATGGATGTAGATGAAAATCAGCATGCGCTAGGTGCGATATGCGACGCTATGAAGGCTATGTTGATGTCTAAAAATAGAAACTATGGGGATGTGGCTAGTAATCCTATTAACGTTTACAATCGACAAGA
>Ga0315297_10001586_pt1 | contig 14130 bp, 12 predicted proteins | sample YL17G15_0_MG_FD_203628 | JGI IMG/M metagenome (GOLD analysis project Ga0315297, IMG submission 203628) | Sediment microbial communities from Yellowstone Lake, YNP, Wyoming, USA - YL17G15_0 | ecosystem: Environmental > Aquatic > Freshwater > Lake > Sediment | place: USA: Wyoming | collected... | reverse complement strand
TCAGGCCATTTGGTTGGAATACTTCTTGTTTTGGTTTGCTCGATTGCATAAAAATTCAAAGCAGAAAGGCGAGAGTGACGATGTCAGCTCAAGATGTCAATCCGACTACGAAGCGCTCCATGGTAACTATCGATGGCAACGAAGCTGCCGCATATTCCGCGCACAAGTGCAGCGAGGTTATCGCCATCTATCCTATCACACCCTCCTCAACAATGGGTGAGTGGGCAGATGAATGGTCTGCTCAGGGGAAGAAGAACATCTGGGGAACCGTCCCCTTGGTTGCCGAGATGCAGAGTGAAGGCGGAGCTGCGGGCGCGGTTCACGGCGCCTTGCAAACCGGTGCACTCTCGACGACGTTTACGGCGTCGCAAGGGCTTCTCCTGATGATCCCCAACATGTTCAAGATCGCGGGTGAGCTTACGTCAACGGTGTTCCACGTTTCAGCGAGAACCGTTGCGACCCATGCCCTCTCCATCTTTGGCGATCACAGCGATGTCATGGCGGTCCGTACAACGGGCTGGGGTATGTTGGCATCGAACTCGGTGCAGGAAATCCATGATCTCGCTCTAATTACGCAAGCCGCATCGCTCGAGGCCCGAGTTCCCTTCGTTCATTTCTTTGACGGTTTCCGTTCTTCGGCGGAAGTCATGAAAATCGAACAGCTCGCCGAGAGTGACTATCGTCAGATGATTGACGACGAGCTTGTGTTCAAACACCGGCAACGCGCTCTGAATCCTGAAAAGCCAGTCCTGCGCGGCACTGCGCAAAACCCCGATGTATTCTTCCAGGCCCGCGAAGCGTGCAACCCGTACTACCTTGCCTGCCCGGATATCGTTCAGAAAGCTATGGACAAGTTCGGCAAGATCGTCGGCCGTCAGTACAAGCTGTATCAGTACTATGGCGCTCCGGACGCGGACCGTGTGGTTGTGATGATGGGATCCGGCGCCGAGACTGCCCACGAGACGGTGGATTACCTGATGAGCCGCGGAGAAAAAGTGGGACTGCTCAAGGTCCGCCTCTTCCGGCCGTTTGCCGCCGAGTACTTTGTCAACGCACTTCCCTCGACGGTGAAGCACATCACCGTGCTCGATCGCACAAAAGAGCCGGGCGCGCCGGGCGAGCCTCTTTATATGGATGTGATCACGGCGCTGAGTGAAACACTCTCTGCCGGCAAGGCTCCGTTCAAAGCATTTCCAAAGGTCACCGGAGGGCGTTTCGGGCTCTCCTCCAAAGAGTTCACACCGACGATGGTGAAGTCGGTGTACGACGAAATGAAGAAGGACCAGCCGAAAAACCACTTCACGGTTGGCATTGTTGACGATCTTACAAACACGAGCCTGACCTACGATCCAGGGTTCGGGATCGAGCCAGACGACGTGGTGCGAGCGTTGTTCTTTGGTCTTGGTGCCGACGGAACCGTCGGGGCAAACAAGAACTCCATCAAGATCATCGGAGAGGACACGGGGAACTACGCGCAGGGGTACTTCGTGTACGATTCAAAGAAATCCGGCTCGGCGACGACATCGCATCTCCGGTTTGGACCTCGCCCCATTCATTCCTGCTACCTGATCACGCAGGCGAACTTCATTGCCTGTCACCAGTGGTTCTTCCTTGAGAAGTTTGACGTCCTCGAGACCGCCGTGAAGGGCGGGACATTCCTCCTCAACAGTATCTTCGGTCCGGATGAAGTATGGGCCAAGCTGCCGCGGCACATTCAGGAAGGGATCATCAAGAAGCAGCTGAAGTTCTACGTTATCGACGGCTACAAGGTCGCAGCGCAGACTGGCATGGGTGGTCGCGTGAATACGATCATGCAAACGTGCTTCTTCGCGATCTCCGGCGTGTTGCCGAAAGACGAGGCGATCGTCGCCATCAAAAACTCCATCAAGAAGACGTACGGCAGGAAGGGTGAATCGGTCGTTCAAAAGAACTTCGCCGCCGTCGATGCAACGCTCGCGAACCTCTTCGAAGTGAGGGTGCCGGACAAGGCAACCAGTACGTTCGAGATGCCGCCGGTCGTTTCTGCCGCCGCCCCTGATTTCGTGAAGCAGGTGACGGCGATGATCATCGCGGGGAAAGGTGATGATCTGTCAGTGAAGCAGATGCCGCAGGACGGAACATTCCCGGTCGCAACGGCACAGTGGGAAAAACGCAACATTGCTCTTGAAATTCCCGTGTGGGAGTCGGAAATCTGTATCCAATGTAATAAGTGCGTGCTGGTCTGCCCGCATGCTTCCATCCGGGTGAAGATCTACGATCCTGCGCAACTCAAGAATGCACCGCCGACGTTCATGTCGATGGACTACAAGGGTACGGAATACAAGGGAATGAAATATTCCCTGCAGATTGCTCCCGAGGATTGCACCGGCTGCTCGCTCTGCGTGGAAGTCTGTCCGGCAAAGAGCAAATCCCAGGTTAAAGTCAAAGCAATCAACATGAAGTCGCAGCCGCCAATCAGGGAACAGGAGCGGGTCAACTACGAGTTCTTCCTCAATATCCCTGAAATCGATCGCCGGACGGTGAAGACCGATACCGTGAAGGGCTCGCAGCTTCTCCGGCCTCTCTTCGAGTACTCTGGTGCGTGCTCAGGTTGCGGCGAAACGCCGTACGTCAAATTGGTCAGCCAGCTGTTCGGAGACCGTGCTGTGATCGCCAATGCCACAGGGTGCTCATCCATCTATGGCGGCAACCTACCGACGACGCCGTGGGCTTCAAACGCTGACGGCCGCGGCCCGGCGTGGTCGAACTCGCTGTTCGAGGACAATGCCGAGTTCGGGCTCGGCATGCGACTGACCATCGACAAGCTGACGGAGATGGCCTGGGAACTCGTTGCCAGGCTGGCGGGCGAGATCGGGCCCGATCTTGCCTCCGCTATCTTGAGCGCCAACCAAGCAGATGAGACAGGAATTCATGATCAGCGCGAACGCGTGAAGATCCTGAAAGAGAAACTCCAGAATAGCCGAACCCCGGAAGCAAAGAACCTGCTGAACATTGCCGACAATCTGGTGAAGCGGAGCGTCTGGATTATGGGTGGTGACGGATGGGCTTATGACATCGGGTTCGGCGGACTTGATCACGTGATCGCCTCTGGACGAAATGTCAACATCCTCGTTCTGGACACGGAGGTCTACTCGAACACCGGCGGTCAGATGTCGAAAGCAACTTTCCGCGGGGCCATCGCGAAATTTGCCGCTGCCGGCAAATCGACCCAGAAGAAAGACCTGGCGCTGATGGCGTTGACCTACGGTAATGTGTATGTCGCGAAAATCGCCATGGGGTATAGTGATGCGCAGACCGTGCGCGCAATCCTTGAGGCGGAGGCATACGATGGCCCGTCGCTCATCGTCGCGTACAGCCACTGCATTGCACACGGAATCGACATGGCGAAAGGGATGACCAACCAGAAACTGGCGGTCGAAACGGGTTACTTCCCGCTCTTCCGCTATAACCCGATGCTTGCCAAAGAAGGGAAGAATCCTCTGAAGCTCGATTCGAAAGCGCCGAAGCTGCCGTTGACCGATTTCACATCGCTCGAGACGAGGTTCAACATGCTGGAGAAGATCTATCCCGAACGTGCGCGCGAGCTGAATGTGCTGGCGGCAGAGGACATTAGGAGTCGATGGGCGATGTATGAACAGCTCGCGGGAGGTGATGGAGAGAAGGCTAAGGCGTAAGAGGCGCCGAGTTCGTGAGGAACGCAGTCGTTCATGCACTCCCTGAAAAGAACATTCACCTCAGACATTGAATGAAGGACTTGGAACCATGGATCTGAAAACGACGTATCTGGGCCTGAAATTGAAGAATCCTCTCGTCCCCTCGGCGAGCCCGCTCTCAAAGAATGTCGATAGCATGAAGCGACTGGAGGATGCGGGGGCATCGGCTATCGTGATGTACTCCCTCTTCGAAGAGCAGATCACCCACGAAGCGGCGGAGCTGGAACATTACCTGGCGTACGGGTCTCACAGCCACCCCGAGGCGCTTGAATACTTCCCACGCCCTGAGGAGTACAACCTCGGACCGGATCAGTATGTTGAGCTGCTCCACAAGGCCAAGCAGACGCTTGGAATCCCGGTCATCGGGAGTCTCAACGGTATTTCGACCGGGGGTTGGATCGACTATGCCAAGAAACTTGAGCAGGCAGGCGCCGATGCACTCGAGTTGAATATCTACTACATTCCGACCGACGCGGTGCTGACGAGCCAGGAAGTTGAGGAGCGTTATGTCAATGTGCTCCTTGCGGTGAAGCGCACAGTCCGCATCCCGGTCGCTGTCAAACTGAGTCCGTACTTCAGCTCGCTTGCGAATCTCGCCCTGCGGCTCGATCGCGCTGGCGCCAACGGACTGGTGCTGTTCAACAGGTTCTATCAGCCTGACTTCGATCTCGATGCGCTGGAAGTCACGCCGAATGTTCTCCTCAGTTCATCCGATGCCATCCGCCTGCCCTTGCGCTGGATCGCTATCTTGCACGGTGTGGTCAAGACCAGTCTGGCAGGCACGAGCGGCGTGCACACGGCAGAGGATGTAATCAAGATGATCATGGCCGGTGCCGATGTGACGATGATGTGTTCGGCTCTTCTTAAAAACGGACCGAAACACCTCACCACGGTTCTTGAAGGCGTTAACAAGTGGATGGTGGAGCACGAGTATCTCTCCGTGGAACAAATGAAGGGGAGCATGAGTCAGGCGTCGGTGGCAGATCCCGCGGCGTTTGAACGGGCAAATTACATGAAGGCGCTCAACCGGTTCAAGCAGTCGTAGTCGCAGTCCATCCGTTCCCACAATCACCTAGCGATCTAGCGTGGGTAAGCTATCCAGGAAGCCCCGTAGTTCCTCGCCGATGCGGAAGCTCAAGGCAACGCTGACGCAAATGGCGGCAACGCCCCCGATGGCGTCGTTCAAGGAAGGGGAACGCTATGTTTGTGCCGTGTGCGAGCTCCCGGTTAGGCCGTGTAACGCCGATGAAACAAGACGCTGTTCGCACATGATCCTCGTCGGGACGCAACTGCAGCTGCTTCGTGACACGGAGAAAGGCAACCTCGTTCTCTGTGTCCGCTGTGGAAGTCCGCTGCCGAAGCGCCTCCTGCGCAAGAACCCTCTCGCAGAGCTTTGTCTCAGCTGTCAGCACTCTTCTCCAAAGTCGAAATCCTCCAAGCGGTCGAAAGGAGCCTCCCTATGATCCGCAAGCAAGAAGCGTTAGATTATCATTCTCAAGGTAGAAGGGGAAAGATTGAAGTCGTCTCCACGAAACCGTGTCAGACGCAGCGTGACTTATCACTCGCCTACACTCCCGGCGTCGCTGAGCCATGCCTGGACATCCACGTGAATCCCGACGATGCATATCTCTACACTGCAAAAGGGAACCTGGTGGCTGTGGTATCCAATGGCACCGCGGTGCTGGGCCTGGGTGATATTGGCGCTCTGGCGGGCAAACCCGTGATGGAAGGCAAAGGAGTTTTGTTTAAGAGGTTTGCAGACATCGATGTGTTTGATATTGAACTCGACTCCCATAATGCAGATGATATCATCAAGGCTGTCAGGATGCTCGAACCGACGTTCGGCGGGATCAACCTTGAGGATATCAAAGCTCCCGAGTGTTTCTATATCGAAGAAGAGCTCAAGAAAGTGATGAATATCCCTGTGTTCCACGATGATCAGCACGGAACTGCGATCATCAGCGGGGCTGCGCTGGCGAATGCACTCGAAGTTGTCGGGAAGAAGATCGAGAAGGTGAAGGTGGTCTTCAGCGGTGCTGGGGCGGCTGGGATCGCCTGCGCAAAGCTGTATGAGAAGCTCGGCGTGCGGCGGGAGAACATTATACTTGTCGACACCAAGGGGGTCGTATACAAAGGACGCACCGACGGCATGAATGCCTACAAAGAGTATTTCGCCGTCGACACCAAGGCGCGATCGCTTGCCGAGGCCATGAAAGGCGCAGATGTGTTCTGCGGCGTTTCCGCGAAGGGCATCGTGAGCCAGGATATGGTTCGTTCGATGGCCGATAACCCAATCGTGTTTGCGATGGCGAACCCTGATCCGGAAATCACCTATGAAGATGCCAAAGCCGCCAGAGATGATGTCATTATGGCGACCGGGCGATCAGACTACCCGAACCAGGTGAACAATGTTCTGGGATTCCCGTTCATTTTCCGCGGCGCTCTGGATGTCCGGGCGAAGATGATCAATGACGAGATGAAAATTGCAGCATCGCGGGCACTTGCGAAGCTCGCCAAGCAGGATATCCCCGATTCTGTTATCCGCGCGTATGGCGGGAAGAAAATCGAATTCGGCAAGGATTACATTATTCCAAAGCCCTTCGATCCGCGTGTCCTTCTCTGGGAGGCGACAGCCGTGGCGCGCGCGGCCATGGAGACCGGTGTCGCACGTGTGCCGATCAAAGATTTCGAACAGTATCGTGACTCCCTCGAGGCGCGCTTGGGCAAATCGCGGGAAGTGATGAGGTTCTTTGTCCACAAAGCGCAAACCGAACCGAAACGCATTGTATTTCCGGAAGGCGAGGAAGAGAAGATCCTCCGTGCCGCACAACAGATCGTCGATGAGGGGGTGGCGAAGCCGATCCTCCTCGGCAGCAGGACGCTGATCAAGCAGCGAATCGCCGATCTGGGCCTCGATCTCAGCGGTGCCGAGATCATCAACCCCGGTAAGTCTCCGCGGCTCGACGAATATGTCACGGCCTACTATGCGGTGCGTCAGCGCAGAGGATTGACACGCGGTGACGCAGAGAGGCAGATGAAAACGCACAACGTGTTCGGAATGATGATGGTCGAGATGGATGACGCCGACGGGCTGATCTCCGGCCTGACGCAGCACTATCCTGACACTGTGAGGCCCGCGCTTCAGATCATCGGAAAACGAGACGGTGTTAGTGTCATCGCGGGCCTCTACATGATGGTCTTCAAGAACCAGACAGTCTTCATCGCCGACGCGACCGTCAATATCGATCCGACGGCAGAAGAGCTTGCTGAAATCGCGCTGCTTGCAGCGGAGAAGGTGCGCCAGTTTGATATCGAACCGCGCGTTGCAATGCTCTCCTTCAGCAACTTTGGCAGCTCGAAGCATCCGATGGTCGAGAAGGTCCGTGCAGCCACAGCTATCGTGAAGCGTCGTGCGCCGGAACTGCTCGTCGATGGCGAGATGCAGGCGGATACGGCGCTGTCGTCGGAGATCATCGCCGAAGTGTATCCGTTCACAAGTCTGAAGGAACCCGCGAATGTGCTGATTTGCCCGGGACTTACGTCAGCGAACATCGCCTACAAGCTCTTGGCGAGGTTGGGAGGGGCCGTGGCGATTGGGCCAATTCTGGTGGGCATGAGAAAGCCGGTCTATCTTCTGATCCCAGGCTCGGATGTAAATGACATCGTCAACATCACGGCGATGGCCGTCTTCGAGTCGCAAATGCACGGCAAGCAGGGGCGAAAGGGATCTTGACGCTTTCAAGAACGCTTCAAGGGTTCGCTGAAGGGCGTAGAGGCGAAATAGAGATGGATTCTGCCCAACGGCTGCTGGTATTCCGATCGGGAGTCTCGAGGCCCTGTGACAAGTCGGTGAACTTTCTTCAGTCCGCTTATTCATCTCGCGAGTGAAGAAGGCAAAGTTCGCCAAGGTGGAGAGTAGTCTCTGCAAGTTTCCTTCACCCTGCTTGGCACCTGACCGATCCCTCAGAGTGAGCGTGGGATGATTCCCGTAACGATTTTTTCGCAGAGAGAAAAGCATCTAACCAACTCAATCCAATTGGAGGGAGTCGCCATGAGTGCTTCAAAGTCATTTCTTCAACATTTCCTCGCGGTCAATTTAGTTTTGGTTGTTCTCCTCGTCCTTGTTGGGTGCCAGAAAAAGGAAGGGGAAGCTGCAAAACCTGAAACTGCTCAGATAGTTGCCGCAGCCCCGATCACGGTTGAGAGCCTCAAGGCTGCGTACGCTGCAGAGTCAAAGCGCGTCGATTGGTACGAGCGATTCTCCAAGCAGGCGCAGAAGGAGAACTTGGGTGACATTGCGGTGCTCTTCAAAGCTCTCGCACGCTCTGAGAAGGTTCATGTTGATGGAGCCGCAGCACTTCTCAAGAGCAAGGGAATCGAAGTGCCCACTCCAACGATTGAACCGGTGCCAGCAGGGAAAGCACGCCAGTACTTGAAGCTGGCTTTGAGCAACGAAAATGTTGAGCAAGGTATCTATGCATCGGATACTGCAAAAGCCCGGCTGGAGCAATTCACGGAAGCCGCTGAGTGGTTCAAAAAGGCCCTCAACTCGGATGCACGTCATGCAAGGCTGTTGAAGAAAGCAATTGAGCTGGAAACAAATTTTGCACGATTGCCATACATGATGTGCCCGGAATGCGGCTACATAGTGGGCTCCGACAAGCTCGAGGAATGTCCGGTTTGCAAGGCATCAAAGGACAAATTTCAGAAGATCTGAGCGGAAGAAGACGAGCGTTCGGGTCCGAGAAAAGTCACCCGAGCACACCATACCGAACAACTAACAGACTCCAATGTCAACGTCACGGATGTATCGGATTGAACCGGATGCACTGAACGAGCTTATACAAGTACTTCAGAAAGAACAATACGCGGTCATTGGCCCAACCCTTCGGGGTGAAGCAATCGTCCTTGATACGATCTCCTCTGCATCAGAATTGCCCGTCGGGAAAACTGACGAGCAGGCCCCGGCCCACTACCGGGTCGAGGACAAAGCGGAGAAGACGTTTTTCGGCGCTTCCGTGGGTCCGCATTCCTGGAAGCGGTATTTCTTTCCCCCAACCCTGAAGATGTTCTCCGCTCGCAAAGACGGGGAGTCCTTCGAGGTAACGGAAGACATCGACAATCCTGAGAGCACAAAGCGATACGCCCTTCTTGGCGTCCGCGCATGTGATCTCAGCGCGATCCAGGTCCAGGACAAAGTGTTTGGCGGAGGAGCGTACCGTGATCCCGCATACCTGCGTCTCCGGCAACAGGCATTCATTGTTGCTGTGAACTGCACGCGGGCGGGTGGGACTTGCTTCTGCTCGTCACTCCGAACCGGGCCGCGGGCGCGTGTGGGATTTGACCTCGCTCTCACGGAGGTAGTGGATCAAGGCCATTTCCTTCTCGTCGAAGTCGGGACCGACAAGGGAGAAGCGGTCTTGAGCGGTGTTCAGCGGCAACCGGCCAAGGACGAGGAGGTAGAAGGTGCTGAGCACGCTATACGGGCGGCGGCTCAGCTCACAGGACGTTCACTGGAGCCGGACCAAACCCGGGAGATCCTCTACTCGAACGCCGAGCACCCGCGGTGGGAGGTCGTTGGCAAGCGGTGCCTGTCGTGTGCCAACTGCACGATGGTATGCCCCACCTGTTTCTGTACCACCGTCGAGGATGTCACCGACCTGACCGGATCGAATGCGGAGCGCGTCCGGAAATGGGATTCCTGCTTCACACTCGATTTCTCCTATATCCACGGGGGAAGCGTTCGAGCTTCGTCGAGGGCCCGCTATCGCCACTGGATTACTCATAAGCTGGCTTCGTGGGTGGATCAGTTCGGCACGACGGGTTGTGTGGGATGTGGCCGGTGCATCACCTGGTGCCCGGTTGGCATTGACATCACAGAAGAGTTCAGAGTCATTCGCGAGACCTATCTCATGAACACAAGAGGTAAGAGTTCAACTTAGGAGAGAACCCATGGAAACCCTTGAACGCATTCTTGCCCAACATCAGTTTTTCAAAGATTTGAGTCCGGAATACTTGACCCTTGTGACCGGATGCGCCTCGAACGTGAGGTTCGAGCAGGATCAGTATATCTTCCGAGTCGGCGATGAGGCAAATCAGTTCTACCTCATCCGGGAGGGGCGTATTGCTCTCCAGCTCTTTTCCCCGGACCGCGGCCAAATCACCGTCGAGACACTGGGCGAGGGGGACATCCTGGGATGGTCCTGGTTGATTCCACCTTACTTCTACGTCTTTGATGCGAAGATCCTCGATGTGACCCGTGCCATCGCGCTCGATGGCAAATGCCTCCGCCGGAAATGCGAAGAGGATCACACTTTTGGATACGAACTGCTGAAACGCTTCTCCAGTCTTCTCGAACATCGTCTCGAAACTACACGACTACAACTTCTCGATCTCTATGGCGTCCGTTCCTGAACTATCATCCGAGCGAACTGAAGTGGCGGCAAGCTCCATGATTCCCCGCCCCTTCGTCGTCAAGAAGGTTCGGTGGGAAACGGAGGATACCTTCACGGTGGAGCTTACGCCCCGAGAAGGGCGCTCCAAGTTCGATTTTCTCCCCGGACAATTCAACATGATCTATCTGTATGGTGTGGGTGAAGTCCCGATCTCCATCTGCGGCGATCCTTCCGACTCCGTGCTTGTGCATACGACCCGAGCGGTCGGCACGGTCACCAAGGCAATGGCGAAACTTGGCCGCGGTGATAGCGTGGGAATCCGCGGACCCTTCGGCACATCATGGCCCGTCGCCGAAGCCCGCGGCAAGGATGTCGTCTTTGTTGCGGGGGGTATCGGCCTTCCCCCGCTCCGACCTGCTCTCTATGAGATCCTTGCGCATAGGGAGAACTACGGCAAAGTCGTCCTTCTCTACGGCACGCGTACGCCTTCGGACATCGTTTTCAAGGATGAGTTGGAGCAATGGCGCGCCCGGTTCGACCTCGAGGTCTTCATCACGGTCGATCGAGCCACGGAAGGATGGAGGGGAAATGTGGGAGTTGTGACCACTCTGATTCACAAGGCTGGATTCGATGCGCACAACACGATCGCGATGATCGTCGGTCCTGAAGTTATGATGCGGTTCACGACGATCGAGTTTCTGAAGCGGGGCGTCAGCCCCGATTCTATCTACCTCTCGATGGAGCGCAACATGAAGTGCGGCATAGGCCTCTGTGGCCATTGCCAGTTCGGACCGCTTTTCATCTGCAAAGACGGTCCGGTCTTCCGCTATCCACAGCTCAAAGACCTCCTGGTGAAGTGGGAAATCTGAGAGCTGCGGATGCTTTGTGTGCATGACTACGCAACGACACTAATGCCCGGAACATGTCCTGAATGAGTATGAAGAAGCCACGAAAACCAAAACTCGCTGTCTGGAAATTCTCCTCGTGTGACGGTTGCCAGCTTTCGCTTCTGGATTGTGAGGATGAACTTCTGGCTGTAGCTGAGAATATTGAGATTGCCAATTTCGTTGAAGCATCGAGAAACGTTGTCAAAGGTCCGTATGACCTCTCACTGGTGGAAGGATCCATCACAACGCCTCACGACGCCGAACGTATCCATCAGGTGCGCCGTTCATCGAAAGTGCTGATCACGATCGGTGCGTGCGCGACCGCAGGAGGCATCCAGGCACTTCGCAACTTCAAGGATGTACGTGAATTCACTTCCATAGTCTACGCGACGCCGTCATACATCGAAACGCTGAACAAGTCGACATCGATCGCGGACCACGTGCTCGTGGACTTCGAGTTGCGTGGCTGCCCCATCAGCAAGCATCAGCTTGTGGAAGTGCTGAGCGCCTTCCTGAACGGCCGAAAGCCAGCGACGCCCACGTACAGCGTCTGCGTCGAGTGTAAACGAAGGGGAACTGTCTGCTGGCTTGTTACTCATGGTCCTCCGTGTTTGGGGCCTGTGACGCAGGCGGGATGCAATGCTCTCTGCCCGTCCTATGACCGGGGATGCTTTGGCTGCTTCGGTCCGAAGGAGACGCCGAACACGTCGTCGCTGGCGTCGTACTGGCTGAGTATCGGTATGAAGGACCCCGACCTGCTCCGCCTCTTCAGAAGCTACAACGCATACGCTGAACCGTTCCGAAAAGAAAGTGAAGCCCATGAAAAGTAGGTCTGTCAAGGTTGACTACCTCGCCCGCGTTGAGGGAGAGGGAGGCATCCATATCAAGATCCAGGATAAGACTGTCACAGAGGTGCATTTTGACATCTTTGAGCCTCCTCGGTTCTTCGAGGCATTCCTCCGCGGCCGCCATTTTACCGAGGCTCCCGACATTACTGCGCGTATTTGCGGCATCTGCCCCATTGCGTATCAGATGAGTTCCATCCACGCCATGGAGTCGGCATGCGGTGTGACAGTCTCCGGGCAGCTTCGGGCTCTTCGCCGGCTAATCTATTGCGGGGAATGGATCGAGAGCCATACTTTGCATGTCTATATGCTTCACGCGCCCGATTTCCTCGGTTATGAGGATGTTCTCCAGATGGCGCGAGACCACGGCGATGCAGTCAAGCAGGCGTTGAAACTCAAGAAGATCGGCAATGAACTGGTGACTCTGATTGGCGGTCGTGAGATTCACCCGATCAATCTCAAGATCGGAGGTTTCTATAAAGTCCCCACGAAGAAGGAACTCCTGGGATTAGTCGACCGCCTGAAGTGGGCGCGCGATGCCGCATTAGAGACGGTAAAACTGACTGCCACTTTCCCGTTCCCGGATTTTGAGCGGGATTACGAATTCGTTTCGCTTCGGCACGAACAGGAGTACCCGTTTAACGAAGGGAGACTCGTCTCCAATCGGGGGCTTGACATTCCTATCTCGGAGTACGAGAATCAATTCGCCGAGGAGCATGTTCCATATTCAAATGCACTGCATTCTGTTTTGAGGAGCCGCGGTGCATATCTCGTTGGTCCGCTTGCACGTTTCAACCTCAATCTTGACAAACTGACGCCAACGGCTCAACAGGCTGCCCGGGATGTGGGCCTTGTCCCGCCGGTCAAAAACCAGTTTAAGAGCATCATCGTTCGAAGCGTCGAAACCGTCTATGCGTGCGAGGAGGCGTTGCGGATCATCCAAGAGTATGAGATGCCCGAGAAGCCGGCTGTTGATGTACAACCGAAACCGGGAGTCGGATACGGTTGCACGGAAGCGCCGCGCGGCATTCTGTATCACCGGTACCGAATCAACGACAAGGGCTTGATTGTCGAGGCAAAGATTATCCCGCCCACATCCCAGAATCAGAAGAGCATGGAACTTGACCTGAGGGAATTCGTCCCCGCGCGGCTGAACCTCACTCAGGACAAGCTGACCTGGCAATGTGAGCAGACGATCCGCAACTATGACCCGTGTATCTCCTGTGCTACGCATTTCATCCGGCTCGACATCCACTAGCTGATAACTTCTCGATCCTCCGCACGAGGAGTGCGGGGGAGAGAGAACGCTTCGTGTAAAATACTTCAACGCGAGAGAGGTCCCCATGGCCAAGATGACTGATCTTCTCCGCTACCTCAACAGTAACAAAGTGGAATTCCAAGTCCTCGAGCATGATCCGGCTTTTTCAGCCCATGATGTCGCCGTGACGACCAATGTACCGGAGAGCGAAATGGCGAAAGCGATCCTCATCAGGATCGAGGACCAGTACTGGATGGCCGTGCTCCGGGCCGACCAGCGGATTAACCAGCAGCTTCTCAAGAGAACCTTCGCAGCAAAAAGTGTTTACCTTGCCCACGAAGAAGATTTGGGTCTCCTCTTTCCCGATTGCCAGATCGGTGCCATGCCCCCGTTTGGCCACCTTTACGGACTACCGGTGCTTGTTGAGGAAGGGCTCGCCGAGGACGACGAGATCGTTTTCAACGCCTGCACACACACGAAAGCGATACGCATGAAGTTCAAAGACTTTCGTCGCCTTGCCAAACCTGTAATTGCTGGATTTGCAGAATCGAAGCGCGTCGTGGAAGCCCGCGAGATGTAGGTCTGAAAAGCCTCCGATGTGCGGAGGTCATTCTGAACGAGAGGCGGTTTTGTGCCCAACCCTTCTGAACTATTGCCTTGGAACACACTCGTGGTCGGATTGGGGAACGACTTCCGCAACGATGACGGGGCGGGGTTGGCAGCGCTCCGCTTATTCGGAAACCGCGGCATCCAAGGGATAAAGACGGTCGAATTACGTGACGACCTGACGAAACTCATCGATCATCTTCAGGGTGTCACAACGGCCTATATCATCGATGCTGTGCGATCAGATTCCCCGCCGGGAACAATTCACCGATTTGAAGCCACAGAGAATTGCTCCTCTCCGACCGATCTCCCGCGATCGACGCACGGATTGTCGCTGCGCAATCTCCTCGAACTCGCCCGTTTGCAGGGGGAAATGCCCAAAAAGGTCGTGATCTATGGCATCGAAGGTGAACAATTTGGCTACGG
>Ga0315297_10001581_pt1 | contig 14142 bp, 12 predicted proteins | sample YL17G15_0_MG_FD_203628 | JGI IMG/M metagenome (GOLD analysis project Ga0315297, IMG submission 203628) | Sediment microbial communities from Yellowstone Lake, YNP, Wyoming, USA - YL17G15_0 | ecosystem: Environmental > Aquatic > Freshwater > Lake > Sediment | place: USA: Wyoming | collected... | reverse complement strand
GCGACCCTGGACGACCTGGTGATGGACACGGATGCGTTCCTCCTCGTGGCCCGCATGGCGCGTCCGGGTGTTCTCGGCCGTGGCGCGGCGGGCGCTGTGGCACTCGGGCCTGTGCGGAGGATGGCCGCGGAAGCTGAACAGCCCGTGTCGCGACCGTTAACACTCGGTCAACGGTGGCCCCGCGACCGGGTCGGCGGCGGTCCCGTGCGGTCCGGGGCGCGAGGGGTGGCACACTACGCGTGCCGAAGCGATCCGCCCCGGGCCTCCTGAGCGCCCCGCGGACCGCGAGTCGGTGCGCGACGGGGGATCGCGGCGATCGGTGAGGGAGGCGCGGCGACGATGGGGAAGAAGCGGTCGAAGCGACGGGACGATGCGGTCGGGCTCGATCCTGCGCGTGACGAGGCGGGACCGCCGGCAGGGGTCGCAGGCGTCGGGGAGGCCGGACGCGCAGTGGAGGCCGGAGGGGTCGGGCAGGCCGTTGATCCCGCCGTCGTGAAGCGGGCGAAGGCGCTCCGGAGGCGCATCACGTCGCTCGACGGTGAGGTGACCGCGGCGAAGCGGCGCATCGAGCGTCGACGCGAGCGGCTCCTCGAAGCGGAGCGCGAACTGCGGTCCCTCGAGCGCGAGCTCGCTGCCGCGCTCCGAGAGGCACGGACCGAGGGCGTCGAGGACCCGGGGGCGGCAGCCGCCAGGCCGACGCGCCGGCGGGCCCCGCGTCCGGCAGCCGCTGCTGGCGCCGTGGCGAAGGATCCGCGCCCGCCCGCCCCCGCTGGCGCCGCGGCGGCGGGCGCTGCTGCCCGCCCGCCGCGCTCCGCGTCTCGGAAGGCGGTGTCCGCGAAGACCGACTCCGTGGCGACTTCGGCCGAGGTGGCGGCCGCCACGTTGCCGGCCACTCCATCCGCCGCTCCGGCCGCCGCTCCGGCCGCCGCTCCGGCCGCCAGGCCTGTGACGTCTCCGGCTCCCGCGACGGCCCCCGCGCGACAGCGCACGACTCGGAAGCCGGTCGTCGCTCCGACGCCGCCGGCCCCGGCCGACGTGACTCCCCGCGCGACCCGGCGGCGAACTTCCGCGGCCGGGTCTCGGCCGGCGGGCGGATCCCGGAGGCGTCCCCGAGACGGCGGAGCCGAGCCCGACACGGAGGCCGGCCCGCCGTCCTGAGCCCGAGCCGGCGGTCGCGGCCGGTGTCGTGGTCGCCGCGATCGATGTCGGGTCGAACTCCGCGCACCTGCTCGTCGCGCGGGTCGGCCACGATGTCGTGCCGCTCCACGACGAGTCGGTCCTACTCGGCCTCGGGGCGGCCGTCGACGCCCATGGGGTCGTGCCGTCTGCCACCGCCGACACCCTCGTTGCCGCTCTGTGGACGTACGCCTCCGTCGCGCGGAGCCTCGGTGCGCGCGAGATCGTCGTCCTCGGCACGGAACCGTTCAGGCGGGCGGCCGACGCGGCTCGGATCGTCCTGTCGGTCGGAGAGGTCGCCGGCGTCCCGATGCACGTTCTCGGTCACGACGAGGAGGGGCTGCTCACGCTCCTCGGCGCGACCGGGGGCCGCGCCCTGACCGCCGACGTGGTGGTCGCCGATGTGGGTGGTGGGAGCAGTGAGATCGTGGTCGCGGGGCCGGGCCGGCCGCCGGTCACGTGGGCCTTCCTCCTCGGCTCGGCCCGGGCGAGCGCTCGGCACGTCGAGCACGACCCGCCGACCGCCGGCGAGGTCGCGGCGATCCGCGAGGAGGCGCGGCGCGTCATGGAGGCCGCGCCGGACGCGAAGCCCGACGAGATCATCATCGTCGGGGGGACGGCCTCGAACCTCGTGAAGGTGGACCCGACGGGTCAGCTCGAGGGCCCGCTCACCCGGGAGCGCCTCGACCGGATCCTCGCATCGCTCCTCTCGCTCCCCGCAGAGGAGGTCGCCGAGCGGCATGCCATCCACGTCCCGCGGGCGCGGATCCTCGTCGCCGGTGCCGTGCTCGTCGAGGCGATCCTCGATCGATACGGCCTGGACACGGCCCACGCCACCGACGCGGGGATCCGCGATGGGGCGGCCATCGCGCTCGCGCGGTCCGGCCGTGCGTGGCGGGATGCGTTGCCCCGTATCGCGACGGGACGCTCCTGAGGAGGACGAGCCAGGCCGCCCATCCGGCGCCGCCGCCGGGGACTCCGATACACCGCCCGTGCCGCCCGGGCAAGGAGGATCGCGCTGCTACAGGTCGGCGATCGCGCGCCCCAGCCCGCGCCGGAACGACAGGCCGGCCACCGCGCGCCACGGTCGTCCCACGGTACGGCGAAGGCGGACGAGCTCCTTCTCCCGGCTCGAGAGATACCGCCCGACGGCGGCGATCTCCGCCTCGGTCAGGCGACCCGAGTTCTCGACGAGGAACGCGCGCGCCCTGCCCGCCGTCACCTCCGCGTCGTGGAGGTAGCCCAGGTGATCCTGGAGTGCGACCACCCGCGGGATGATCGAGGCCGCGTCCGGTCCGAGCGCCTCTCGGAAGAACTCGATCGCGTAGCGCAGCCGCTTAGTGGAGATCCGCAGCTGATGGAGCGTCGCGAGGTCCGCCCAGCGGAGCGTGTGCTCGTAGGCGCGGACATCCTCGTATGCGAGCCAGAGGCGCGACCCCGCCATGTCCCGCACGCGGTACGGCGATGTCGGGGAGAGCGGCGGGAAGGCGCCCAGGCCCTCGGTGAGCACGAACTCGGTGCAGCCGGCGACCCAGTGTCGATAGGCCGCGGAGTCGAGCTCGCGGACGAGGAGGATCCGCGCGTCGTCGCGCTCCGCCTCCCACGACTCGACGAGCGCGGCGAGGCCGTCGCGTTCGGCCTGCGAGAGGTCGGCCTGGTACGTCAGCAGCGCGTCGATGAGCACGTCGAGGTCACGGACGGCGCCGAGCCGCGTCCCCACCTCGCGGAGGTGCGTCTTCATCCGCCGGGCGCGACCCGGCCGGAACCCGGTCCCGAAGACCCGCCACGCCGCCCGCATGCGTCGCGTGGCGACGCGCATGTCGTGGAGGTCCTCCGCGTCGCCTCCGTGTCGCGTGCCCTCCTCTTTCGCGAGCATCCGCGCGAAGTGGAATCGGAGCACCTTGCGGCCCGCCTCCGCGAACGCGTCGTCGTGGAGGACGCCGGGTGTCTTGCCGGGCGGCTTCACAGCGATCGACGCGACGGCCGGCGCGTGCGGGGCCGGGCCGCGAACCGGGTCCGCGACGGCCGTACCGGTCGCCTCCGGGTCGGCCGCGGACGCCGGCCCGACGGCCGGTCCGGCGGCGGCGTCGATCTCGGCCCCGGGGGCGGCATCGGTCGACGCGGCGGGCCCGGATCCGGCCCCCACCATGGTCGCCATCATGCGTTCGACCTCTCGGTCGAGCGACGTGTCCTCGGCCTCGGCCGCCACCCTCTCCGCCTCGATCCCCGCAGCGAACGGCCCGGGGACCGGCAGGCCGGCCGCGGCCACCGACGCCATCGCCCGCTGGAGCTTGGAGCCGCCGCTGTACATGACCGCCGGGTCGGTCTCGATCCGCGCGGCCAGCCGGCGGAGCGCCGTCTCGTCGCCGGAGATGAGCTCCGCCTCGAGCTCTCCGAAGCGGTCGATGTGCTCGCCGCCCGCCACGACGCGGACGTCGTCGAGCGAGACCTCGATCCTCGTGTGCTCGTCCGACACGACGACGACGCGGCGGACCTGCTCGAGGGTGACCGTCTCGACGAGCGGTTCGCCGTGCGCGTGCGTGATCACGGCATCGCGGGCCGGGCTCGCCGGCCAGTCGGACGGGTCGAGCGACGCGGTCGCCGGCGACTCCAGCTCGGTCCGCCGGACCATCGCACCGCGCCGCACCGCCGGCGTCTTGACGGTGACGCGCACCCCGTCGGGCCGGTGCCGGATCCGCGCCGCGACGCCGTCACGGGCGAGAAGGCCGTCAGCGGTATCGATGTACACGTCGCGGACCGGGACCTCGTCCACCTCGCCGTCCGCCGTGAAGCCCGCGTCCGCGGCGTAACCGACGATCGTCGCGACCTCGAGCGGCGCGACGAGCCGGTACTTGAGCTCGATCTCGACGGGCTCACCCTGGGCGGTCACCGGCGGGTCCTCATATTCGGGGGTCCATCGAGCCCCGGCCGCCGCGAACGCGCCGCGGGATGGGCTCCTCTTCGTCTTCGGTCGATGAGAGCGCGAGCTGCTTGAGGTGCGCGAACGTGTCGATCGACCCCTCCCGCTCCTCGATCTCCTCGGTCCGGCGCCAGCGCCCGCTCGACTCCAGCTGCCAGGACCGGCGGTCGTCCCGCAGGAGCGTCTCGAGGATCTCGGCGAGTCGCAACCGCGCCTCGAGGTCCTCGACGGGCACCACCGCCTCGACCCGCCGGTCGAGGTTGCGCTCCATGATGTCCGCCGACCCGATGTACCACTCCTGCTGGCCGCCGTTGAGGAACGTGATGATCCGTGAGTGCTCGAGGAACTCGCCGATGATCGAGCGGACGCGGATCCGCTCCGACACACCCTCGAGGCCGGGCACGAGCGAGCACGTGCCGCGCACGACGAGATCGACTTCGACGCCGGCGCCGCTCGCGCGATAGAGGAGCTCGATGATCGCCGGGTCGACGATCGCGTTGAGCTTCATGACGATCCGCGATGGCCGTCCCGCCTCGGCGTGTCCGATCTCGCGCTCGATGAGCTCGGCGAGCCGTGCGCGGAGCGTCATCGGAGCGACGAGAAGTCGGCGGAACAAGCGCTGGCGCGAGAGGCCCGTGAGGAAGTTGAACAGGTCGGTCACGTCGGCGCCGATCTCCGGCCGGCACGTGAGCAGGCCCAGGTCGGTGTAGATGCGGGCGGTCTTGGGGTTGTAGTTGCCCGTCCCGACGTGGACGTACCGGCGCAGCGTCTCGCCCTCGCGGCGCACCACCAGGCAGGTCTTGCTGTGCGTCTTGAGCCCGACGAGGCCGTACACGACATGTGCCCCGGCCTCCTCCAGCCGGCGGGCCCAGATGATGTTGTTCTCCTCGTCGAAGCGGGCCTTGATCTCCACCATGACGACGACCTGTTTCCCGGCCTCGGCGGCCCGGATGAGGTCGTGGACGATCGGCGAGTCGCCGCTCGTCCGGTAGAGGGTCTGCTTGATCGTGAGTACCTCCGGATCGTCGACCGCCTGCTCGACGAAGCGCTCGACCGTCCCGCTGAAGCTCTCGTACGGGTGGTGGAGGAGGATGTCGCCCTGCCGGATCGCGCCGAAGATGTCGGCCGGCTCGTCGTCGCCGGGGGGCGCCAGGCGGGTCGGGATGACCGGCGTCCACGGCGGGTCCTTGAGGTCCGCGCGATCGAGCTGGTGGAGCGTCCAGAGCGCGGTGAGGTCGAGCATCCCGGAGACCTCGTAGCAGGCCTCCGCCGGGAGCCGGATCCCCGCGAGGAGCGTCTCGCGCGTCGCTGCCGGCATCGTCCGCTCGACCTCGAGTCGCACGGCCTCGCCGAAGCGTCGCCTCCTGAGCTCGGCCTCGATCGCCTCGAGCAGGTCGGACGCCTCGTCCTCCTCGATCTCGAAGTCGGCATCTCGCGTGACGCGGAACAGGTGCGTCTCCTCGATCTCCATCCCGGGGAAGAGGAGGTCGAGGTTCGCGGCGATGATCTGCTCCACGAGGACGAACGCCGACGGCCCGATCGCGACGAGGCGCGGCAGCGCCGGCGGGACCTTCACCCGCGCGAATCGCCGCTCGCCCGTCTCCGGGTCGCGGATCCCGATCGCGAGCGAGAGTGTGAGGGTGCTGATGTACGGGAACGGGTGCCCCGGGTCGACCGCGAGCGGCGTGAGGACGGGGAAGATCTCCTCCTCGAACCGCTGCCGGAGCCGGGCGTGCTGCTCGGGCACGTCCGCGTAGTCGAGGACCGAGACGCCCTCGTCTGCGAGGAGCCCACGCACTTCGGCGGCGATCCGTGCCTGCTCGGCGACGGCTGCTTCGACGCGCTTGCGCACCTCGACGAGCTGCTCGCCCGGCGTCCGGCCGTCGGACGAGGTGCGGAGCGGGTTGGTCGCGACCTGCTCGCGGAGGCCGGAGACGCGGATCATGAAGAACTCGTCGAGGTTGTCCGCGAAGATCGCGAGGAACTTCGCGCGCTCGAGGATCGGGTTGCGATCGTCCCGGGCCTCGTGCAGGACGCGCTCGTTGAAGTCGAGCCAGCTGAGCTCGCGGCTCAGGTACGGGAAGCCCGCGGCGGCACGCCGGCGCGGGCTCCGGCGGGGCGAGGTCACCGGCCGGACGACGGTCACCATGCCGCTCCGCCGGCCAGGTCGTCGGGAAGATACCGCCGCTCGCCCGTCGAGGGTTCGTACCAGACGCGCATGGGGACGCCGGTCGCCGGGTCGACGAACCGCTCCTCGGTCGCGAGGAACGACGGAGGGAGCCGCGTCCCGGGCGGGTCGCCGCCGGCGGTGAATGTGTTCGGCGTGTGCGTCCTCTCCTCCGCATCCGATCGGTAGCGCATGCGCTCGAAGACGACGGCTGCGACGCCGCCCGCGCCGATGACGATGAGCACGAGGCCCGCGATGATGCCGCCGTCCCCGGGGACCTGGACGGCGAGGAGCGCGCCCCCGACGATGGAGAGCGCGGAGAAGAACACGACGATGATCCGGCTCGCCCCGAGCACGTGTCGATCCCCTTTCGTTCGCGGGGCGCGCGATCGCGGCGCCCCGTCCGGACCGTGAAGCCTACTCCACCACCGGCGGCTCGGCCGACGCGTCGGGGACGATCGTCACCGCGGTCCCGTAGGCGACGATCTCCGACATCGACCCACCGATCTCCGAGCTGTCGAAGCGGAAGCTGATGACGGCGTTCGCGCCCATCGCGACCGCGTTCTGGACCATCCGGTCGAGCGCCTGGCGCCTCGTGTCCTCGAGGAGCGCCGTGTACTCGTGGATCTCGCCTCCGGCGAGCGACCGCAGCCCTGCCGCGATGTTGCCCGCGAGCCCTCGGCTCCGGACGACGAGCCCGAAGACGTGCCCCTGCACCTGGTCGATCCTATGCCCGGGGACATATGGCGTGGTGACGATGTACATGGTGTCACTCCCTCGGTGGTGGGGTCAGGCGCGGGACGTGACGTCCGGGTCGGGGGCGGTGAGCGGCGAGGCCGCGCGCCTGGCCTCGCATGCCGGACAGGGACACTCGTCGCGCAACGCACGGAACGCGTAGAAGCCCGTGCTGTGACCGTCGCCCCACGTCGGTGCGATCGCGTACCGGCCGACGAGCGCGACGTCGACGAGTCGCGTCTGCTCCTCGGTGAGCGTGGGTCGCGTGTCCAGCCAGCCCGGTTGTCCCGCCTCGCCGCGGCAGTACGCGCACGGGCAGAGCCAGCGGAGGGGGACGGCGCCGTACGCCGACACGTGCCCGTCCGCCCATTCGATCGTGACGAGGCCGGCCTGGCGATCCGCGTGGATCCGCGTGGGCGCGAAGACGTCGTCGCCGCGCACGAAGCTCGATGGGCTCTGCATGCGCACAGGATACCGTCCGGGCGCGAACCGCCCCAAGGACGCGGCAGCGGCGACGGCGTTCGCGGCAGCGGCGACTCGTTGCTGGTGCAGCGATACCACGGGAAGATTGCGCGTACAACGAGTCTGGCGAGCGCTATCATCCGGGCATGCCATCGGTCGACTTTCGCCCCGCCGCCCTTCCGCTCGCCCTCGACGATCCCGGCATGCGCGCCTGGCTGCGCTTCCTGCAGGCGCACGCCACGGTCGCCCGTCGGCTCGAGGCCGAGCTCCAGGCGGAGCGGGACATGTCGCTCGCGGAGTACGACGCGCTGCTCCAGATCGCCGTCGCCGAGGGCGGCCGGATGCGCATGAGCCACCTTGCCGACTCGCTCCTGCTGAGCCGGAGCGGGGCCACCAGGCTCGTGGACCGGCTCGAGGGGACCGGCTGCGTCACGCGGATGAGCTGTCCGTCCGATGCGCGCGGTTCCTACGCGGCCCTGACGGATGTCGGGCGCGCCCGTCTGCGCGACGCGATGCCGGTCCACCTCCGGGGCGTCAGGGAGCACTTCCTCGACAGGATCCCTGCCGACGAGCTGCCCGGGCTCACCCGGACGCTCGAGCGGCTTTCAGGGCGGGTCCCCCCCGACGACGCTCGATGCGAGGCGGCCACCGGCACCGCCGAGGATCCCGCGGAGAGCCGCAGGAGCTGACTCCGGGCCGGTCCCTGCGTCTCTGCTAGTCTCGGGCGGTGACGCTCGTCATCGACTCCCTCGTCAAGACGTTCGGGACGGTGCGCGCGCTCGACGGCGTGAGCTTCTCCGTCGGCCCCGGAGAGGTCTTCGGGTTCCTCGGCGCGAACGGTGCCGGGAAGACGACGACGATGCGCGTCTGCCTCGACGTGCTCCGGCCCGACAGCGGGAGCGTCACGTGGAACGGGGTGTCCAACACGGAGCTGCCACGGCGCACGTGGGGGTACCTCCCGGAGGAGCGCGGCCTCTACGGGAAGATGCGCGTCCTCGACCAGCTCGTCTTCTTCGCCCGGCTTCGAGGCGTCGCCGCGGACGCTGCCACCCGGACGGTGCTCGAATGGCTCGAGCGCTTCCGGATCCCCGACTACCGCGACCGCAGGGCCGAGGAGCTCTCGAAGGGGAACCAGCAGAAGATCCAGTTCATCGCGGCGATCCTTCACGACCCGGACGTCCTCCTCATGGACGAGCCGTTCACGGGCCTCGATCCGGTGAACGTCGCACTCCTCAAGGACGCGTTCCTCGAGATGCGGGATCGCGGCAAGACGCTCGTCTTCTCGACCCACCAGATGGACACCGTGGAGGAGCTCGCCGAGTCGATCGCCATCGTGGACCGCGGGCGGATCGTCGTCGCCGGGCCGGTCCGGGAGGTGCGGGCGTCGACCGGACGGGTCTTCGTCCACCTCGCCGTCGCGGGCGACACGGAGCTCGCATGGCTCGCCGACCTCCCCGGAGTGAGCGTGACGCGGCCGGGCCAGGACTACACGGAGATGGAGGTCGCGCGCGATCGCGATCCGGAGACGATCCTCCGCGAGGCGCTCGACCGCGGCCTGCGCGTGACCACCTTCCAGATCGCCGACCCCACGATCGAGCAGATCTTCCTCGAGCACGTCGGGCCGCCGCCCGCCGACGAACGCCACCTCGCCGCGGTCGCAGCGGTCGCAGCGGTCGCACCGGCCGCCCCGCGATGATCCGCCTCCGACGCACGGCGTCCGCCCCGGCCTCCGCGCCCGGATCCGCCCCTGCCCCTCGGTCCAGGCCGGACGCGGTGCCCACCCGGAGCGGCGACCGCCTCTTCCCGAACGGTGCGATCGTGGCGCAGCGCGAGTACACCCAGCGGGTACGGAGCCGAACCTTCGTGCTCGGGACAATCGTGCTCGTCGCACTCGCCTTCGGCGCCGCCCTCATCCCGGTCTTCACCAGGGTCCTCGACCAGCAGTTCTCCAACAAGGTCGCCGTCTACGCGGCGGCCGCGGCGCTCCCATTCGACCCGCTGCCCCTCATCACCACGAGCCTCAACGGCGCTGGAGGCGGGGCCGGGGTCGCCGCGTCGCCGCGTCCATCGGCATCGACCGGCCCCGCCGCATCGCCGTCCACGGGGGTGCCCGCGAACCCCGAGTTCACGGTGACCTCCGTGCCTGACCTCGAGCAGGCGAGGACGGACCTCCGCGCGGGGTCGTACGACGGCCTCATCGTCATCTCGCGGACCACGTCGGGCGACGTCCGGTTCGAGTACCTCACCGACGCGGCCCCGGACGGTCGGTCTGCGTTCTACGTGCGGCAGGCCGCGACGGCGATCGCCCTCGAGGATCGGCTCGACCGGCTGTCGATCCCGCCGACGGCGCAGGCGGAGCTCTTCGCGCCGGTGGTCTTCGACGTCCTCCCCAAGGACCCGAACGCGCCCCCGAAGCAGAGCGCCAACGACAACATCAGCCGGTCGCTCACCAGCAACATCCTCGTCATCCTCATCTTCATCACCGTCATCACGTACGGGACGTGGGTCGCGACGAGCGTCGCGGAGGAGAAGAGCAGTCGGGTCATGGAGCTCATGCTCAGCGCCGCGACGCCGCGCCAGATGCTCCTCGGGAAGGTGGTGGGCAACGGCGCGGCCGGGCTTACGCAGTACTTCGGCATCCTGGGGGCGGCCCTCGTCGGGATCGTCCTCCAGGGCCCGCTCACCGCGCTCTTCGTCAGGGGGCCGACCGTCGAGGGGGCTTCGCTCGCGGGGCTCACCCCTGGCGTGCTCGCCGTCTTCCTCGTCTTCTTCATCCTCGCATTCGCGTTGTACTCGCTCGTCTACGCCGCGGCGGGCTCTCTCGTGAGCCGGCAGGAGGACGTGCAGCAGATCCTCACGCCACTCACGTTCCTCTCCATCGCCGGCTACATGGCCGCGATCTTCGGCGCCTCCGACCCGACATCGACGTGGGTGATCCTGCTCTCGTACTTCCCGTTCACGTCGCCGTACGTCATGCTCGTCCGGGTCATCGACGGCACGGTGGAGCCGTGGGAGCCCCTCCTCGCGGTCGTCATCCTCGTCGCCACGATCGGGCTCATGCTCGTCGTCGCGTCGCGCATCTACAGCGCGGGGGTCCTCCTCTACGGCCAGCGCCCGACGATGCGGGGGCTCATCGCGGCCGCGCGCGTTAGGCGCTGACCCGGCACGAAGCCCGCCGGGCGGTGCGCGGAGTCCGGATCAGGCGGCGTGGTGGCGAAGGATGAGCACCGAGCAGTGCGCGTGCGTGAGGACGCTGTGCGCCACGCTCCCGAGGACGAGGCGCGTGATGCCCGTGTGGCCACGCGATCCGATGACGATGAGGTCCGCCCCTGATTCGGTCGCGGCCGCGACGAGCTCGGTGGCCGGGTCGCCCTCACGGAGCTCCATCTCGGCCGTGACCCCGGCTTCTCGGAGACGCGCGGTCGTCGATGCCGCGAGCGCCTCATGCGTCTCGTGCGCGCTCGTGATCATGTCCGCGTACACGTCCATCGCCTGGCCGAACATCGTCGGCGCGATCCCGGTCCTCCACGGCGCCGCCACGTCGACGACGCTCACGACGTCCACCGGGACGCCGGCGAAGAGCGGCCATCCGATGATGAGCGCCTCGCCGTCGCGCGCGCCGAGTGAGCCGTCCTCGGCGAGGATCGCGCGCGTCACGCGCTCGCCGCGCGCGATGAGCACCGGGCTCGTGGCGTGGTCCACCACGGCGGACGACGTCGAGCCGAGGAGCGTCGTCTCCACCGGCCCGTGCCCGCGGCTGCCGAGCACCGTGAGGTCCGGCGCCCACTCGCGCATCTCCTCGACGATCGCCTTGGCGGGCGACGCCCGCAGCAGGACAGTCTCGACGGTCCGGCCCGGTCCGGCCAGCGCCACGGCGCCGCGCTCCAGGACCCCTCGGAGGTGATCGACCGCCTCCTCCTCGTACCGGTCGGCATCCGGCGTCACGGCCGGGATCCATGGGCTCCCGAAGAGCGCCGGACCCTCCTCGATCGCCGCGACGAGGCGGATCATGGTCTCGGCCGGCCACGGGACGCTGCCGACGAGGACCCGGGCATGGTCCGCGCACGCGGACCCATCGGTGGCGACGAGGATGCGCACGGTGCTGCCTCCCTGGTGCGACGCTCGTGTCGATCGTAGGCGGTCTCGTGGGGTGCGGGACGTGCCCTTCGGCACGCGGCCCGGCGCCGGAGCGACCAAAGGCGACCGCGACGGGCGACGCGACGGCGCCGGACGACGCGGCGCCGGTGCAGCCGGCGACGGACGGGACCCGGCCGGGAGGCGCCTGACGGGACCCGGGGCTGGAGGCGCCGGACACGGCGCCATCCCCGGCGATAGACTCGGTGGAGCACCCTCCGGCTCATGTCCCGTCCCGTCGGTGCGTGCGCCGCCCCGCCGGCTCGTGCGCCTGACCCCGCCGCTCGCGCCCCGCTCCCCGAGGTACCCATGCCCCGCGTGCCCCGCCCCGACGACCTCGCGTCGTTCGTCGTTCCCACCGACCCGCGCCTCTCGCCCGACGGATCCACGGTCGCGTTCGTCGTCCAGTCCGTCACGCCCCGTCGCGACGGCTACCGCCACGCGATCTGGTCGGTCCCCGCGGATGGGTCGGGCCCGGCTCGAGGGCTGACGATCGGCTGGAAGCACGACACCGCGCCGCGGTACTCGCCGGACGGCGAGACGCTCGCGTTCCTCTCCGACCGGCGGACGGCGGTCGAGGACGCGCCCGCGTCGCCCGCGTCACCGGAGCAGCGCGAGGACGCCGTCCAGGTCCACCTCCTGCCCGCGCGTGGCGGTGAGGCTCGGCGGCTCACCGACCTGCCTCGCGGCGTCGACGCGTTCGCGTGGTCGCCCGACGGGTCGCGCCTCGCGGTGGTGAGCTCCTCGCTGGGCGCGACGCGCGACGAGGACGCCAGGCTCCGCGGCAAGCCGAAGGACGCCGGCCCGACCGACCCGCCGCACAGCGACTACCGGTACTTCGACCGGCTCGCCTTCCAGTTCAACGGGCGCGGCTTCCTCGACGGCCCCGCGTCGCAGCTCTGGGTCGTCGACGTGGCGACCGGCGCCGCGCAGCGACTCACGGCGGGGGTGCGGCCGATCGAGGCCCCGGCATGGTCGCCGGACGGGACCCGGATCGCGTACGTGACGGACCGCTCCCCCGACGCGGACCTCCGCTGGCACGCGGACGTCTGGGTCGTCGACGCGGCCGCGGGCCCCGCACGCCCGGCGCCCGTGCGGATCACCGGCGGTCGCCGCCAGGCGTTCTACACGCCAACATGGCTCCCCGACGGGCGGACGCTCGCGGTTCTGGGTCATCGATTCCCCGTCGCTGCGGGCGCTCGGACGGACGCCTGGCTCTTCGCCGCGGACGGCTCCGACTCGGGCCCGGATGGCGGTCGGAATCTCACCGCGCGCCACGATCTCATGATCGGGGCCGGGGTGAACAGCGACGTGACGATCGGCGAGGAGGGCCGGCTGGTCCTCGTCGACGGCGGCCGCGCTGCGCTCTTCCTCGCCCCGGCGTGGGGTGCGCTCGAGCTGTGGCGGCTCGACCTCGCATCCGGCGACGTCGAGCGGCTCACGACCGGCGAACACGCGCTCTCGAGCATCGACGCGGTCGCGACGCCCGGGGGCGGCACCAGGATCGCCGGCGTCCGATCGTCCGCGACCGATCTCGCCGAGATCTGGGCGGGGGAGCTCGGCGGCGCCGGGAAGTCGACCCGGCGGAAGCAGGCGTCGACCCTGCCGGATCGCCGCCTCGCCCTCGCGCCGGTGACCGGGCTCAATGCCGCGGCCGTCGCCGACATCGCGCGCTCGGCTCCCGTGGAGCGGCGATGGGACGTCGACGGCCGGACGATCCAGGGGTGGTGGTACCCGCCGCTCGCACCCGACGGATCCGCGCTCGCGACCCCTGCCCCGCTCGTCGTGCAGATCCACGGCGGCCCCATGACGTACTACGGCCACGCCCCCTTCTGGGAGTGGCAGGTCCTCGCCGGCGCCGGGATGGGCGTCCTCGCCTGCAACCCGCGCGGGTCCGACGGGTACGGCCAGGCGTTCGCCGGCGCGAACTTCCGCGACTGGGGTGACGGTCCCACCGCCGATGTCCTCGCCGGCGTCGACCTGCTCGTCGCGGAAGGGACCGCGGACCCCGCCCGGCTCGGCGTCACCGGGGGCTCGTACGGCGGCTACCTGACGAGCTGGATCGTCGGCCACGACGACCGGTTCGCGGCCGCGATCACGTGTCGTTCGGTGAACGACCTGGCGCTGATCATGGGGACCGGCGACATCGCCGGCCCCGAGTTCGGACGCGAATACTTCGGGGCGCAGCCGTGGGAGGACCCGGACATCTATCGGAGCCAGTCGCCGCTCACGTATGCGACGAGGATCCGGACGCCGCTCCTCATCCAGCACGCGGAGCAGGACCTGCGGACGACGATCGCGCAGGCCGAGCTGCTCTTCACGGCGCTGCGGTCGCTGCGCCGCCAGGTCCGCCTCATGCGCGTCCCGGGCGAATCGCACGAGCTCACCCGATCCGGTACGCCGTTCCGGCGCGTGGAGAACATGGTGCAGGTCAGCGACTGGTTCTCGCATTACCTCGTGAAGGGAAGGCGTCGGCTCCCGCCCAAGCCGCCCGTCCGCGCGGGACGCTGACCCCCGCGAGGGGGAGACCGGTTCGGCTCGGGCGGCG
>Ga0315297_10001579_pt1 | contig 14143 bp, 5 predicted proteins | sample YL17G15_0_MG_FD_203628 | JGI IMG/M metagenome (GOLD analysis project Ga0315297, IMG submission 203628) | Sediment microbial communities from Yellowstone Lake, YNP, Wyoming, USA - YL17G15_0 | ecosystem: Environmental > Aquatic > Freshwater > Lake > Sediment | place: USA: Wyoming | collected... | reverse complement strand
GCAGGGGGAACGCGTACGACAGGCTGCCGTTCAGGTCGGCCTGGTCCAGCAGCGTCAGCGCCCCGTTGCTGGCCGACTGCTGCTCCAGGAGGCTGAGGTTGCTGGCCAGGCCAATCCCGTTGCGAAAGGTGATCCCGAGTTCGGGCGAGACGTTCCGGGTCTGGTTGGACACGAGGGAAACGACGCTGGCGCTGACCGGCTGGGTGGTCGAGCCCCGGCGCTGACGTATCGTGGCCCCCACCGACACCAGCGCGAACGGGCCGCGGGAAAAGGGACGGCTGAACCGGACCTGGCCGGAGGGCCATTCCCTCTGGGAGATCACCGCAAGGCGCTGCGCGCCGCCGATCGACTGGTAGCGATCCGTGGTGATCTCGCTGTAGAGACCCGTGATCGACAGGCCGAATGCGAAGTCGAGTCCGGTGGCCACCTGGGTCGCCACCGCCTGCGTGGCGCCGAGGGCAAGCTGCCCGTCCTGGCTCAGGAAGCTCGACAGGCCGCCCAGCCCCAGGATGTAGCCGAGTGACGGCTGGAACACGGCCAGGTCAAAGGTCGATGTGCGGGTCGTGCGCCGGCTGATGTCCAGCGGCCGGAAGCGGCGGATCAGGTTGCCCACGCCCGAGGAATCGCCCAGCACCTGGCGGATCCCGCGGGCGTAGTCGATAGAGAATCCCCACTCGTAGCTGCGCAGGTTGGAAAAGGTCTGCGGAAGGAGGAACGCTCCGGCGGTGTCACCATCGGCGCGGACCAGCTGCCGGCTGTTGAGGTACCGGTTGAGCGCGAAGTTGCTGCTGGTCCCGAATCTCGGCCGGAACCAGGAGGCGATTCGCGGCGCGATCGCCAGGCTGGTGCCGGTGGTCCGGTCGCGCTCCACGCCCACGTCGATGCCCAGCAGATCCTGGCGTTCCGCGGTGGCCAGTCGCGCCTGTGCTGTCGAGTCGCCGTACTGCCGCAGGTCGCGCGAGCTGGCTACGTCGGCGTTGAAGATCAGCATGCCGAGCGGCTGCCAGGTCAGGCCGGCGGAATTCCGCCACACGTAGTTGAGGGCCAGTGCGGGCACCGCCGCCGCGTCGATCGGGCGCTCAACCGGTGACACGTATGAGTAGAAGTACGTCTGCTCGCGCGCGAGCCCGCTTCGCAGCCGCAGGCTCGTCGGCAGGAGCGAGTACGACGCCGTCTTGAGGCTGTTGCCGAAGTCGCTCTCCCGCATGAAGGTCGGGAGGCTGTTGACCAGGCCCGTCAGGCGGATCGGTGCCCCGTGCCGCGTGACGGCGATGTTGTACGTCACGGCGGCGGTGTAGTTGTCCGTCGTCGACCGCGACAGTTCCGTCTGCCCCCGCCCCCGCACGTAGCCGCCGGTGAGCGCCAGTGGATCCGCGAGGATGCGCATCCAGGGATTGGTTCCGCGGGCAGAGCGGCGCACCAGGACATTGATGCCTCCGGTGTTGCTGTTCGGCTTGCGCAGGCCGGGCAGGGAGCTCGCCTGGATGTCGCTGCCGGTGAGGAGCTGCGGGTCCACCTTCGTCGTGGCGTAGGTCAGGTTGACGGGAATGAGGAGGCCCACCGACGCCGGAAGGAAGCGGTCCACCCGGAAATTCCCCCCCGTGAGCAGGCCACCGGTCGTGCGGAAGCTGGGCTGGGCCCCGAGCTGGCGGAATTGCCCGTTGACGCCGGAGATGAGGAACGTGAGGTCGAACACGTCACCGGCGGCGAGCCTCGCGTCGAGCGCCCACGCGGTGCCCATGGTCGTGATCGGCTCGGAGAGCCGCACGTCATCCACCCAAAGTTCCGTCGAGTCCGACACGCCGGGCGCGACGCGGATGATGCCGGTCGAGAGTCCCTGGGCCGCGGCGAGGTTGGGTGGATTCACGGCCGGGCTGAGGATGTGCACGATGTACCCGCCCTGACACGCGACATACGCCGCCGGATCTCCGCCGCACACGTCCGCTCCCGACGGGGGCAGGCCCTGTTCGACCCGGGACTCGATCTCGGCCCGGAGGTCGGCCCATATCTTCAGGTCGACGAGCACCTCGGGGTTCCACGCTTCTTCCTCGCCGTTGCTGTGCAGCGTCGTCTGGTACATGTAGAAGTTGTCGGCGTCGCTCTCCACCTTGATGTAGCCCAGCAGTCCGCCCGCGTCCCAGTCGGGCAGGTTGTAACCGCCGCGCATCCACACCCGCAGCTGTTGATAGGACAGGAATCGCTGGTTGCCCGCCGGAAACCTGAAATACGCCTCGGCGCGCGAGCCCTGCCCCAGCTGCCTCGCGACGACTCGCAGCGACTTCTCGTCGATCTGGGCTCCAAGTTCCTGGGTGCTGCCCTGGAGATTGTTCAGGCTGATCAGGACGCCGGGAGGCGGCACGTATCCGAGATTCTTGTCGAGCGTCGAGACCACGGAGACCACCACGCTGCCGGTTGGCTCCGCGGTGGAACCCGCGATGCCCGCGATCGGCGCGGGGGCACGCGCAAGCCAGGGCGCGCCGACGAAGGTCAGCCGCGCGAGCGCCACCCGCGCCACGATGTCATCAATCGCCGGCGGCGCCACCAGGGTGACCCGGAGCGCCTGCACCAGCCGGATGTTGGGGGTGCCGATCACGGCCGTGGGCGCGCGAAGGGGAATCCGATAGAGCGTCCACCCCGCGCCGGTCGCCGGGTCCACCACGCCCTTGCGCACGACATACTGCGTATCGGTCAGGCTGACCACATACCGGTTGACGTTGTCATTGGGCCCCTGGGCATTGAGGACGTTGTCGCCGTTCAGGTCCTCGGTGTCCAGGAACCCGTTGCCGCGGGTGCAGCGCGCGCTGAGGTCACCCCAGGGGAAGACCTGCACCGAGGTGCCGAGCACCGTCTGGCAGAGCGGAAATGCCGGGTCGGTATCCAGATTGGGCAGCACGATCGGGGGAATATCCCCGAGGATGCCGACGTCGTCGTCCTGCGCATTGAAGATGCCGTTCGGCTGTCGCTCCGTGTTGAGTACGCCGGCGCCGACATACTGCCGGCCAACGTACAGGCTGTCCGCACCCGTGACCGTCAGCGTGTCCGGCGCGATGGCCGGAGCGTCCTCGTTCACCTGGCCCAGGTCGAACACGAGGTTGACCCCGGCATTCTCCGCGCTCTTGGCGGCGTCGTTGTAGAGCCAGAACTCGATGTAGGTGTTGGCGGTGAAGTCGACGCCGACGGTGCTGATGGCGGTCTGCATCGACCGCCATCGCGGTGTACCGGGCCGCGGCGGCTGGGTCCAGAGCGACCGGTTGTCCTGCTGGACTACGCCGCCCGCGGTGTCCGCGTGCAGCGTCAGGTACATCACCGTCTCCGGCACCTGCGACCGGCCCGCCGTCACGATGTTCGGGTCGATGTTCTCGGGAAAGAACTGCACTACCGAACCGTTCGGACCGGGAATGAGGTTCTGCCAGATCATCTGGACGGCGTCGGCTGAATCGAAGGTCGCGGCGAAGCCGAGCGACGGATCGAGGCCAACGGTCGACTGCGGCGTGCTCCCGTACTGCCACACCGCCGCCCCGAGGCTCACCCCGCTGCCCGATACCCCCTCGAATTCCTGGAGGTACGCCTGGCCCGTCCGGTTCGGGTCCGGCCGGGTGAAGGCGAACTCGCCGTTGATGTCGAAGAACGCCTCCGATGATCCGGTGCGATTCGTGATGGAGCTGACCAGCCGGCTGAGTGCCGTCGGCCTGAAGTGCAGTTCGGTGTTGCCACCGGCCACCAGGTTGGCGCTGGCCTCGAAGCCCAGCGCCGGGCGCGCGAACGCCGAGCTTTCCTTCTGGTAGATGCCGACCAGGTTGAAGCCGCCGGCGCGGCCCAGGTCGTAGTGGGTGGTGAGGCCGAAGATCGACGTCGGGGCCACCGCGAAGATGCCGCGCTCCTCGAATCGCGCCGTGATCTGCGCCACCCCGCTGCCGAAGAGGGCCTCCGGATTGAGGAACGTGATCAATCCCGTTTCGTAGGCGATCGTATAGTCGGTGCCGCGGGTCAGCAGCCGGCCGCCGAGGTACAGCTTCTCGGAACCCTCGAGGATCTGCAGCGCATTCAGGTTGAGTGCCGTGCGATCGCCTGCACCAGTAGAGCTGTAGCGCAGCCGGAACTGGAACTTGGTCGGCGGCCCTTGCGAGAACAGCAGGTAGACCGGCGTCTGGTACAGCGAGTCGGCGAGTTCGGTCGGCCCGAGCACGGCGGGGTTGGCGAAGGGCTTGATGCTGGGGAACGCCAGGAACGATTCGTGGATAAGCAGCTCGGCTCCGGGGTCGCGCGCGCGGGGGAAGAGCCGGTTCTCCCAGTCAAACGTGTTCTCGTCCGTGGGCACCGAGAGGCCGAGCGCACTGAGATACGTGGTGAAGCTCGATGGCGGCAATGGCCGCTCCGAGCGATTCACCGAGATATCCACCTTGAGCGACACGGGATCGAGGTCCTGACCCGCGACCCGGTAGAACTGCCGCATCTCGTGATGGAACGACGGCTGGTCGCTGCCCACGAGCGGTTCGACGATCATGCGGAGCGTGTCGACCGAGGCGCAGGTGGTACCGGCACCCGGCTTCGGCAGGCCGGGGAAGCTGCCGACCGTGATGCCGGCCTCCGTCACGTAGCTCACCGCGACGTAGTCGGCCCGGAGGTCCACCCTCTGCGCCATGGCGATCCAGAGCCCCGAGGGATCGGTGTAATAGTCGGCGCCGAGCACCAGCAACTGCCATGGAACCGGCCCGAAGGTCTTTCCCGCCGGCCCCTGGAAGGCGCAGGCGGGAATGCCGCCGAGGTTCGGGTCCACACCTCCCGTCAGCTGCGGCACCCGGTACCGGTACACCCGGATCTGCGCCGGACGCACGTCGGGCGAGACGCTGAGCGTATCGAGGCTCAGGGCGTCGATATCGGGATAGTGCGGCAGCGTGCGCGGATCAACGGTCCAGTAGAAGCGGCCGAACTCGAAGTCGAGATCGCGCTGGCTTCGGTCCTGCGGCGTCGCGATGGCCTGGCCGATGGTGAACACCCGCTCGCCAATGGCGCTGCCCTTCTGGGTCGCGGCGAGCACCTGCATCTGCAACTGCCCCAGCTCGAAGAGGGCGTTGACGCCGAAGTTGTTCGTCGGAATGGCCGCGGTGAGGTAGCGTGAGGAAGGGGGCCGGAACACGACCGTGCCGACTTCAACGCGTCGGATCGGCTCGTCCTCGAGTCCCTCGTAGTACACCTGGATAATGTTACTATTCGTGAAGTCGCGCTGCGTGTCCCAGTCGACGTTGACGCGGAGCCGCCGGCCGATCACGCCGCCGGAGCGGATGGTCATCTGGTTGTCGAGGCGCGGCCCGTTGATCTCACCGCGACATCCACTGGAAGGATCGCTGAGCGATGCCGGCGTGCAGCGCAGGTTCTTGAGCCGGTCGGCGCGCAACTCGAGGCGGATGTTTCCGTCGAGTGTCAGGTCCACGAGGCTGCGGTTGATCCCAAACAGGCCGCGCTTCTGCAACGCCGCCTCGGCGGAGTCGGCCGACTCCTGGCTCCCACCGTACAGGCTGACGAGCACCTGGCTGCTGGACCGGGCGCCCTGGGAGGAATCGACGGCGGCGCTCAGGGTGGTTTGCCACGCGGCGGCAGCGGCGCCAGGCACGGGTCGCGGACCGAGCACCCACGACTGCCGATATTGGGGTGGTACTCGGAGCGCGAGCGGCGGCGCCCCAAGACTCGCCTTGACCCCGACCCCTGCCACCGCCGTGGTGTCAGGGAGTGGTGCCAGGGAATCGGCTTGCGCGGCTGCCACGGCTGGACTGAAGCCGACGACGCCGAGGGCCAGGAGGAGGCGCGTCACGCTCAGGAAGCCGCTGCGATCGTCATAAGTGGCTTGGATTCCAGAAGATAACTCCAGGTCACAGGCTCATCAACCAAGCCAGGAGCCCTCCCAGACACCCGCATGCGCGTCCTCTCCAGGTACCTCCTTCGCCAGCTCGCGCTGCCATTCCTTTTTGGCCTGCTCGCGCTCACCGGCGTCATGCTCCTCAACCTGATCGGGCGCAAATTCGGCAGCCTGGTCGGCAAGGGGTTGCCCTGGTCGGTCATCGGCGAGGTGTTCCTCTTGAGCGTGCCGTTCCTGCTGGCCATGACCCTGCCACTCGCCGTGCTTGCCGCGACGCTCTACGCGTTCAGCCAGCTGGCGAGTGACAGCGAAATCACCGCGATGCACGCTGGCGGCGTAAGCACGATTGGCATGCTGCGCCCGGTGCTGGCCTGGGCGGTCGTGATGGGCCTGGTGACGTTCGGCTTCGTGGATCAGGTGCTGCCGCGGAGCAACGCGCGGCTGCGCAATCTCTACTTCGATATCGCCAAGAAGAAGCCCACCTTCTCCCTGGTCGAGAACGTCATCAACAGGGTGCCCCCGTCCCAGTATTTCTTGCGCGCGAGCCGGATCGACCCAGGCTCCGGACGGCTCCGCAGCGTGTCCATCTATGACGTGGGCCAGGCGGAGCGGCGGCGCATCATCTACGCGGACAGCGGCCTCATGGGCTACACCCCGGACGGCCGCGACCTCGTCCTGAGGCTCTTCCACGGGTCAGTCCAGCAGGTCACCTCTGCCGACCGGCCGGCGTTCGAGCATACCACGTTCGCGACGCAGGAAATTGTCTTCAAGGACGTCTTCGACCAACTGGAGCGGAGCGAGGATCAGTTGGACCGGGGCGACCGGGAAATGACGAGCTGCGAGCTCTTGGGAGTGGTGGACAGCGCGCGCCAGGAAATCCGCGACGCGAGGTCGCAGCGTGCGGAACTCACCCGTTCCGATCTCCAGATCCTGCTGGGACGGCCCCCGGAAGCCCTCCCGCCCCCCACCAGCGCGGCAAGGCAGGCCCCCCCCTATCGGGGGGCGTACTGCGGCTTCTTCGCGGCTCTTTCGGGGGCCGTCAGGGGGGAGACGGCACAGTCGGATGGAACCACACAGGACACCCAGGCCACCCGGCCCACTCCAGCCCCGGCGCCCGGCGCCGCTGCCCGGCTCAGTGACAACGGCACCGTGGCGTCGATGGCGGACCGGGAGCGCAATGCCACCCGCCGCGCCAACCGGTACCGGGTCGAGATCCACAAGAAGTGGTCGCTCAGCTTCGCGTCCATCCCGTTCGTCCTGATCGCGGTGGCCATGGCGCTGCGGTTTCCCCGGGGGGGGATGGGCCTGGTCCTGGGGGGCGGGATGTTCGTCTACTCGGTGTTCTACGTCGGCCTGACGGCGGGCGAAACGCTGGCGGACCGGGGTTACGCCTCGCCGGCGGTGGCCATGTGGTCGCCCAACATCGTCCTCGGCGCCATCGCGATCATCGGCCTCCTGCTGGTCCACCGCGGCGGCGGCACCTCCCGAGGTGGCGAATTCGCCGACCTGCTGCGCCCCTTCCGGCGCCGCGCCACGGCACCCGCCGGCCCGGTGGGCCGCTGATGCGCTGGGCCCTGCTCGATCGCTACGTCTTCCGCAACTGGCTCCGGCTCTTCCTGCTCACAACGCTGGGATTTCCCATTGTCGCAACCCTGATCGACCTCACCGACAACCTGAAGAAGCTCCTCGACCGCGGGATTCCCTTCGGAGGGATCGCGCTGGGCTACGCCTACCTGCTCCCCGAGAAGATGTTCGAGATCGTCCCCGCGGCGGTGCTTGTCGCGACGGTCTTCACTGTGGGCACCCTCGGGCGTCACTCGGAACTCACGGCGGCCAAGGCCGGCGGCATCAGCTTTCATCGCTTCGTGCTCCCCATCTACCTGGGCGCCGTGCTCGCGGCGGGGCTCTGCCTCGCGCTCGAGGAACTCGCACCGGCCATGACCGAGCGCAAGGTCCAGATCCACGGCGAGCGGGCCGGTTCGCGGGGGCAGCGCTACAACTTCGTCTACCGGGCCGAGCGAGGGTGGGTCTACACCGTGCGCACACTGGATTCAAGGACGCATCGGCTCCTCGACGTCGTGCTCACCCGGCAGGGCACGGGCACGAACTATCCATCGCTCGCCATCACGGCGGACAGCGCTACCTGGGACAGCACTGGTTGGCGGCTGTGGGGAGGGTCGAGCCGGGCCATCGTGAACGGCGCCGAGCAGGCCAGCTTCCGCTTCCGGTCGATGTGGCTCCCCAGCATGACGGAGTTGCCGTCGGACCTGCTGGCGGAGCCGCGACGGCCGGAGGAGATGCGCTATGGCGAGCTGGGACGGTACATCGACGCGGTGGAGCGTTCGGGGGCGGAGGCCGGCAAGGTGCGGGTCATGCGCGCGCTCAAGCTCGCGGTGCCGGCCACTTGCATCATCATCGCGCTGTTCGGGGCGCCGCTGGCCATGACATCCTACCGCGCCGGCACCGCCATCGGCATCGGGATCAGCCTCGCCACCACGATCGTTTTCCTGCTCCTGGTGCAGCTCTCGCAGGCACTTGGAGGCTCTGGCCTGATCAGGCCGGAGCCTGCCGCGTGGCTCCCCAACGCGGTGTTCGGCCTCGCCGCGGTGATCCTGCTCCTGCGCGCCAGGACCTGACGGTTGACAGGGGTCGAATCGGGGTCGTTCTTTACCCCGTCCCGCACGGGACCAGATTCCTCCCGAAGGGAGCCCCGACTCTTGGCCCGCGAAAAGCCCACGATCCTCGCCGATCTCGTCACGCTCACCAAGCCGCGCATCATTTCGCTGCTGCTCGTGACGACGGTGGCGCCGATGTTCATGACCGACCGCGGGCTGCCGGCTCCGAGGCTGGTGTTCTGGGTGGTGTTTGCGGGATACCTGATGGCCGGCGGCGCCAACGCGATCAACATGTGGTTCGACCGGGACATCGATGACCGGATGACGCGCACGCGGCTGCGCCCGATCCCGGCCGGACGGATCACCCCGGGGCAGGGCCTCCTTTTCGGCGTCGCGCTGGGCGCCATCGCGTTCGTCATCTTCTGGTACCAGGTGAACCCGCTGAGCGCATGGCTCGCGCTGGGCGGACTGCTGTTCTACGTGCTCATCTACACCATGCTGCTCAAGCGGCATACGGCCCAGAACATCGTCATCGGCGGCGCGGCAGGCGCGTTCCCGCCACTGGTGGGATGGGCAGCGATGACGGGCCGGCTGGACCTCGCGGCCATCTACCTCTTCGCCATCATCTTCTACTGGACCCCGCCGCACTTCTGGGCGCTGGCCCTGATCAAGCAGGGAGAGTACGCCAGGGCCGGAGTGCCGATGATGCCGGTGGTGAATGGTGAGGCGCGCACCAAGTGGGAAATGCTCATCTATACCCTGTTCCTGCTGCCGCTCACCATCATGCCCGCGGTGTTCGGCGCGCTCGGGCCCTTCTACCTCATCGCGGCCGTGCTCCTGGGCGCCCGGCTGCTCTGGTACTGCATCGTGCTGCTGCGCGAGGCGGGTGTGACGCCGACGGCGTGGAGGATGTACCGCTATTCCCTGCTCTACCTCGCCCTGCTCTTCCTCGCGATGGGCATCGACCGCTACCTGCCGCGTGGCACGCGAGAGGCCGCACCCGAGGTCGTGATCCTGCGCCAGAACGACGGAGCGGACTGAGTTCCCGGAACACCACGTCCACTCTGAGACGTTGCGCCCCACGAAGCAAGATCGGCACGTGCTAGTACGACGCGGCGTTGCTGCTGTAGAAGTCCACGTTGAGGAAGTGCCCCGCTTCGCGTACGCCGTCCTCGGTCAGGATGTTACGCCAGTCAGGCTGCTTCGGCTCCTTCAGGTCGCTCGAGATGAGAAGCCGCCAGTCCCCAACGCCGGTCCGGTCGGCGAAGATGTACCACCTTCCCTGGCCCTGGTCCTGGTAGTTCCACACCTCGAACGGTGGCGCGCGCTGGATCTGCGCGCGGCGCCACATCGACGTCGCGGCGCCGTTCTTGGCGTAGATGCGGCCGCGATCCGTCTTCCAGCCAGGTATGTTGCGCTCCTTGTAATTCTTGTTGGCGAACGCGATCGCGACATAGAATTGTTCGCGTGCCTCGTTCACCTGCGTGCCCTTGTTGGGGTCGCGCGCCTGCCAGAACTCCGTGAGGTAGCGCCTCTTCGCGTCGTCACTGAGCGACTTGTTCCAGATCTTCAGTTCGGCCGGCGTTGCGATGTAGTACAGCGGCGCGAAGGCGGAGTCGAGAGCCTCCGGCGACATGTACTTGAAGTAGCCCTCGTCGCTGACCCGCTCGAGGCTGATGCGGGCGACTTCCCGCTGCAGCGTGGTGTCGAGCGCCGCCATGGTCATCGGCGCCGAGCGGTCCACCGCCCGGGTTCCGAGCTGGAGCAGCACCTTCAGCTGGTACCTGCCGTTCGGCAGGCCCTCGAGGTTGAGGCGCCCCTTCAGCATTCCGCCAGAGGCCGCAACCTTCACCGGCGTGTTGGCGGTCTGGAAGATCGCCTTGCCGGCGTCATCGAGCACCTCGACGGCCATCGTTCCCGACTCCTCCGTGCCGTCGTTGTAGGCCTCGAGCACGTAGTACGCCTCGGGCTCGAGCGGCGTCAGGCGGAGCACCGCAGTCGGGCTGAAGAGGGTATTGCCCTTCCTGATTTCGCCCGGACGGGGCACGGAGTCGGTGGCGCCGGCGGGGCGCATGGACCGGGCGAGGGTCAGATCCGAGGCATCCGGGCGACTCAGGTACGCCTCCACCGGAACATCGTTCGCCAGCTGCCGGCCCGACATGGAATCCGTGACCTCCACCGACACCACGTACTTGCCCGGGGCGACAGCGAAGTCGATCATCTCGAGGCCGTACTCGCCTGGCTCACGGGTTACCCCCAGTATCCGCGTGCGCCAAACGTCGGTGTGGAGGGTGATGCCGGCCTGGTCGGTCACCTTCACGCCCACCCGGTACGACACGCCGCTGCGCCCCGCCTCCATGACCGTGAGGGGTATCTGTATCAGGACGCGCACGCGAGTCTGGCCGCCGTTTTCCGGGCGGTAGGATCTCACGGCGCGCAGGGAGAGGCCCTCGGGAGCCTGGGCCTGGACAACAGGGACCTGAACGAACAGCGCCAGCAGGGCCAGAGCGAACCAGCTCCGGAATCGCACGTTGATTGCTCCGTTGGGACGGTAATTCGGGGACGGGCAGCACCGGCCGGCGCTAACACGCTCTGCGAACCTGCCACCGGAGACGACAGGCAGGCCCCGAAAGACACAAGCGGGCCCCGTGAGGGGCCCGCCTGCCGGATGGCCAACCCGGTTCAGAAGCCGACGCTGAACGTGAAGAAGTTCGTTGGTCCGAGCGTGCCCAGGTACCGGTAGGCATAGTCGAGGCCAATGCTGAACTTGTTGGCCGTCTGGAAGAACAGACCGCCACCGAACGCCAGGCCCTGCAGGCTCTCCTCATCCGACACCGCGCTCGGGAGCTGGGTCGGAGTGATGTTGTTGGCCGGCTGGTAGCTGTAGCTCAGCCGGAGCGCCGCGCCGAAGCCCGACCCGCCGAGGTGCTTGAAGTCCGCCTCCGTGCCGACGCCGAACGACGCCTTGTTGCTGATCTGCTGGTTGAAGTCGGTGATCAGCGTCCAGCGGGTGTCCGTCTTGGAGACGAGGTCGTAACCCAGGGCCACCTTGAAGATGGTCGGGAGGTTGAAGGCCTTGGTGCTGAGCTCGCCTTGCTGCGGGTTGGTCGGCACCGTGGGAACCCCGGGCACCGAGTCGCGCGGCACCTGAACGATCAGCGGGTCGCCGCCGTAGCTGATCGCCGAACCGAGGTTCATGAGGGTGAAGGAGAACTGGATCGGCCGACCGCCCAGCCGGGAGTGGAAGTTCGTGCCGAAGTCGACGGCAAACGCGCTGCCGGTGGCGCCACCCAGGTTGTCGAACACGAATTTCGCCGTGATACCCGCACTGAAGCGGTCGGAGAAGTTCTGGGCGTAGGTGAGGCCGCCGAAAGTTTCGCTGACCGAGTACACCGAACCGGTGCCGTCGGGTTGCTCGACCGTGTACACCGGCTGGTCACCGAACCCGAAGGTGCCGAACTGGAGGCCGAATGCCTTCGAGCGCCCGCCGAACGGGAACGAGAGGCCGGCCCAGGCATAGTTGGTGTTGGCGACGTAGTCGTACGCGCTGGCGGAGAACCCGCTGGTTCGCTGTAAGGCGATACCGGCGGGGTTGTAGTACAGCGCGCTGACATCGTTCACGATCGCGGCAAACGAGGTGCCGAGTGCCGCACCGCGCGCCGAAGCGCCGAGCAGGAGGAATTCCGCCGAGGTGGTGCCATACGACGTGTTGTCGGTCCCGGTGTTCTGGGCCGCGAGCAGCGTCGGGCTCCCGATGAACAGCATCCCCACCAGTGCCCAGCGAAGTCTTTGAGAATCACGCATGATCTTTCGATCTCCTAGGGTAGGTGGTGGGGCCCCGTTCGGGACCCCACTCACCGGGCCAGTGGACTACTGGGCGAAGTTCACCACCGTAAAGCGGCCGACCCTTCGGGCGTCGCCGGCTTCGAGCATGTAGAAGTACACCCCCGACGCGACGACTTGGTTGTTCCGGTTACGGAGGTTCCAAGCCTCCGCGCCGCTGTAGTCGGTCGAGTTGTGCTCGATCAGCTGCACCAGGATGCCGCTCGAGGTGTAGATGCGGATGATCGCCTGGGCAGGCAGGTTCACGAACTGGAGCACCTTCGCTTCAGTCGTGGCCTCGAACCCGTTCGTCACGTAGTACGGATCCGGCACCGTGTGCACCCGCCTCAGGTCCAGGTTGGTCGTCGCCACCGTGGCGGTCGCCGACGCCACCGTGAACTTGATCTGAAGCCCCGGAATCGCCGGGGACCGCACCACCGGACTGAACGTGTACCCCGTCGGTGTGGTGCCCGCGGCCAGCGTGCCGGCAGCGGCACTTCCTGCCGCCGCGCGGACGATGCCGCTGTAGGTGCGCAGCGTCCACTTCGTTCCCGCCGCCGGCAGTGCCCCGCCGGTGAGCTGGAAGATGTAGCGCTCGCCGTTGACGTAGAGGCCGATGCCCTGACCGGTCACGGGCCCCGCCGCCCCGAAGCTGGTGGAGACCGGACCTACTGTTGCCGTGCTGACGTACCGCACCGAGTCGGATACATCGGTCGGCCCAAGGGCGCCGACCTCATAGGCCCAGTAGTCCGCCGCGTTGGGCGCGAAGGCAAAGTCCTGCCAATCGACGAACCCGTTGTCGTCCGCGTCGGTCACGAAGCCCCAAGTCGCGTTCGCATTGGTGCTGAACCGCACCGGAACGTCATGGGTGAGGTCCTGAACGGATTGCATCGTACCGCCGGCGCCCCAAGTGAATACGACGTCGGCTTCCCGGCTCAGGCCGGCCAGGCCGTAACCCCAGAACTGGATCGTTCCGTTGTTGGTCGATGGCCCCGGCGTGGTTGGCGCCAGTGGGTTGCGCTGCGTGTGGTGGATCGGCGCCCAGACCGTATCGACGCCGGTAAGCCCCCCACCCACCTTGATGCTGACCGCCGGGTGATCCAGCGTTTCATTCGCCCCCTGGAACCAGCGGGAGCCGCCAGGCGAGACGGCCGTCTGGCAGTTGGTCAGGCTGGCGCCGCAGAGGGCCGCGGTGTTGTTGCCGATCAGCCCTCGCCGGGCCGCCTGGCCCTCGAAGCTGGAGAACTGGATGTACTGCCGCTGGGTGACGCCGACGGCAGCATTGCCAGTCACCGTGCCGGGGATGCCGTAGGTTGCCGCGGCAGTCGGGTCGATGTTGACCGGCTGGGCGCCAAGCTGGGCCTCGAGCACGTTGATGCCGTCGAAGCTGCTCCACACCGGCCATGGCGTCACCGTGACGAACGGGGTCTTAACTCCGTCCTTGTCGAATGTCACGTAGAAGACGTAGCAAGTGTCGAACGAGTTGGCGACGCCGCCGCAAGCCGGAGCGGTGATGACGTAGAGGTTCACCGAGTCGATGGTCGCGGTCAGGTTGAGCGCCGGAAGGAGTGCCGGGATCAGCGGCGCAAAGGCGCCCGACACACCGTTGGTGGCCGGTGGCGTGCCGTTGAACCGGCCGGTGGCCGCGTCGATGTCGAAGGGTGCATCGACATTGAGCGCGGTGCCCGACGCGCCGTACAGACCGGAAACGAGCTGCGGCGCCTGCACGTTGGATCCCGTGACACTCGGCGTGACCGGCCGCGCCACGCGTGGTGACTCGAGGCTGGACGGGCCCGACTGGAAGCTGTTGACGTCGAACGCCGTGACCGAGTAGAAGTAGCGGAAGTTGTTC
>Ga0315297_10001578_pt1 | contig 14146 bp, 17 predicted proteins | sample YL17G15_0_MG_FD_203628 | JGI IMG/M metagenome (GOLD analysis project Ga0315297, IMG submission 203628) | Sediment microbial communities from Yellowstone Lake, YNP, Wyoming, USA - YL17G15_0 | ecosystem: Environmental > Aquatic > Freshwater > Lake > Sediment | place: USA: Wyoming | collected... | reverse complement strand
GCGGCCCGGCAGGGCAGTTCCCTCCCTCCAGCGAATCGAGGCGCGCGGTGATCCGGGCCAGCGCCCGCTGCAGCGAATCGGTCGCCGCGGTAGTCGGCTGCTGGGCGCTCGCCACCCCGGCCAATAGGCAGAGCAAGGCAGCACTTACCGCACTCCGAACCCTCAATGCCATGAGTCTAGTAGCCAATCACCATGAGGGACCCCGCCAGGAACCTGCAGCGCAGCGCTGGAAGGTACATGGGCGCTGCGAGTTATCGAAAAGCAGGGTGTCCGGGCGACGGTGTGGCGGTTCCCCGAGCTCCTGGGAACGCCTTTCGTCACCATCGCTTCACCGGGGTCTCATCGGCCGGGCGCTACCTTGATACGCTTCGCTCGACATGGGCCATGGCAAAATGAACGCGAGGAGTCGTTATGAAGGGCTTCGTGCAGGACATCGAGGGTCTCGCTATCAAGAATAGCGAATTTCGCCGGGTGCTTTACACGGCACAGCACTGCCAACTCGTGCTGATGTCACTCAAGCCCAAGGAAGAGATCGGGGCCGAGGTCCATTCGCTCGACCAGTTCTTCCGTGTCGAAGAGGGCACCGGGGAAGCGGTGCTTGATGGTGCCCGGACCGCGATCCGGGCGGGCTTCGCGCTACTCGTCCCCGCCGGGGCGAACCACAACATCATCAATACCGGCAGCGTTCCCCTCAAGCTCTACACGCTGTATTCCCCGCCGAATCATCGGGACGGCGTCATCCACCATACGCAAGCGGACGCGGAGACGGACAACGAGCACTTTGACGGGAAGACAACGGAGAACGCAGCGGTATTGAGCGCACAGGGCGCTGCTTGACGAGCCCTGGCCACCTAGCGTAGCCGCTCGTAGCGAGGTAACAACGAAGCCTCACCGCTGAACTGGCGATGAGGCTTTGTGTTATGGTCTGCGTCGCAGTCCGCGACGGGCAGCCCACGGTGACCTGCGAGTTCCGGACGACGGACCTCTGGGTCTGCCGGAAGGGACGCTGGCTGGCGGCGAGACGAGCCATGGTCGTTCTTCCCGATTGAACGGAGGGTCTAGCTGCCCCGGCGCGGCTGCTGTTCGAGCGCCACCAGTTCGGCGAGTCGGTCGCGGCCGATGGCCAGCGCCTTCCGCTTGCGGAACTCTTCCCCACGCAGGCTTCCGCTCATCAGGCCATGCACGTACGGCGGCAGCTTGTGGCGGAAGTCGTGCGCCATCCGGCGGAACGCCTCCACGGTGGCCTGGAGAACGCTTCGGGATGCGCCAGGTGCGCCCTGCCAGTACCACGCCGTCAGCCTGTAGGCCAGCCACCGCGCTCTGCCGGCCAACGATGGGTCTGCACTCACCTTGGCCAGCGTTGGTGGCAGTGTCCGGTGAGCTTCGAGCACCTGCTCGCGGGCCAGCGCGTAGAGCGACGCGAACCCTTCAGGTCGGACAGCGTCACCGGAGAATTCCGTGGGGATCGGGGCGCCGAGCAATTCCCGGGTCAGTGCCAGTGTCAGCCGGATCCAGGTGTCGCCGCCCTCCCGGTTCCACCTCTCCGCCATCCGGGGCCAGTCGAGGCGTGGGCCGGCAGCCTCGATCCAGAGCGCGATGTCCAGCAGCGGCCGCAGTCCCATGGTGAAGCGATGGTGCTCGCTGCAGTGGACCGCGAGGTGGGCCAACATGTCTTCAGCATGAAGCACCCGCACTTCGACCCCACCCAGTCTGGCAGTAACGCACCGCTCCCAGGCCTGGTCGGCCCATCCCGGCGCAACCACCGCCATCGACTGCACCACGCTATGGACTTCCAGGAATAGATCCGTCCCTGGCAACTCGAAGACCCGGGTCGGCGCCTCCTCCACCTTGTATGCGGCCGCCGTCCTGGCAGCATAGCGTTCGGGGTACCGCATGCCCACGCCGAGGATGACGCTGGCGGCGGCGTCCAGGTCTTCGGGCCTGGTCCATAAATCGATGTCGCCCATGGGCCGGAGCGAAGGATCGGGGTAGGCCAGATGGGCCAGGACCATTCCCTTCAGAACCACAATGGGCACCCCGGCTCGGTCCAGCGCCTCGGTCAGTCGCCGGAGGAGTGCCTGACGCTGGAGATGGCCAACGGCCGAACCGCGCCGGGCGACCTCGCACTTCTCCAGGACCGTGGCGGGAATCCGCTCGCGTTCGATGAGCTGCGGGAGCCGATAGGCCAGATAGGGAAAGAGGTCGCGGGGGTTGAACGCCAGCAGGTCGGTCCAGGCCGACTCGGGCACATCGACCAAGGGAGGGACTTGGCCGGCGGGCGCCCGCCTAAGCGCGTGAAGCAGGAGATCATGCCCGTCGGTCACGGGGTCCTCGCTATTGCGGAGGGAGGGGGTCCGTACACGGTCGGGGCCGTACGGGAAGGCCTGGAGTCGTAGGGCCACGCCTCCCGTCCGGTGATACCGATGAACAGGGTGGTCGCCGTGGCGAACAGCAGCAGGCGGTTGATCCGGGCTCCGCGAAGAGCCGCGACCTGACCGTGCCGCGCCGCCGCAATGGCCAGTGCGACGAACAGCAGAAAGAGAGCCGCCTTAGCGAGGGACGCCAGGCGACCGCCCCCGCATGGCCTCGACGAGGGCCAGATTCTCGGCGCTCAGCCGCCGAAGCCGCGCGCCCTCGGCGGGGCGCACGAGGTTGAGCCAGAGAGTGCGCAGGAGGCCCGGCAGTCTGAACTGCACCGTCACCCGCAGCCGCCGGAACAGCTGTCGGGGGCGCAGACCCGGCCCCGCCGGGCTCGCCCGGGTCAGGTGGATGAGGGTCTCTTCGGCGGGCCGCGTCCAGGCCCGCACTCCGCCGAGGCTGACCTTGACTCGGCGCGACCAGAATCCCTCCAGCGAATGGGGGACCGCGTCGACCAAGGATCCCGGCTCCCGATGGAGTTCAACGAGCAGCGAGGGTGATGGCAGCAGCAGTCCCACATGGCCTCCGCTGCCGGTAGGGTGCGTGGTCGTGTCGCGCAACCACGGCATCCGCTATGCCAGCGGCTCGAGTGCCGCGATTGCGGGGTTCAGCGTCTCCGAGTGGAGCCAGAGATCCACGTCGCCCATCATCCGGGTCTCGGGCGACGGGTAGACCAGATGGGCCGGGGCGAATCCCTTGAGCACCGTCACTGGCACACCCGCCCGCTCCAGCGTCTCCAGGCGCGCCGGATTTCGACCCGGCGCCGAGTGTGAGCTTCGCGGCGCTCACCCGGCGTGCCTGCTGCAAACGGCCCCGCACCCAGCCTGGTGTTTCGTCGCGCCGCTCTACGAGACGGTAGGCTAGCATCGGGTGGAGAGCGGCGCCCGCGAGTTCAACGGCGCGATGCAATCGGCCTGGGCGGCCAAGGCCCGCAGTTCGTCGTCGGGGATGCGCGGAACACCGAGTAACTCGAGCAGGAGCGCCCGAGTGGTGTCAGTCGGGGGTGGCGCTGCCGTCACCGCGGCGCGACTGGGTGGGAACCGACCAGGCGGGAAGTCGAGCGACCGCGGCCCGATTCGTGGGGGCGAAGCCAGAAGAGAGGCGTCATGGCCAGCACCAGGGCATTCTTGACAGCCGTGGCGAGGCCGGGGCTCAATTCAAAGGCGGTGCACATCAATCGCTCGAATGCCGGTGTGAGGGTACGCCGCAGCAGCCCCTGGCGAGCACTCGGCGGCACCGGGCCCCACTCCGTCTGGCCGGCGGGCCGGAACGCTACCACCGTACCGAGCAGCTCCGCTTCAGGGTGGGGTGCATCGCAGAAGAGGTTGCCGTCGCCGTGAGTGATGACGAACCCGCGCGCACTCGGCGAACGTCCAGTTCTGATCAGGCGATGCACGGAGAAGGTGTCTCCGCCGAGCAGCAGCGCGACCGCGGCCTCCGGTGTTGCGCTCGCCCCACCGTCGAGCCGAATGCGTACGCTGGCGCCATCTGGAATGGCTGTCCCCATACTCCTACCCTGGACTACGCACTCGACCTCGGCCGCGGTACGGCGCAGCATTCGGAGCAGGGTCGCGACCTCGGCCGGGTCGCCGCTGTCGGCCGGCTCGGTCACTCCACGCCGCGGCGTACCCGTTGGCGCCGCGCCTCGCTGATGTCGCGCGCCACGGAAATCTCTTCGTTGGTAAAGCCGGCCTGAGCCCGCAGGTCTTCGGCCACTCCGTACTTGGAGACGCGGGTACCGCCGCCGGGTTGAAAGACCTGCTTGAAGCCGCGCGCAGCCAGGGACACCGCCCTTCCCATGCCCAGCAAGGCCGCCGGGTTGGCGGCCACGAGCCGCTTGATCCACTCGTTCGCGAAGCGGATGTGGAGGACTTCGTCGGCCTGCTGCGCGTCGTACATCGCCGCGAGGTCGTGATCGCCTTCGTCGCGCGCTTCGGTTATGGCGTGGGTTACGGCGTCCAGCCCGTCGGCTTCGAAGGTCCGGTTCTGCACGGCCAGCCGGCCGACGATGTTGCGCACCTTGCCGAGGATCCGGTACTGAAAGCTCAGCACCGGATACTGCCCGATCTGGCCGCCGCGGCTGAGGAACAGGCGACGGTAGTTGTTGCCATGCCGAGCCTCGTCGGCGCACTGGCGCGCCAGCCACATGCGCAGCTCCCAGTCCAGCTCCGGGAATTCCGCCAAGCTGCGCGCGGCGTTCTCGAGGACGGCGATCTCCTCATTCATCTGGCGGTGCATGAACTCCTGCTTCTTCCGGGGGTCGCCGTCCGGGAACTTGGCGCATTCGTCCCACAGATCGACGATCGTGAACCGCTCGTCGCGCGCCGACGGTTCGTCGAAACACTCCGGGTCGAGCGAAGGGTGCAGGGGAGTCATGGCCGGCTCACTTCGCGTGAGCGGGGAGGATGGACCGGAAGCCGGCCTGTTTGAGTACTTCGAGTACCTCTTCCTTGGTGAACCCGGCCTCGAGGCGGCCGTCCACGTACACCGCGGGCGGCTGGAGCCGCTCGCTGCTGAGTTCCGTGCCCACGGCGTTCGACTCGCCGGGCGTGGCGGCGACCGCGGCGTTGACGGCCCGCAGAAAGCGGATTGCCTGCGCCACCTGGAGCAGCACCCGAGGCTGTTCTTCGGTGAACCTCCGGATCCACCGATTGGCGAAGCGCACGTGGGTGATCTCATCGGCGAGAATGGCCTCGAGTGCGTCCGCTGTCTGGTGGTCGCCGGCGTTGCGCCAGGTGGTCCGCAGCTGCCCCAGAATGTCGATCAACCCCGCCTCGAAGGTCCGGTTCTGGATGGCCAGCCGCCCCGGCAGGTCGTCCACCATGCCGCAGAGATTCCACTCGTAGTTCGAAACCGGGAACTCGCCCTTCACCCCGCCGAACTCCTTGAAGCGCTTCAGCAGGATGTCCACGTGCCGGGACTCGTCCGCCGCCTGCCGGGCGATCGCCATGCGCAGATCCCATGGGGCGTCGGCGAAGTCCACCAGCGCCTGCGAGGCGATCTCCATAGCCACGCATTCGTTGTTCATGTGGCGGTGCAGCCGTTCCCGCCGGGAGATGTCCGACATGTCCGGCCACTCGTGCATCTCGGCGTCGGTGCCGACCACCGTGAAGCACGGCTCGCGCGCCGGATCGGCGTGGAGGGCGACGCCGCGGATGACCTTGGTCGGCTTCGCGGTAGTCGTCATGCCAGGCTTTCCGCGACCGACCCCGTGGGTTCCCGGTGCTTCACGTACTGCACCGCGGCCGCGAGCTCGCGGCGCAGTCTGGCGGCTGTGGCGGTGCCCGAGCCGGTCATGTCGCGCCGCTCGGCCCGCGTCTCATGCGACTCGGCCACCATTCGCGACAGGTCGACGAGGACGCGGTCGATGATGCGCACGCTGGGCTCGTCGAGAAACGGATCGGTGGCAGTCAGGTACCCGCGATAGCGCTGCTCGAGGTCAGGCAGAAACGCGTCGTAGAAGGCCTCGACCCGTTCGCGCGCGCCGTCGGCGCCGCGCAGCAGCTCGAGCGCGGCACTGTAAGCCGGCAGCGGCGCCGGGGTGTAGTGCTGTGCGGCGCGCAGCTCATGGGTGCGCCTGCCGAGTGCGTCGGCGTGCTGGGCGAACTCCCAGATGTGGCGTCCGAGGAGGATCTTCGCTTCGAGGTCCGGCGTCGTCGGCACCCAGCGCGCCAGCGTTTCCATCGCGAATACGGAGGCGTAGCGGAGCGTGCCGATGGTGTCCGCGCGCTCCCGAACCGTGATCGTCATGACGTCTCCAGAAGGTGTTCGACAAACGCTGCCGTCTGCTCGGGCGGTCCGGCATCGATCCAGAAGACCCGGGACGCCGACAGCAGTCGCATGAGTTGAATGGCGACGGCGCCTGTCGGCCGGCCCCAGAGCGACGCCGCCAGCGGCGTCAGCTGGCCGAGCAGGGCCGGCGATGCCGCCGCGGCTTCTGCGGTGGGGGCGGCAGCAAAGCTGCGCAGCAGGAGCACGGTTGTCAAAGGCGCCGACGCCGCCGCCGCCGCAAAGAGACTCCCTACGGCGGCCCTCGCCCTGCGCTCGCCGTCCGGGAACACTTCCGTCGCGGGCTCGATCTCCGTCAGCGCCGCCCGGGCCTGGGCCGAGGCGGGACCTTCGCGGACGGCGAGCGACCGGCGCACGGGCAGCAGCTCCCGGGATACCAGGCGAACCGCAGCCACCTCGTCGCCGAACAGGTCATGCCCACGGCAGGCAAGGGCCATGGCCAGGGTGGTCTTCCCCGAGCGCTTCGGGCCACAGGCCAGCAGGCCCTGGCCGCCCACCGCGAGCGAGGCGGCGTGAAAGAACATGACGTGGCGCTGCAGACGTTGGGTGCGGCTCACGGTGAGGTTGGCCACGAATGGCCGCCATTCCGATGCCCGCGTGGCTCGCAGGGTCCGGCCGTCGGCGGACACTTCGGCGTCCCAAGGGCGGCCGGGGAAGACCGCGGCCGCGAAACGGGAGATATCGAGGGGCTCGGGATCGTCGAACGAGACCTCGACGCTGGCGGCAGCCGAAGTCACCCGGCAGCGCAGTGTAGGCAGGTCGCCGGGATCCGGCACGGCGCACTCGCCGTATATCTCGTCAAAGCGCTCATTGAGGGGGCCGTCGTCGCTGTCGAGGCCCAAGATAGCATCGCCGATCCGGAACCAGCGCATGGCGGTCATCGTGCCGTCCGAAGCGCGAAGACGCCGCCGGCGAGAAGGCCGGACGGCGTCGCGGTGTCGGATCCCGGCAGACCCTGCATGAGCGTCGGCCGGGTTCAGCCTGAACTACATGCCCCACCAAGTTGCAGCCGCGCTGGTGATCTGGAATGACTTCAGCAGGTCGGCCTCGCTCATCACCGTCAGCTTCGGCGGCTCATAGGCCGGACGGGGTTCACCATCGCGATTCAATTCGGCCATTGTTTCGGGCCCTCCGAGGGGAAGTAGGGTGATACAGCCCTGCTAGTTCTGAGCGACGACCAGCGACAATGAAGCGAATTCCTTCAGCGCGTTCTCGACGTCCCGCTGCGCCTGCTCGACCGTGACGCCACCGAACGCTTCGCAAATCCGAGTAGCAAGGGCGTCCACCCCCGTTGGGGTCTCGAGTTCGTTCCAGACGACAGACGCCGAGGCATTCAGGACGCAGAACGTGTTGGTCTGCGAATTGAACAAGATGGTTTCGCCCTGCATAGGCGCCGCTTCTACGGATGGCGCTCGTGCATACCGTACAGACATGACATTCCTGATGGTGAAGTCTGACCCGCTCATCGTATCAAAGGTGCCGACTAGTGTCAAGTCGGGCCGGGCCTTCCGCGTGCCAATTCCGCGATGGATTCGGGCTAGTTGCCGAGCCCCCAGGCCCGCCGGAGGGACGCCGGCAGGGCGTGCACGGCGTAGTATCCCAGCAGCCTGCCATGACCGACCGGGGCCCCCTGTGCCAGCAGTTGATCGAGCCCGGGATCACGTACCAGGTCCATGACCAGGTGCACCCGGGTGGTGGTGCCGCGATTCTCGACCGCGTGGGGGAACCGCACGTCCACGTGCCAGGCCTCGCCCGGGCGCATCTCCACCCGCTGGTCGTTGACCAGGAAAAAGACCTCGGGATTGGTGACCACCGGAACGTGCAGCCGCACCAGCCGGGGATCGATGGTGTGCAGCGGATCGGAGTGCCTGAGGATGCGTCCTCCCGGCCTGAGGCGCATCAAGCGAATCCGGTTGCGTTCGCAGGAAAATTGATCGAGGACTTGACGGATGCCCGGTGCCAATGCCAGCGCGGGTGTCGCCGCGAACACCCCGCCGAAGGAGCGTTGCTCGAAAGGGTCGCCCCGGGGAGCCCAGAGCGAGACCGACTCCCACGCGCCGTCGTGATACGGACCCGCATGTGGATTCCACCACTTCTCGTCGAAGCGCTCCAAGTCGGTGGCGAGCCGGTCGGCGTCGAACGTCATGGCGAGCCGGCGGGCGGTCGGATGGAGGCGCAGCGCCTCGCGCCAGCGCGGGCCGGTCATGCGCGCGCCCGGGACAGGAACGCGACCCAGCGGACGTCCGCCCGCGCCGTTATCGCCAGCGCCTCGCGCAGCGCGACCGGGGGGATGAAGCCGGTAGCATGGGCGAGGCTAGCGTCCAGCCGCCGCTTGAGCGACAACTGGCGGATCATGCCCCGAACGGCGGGCGCCGGCCGGCGCGGCCCGCCGACCAGCCGGGCCTTGAGCGACGCGCCAAGCGTCGTGGCGTAGGCGCCCGCCAGCGAACGCTGCGGTGCCGGGGCGAGGCCTACGGCCGAGCGGACGATTGACACGATCTCGGCGACTGTCAGGTCGGGGACATCGGCGTAATTGAAGGTCCGAATCCCGTGCATGTGGTCCGCGACGAAGGCAAGAAATTCGGCGAGGTTGTCGACATAGGCCATTGACCGGCGGTTCCCGGCCTCGCCGTAGTGGGTGAAATCGGGCCCGGCGACGTGGCGGATAAAGCGGTCCGCCGCGCCCTCGCCACCAGGCCCGAAGACGACCGTCGGCCGCACGACGACCAGTGATCGGCCAGCGCTCTCTCCGGCCCAGCTCCGGTATACCGCTTCGGCTTCGACCTTGGTGCGGCCGTAGTCGGCCAGGGGACGTGTGGGCATCGACTCGTCAAACAGCGGTCCCTCCCCGTAGACGTCGGCCGTACTGGTGAAGATCAGCTGCCGCACCCCGCACACCGAGGCCGCAGCGCAGACGCTCCGGGCTCCCTCGACGTTGACCTGGTGGTAGACCTCGGACGCGTGGGTGTTGAGTCCATGTGCGGCGGCCAGATTGTACACCAGATCCATTCCCTCGAACGCGCCGCGAAGTCCGGCGACGTCGCGGACGTCACAGGGCGTCCAATCGACATTCCCGCGGGAGCCCGGTCCGGAGAGTCCGACCACCTGCACCGTCGCGCCGCGGTCGGCCAAGCGGGCGACCAGATGCCGGCCGATGAAACCGCCACCGCCGACGACGGCGATGCGTTTCGGCGCGGGCGATGCGTTCACGCGGCCACCCGGCTGGCCGGCATGAGATAGGTGCCCACCGACTCGCGGACGAACGGCCGGCGGAATGCCCAGATCAGCCCGTCCAGGTAGAAGTGGATGAAGGTGAAGGCGAACCAAGAGACGGTGTACACCGACGGCATGCCGATCGCGGCGGTGGTGTGATTGGCGGCGATGAAGAAGAACCCGGACACGGCGATGAAAGCGCCGATCAGGACGTACCGCGCGCTGACCCGCGCCAGCAGCCGCTGCGCGGAGGAACCGGTGTGGAGCGGGGCGTACTTCCGGCGATGCAGCAGCCAGACGATCGCCAGGTATTGCACGAAATGTCCCATCAGCATCCCCAGCGTCGCGAGGGTATAGTCGCGCACCCAGAGGTACGGATGGAACATCGCCAGGCTCGAAACGAGGAAGCCCAGTTCCTGGGGCGAGGCAGCGCGATCGCGCGCCGCGAGGCGCCGGAGATACAGGGCGAGCGCCGCGGCGCCCAGACCCAAGAAGGCCAGGGCCAGCGCGTGACTCGCCTCGGGGTGCAGCGCCGTCAGTGCGCGCCCGATCGGTGGGTAGCGCTCGATGTGCCAGAACGCCATGCCGGCACTGACGCCGAGGATGGCGAGGTTCGCTGGCAGGTGCTCGGTGTGCGAGCCGGCGTTGAGCCGCCGATACATCGCCAGGATGCCGCTGTTCTGGCGCGCGACGTGCCAGACATTCCACACGAACACGGCGGCCTGGATGACCGGCGGAAACCGGAGCACCCACAACACCACCACGGCGAGGGTGATGAACGCCGGCCCGCCGAAGAACGCCAGCCGCCGGGACCGATAGTACTGCAGGTTGTCGTCGCCGAGGAAGAAGGTGTAAGTGGACATGTAGTGGGGTACGGCCACGAAGTAGAACGCCGCCGCCGGGACCATGAAGGCGTACTCCGCGGGCACTCCGCGCGCCAGCGCGAGGAATCCGAGGCCCAGGAGTGGAGACAACACGAACATCGGCAGGTCGAATTCCGGCGACTGGATCCAGCCGCGCCGGATGTCGGGCGGCGCGTGCGCCCCGGCCAGCGTGGTCGCGGTCATGCGCGGGTCGCCTGCGGGTCGGCGGCAGCCGGTGGCATGGGCACCGGCGTCAGAGGTGCCAGGCCGTCCAGGGGAAGCCCGCGATAGTGGCGCACGACGCCGCGGATCGGCGCCCAACAATGGGCGAGCACCGAACTTCGCACGGTCCACCCCGGCAGCCCGACGGCCGCGGGGCGCGCGGTGCCGCTGTCGGCGGTCCCGAACAGGCGGTCCCAGATCGCCAGGTTGGCCCCGAAGTTCCGGTGCTGGTGCCGGTCCTCGATGGAGTGGTGAATGGCGTGCGACACCGGGCTCACCAACAGCCAGCGCAGAGGGCCGTAGGTCCAGTTCACCTCGAGATGCGACAGGTTGAGGGTCACGTCCCACAGGATGGAAAGCCAGAGCCAGAGTGGGGCCGGCAGGCCCAGTACCATCATGATGATGACCGGTCCCAGGAAGCCGCGCATCCAGACGTCGAGCGGATGGTTGCGGTAGGTCGTCATGATCGACAGCTGGTCCTGCGAATGGTGTACCTGGTGGAACGCCCAGAGCGCCGGCACGGCATGTTCGACGCGATGGATCCAGTAGTTCGCGAAATCCAGCATCAGGATGTAGGCGATCATCCGCACCCAGACAGGCGTCGCGAGAATCGGCTGCCAAGTAATGTGGGAGAAGATGAACCGGTTGATCGGGCGGTCGATCAGGACCGTATAGATCCCGAACCGATAGACCGCGCAGTACGTCAGGTCGAGCAGATACCCTTTGGGCAGCAGCTTGAGGGCGAGGCGAGAGCGCACCAGCACTTCGAACAGGATCGCGGCGGCCACGAACCCGAACTCGTAGCGCCGGTTGCTCAGCAGTTGACCGATGAAGGCTATCAGGTCGCCAAGGGTCATGGCGCTTTCTCGCCGGGGCCGGCGTGCTGGCGTCGTGGTGTGGATTGGATTATGAATGCTAGCACTTCATGTCAAAATTGCGAGTCGCCGCATTCGTGTCGGGCGGGCCGGTTGCGCTGCGCGCCCTCGATGCGCTTGCGGCGTCTCACCAGCTGGCGGTCATCGTGCGCGCCCAGCCGGTCCGGCCGCTCCACCTGGTGTGGCGCGGCGCAGCGGCCGGGATCGCCGACGTGCTGGGCCTCCGCCCTGACGACCCCGTGACGGCGTGGGCCCGCGCGTGCGGCGTACCAATTGTCGCGGCGGCGGAGGGTGATGAGTCGCACACCGCCCAGCGCATCCGATCGTTCGCCCCGGACTTCGGGTGCATCGCGACCTACCTGCGGAGGATTCCAGACGCGTTGCTGGCCGCGTCGGGCCGCGCCTGCGTGAACCTGCACCCCTCGCTGCTGCCGCGTCACCGTGGCGCGAGCCCCCTCTTCTGGACCTATCACGCCGGCGACCTCGTCGGCGGCGTGACCATCCACGTTGCGACGTCGCGGCTCGACGCCGGCGCGATCCTTCTGCAGGAGCGATTCCCCATCGCGCGCGGCGAGTCGGTGGTCCACGTGCATGCCCGCGGCGCGGCCAGTGGCGGACCGCTGCTGGCGCGCGCCGTGACCCAGCTTGCCGAAGGCAGCGCGGTACCTCGGGACCAGGATGAATCCGCCGCCACCGCGGCGCCCTCCCCGGTGGCAGGACGGCGCTACGCTGAACTCGCCACTTGGTCCTGCGCCCAAGCCTGGCACTTCCTGGCTGGGCTGCTGGCGCGCTACCGGGAGCCGTTCGTGGACACCTCGGGCGCGCCGGTGCGCTACACGCGCGTGGACGGCCACGAGGAGAGGGACCCGCGTTTCGCTCCAGGTTCCGTGGTGCGCGACGGCGCGGGATGGACCGCCTGGACGCCGGACGGCGTGGTCCGTATCTCGTGATCCAGCACGTCATTGCCGCCACCGCCTACGCTGGCATGGTGCTGGCGGCTGCCGCCGTGGTGGCCGCCGAGTGTCGTGGTCGGCACCGGGCGCTGCGTGGAGCTAGACAGCTGTTGATCGCCTGGGCGGTTGGGGCGACGCTGCTGGCCGGCGTGTCCCAGCGGGACCTCTGGCCGCTGTCGTCCTGGTCGCTCATGACCCGCGCGCCGCGCCGCGACATGGGTGTCGAGCCGGTCTACCTGCGGCTGCTGGCCGTCGATGGCGCCGGGCAAGAGTACCCGGTCGACTATCGAGCGGTGGAGCCGTTCGCCATCGAGGAACTGATGGCGTGGATGCGGACCTATTTCCTGAAGCTACCCGCCGGCGAGCAGGACAGTGTCGCGGGCTTTCTCCTCCGGCGCCTCAACGTGGCGCGCGCACGGGTGCGTGCCGGGGCCGAGCCGGGAACGCAGGGACGCTGGCTGGGACCGTTGCGGGCTCCGTTTCACTCCCTGCATCCGGCACAATGGACGAGCGTCAGCTCCGTGCCGACCACACCATTCGTGGCCCTGCGAGTATACGGTGAAACCTGGGACCTCGAGGAGCGGGCAGTCGACAAAACGGCAGTGACGCGCACCCGGCTGTACGAGTACCGGGAAGGCGCCGCGCCGTGATCGTCCGGCTGAAGCGGGCGTGGACCGACTTCTGGTTTCAGCCGGAGAGCGCGGGAAACCTGGCACTGGCGCGTATCCTGGTCGCGCTGAACGCGCTCTGGATGCTTGCCTCGCGCAACTACGCCGGGATGTCCGACGTGCCGGACGCCTTCTGGCGCGCGGCGCCGGCGGCCATACGCTGGCGCTATCTCATCGTGCCGGGGCACGGTGACATCGAGCGGGTGCTGCAGGGGTTGGCGGCGATCGTGCTCATCGGCGCGCTCCTCGGAATCGCGCCCCGGGTCTGTTGCGCGGTGGCGGCGCTGCTGCTGTATCACCTGGCGCCGCTCGAGGCAGCAATCTGGACGGCGGCCCCCGAAGGACGCGGCATGACGCTGGCCCCGACGGCGCTGCTCATCCTGGCGGCGGCGCCGAGCGGGGACGCGTTCGCGCTGTGGCCTCGCGCCCGGACGGGATCGAAGGAACGGCGGGCATCCCGCTACGGCTGGGCGTTGCTCCTCATCCAGCTGCTGGTCTGCGAGATCTACTTCTTTTCCGCGATAGGCAAGCTCGAGCGAACGGGACTGGCCTGGGGCTCCGCCGAACGGATGCGGCTCTGGCTGTTCTGGTTCAATCAGGACACCCAGTCGGTGGTCTTCGGGACGCTCGGCCCGTGGCTGGCGCAATACGCCTGGCTGTGCGGACTCATCGGTGCCGCCACGGTGGTGATGGAGTGGACGATGCCGCTGGCGCTGTTCTGGCGGCCGTCGCGGGTCGTCCTGGTGCCGGTCGCGCTGGCGTTTCACGTTGGGGTGCTGCTGTCCATGAATATCCACGTGCCTGAGGCGTGGCTGATCCTGGTTTTCGTGGACTGGACCGGACTCAGCCGAAGGTTACGCCGAATGCCCGGGATCACGCCGCCAAAGTAATTATCCGACTCGCCCTGCCGGCTCATGCGCGCCATCCGCATAATGGGTGGCGTCCGCCATAGGGGCGGCGGCACCCGGTCGCAAGATCGACGCATGTCCCCGATTCCCCACCGGCCCATTCATGGACGAGCACAACCCGGTCCTGCAACCGATTGCGGCTTGGCTGCACCTTGGTGGCTTCGGATACACCATCCTGCGGGCCAGCGCGTTGGCCGCCCTCTGCTTCGTGATGATCGCCGCCTTCGAGCACCGCTC
>Ga0315297_10001577_pt1 | contig 14154 bp, 13 predicted proteins | sample YL17G15_0_MG_FD_203628 | JGI IMG/M metagenome (GOLD analysis project Ga0315297, IMG submission 203628) | Sediment microbial communities from Yellowstone Lake, YNP, Wyoming, USA - YL17G15_0 | ecosystem: Environmental > Aquatic > Freshwater > Lake > Sediment | place: USA: Wyoming | collected... | reverse complement strand
ATCCGTACCATTCACGCGTAGCCGAACATGCGTGTCGCCGATCATCTGCAGCTTCGCCGATGACGGAAGCTGGCGGAGGGTAAACTTTTTCCGGAAGGTGGCTCTTGTCACCTGCGGTGAGGAACTATCCCGCTTGCCCGGGTTGGCGTTGGGGTGATAGATCCACTGACTCTCGATCAACGGATCATCCACCCTTCGTTCCTCTTCAATAGTTCTAAGTCCCTCTTCCCAGTATTGAATCTGGCGATCGTACCGCATCATGAGATAGTCAAGGTTCGCGCTCCTGTTTGTCTCAAGCCAGAGCACAGAAAACTCCTGCTTCAATTGACGCAGATCGCTTATGAGTTTCCGTGACTTGGCCACGATCTCGTCGAGATGCGCTCCGAGAGCCGCGCCTGTCACAGCGTCCTGCACAGCGCGCCTGAGTTCATCGGCCAACGCGATCTTCCGCGCGAACCACTCCTCCTGCTTCACGACAAACGCAAGCGCGCGTACATGTTCCTGGTTATTTTTCGCCGCCGCATTCAACTCTTGAAGAAAGTGCTGCATGAGAGGAAGGGATGATCGAAGGCTTTCGAGCCTTACGACCATCCGTGGAGATAAGGAGCGCGCGGGCAAGAACGGGTGTCGCCAGAATTCCTGCCAGTTGATCTGGTTCAGTGTGCCCGAAAGGAGTGCATACACCGCCCGGCCGGCAAGCGCGGCTCGTTCATCACCAAAAAAATCGGCAAAGAAAAGTTTGTCAAAAGATTCGAGGTTGACTTCAAGCGGTCTCCAGGCGCACTCCGCCGTCCATGCATATCCATAGTAATTCAATTCCCGAAGTGACTCTCCGCCAAAGTCGTTCCAGTTCGAGGTGAGCACACCGAGTGAGCCATTGGAGAACCCATCCCGCGTGAGATTCCGAATATTCAAGAGCGCGTTGATAGTGTTCGGAAAAGGACCGTTGTGATTCCACACCGACGGCGAAACAAGAAAGGGGAAACCCGCATTCCTGAATGTGAGCGTTGTGGGATAACGGTCCGCAGGATCGTACTGCCAGTCGACAATGACGACACTCTTGGGAATTTTCTCCAGGACCTTCGGATTGCTGAAGATCATGTCTCCGTACATCATCGGCTTCTTCTTGTACTTCTTCAGGATTTCGAAAAGCCTCACATAGTGATCCGCATGGACTGTGGCAATATCGGATGCTGCGACTTTTGCCTTGCTGCCGCCGAGATCGACGTTCATTGACTCATCAGCGGCCATGTTGAAATACGGCGAACTGAACGCGGCGCTCACCTCGCCAATCATTCCATCGAGAAGAGGATAGATGGCCTCATTCGCGACATTGAGACCACTTGCTCCCGGGAACTCCGCGTATCGAACGTATTCGGGGAGCACGAGAATATTTTCCCAGTGCGCCAGAGTTTCGAAAATAGGGATGAGTTCAACGTGGTACTGTTGCGCGTAAGCATCGAGTTCTTTGACTTCGGCGGCTGTGAGCTCGCCGCGTCCCTTCCCAATGAGCGGGTGTCGCTTCCAGACAAACACGTCTTCGATAGAGGGAGAATAGACGTTGAGTTTGTAGTGGGCCAGAAAACGAATAATCTTCTTGAAGTTTTCCATCGTAGACATCTGGCCGCGGCTCAGATCATCGGTAATGCCTCGAAAACGCTGCTCCGGCCAGTCGTAAATGAGCACGCCCGGCAGCGTCACGCTCTTCTTTTGCTGCACGAACATCATTCCCAGCGTCGTCACACCATAGAAGCGGCCCCGCGGTGACTCGGCAACAATGACCACAGCATCCTGGGAGACTTCCAGCAGATACCCCTCTTCTTTCATCTGCTGCGTAAGAACCGCTTTCCGCATCTTCAACCATCCCCTGGAGAAAGAACTCTGAGGGGATCCCAGGAAGATGAAATCGGTTGAGATCTTGCGGACTGTTTCTTCTCGAACAATCCGCAACGGACTACGATGCAGATCGGAGAGTCTTGCGTTGATTTGCTGGGCTGCAAATTCATCCGCCGGAGTGGCATGCTCGCCAAGAATGATGCGTGTCTGTGAAGTTAATTTGAACACTTGCGAAGTGCGGCTGACCTCGTGCGGCGTCGGGATGATTCGTAAAGGGTTGTCTTGAAGAGGGTTCGGCTGGGCGTTCACCGACAGAATGCCGATAATGAGAGGCGCGATGAGGTTGAGCGAGGTTTTCATAGAGGACTGCGCGGTTGATGTGAGAGGGAGGAAAACATGACAAAGTTCCGGAGAACTGGGAGAGACAGAGAAAAACGCGGCGGATCGTCAAACGGTGAGGCGGGTGTTAACACTTGCCGGGCGGCTTCGAGTGAAAGCCGCCCGGGATTGCAGTCTGAAACAACTTGGGATTGGTCAGCGGTACTATGCTGCGGGTTTTTCCCCTTCTTCGCCGGCCATCTTCTGCTTGATTTCCTGCACTTCGTTGCGAACTTCCTGAGCCTTACGCTTCAATGCCGCCATGTGTTTTCGTACACGTGTTCCAGCAGACTTGTTGCCTTTGACGTAGAATTTCTCGAAGTCCTTCTGAAACGTCTGAATCAGATCAAGAAGTTCTTGGTACCGGTTCATAAGGGAATCCTTTCTCCGATCTTGTGATACAAGCAGGGATACTTCTTTGTTTTTCTTTTCAAACTCCCCGATGATTTGTGGAGTCGACTTGCGGCGCAGTCATCGAGAGTGAGGAACCATGGCAAGTCTTTTTTCCACCCCGGGAATTTCTCATCGAATTCGGATTGGTCGTCAGGTCTTCTTCTGAGGAAATCTTCCAGCCTTCTTCTCGATCCTGGGAACGTAAAGTTTGAACAAGTCAAATATAGCGTTTTTGATTCAAAAATCAAAGCATGCGTCACCCAAAGAGTACACTCCCTCCATTGACATTTAGCACAGCACCGACGAGGTGATTCGCCAAGTCTGAAGCAAGGAAGACAACCGGACCAGCGATTTCCTCAGCGGTGGCGACTCGGCCTCGCGGAATCTCCTTGTTGATTGCACGTGCGCGACTCCTTTTGCGGAGCACATGCGAGCTCATGTCGGTGTCAACCCACCCGGGTGATACACAGTTGACAGTGATGCCATGCGGGGCAAGCTCAGCGGCAATAGCCTTCGAGAATGCAATCATGCCCCCTTTGGATGCAGCGTAGTGTGAGTGGAACGGCTCTCCACGTTGACCAGCCGTACTCGCAACATTGATGATTTTTCCTCCCCGTTGCTTCTTCATGAAGGGAACAACTGCATTACAGAACAAGAACGTTCCTTTGAGATTGATATCGATTGTCTCGTCCCATTGCTGTTCGGTCAATTTCCCCATCACACCGCGTTTCCACACACCTGCGTTGTTCACAAGAATGTCAATTCTCCCAAAGTGATCGAGGGCTGATCTCACAGCTTGTCGAACGTCAGCCGGCCGCGCAACATCAGACTTGATGATCAGGCATTCGCTCCCGATTTGCGCGACGCGGTGAGCAACCTTCAGTGCTTCACTCCTGTGCTTGGTGTACGTCAGTACAATGGTAGCACCTGCCTTTGCCATCATCACCGCCACCGCGGCACCAATGCCGCGAGAACCTCCCGTCACGAGAGCAACTTTGCCAAGCAAACTTATCATTGTCAGTCCTCAGTTTTTTGTGGTGGTCCAGATCGCCGGAGTCTTCTGCAACGACTGAGCCATGAAATCTTCGATACATCAAAAGAGAAATCAAACCAATAATAACTACTAAAATGGATTCTTTTACATATTTTTCGGTTTCTTGTATTGACTATTCAATATAATAGGACTAATTTAGTCCTATATATGTAACAAGCGTAATTGCTTCAGTTTCGAGAAAGTGTCGCATAAATGACAACAGTTCCTGTCGCTCTGAGCAAGGCCACCAAGGGAAGCCGCCTTGTCATTATGGAGGTCCCGGAGGGCCGTGCAAGAGCCCAATTGTTGCGCCTCGGTGTTGTTAAAGGGGAGTTCATTCGTTGTCTCGAGAGGCTTCCCGGCGGAACCGTCGTGATCCAGAAGCACCGGCAGGAGATAGCCATTGGTGTTGCACTTGCGAGCCATATCCTTGTGGCGTACGCGGAAGTGGAGCGACCATGAACGCGAAGTCTGAACATGCAGAATCACTCTGTGACCGTCACGCATAATACCCCCGAGCATCATCACATAGAGAAGCACATTCACGCCGACCCGCATCGTACGGCGATTGACCACCCCGCTGTCGCACTCGTAGGCAATCCGAACGTTGGCAAGTCGCTTGTCTTCAACTACCTCTCCGGCCTCTACGTGGATGTCTCTAACTATCCAGGGACTACCGTCGAGCTTATAAGAGGACGTTACAAGGGATACGAGATTCTTGACACTCCCGGTGTCTACGGCATTTCCTCATTTACAGCCGAAGAGGTTGTTACGCGCGATGTCGTTTTGCAGGCCGATGTCGTCCTCAATATCGTCGATGCAGTTCACCTGGAGCGAGATCTTTTCCTGACTCAGCAACTTATTGACATGGGGAAGAAAGTCGTTGTCGTTCTGAATCTTATGGACGAGGTCCGAAAGAGCGGGCTGGAGATCGATACGAAACTTCTAGCTACCTATCTCGGGGTCCCGGTGATTGAAACCACCGCGACAACGCAGGAAGGTTTTGAGTTCATCGATGCCGCCATCCCGGAAGCGCGCCGGGGTGAACAAGTTTCCTCACTCCATCACCGGCTCCATGACATGTTAAGGCTCACCGGTTCGGAAGCCGAGGCGCTTCTCATCCTCGAAGGCGATGAATCGACGGCACATCGTCATGGCGTCGCACCAGGCAACGAACGAGAAGCACTGTACATTGAGCGGCGAAACCGCGTCAACCTGATCATCAACACTATCCTCTCCGAACGGAATGTCCGTATCCGGCTTGCGACACTCGCTGGCCGATGGGCAGTCAATCCCTGGACTGGCATCCCGATGCTTGTCGGCACGCTGTATCTTGTTTACCTCTTTGTGGGAAAACTCGTTGCCGGCGATCTTGTTGGGTTCACCGAAAACACGCTCGGGCACCAGATCTGGGAACCCTGGATCCGCGGCATCATCGCACACTTCATCACTCCTCATTCGGCGTTCGGCACTTTGCTGGTTGGAGAGTTCGGCGTGATCACGCTGACCGTCACCTACCTAGTCTTCCTCCTGCTGCCGCTTGTGATTGCGTTCTATCTCTCGCTCGCGCTCATGGAAGACAGCGGATATCTGCCACGGCTGGCGACGCTCGTCGATCGCAGCCTCAATGCCCTCGGCCTCAACGGTGCGGCCATCATCCCACTCATTCTCGGATTCGGCTGCGTCACGATGGCTACCATCACGACTCGCCTGCTGGGGAGTGAGCGCGAAAAAACCATCGCCGCAGCGATCCTTCAGTTTGCGATCCCCTGCTCCGCACAGCTCGCTGTCGTGGCTGCGCTTCTTGCCGGTGCGGGATTCTCCGCAATGTTGATTTATTCCGCAACCATCTTCATCATCTTCGTCGCCGTCGGTACCATCTTGCATCGCGTTCTCCCTGGCTCGGCGACGCCATTGCTCATTGATTTGCCGCCGATGAGACTTCCCCGCGTCGACAACGTCGCGCGCAAGACTGCTTACCGCTCGTACTATTTCATGAAAGAGGCAACACCTTGGTTCTTTGCCGGAGCGCTTGCAGTGGGTCTCCTGCAGCTAACCGGATTGCTTACCGCCTGGCAAAATCTTCTGGAGCCGCTTACCACACAGTGGTTACAGCTCCCGCGAGAGGCGTCGACGGCATTTGTGATGGGAATGGTCCGAAGGGATTTTGGCGCGGCCGGCCTTTACCATCTCCCCCTCAGTCATTTTCAGGTGGTCGTGTCACTCGTAACCATTACACTCTTCACGCCATGCATTGCCTCCTTCATGGTGATGCTCAAAGAACGCGGCGGGCGAGAGGCCTTTCTGGTCTGGGCTGGTACGTGGATCGTCGCCTTTTTCGTCGGGGGAGTGCTCTCGCAGGCGCTTCTATGATAGGCCTGGAAGAAAAGCTCCGCACGGAGATTCGCATCTGTCCGCAATGCCGCAATCCCATCGAGAATCCTTTCGCCGCACGGTGCCCCCGCTGCCTGACGATCGTACCGGTATCCGACCCCGGCTGCAGAGGCTGCGTGCACAACTCGGGATGCCCGGTGGCCAGCTTCAAGAGCCAGGAAGAATCCAACCATCAGCGGTGAGAGACCTGCAACAACACTGAAATGTGAGGGAGTATGGAACCGCAGCAGCACCAGGCCTTAACAACCGAAACCATCTACGCAGCGCTTCGCACCTGCTATGATCCGGAAATCCCGGTCGATATCGTGAGCCTCGGGCTTGTGTACGGGGTGACAATCGTTGACGATTGGGTGGGGATCAAGATGACGCTCACATCTCCTGGTTGTCCCGCGAGCACCACAATCGCCGAGTAGGTAAAAAACCAATTGCGAAAAATTCCAGGAGTTGCCGATGCGGATGTGCGAATAGTTTGGCAACCTGAATGGACGCCAGAGAAGATGAGCGATGAAGCAAGGAACAAACTGGCGTTGAACAAGGGATAGCGAACAGCGGAGCGCAACTCATCAGAACATGAAATCACCTCGTCGATCCTTCACGATGTTGCACCGATTCGGGAAGATGGGATTTTTCTTCTTCCTCGTCAAAGGATTGCTGTGGCTGATCGTTCCGACAATTCTCGCAGTCCTTTTTGGCGCTGATTGAGTCGCCGTTGTGGAGAGCCCGAAAAACTTTGGGCCTGGTCAAGACAATCCAGAACCAGGGCTCCGAAGAGGTGAAGCATTTGACCTCATTCTTTTTTCGCGAGTTTTGTCAGAGTCATCACGCTCGACTCAATTTCATTCCTCGGCAGGTTCCCGCGTTCCAGTTCTTCGTCGCTTCTCATTCGAAGTCGACCATAAAATCTCAAGCCATCATCCATGAACGACACATCTTGTTCAACAATCCCGAAGAGGAGGTTCTCCGCTTTCTCGAACCTACCGACAGATTCATAGTACAAAAAGAGTTTTTTTCTCACGTCCGCAGAGAGTTCAGCGGAAGGCAAGGATTCTGCGAGCTTCTCGATCTTTTCGCAGTATTCCTGCGGCAATATCCCGGCCTCATGCCGCAACAGCTCCAGGAACAGGCTCAGAGCAGTGGCGTGGCATCGGGACCCGTCCCGCTCCCTCCCCTGCTGTTGACGAATATCCCCAACAATCCGAAGCAATTCTGCAACAACAACGCATTTTTCGACATCAAACCGGTCGCCCAAGGACAGCAGGCGTACGAATTCTGAATCGGTTAACGACGTCAGGAAACGGAGGTCCATCCCGAGCAATTGCTTCGAAGAAGCCTCCACACCCTCCACCGCTTCGTCATACCTTCTCACCTTCATCAACCCCAGCACCGACGCCAGAACATTGGCGAGTTGGTTGATCATCCTCAGGAAATAGTCTTCAAAGATCATACTGCAGCAAAGTACCCATGGAGAGGGGGATAAGCAAGCGTGGAGGCCATCGGTTTTATTTCTCCAAACTTCTGCCGATCTTACCATGCGGCCCAGAATCCACCACCTGCGCTTCTCCAATGCCAGGTCGTGATGATCATGGCTCAACTGAGGACAGGAGCGGGTTCAAGATGACGATTATCGCCTTTAGCGATGTGCATGGTGAGTACGGACGAGTCGAGTCGATCCTCGCGCATGAATCAACGATTGATGCGATCGTCATCAGCGGAGACCTGACAACGCATGGCACTGTCGCTGAGGCATGCACGGCAATCCGCAGGATCGAGCAGTTTAGAAAACCGCTATTCATCGTGGCTGGGAATATGGATCTTCCGGCATTCGAACCGGCGTTCACCGAACTGGGCGTGAACATCAACGGACGCGGAGTGCATCTAAGCGGTGTCGGATTTTTTGGCGTTTCAGGCTCTCCGTTTACGCCCATGCACACCCCGTATGAACTCCCGGAAGATGAAATCCTCCGCCGGGCAAATGAGGGATGGCAGCAAGCGCAGACTGCGCACCGGACAGTGTTTGTTCCTCATGCTCCTCCGCGATCCACAACGCTCGACAAGGTCTTCATCGGCGCTCATGTCGGCAGCACCGCTGTGAGGGAATTCGTGGAACGCAACCAACCTGATGTTTTGATTTGCGGGCATATCCATGAATCTCGCGGAACCGATGTTCTTGGCAAAACCCAGATGGTGAATTGCGGACCGGCAGGGAGAGGTTCATATGCTGTCATTACGATTGACCGGGAAGTGACAATCGAACTACGGCATGCTCGAGAACACTAACATCATGACAGCACAGCGACCATCCTTCGTGCTTTTCGATCTTGGTAACGTACTTGTTCACATCTCTCCCGAGGCATTCCTTCAGGAGCTCGGCATTGACACTCCCGAGAACCGGCGATTCTATCAGGCGCGTGTGAATGAGATCGTCCGTGAGTATGAATGCGGAAATGACGGAACGGAAGAGTTCCTCGCCCGACTCGACAGACTTTTCAACAACGAGAGCGGACATACCGCGAACAACGCGCGCACCGGCGTATTTTCCGCCGACGATCTTCGCCTCGCAATGCTTGCTGTCGTCGGCAAACCGGTTCAGGGCATGCGGGAACTTGTCGCCAGGCTGCGCGGCCCCGTACCTCTTGGTTTGTTGAGCAACACCAACCCTCTCCATTATGACTGGTGCATGGAAAATCTCCCTGTCCTCCAGCTGATCCCCTCCCATTTTCTCTCCTACAAATTGGGTTTTCTCAAACCCGAAGCCCGCGTTTTCGCGCGGGTCGTGGAAACTCTCCGACTTCCACCAGGTAACATTCTTTATATCGACGACATGCCTGAAAACATCGAAGCGGGGCGACGGGCCGGTCTGACCTGTCACCTGTTCCTCGAGCATGGGCGACTCGAGCAGGAGCTTCTGGTGATGGATCTGCTTTAGGGTTACAGCGGGTTAGTGTGGTTGACACCCCATTTTTCTCCCCAAGAGAGGTCCAAGTGGGGAATCTTGCCTAAATCGAAGTGCCCGTCTTTCCTGGCTTATTCTTACCAACGCAAAAAACCCCTGATTTTTCAGTGCTTTTTCACTTGACTTTAATCGCCAATTCCCTAAATTTCCATGCCGTGTGGGGAAAAGTGGGGAAACGGGGGTATATTTTGCTCAATAAAATCAGGCACTTTTGAAGGCACGGATTTATGTCTTCGTTCAAAGGGCGGTATTCGTACGCTGTGGACAACAAGGGACGCATCGCCTTACCGGCGAAGGTCCGGAAGAATGTGTCTCCGGGCTCAAACGATACGTTCATTATTACACGCGGTTTTGAGCAGTGTCTCTTTGTCTATCCCCAGGACGAATGGTCGAAGGTGGAAGAATCAATCCGGGGCCTGTCTCCCTCCAATCCCCAACACAGGTTCTTTGTCCGAACGCTTTTGCAATGGGCCGTTGATTGTCAGCTCGACAGTCAGGGCCGACTCTCGGTTCCACAGGACCTTCTGAAGTTTTCAGGAATTGAAAACGAGGTACTCATTCTTGGGGTTCTCGAGCGAATCGAGGTTTGGAATCCCAAGATCTACGAAACATACATGAACAACCAGCCTGCAACCTACGAGACGGTTGCTGAGGTTGTTCTGAAGCCAACACCATAGGTTGGCCATTGGCTGTGCGTCTGGCATCTTTTCATACGCCGGTCTTACGCGATGAAGTCCTGGCTTGGCTTATCACGTCGACTGGCGGTGTGTATGTCGATGCAACGCTCGGGGGAGGCGGCCATGCGGAATCCATTCTCCAGCGGCTTGACCCCACCGGTATGCTCGTCGGCTTCGACGCCGATCCTGACGCCATCCAGTCTGCAGCAAACCGGCTTTCGGGATTTGATGGACGCGCAGTCCTAGTCCATGATAATTTTCGCAACGTATCAGCCGCACTCGCACAAAGGGGGATCCACCGCATCAATGGCATCGTGTTCGACCTCGGGGTCTCATCGCATCAGTTTGACGAGCCGACGCGCGGGTTCAGCTTTCGGAGCGACGATCTCCTTGACATGCGGATGGATCGATCCCAGGCACTCGATGCGCGTACCATGGTGAATGAGTATGCTGAACGAGACCTTTCGGAGATTTTTTGGAAGTACGGTGAGGAGCGAGCCGCGCGGAGCATTGCACGCGTGCTCGCCAGACGAAGAACGGAACTGAGGATTGAGACAACGGGACAGCTTGCGGCTCTCGTCCGGAGCGTTGTCGGTGAACGGTTCCTTGTGAAATCACTGGCAAGGATTTTTCAGGCGTTACGGATCGCGGTGAACAACGAGCTTGAAAATCTCGAGACCGCTCTCCGTCAGTCTGTGCCGATACTCAATCCGGCAGGGCGGCTTGTCGTCATTTCGTATCACTCGCTGGAAGATCGGATCGTCAAAGATTTCTTCAAGAAAGGGTCAGCGCTGATCCTGCCGTCGGGCAACAAACTCGCACCGGACATCAAACTCGAGCCGACACTGCGGATCCTGACCAAGAAGCCGGTGGAGGCATCAGCAGAGGAGCTCAGTGTGAACCCGCGTGCCCGGAGCGCGAAACTCAGAGCCGCTGAGAAGATTTCATAGCGCGGCATGATCGTGAAACAGGGACGGTGTTGATGATTCGGAGAGACTCACAACTTCTTGTATGACAAGAGTTTACAGAAACAGTGCTGAAATACTGGCCGAGCGTGCAATGAGTCCGGAGAAACCTGCTCAGGGGGGAAGGGGATCAGAATCCCAGGTCAGGCCCCAGGAGCGGCGGCTCATCTACAACGGCACGATGCCGCCTCCTCCGCAGGTTGAAACTCCGACAGGCGTTCAACTACCACCGACCAATCGAAAGTTCGCAAAACGAAAGGTCTCGCCGTTCAACGTCATTCTTATTCTGATAGGGATCGCGGCCTCGCTCGTCCTCTATATCGGCAACGTCATTGCAGTGGACACGCTCGTCAACGACATCCACAAGAGCGACGTCCGGCTTCAAGATATTCTCAGCGAGCAGGAGATCCTTCGTGCGCGTATTAACCAGATGTCAAGCCTTGAACGAGTCCGCAAGCGAGCCGAGGAAGAACTCGGATTGAAGAACCCAGCCAGCGTCCCTGGGTGGCTCGACGTTGATCAGGAGAAGACCCGCACGATTGAGCAAGGAGCAGGCAAGCATTAATGCCGAAGAACAATACGATACCACCAGAGAACGTACCGGATCTTCAAGTGCCGGAGATACAGCAGCAGCCGCGCGGAAGATTTCTTACGCTCAAGCTTGCCTTTGCCCTGTTCTTTGTTGTCATCGCCGCGCGTCTGATTCAGATTCAACTTATCGAAAGTCCAAAGTTCCAGGCCCTCGCGCGCAAACAGTATGAGCAGACTGTTGTGCTCCCCGCGGTTCGCGGCAACATCTATGATCGCTACGAGAATGTCCTTGCTTCGAACTCGATCTTTGTCTCGTTCGCAGCGGATCCCAAGCTTGTCGGCGACAATGCCGAGGATATCGCGCGGCAGTTCTCGGCTGCGTTCGGCAAGCCCCGCGCGTTTTATCTTGCGAAGCTTCAGAGCGTCAAAAGCTCTGGTGCTCCCAAGCGATTCGTGTGGCTCGAACGGCGCGTGCGTCCCGAGGTCGCAAAACGCATTGAGTCGTACAAACTCGTTGGCGTCGTCGCCGTGGATGAACCAAAACGTCTCTATCACTATGACGATGTCGCTGGAACGTTGATCGGTTTCACCGATGTCGATAACAAGGGCATCTCGGGTCTCGAGGTCGAGTTTGACGAGTACTTGCGCGGGAAAAATGGATCGGTCGTGATGCAGCGCGACGGACTCGGTCGGGCACGTGCTTCGGTTGATTATCCGCGCATCGAGCCGCGCGACGGAAACAATCTTTCGCTGACAATCGATCTGGCCTACCAGTCGATTGTAGAGGAGGAGCTCAAACACGGTGTTGCGGCGAACAAGGCGGCCGCGGGACTGGCCGTGATGTTGAATCCGAAGACCGGTGAAATTCTCGCGATGGCGAACGTCCCCGGCATCAACCCCAACGATCTCAGTTCGTACGACGTGAACGTTGCACGCAACCGCGTTGTGACTGATGTGTTTGAGCCGGGATCTGTTTTCAAGGTGGTGACGGCTTCCGCGGCGTACGAGAACAATCTCGTGACGCCCAAGAAGAAGTTCTTTGCCGAACATGGAACCTTCGCCGTGCAGGTTTCCGCCCGCGGAAGAACCCGGAAAATAACGGATACTCACCCCTACGATTGGCTCACATTTCAGGAAGCCATTGAGCTTTCGAGCAACATCGTAATGGCAAAAGTCGGCCCAACCATTGGTCCGGATCGCCTTTATTTGCAGGCCCGGAACTATGGGTTTGGCATCCCTTCGGGTGTCGAACTTCCCGGCGAGGTTCGTGGAAGACTAAAAAAACCACAGGAATGGTCCGGGACTACGCTGCAAACCATGTCCTATGGATACGAGGTGGCGGTTACTCCCATGCAGATCGTCTCAGCCTATGCCGCCGTGGCAAACAAAGGCGTTATGATGAAGCCGTACATCATCTCGCGGATCCATGATAAGAACGGCGAGACAATTCTTGAGGAGCGGCCCCAGATCATTCGCAGGGTCATCTCAGAACAAACAGCGAGTCTCTTGACCGAGGCATTCGAAGGCGTCGTTGAGCGCGGCACGGCAAAGGAAGCCCGTATCCCAGGCGTTCGGATTGCAGGCAAGACCGGAACATCCAAGAAAGTCATTGAAGGAAAATACCTACTTGGAACCTACACAGGATCGTTTGTGGGGTACTTCCCTGCCGAAGATCCCCAGGTTGTTTGTCTTGTGATGATCGACAATCCGCGCGGAGGGAGCTACTACGGCGGCTCAACGAGCGCACCTATTTTCCGCTCAATCGCCGAACGGATTATCAATACAAGCGGTCGTTTCACCAGGAAGCCCCAGCCGAACGAAGAACCGCAACCGAAGGACGGCATCAGCGTCCCCGATGTACGGACTTTTCAGGTTGTCATCGCGAGCCGTCTGCTCGAGAGTCATGGTCTGAAGAGCCAACCGGTTGGCACGGGAGATATTGTCGTGCGCCAGGTTCCTGAGCCAGGTAAGCGGTTGGAGAAAGACGACGTCGTCCAGTTAGTCCTCAATGAAACTGGTGCGGAAACCCCGGACGGACCCGCGACCGTGCCGGACGTGCGCGGCATGAGTCTGCGTCGCGCCATCAACCGTCTTGTCGTCGATGATTTTGACATTAAGGTCCGCGGATCAGGAGTGGTCGTGGATCAACTGCCCCGCGCGGGACAGAAAATTCTGGCGGGTGCGACTATTCAGTTGGTTTGCGAACCACGCGCGATCGCCTCCGCCGTCCTGTACTAAGAGTGTATCGTTGCAGCGTGCGCTCGCTGCAAGACGCAGAGAAGGTATGAATCTCGGAAAGCTCCTCGATGGGGTAAAAGTAACGAAGTTGTTCGAGCTGGCATATGGGCGGTTTGCCGTCACACACGATCTTGATATTCCCAGACTCCAGTACGACTCACGCAAGGTTGAACGCGGCGACTGCTTTGTTGCGCTGCGCGGGACTGGCAAGGATGGTCACCAGTTTGTTAACACGGCCGTCGAACGCGGAGCCAAAGTTCTGGTGATGGAAGACGATGCAGCGCTTCCCGATGCGTATTGCATGCATCACGGCATTGTGAAGGTCATTGTGCCGGACAGCCGTAAGGCATTGGCGACGATGGCATCCAACTATTTTGGCAATCCATCAGCATCATTGACAATGGTAGGCGTGACGGGCACGAACGGGAAAACGACGACGACGCATCTCATCAAGGCGGTTCTCGAAGAGGCAGGCCAGCGTGTTGGCCTCGTAGGCACAATTGAATATCTGGTCGGAAACGAAGTCATTCCGGCAACGCACACGACGCCGGAATCCTTGGAGCTCAACGGCCTTCTCTCACGGATGCGATCGGCCGGCTGTCAATCGGTTTCCATGGAAGTCTCTTCCCACGCACTCCAGCAATCCCGCGTGTTCGGCCTTGGATACCGTGTGGCAGTCTTCACAAATCTGACGCAAGATCATCTCGACTACCACGGATCGATGGAAGCGTACTTACGCGCCAAAAAGACTCTTTT
>Ga0315297_10001576_pt1 | contig 14158 bp, 13 predicted proteins | sample YL17G15_0_MG_FD_203628 | JGI IMG/M metagenome (GOLD analysis project Ga0315297, IMG submission 203628) | Sediment microbial communities from Yellowstone Lake, YNP, Wyoming, USA - YL17G15_0 | ecosystem: Environmental > Aquatic > Freshwater > Lake > Sediment | place: USA: Wyoming | collected... | reverse complement strand
AAGGCGTCTCGGTCGCGGCCTTCTATACCCTTCATTACACGCACTCGACCGAGAAAACATGGCGGCAACGGATCGAAGCGGGGCAGGTTTTGCTGAACGGGCGGCTGCCGTCGCCCGACGAACCTCTGACCCGGGGCGACCGCGTTGACTACCATCGTCCTCCATGGGAGGAGCCCGAAGCACCACGGGAGTTCGAAGCCCTGTTCGAAGATCGGGATGTCCTTGTCCTGGCGAAGCCGTCCGGACTGCCCGTTCTTCCCGGCGGCATGTTTTTGGAAAACACCTTGCTTTACCTGGTGCGGCAACGCTATGGCGCCGAATGCTCGCCGCTCCATCGGCTTGGGCGGGGCACTTCCGGGGCGATCCTCTTCACCCGCAACGCCCGTGCCGCACGGTTCTTGGCGGCCGCCATGTATGAAAGGCGGATCCGCAAGGTGTATCTGGCCTTGGCCTCGGGGACCGCGATGCCGGACACCTTCACGGTCGACGCCCCCATCGGGCCGGTCCCGTATCGGCACCCGGCCACCGTCCACGCGTATCACCCCGACGGCCGACCGTCGATCAGCCATGTCCGGGTGGTGCGGCGGCTTCCAGGAGTGAATGCGACACTCCTGGAGGTGACCATCCCCACCGGGCGTCCCCATCAGATCCGGATCCACCTGAGTTTCGCGGGATTCCCCCTGGTGGGCGACCCGCTCTATCGACCGGGAGGAATTCCACGCGCTAACGGCGACGATGATGAGCTCTCAGCGCGCCCCGGCGAATGCGGCTATCTCCTGCATTCCTGGAAGATCCGTTTTCCCCATCCGGAAAGAGGCGAAGACGTGGAGATCGTTTGCCCTCCCCCTCCGGTTCTTGATCCGGGATCAGGACGTTGACATCGCCTGGGGTCGGTGATAGCGTCATCTTATTCGGGGATGAACACCGGCGTTCTTGATTTGGGCCGCGGAGCGGTCGTCCGCCGGCACCCGTCAGACACGCGGGGATTCGGCACAGAACGGACCCGCCGGAGACCACGGACCATGCCCCGGAAGGAGGGGAAGATGATCGGAGCTATAATGGCCAAGAAGGCGCTGGCAGGGGCTTTCGACGCCCTGAATCGTCATGACCTGGCGAAGTTCATGGAAGTCTGGCGCGACGACGGCGTGTTCGTCTATCCGGGGGATATCCCCGAGAGTGGGACCTTCAAGGGACGGGAGGCCGTCGAAGGCTGGTTCCGGCGCTTCTTCGAGCAATTCCCGGAGATCGCATTCGATGTCCATGACATCTGCGTCCGGAACATCTTCGATATGCGAGGGAACAATGTCGGTGCGGTCCACTGGGACCTCAAGCTCACCAACCGCGCCGGACGGAGCGGGACGAACAGCGGCGTGACTGTCGTCACCGTCGAGCGCGGCAAAGTCGTTCACGTAAAGGATTTCAGCTTCGACCTCGGGGACAATTTCCGGCGCAATTGGGGCGCGCTGTAACGCGGGAAACACCATGAGCCGAACACATCTCTGTTCCGCCGTTCTCAGGTCGACCGTCGCGGCCGCTGTTTTCGCCTTCTTCGTCCCGCCCTTGGCCGCGGGAGCCCAGGTGAAGGAGCCTGTCCGTGTCGAGTTCCTCAGCGAAGGGGAGATCGTACGAGGCAGGTTCTTTCCGGGAACCGGCGACGATCCCGTGACGCTGGTCCTCGTCCCCGGCTGGCCGGGAAATCCGGATGACGTGCTCGGCCTGGGCGCCTTGCTCGCGCCACAGGGCGTCAACGTCCTCACGTTCAATCCGCGCGGCCTGTATGAAAGCGAGGGGACCGCGACGTTCCCCGGGACCCTGTTGGACATCGGAGCCGCGGTTCGGTGGGTGACGACGCCGGAGATTCGCAAGCGCTTCAACATCGACCCCGGGAAGATCGCCCTGGGAGGACATAGCAACGGCGGCGGTATGGCCATGACCTACGCCGCGAAAGATCCGCAAATCCGTCGCGTGATCTCGATCGCCGGGAACGACCACGGGGAATTCATCCGCGAGTTCCAGCGGAATCCCGAGATGGCGGAGGCCATCCGCAAGATGCTCCTCGAGACGCGGGCCCCGGCGGGGCCGGCCCGCTTCGACCTGGAAGCGGACCTCCGGGAACTCCTCGAGCATCAGGACATCTACGGATCGAGGGAGAACGCCGCCAAGCTCGCGGACCGAGCCATCCTGATCATCGGCGGGTGGGAGGACACCCAGGCCACCGTCGACCAGTTCCTCCTGCCTTTCTACCGTGCTTTGAAACGCTCCGGCGCGGTCGACGTGACGTTCCTCGTCTACCACGCCGACCACGGCTTTGGTTCCGTCCGCACAAAGATGGCCTCGGATATCCGCGAATGGCTGTTACACGGCCTGGGGGAGTGATCTTCCCCTCTGGGGATTCTCCCGAAGAACTTCAGACGATGTCATGAGGGGTTCGGGTATCCAAATGGCGAGACAAGGGATCGGCTTGACAAGCGCCCCGAGGAGTTATAGGCTTACGGTATAATTTATTGAGCATATGCCCCAAATAATGGACTTTATAACGCCGACAAGCTTAAAAGTCCTGGCGTTCTTCTTGGCCGATCCTATGGGAGAATTCCATGAGCGGGAAGTCCTGAGGAACGTGGGGATCAGCAAAGGCTCCGCCAATAGGATCCTTCGACGCTTCGCTGAGCTTGCGCTTCTTAAAAGAAACAAGAAAGGCCGGATGGTTTTTTACCGTCTGAACGCGGACGACCCGTTCGTAAAACAGATGAAAGTCCTGTCCAACGTTTGGGAATTAAGACCTTTCATCCAAGAGCTTCGAGAGGGCGTCAAGAAGGTTGTCCTCTTCGGCAGTTGCGCGGAGGGAACGGACGTCGCAGAAAGCGACATCGACCTCCTTCTTGTCACCGACGAAAAACCGTTTATGAAGGAACGGATCAGTGCCTTCAACCGGCAGAACCGGAGGCCGATCGCCCCCATCATCGTCGATCTCTCCGAATTCATGAAGATAAGGAAAGAAGACAAGCCGCTTTTTGAGAGGATAGACCGGGGGATCGCGTTATGGGAACGGATCTGAACTCCAAACTGACGAAACTGCTCGCTGAGCGCAAGCTAACGAGGATCGCCACAGATCGCAAGCTGATTTTGAAAGAGATCGCGGCTTCGAAATCGGATCTAACTGACGCAAAGGAATCTCTCGGACTAAAAAAGTTCAAGTGGGCGACTATCCAAGGCTATTATTCGATGTTCCACAGTGCAAGGGCCCTGCTCTATGAAAAGGGCTATAGGGAGAAGAGTCATTGGGCGCTCCTGGTGGCCATCGGTGAGCTATATGTGAACGAGATCGAGCGCTCGCTCATCCAGGAGTTCGAGCACGGCATGTATTTACGCCAGGAAGCGGATTACGGCCTAAAATTCTCCGAACGCGGCGCCCAGGATGTCATCAAAGCTGCGGGAAGACTTCTTGAACGAGCCCATGCCATTCTGAGAACTCGTTAGAATCTCATGCCGTTCTATTAAGTATAGAAATGGGGACCGTGTTATGGTCCTCATTTTCAAACCAACTTCTTCAATATCTCCAGGGCGACCTGCTTGGCCAGGCGGCCGCTCTCCTTTGTCGGGCCGACGCAGGAGGGACAGCCGTCCTTGCAGGGGCAGATCTCGATGGTTTTTTGGCCGTGCTCAAGGAGCTTCTTCTCGAGCAGGAACAGGGCCGGACTGAGGCCGATGCCGCCGGGGAAGTTGTCGTAGATGAAGATGTTGGGCTCGAAATCCTCGGTCGCGACCGTCGGGCCCTCCTCGCCGGCTCCCGCCCGGGCCGCGACGTCCCGGGGCGGCAGGGATTCGCCGGTCGCGTTGTCGCCGATGGAGACCCCGATGTCGTGGACGTCGCACATCAGGAACAGCGGTGCGATGTGGTGGAGGAGGTACGAGAGGCCGAAGACGCCGTTGACGCGCTGTTCCGGCGTGTAGTCGAGCGTCTGGAGGACGTCCGAGGGCACGGTCAGCCACCAGGCCGTCGTGTGCATCTCGTTCTGCGGGAGGCTGAGGTCGCCGGCCCCGACGTTCTCCCCGGTGTGGAACTTGATCTTCTTGAAGCCCACGACCTGGGTCGCGACGTGGACCTCGCCGTGAGAGATCCGGGCCCGCCCGAGGACCGCTTTATCGAACTGGTCGAGGATCTTGATCTTGGTGTAGTCGATGGCGTCGGTGTAGTAATCGACGTCCGTCTTCTTGACGTAGGCCTTGCGCTGTTCGTAGTCCAGCTTCTCGACATAGTACTGCTCGCCCTCGCACATGTAGATGGCCTTCTCGTGGAGCGTCGTCAGGGCGGAGCTGAAATCCACCTCGGCGATGACGCGCGACTTCGCGGTCTGGTCGACGACGACGAAGTTATCGGAGCTGATGCTCCGCAGGCTCACGCCGTCGGCCGGGTAGGCGTCGGAGGTCCAGTACCACTTGTCCTTCGAGCGGTGGAGGAGCTTCTCCTCCTCGAGGAACTTCAGGATCTCGCCGATCTCCATCGTCCCGAACTTCTCCCCCTCCTGGAAGGGCAGTTCGAAGGCGCCGCACTCGATGTGACTGACCAGGATGGAGAGGTTATCCGGGTTGATGAGGGCGTTCTCCGGCGGGCTGGTGAAGAAATAATCCGGGTGGTGGACGATGAACTGGTCGAGGGGCGAGCTCGAGGCGACGAGGACCGCGGCCGAGCGGCCCGTCTTCCGGCCGGCCCGGCCCGCCCTCTGCCAGGTCGAGGCGATGGTGCCCGGATAGCCGGCGAGCACGGCGACATCGAGCGTGCCGATGTCGATGCCGAGCTCGAGGGCGTTCGTCGAGACGACGCCCAGGATCTTCCCCTCGCGGAGGCCCTTCTCGATCTCGCGCCGGACCAGGGGCAGGTAGCCGCCGCGGTAGCCGCGGATGAGCCCCTCGTCCTTGATGGTCTTCTCGATGTCCTGCTTGAGGTAGGTGAGGAGGACTTCGGTGATGAGGCGGCTCTGGGCGAAGACGATGGTCTGGAGCCGGTTCTGCAGGAAGAGCGAGGCGATGCGCCGGGACTCGTTGACGTAGGAGCGCCGGATGCCCAGGGCCTCGTTGACGATAGGCGGCGTGTAGAAGACGAAGTGCTTCTCGCCCCGCGGGGCGCCGTTGTCGTCGACCAGGGTCGCGGGGGCCTCGATCATCTTCTCGGCCATCTCTTTCGGATTGGCGATGGTCGCCGTGCACAGGATGAACTGCAGGTTCGAGCCGTAGAAAGCGGCGACGCGCCGGAGGCGGCGGAGGATGTTGGCCAGGTGACTGCCGAAGATGCCCCGGTAGTTGTGGAGCTCGTCGATGACGATGTACTTCAGGTTCTCGAAGAGCTTGATCCACTTCGTATGGTGCGGCAGGATCCCGCTGTGGAGCATATCCGGGTTGGTCAGGATGATGTGTCCCTGGGCCCGGATGGCCCGCCGTGCGTCCTGCGGCGTGTCCCCGTCATAGGTGAAGATGCGGAGCTCGGAGGAGAGGAGCTTGGTGATTTCGTCGAGCTCCGCCCGCTGGTCCTGGGCCAGGGCCTTGGTCGGGAAGAGGTAGATGGCCCGGCTCGACGGGTCGCGGATGATGGCGTCCAGGACGGGGAGGTTGTAGCAGAGCGTCTTCCCCGAGGCCGTGGGCGTGACGACCGCGATGTTCTTGCCCTGCCGCAGGGCCTCCCAGGAGCTCCTCTGGTGGGAGTATAGGGACCTGTACCCTTTTTCCTTGAGGGCCTTGACCAGGGACGGCTCGGCGTCGTCCGGGTAGTCCGCGGTCCGGGCCTCCCGGGCGGGCAGGTGTTTGATCGCCGTGATGGAATCGTGCTTCAGGCCCAGGGCCTGGAGGAGGTCGAGGGATTTGAGAAGATCTTCTTCCCGGGACATGTCGGGTTCATCTTAGCTGAACACGGCGGGCAGGTCAATGAACCCGCGGGCGCGCCGCCGCCGGCGCGTCAGGCCATGAGGCGGGCGAGACGGGTTACGCCTTCCCGGAGGTCGGCCGGTGGCGCATAGGAAAAATTCAATCGCATCTCGTTCCGCCGCTCGGCTCCGGTCGGGTAGAACTTGCTCCCGGGGATATAGGCCACGCCGGCCTCGATCGCTCTTCCGAAGAGGGCATCGGTGTCCATTTCTTCCGGGCAAGTGACCCAGATGAACAGCCCGCCCTCAGGCTCGGTCCACCGGATGTGAGGCGGCATCGTATCCTTCAGCGCGGACAGGATGACGTCCCGCTTCGCGCGGTAGAGCCCCCTGATGCGTTCGAGGTGCGGGCCCATGAATCCGCGTTCCAGGAAGCGCGCGACCACCCTCTGGACGACCCCCTCCGGCATAACGATGATCTTCTGGGACCATCGGGCCATGGCCGCGATGAGGGGGGGCGGCCCGACGGCGAACCCGAGACGCAGTCCCGGCCCGAGGATCTTGGAGAAGGACTTGCAGATCGTGACGGTCCGGTCGTCGCCGAACTCGGAGCGGGCCAGGTTCCAGAGGCTCCCGAGGCGCGCGCCGTAGAACCGGAGGTCGCGGTAGGGCTCGTCCTCGAGGATGAGGATGCCTTCCGCGCGCGCGACGCGGATGAGCTCCAGCCGCCGGGCCAGGCTCATCGTCCGGCCGCTCGGGTTCTGGAAATCGGGGATGGCGTAGATGAATTTGACGGCCCGGCCCTTGGCCTTCGCGGCCGCGATGGCGTCGCGGACCCGGCCTGCGATGAGGCCCTCTTCGTCCATGGGCACAGGCGCGAGCTCCGCCCCGCAGGCCTCGAGAGCGACCAGGGAGCCGTTGAAGGACGGCGCTTCGCAGACGACGACGTCCCCCGGGTCAATGACCGCCCGGGCGAAAAGATAGATGGCGTTGGTCGTCCCGTCGGTGATGATGATCTCGTCGGGACCGACGCCGGCTTCGCCTTCGTGGCGGTTGATCTCCCGCTTGAGAACGGGATCGCCTTCGGTCGGGCCGTACTGGAGGACATCTGTCCCCTCGGTCGCGACCACCTCCTGGAACAGGCCGGCCAGCAGGTCCGCGGGGAAGGACTCGGGGCTCGGCAGGCCGCCGGCGAGCGAGATCATTCCCTCGACGCCTTTCGTCGTTTTCAGCATCTCGCGGATGAACGAGACGCCCATCGAGCGGGTCGTTCGGGACAGGATTTCGTCGGGGAAAGCCATGGCGAAACCTCCTTGGTTCCGAGCTCCCATTATAACAGATATCCGGGAAGTCCGGCGCGCGGGCGGCCCGACGCCCGGAATAAAAACGGCTCGGATATGATAGAATATAACGTTATGCTCCAGGAGATCAGGGTCCGTAAGGCCGCTCAGCACAACCTGAAGCGGATCGACGTCGATCTGCCCAGAAACCGGCTCGTCGTCGTCACGGGCCCGAGCGGCTCGGGGAAGTCCTCCCTGGCGTTCGACACCCTGTTCGCCGAGGGCCAGCGCCGCTACATCGAATGCCTGTCGACATACGCCCGCCAGTTCATCGAACAGCTGGAGAAGCCTGATGTCGAGTCCATCGAGGGCCTTTCACCTTCGATCTCCATCGACCAGAAGACCATCTCGACGAACCCCCGTTCGACGGTCGGCACGATCACGGAGGTCTACGACCTCCTCCGCCTCCTCTTCGCCCGGGCCGGGACGCCGCACTGCCCCGGCTGCGGGAAAGAGGTCGTCCCCCAGACCCCCGACCAGATCCTCGCGAGGGTCCTCACCGCGTTCCGCGGGCAGACCGTCAAGATCCTCGCCCCCGTCGTCAAAGGCCGCAAGGGGGAGTACCACCGGCTCTTCGAGCGCCTGCGGAAAAAGGGCTTCATCCGCGTCCGCGTCAACGGCACGATGCACGACCTGGAGGATCCGATCCCCCTGGAAAAGACCCGAAAACACACGGCCGAGGTCCTCGTCGACGAGGTCCGGGTCTCCGAGACCTCCAGCCGCCGGCTGGCCGAGGCCGTCGCCAAGGCCGTCGATGTTTCCGAGGGCGAGGTTCTCGTCGTCAACGGCTCCGGGCGGGAGCATTATTTTTCGCTGAGGCTCCGCTGCCCCGCCTGCGAGATCAGCCTCCCCGAGCCTGAGCCCCGGAACTTCTCCTTCAACAGCCCTTACGGGGCCTGCCCGGAATGCCACGGCCTGGGCTGCGGGACCGCCATGAATGAATGGGGGGAGGTCGAGCTGACCGACGACGCCTGTCCCCTGTGCGCGGGCGCCCGGCTCAAGAAGGAGAGCTTGATGGTCAGGGTCCAGGGCCGGAACATCATCGAGCTCGCCGACCTGCCCATCGGTCGCCTGATGGAGGAAGCGGCGGCCTTCGTCTTCCCGCCGGCCCTGAGAGAGGTGGCCGATAAGGTCGTTAAAGAGATCCGCGGCCGCCTTGAGATCATGGACCGGTTGGGGATGTCCTATCTCCAGCTCGGTCGGCCCGCGGTCTCCCTCTCGGGCGGGGAGGCCCAACGGGTCCGGCTGGCCGCGCAGGTCGGTGCCGGGCTGAGGGGTGTCCTCTACGTTTTGGACGAGCCGACCATCGGGCTTCATCAGAGGGACAACGGCCGCCTCATCTCCATGCTCAAAGGCCTGCGGGATGCCGGGAACACCATCGTCGTCGTGGAGCACGACGAGCAGACGATCCGGGCTGCCGACCACATCCTCGACCTCGGGCCGGGCGCGGGCGAAGGTGGGGGATTCAAGGTGGCCGAGGGGCCGCTCGGCGATATCCTGGCGTCATCGGATTCCCTCACGGCCCAGTATCTGCGCGGCGAGAAGCGCGTCCCCGTCCCCACGTCGCGGCAGCACCCGACGGGCTGGCTGACCGTGCATAAGGCGACGGAGCACAATCTCAAGGGGATCGACGTCCGGCTCCCCCTGTCCGTGATGACGGCCGTCACCGGCGTCTCCGGTTCGGGAAAGAGCACGCTTGTCCACGACATCCTGTATAAGAGCCTCGTCAACTCCCTCTATAAAGCCGGCCACAAGGCCGGGGCTCACTCCGGCATGACCGGAGCGGACCAGATCGACAAGGTCATCTCGGTCGATCAGAAGCCCATCGGCAGGACGCCGCGCTCCAACCCGGCGACCTATACGGGCCTCATGACGGCCCTGCGCGAGCTTTTTGCGCGGACGCCCGAGGCCAGGGCCCGGGGGTTCGGCCCGGGCCGGTTCAGCTTCAACGTCAAGGCCGGCCGGTGCGAAGATTGCCAGGGGGCGGGCGTCCGCAAGATCGAGATGCACTTCCTGCCCGACGTCTTCGTCACCTGCGACCGCTGCGGGGGCAAGCGGTACAACAAGGAGACTCTGGCGGTGGCCTACAAGGGCCGGAACATCGCCGATTTCCTCGCGATGACCGTGGACGAGGCCACCGAATACCTGAAGGCCGATCCCGCCCTGAAACGGAAGCTCGCCACCCTGAAGCGCGTCGGGCTGGGATACCTCCGGCTCGGACAGCCCGCCCCGACCCTTTCGGGCGGCGAAGCCCAGCGCATCAAGCTGACCAAGGAGCTGGGGCGGAAGGGCACGGGCCGGACCCTTTACCTCCTGGACGAGCCGACGACCGGGCTCCATTTCGACGACGTCCGCAAGCTCCTCGAAGTTCTCGCGGAGCTCACGGGGATGGGGAATACGGTCCTCGTCATCGAGCACAACCTTGATGTCATCAAGTTTTGCGATTATATTATTGACCTCGGGCCCGAGGGGGGCGAGGACGGCGGGCGGATCGTCGCCCAGGGGACTCCCGAAGAGGTTGCGGCCGTCGAGGGGTCCCACACCGGCCGCTTCCTTCGGAAGGCGCTCCGCGTCGATCCCGCCGGAAAGAAGGACGGCTAGGGCACCATGGCGTTCACCGACATCACAGGCAACGACCGGGTCAAGCATATCCTGCAGATGGCCCTCCGGAGGCACAGGCTCCCCAATTCGCTCCTGTTCTCCGGACCTGCGGGCGTGGGCAAGACCGCGACGGCCGTGACCGTGGCCAAGGCCCTGAACTGCCTGAACCTCGAGGATGACGCCTGCGATGCGTGCGCCTCCTGCCGGGCGATCGGGGAGGCCTCTCAGGACCCGGAAAAGCAGGGCCTTGCCCCGGACGTCATGCTCGTCTCGATCGAAGAGAACAGGAAGAAGATCGCGATCGACCAGATCCGTCTGCTCAAGCAGATCGCTTACCTCAGGCCGATGACCGCCAGGGTCCGGGTCTTCATCGTCCGGGGGGCGGACGCCATGAGCGAAGATGCCTCCAACTCCATCCTGAAGGTCCTGGAAGAGCCCCCGGCCGCCTCGACCCTCATCCTGGTCACCGAAAAGCCGCACCTCGTCCTGCCCACGATCCGGTCCCGATGTCGCACCCTGGAATTCTCCCTCGTTGCCAGGGAGGAGATCGTCCGGGCCCTCGTTGCGGGGGGGCACCCCCCGGACCGGGCGAACCTCGTCGCCTTCCTGGCCAACGGCAGCATGGAAAACGCCCTCGACTGGGATTGGGACGAGATCCTCGAGGGCCGGCAGGAAGCCTGGGGCCTGTTTCGGGCCCTGCTCGCGGGGGGCGGGGGGACCGATTTCCTGAACGAGTTCGCTTTCGCCACGCGGGCCATGGGGGGGGGCGATTTCCGGCGGACGCTGGAGTTGTTCGCCTCCTTCGCCCGGGACGTCATTCTGATCAAGGAGGGCGGAGAGGGCCGGTTCCTGCTCAACCCCGACCTCGAGGAAGAGCTCCGGGCGGCGGCGGAGCCCGGGAGCCTCGAGCGGCTCCAGTCGTGCCTTGCCTCCGTCGACACGGCCCTCGCGGGGCTGGACAAGAACATGAATCTCACCCTCCTGGCGGCCGCATTCTATTCGAGTTTAGGGGAAGCGCCACATGTCTGACATCGTTTGTCTGTTGTCCGAATCGACGGGGAAGATCGTCCGCGCCCGGAAGGGCGAGGAGCCCCTGAGCCGCGGGGACTACTGCATCATGGAATCGGAGCACGGCGGGGACCTGGCGGTCGTCGTCGACGACTCCAGCCCGGTCTGCTGCAACCCGCGGGCCGGCCTGCGGGCGATCCAGATCATCCGGAAGGCCACAGAGGACGACCGGCAGAAGTTCGCCTGGCTCCATGAAAAGGAAGGCCGGGCCTTCGAGCTCTGCCTCCAGAGGATCACCTCCCGGAACCTGCCGATGAAGCTGGTCGCGGTGCGCTACTTTTTCAACGAGAAGAAAGGGATCTTTTATTATACGGCGGACGGCCGGATCGATTTCCGCCTGCTCGTCAAGGACCTGGCCAAGGAGCTGAGGATGCGGATCGAGATGCGCCAGGTCGGCGTCCGGGACGAGGCCAAGATGATCGGCGGGTTGGGGACGTGCGGCCGGACGCTCTGCTGCGCGACCTTCATGAGGACGTTCGAGCCCGTGACCATCCAGAAGGCCCGGAAACAGCAGATCGTCATCAACCCGACGAAGATCTCCGGCCTTTGCGGGCGGCTGATGTGCTGCCTGGCCTTCGAGGAGCAGACCAAGGGCCGACTCTACATCGAGGACCCGGAAGACCGCAACATCGAGGATTAGGATCGCCTTCGGAGGGCTCGGAGGCGGCCGATGGTCTCAGTGATTGATCGTGAACTGGACCCGGCTGGAGACCGCGATGAGCGTGCCCTGGAGCGAAAAGGCCTTGACCTGCCAGGAATATTTCTGGCCGGCGGTCATGAGGGCCTTGACGTCGTCGGGGAGGGTGAGGCGGCTGTCCCGGGTCGTCGTCTTCCAGAGGAGCCTGCCGTTGAAGATGGAGACCTGGTATTCCACGTCCGCCCCGAGCGCCCTCCACTCGAAAGAGGCAGGCACGGAACCGATGTCGATGACCGGGGAGATCAGGGTCAGGGAGCTCCCGCGGACCGTTTCCTCCCCGTTCAGCACGAACTCGGGAGGGGCGTTGCGGAAGAGGGGGGTGATGGCGAGGACGGCGACGAGCAGGGCGGCGGCTGCGCCGGCGAACGCCCACTGCCGGGGCGTGAAGAACGCGAAGGTCCGGTCGTACCAGGCGGCCTGCTTCGTCTCGATGGCCGGGCGCTCCTCGACCACGAACACCGACCGGTCGCGCTTCAGGACGCCGACGATCTCGTTCCGTTCGGCCAGCTTTGCGAAGCAGGGAGCGCACTCGAAGTAATGTCTCTCGAACGCCTCGGTCTCCTTCTCGCCGAGCTTCCCGAGGAGGTAACCGTCGATCCAACCCTCATAACGGCATGTCTTCATTTCTGCCACCTTCCCTTGATTTCAACCCTTTAGTCGGCCGGGAACGGGGAAAATGGAAAAAAGCTCATCTTTTAAGGTCCTTTTTGATGAGCTTGAGGGCGTAATTGACGCGTTCGCTGACCCGGCGGGGCGGGATTCCCAGTCTCTTGGCGACCTCCTCCCTGGGCAATTCCTTGTAGTAATAGAGGTGCAGGACCTCCCGGAACTTGGGCTTGAGTCCCTTGACGGCCTCGGCGATCCGGGCGGCCCGTTCTTGGCTCTCGAGCGTCTCGCTGGGGTCCGGAAAGGGAGCCGGCTCCGGGGCGTGCCTCAGGACCTTGGTCTTCTCCCGGATATGGTCTATGATCCGGCGGCTCGTGATGGTGTAGATGAACGTCCCGATGGAGGAATCCCCGCGGAACTCCCTTTTCCGGATCTTTTCGATGACCTGGGTGATGATCTCGTCGGCCACGTCCTCCCAGTCCGGGGTAGCCCCCCCGAGGGCCTTCCGGACCCGGAAGGACACGATGGGCCTGAACTTGAGGACAAGCTCGTCCAGGTCGATTTCGGCCCTGTTTTCGGTCACGGCCGTATTATAGAGGGTGCCCAACGAGTTGACAAGCCGGGGTTGCCGTCAATCTCCCGCCCCGTCCCCCGACTAACCTATTGCTCGATGAAAGGACGGATGCCCATGATCGAAAGTGAATTTTCGAAAAGCTCCCGGGAACGCGACTGTGTCGTGATCAGGGATGAACAGGAATTCTGTTCCTATATCGAGACGCGGCTTAGGGAGGAAGGCTTCGAGCTCTTCGAGACCAGCCCGATCGCCGGCTGGGGTCCCTGCCTGAGCGCCGGAGCCTTCTGAGCGCTCGCGAGGAAAAGATGGGACACGTGAGATAATAAGAATGGACAGGGAAAAACGCCTCGTTTTGGAAGACGCGAACGGACTCAGGACCTACTTCTACGCTCCTCCGTCCGCCTCACCGGCGGAACCCGGCGGCCGGGACTCCGAAGGCTGGAATGGATCCCGTGCCTCACGTCCCTCCGGCAACGGGACGTTCTTCAATTCCCGCCTGGTCGGGCTCCTCGCGGCTGTGGCCGGAGGGGGGGAAGCCGAGGGGCATTCCAGGTTCGTAGCCGCCTATACAACCATCCTGGCCGACGCTATGGGAATCCGGGGCCGCTGGACCCTGGGGGGCCTGGAACGAGGCGCCCTCCTCCATGATATCGGGAAGGCGGGAGTGCCCGCCTCCATCCTCGGCAAGCCCGGCGCCCTGACCGCCGTCGAGAGGGAGATTGTCAAGGAGCACCCTCTCCTCGGGTACAAAATGATCGAGGGGCTCGGTTTCCTGGAGGAGGCCGGAGAGATCGTCCTCTGCCACCACGAGCGGTTTGATGGCTGGGGCTACCCGCGCGGGCTCGCCGGCCGGAGCATTCCCCTCACGGCCCGGGTCTTTGCCCTGGTTGACACGCTGGATGCCATAACCTCCGACCGTCCTTATCGCAAGGGGCGGCGCTTCGAGGATGCTTTCAGGGAGATCGGGCGGTCGAGCGGCAGCCAGTTCGATCCCGCCGTCGTGGATGTTTTCCTTTCCATCCCCGTCTCCGCCTGGCGCCAAGCTCGTACCGAAGTCCGCCTTCCTTGCCTTCTTCCCTCGGTCAATTAGGCCCGCCCCGTTCGTGCCCCAAGCTGCTTGCTCCGACCTGTGATGGGAGGGCTTTGACCCGTTCGCCTACGCGGGGCCCAGCTTTTCAAAGCAGGGACGAGAATCAAGGCTCAGAGTTAACCCCGAATAAGCCCCGGCATAAATGCCGGGGGTCGAGAGGTTTACAAAGGGCTGCAGCGACCATACGGAGGTTCACGGAGACGTCTTCTAACTATGGGCGAGGAAGGCCGCCCCCAGAGCCCCCATTGGGAAGGGGATCCATCGGCCTTGACGATGGGGGAACCTGTTGACAGGTTCCTGGGGCCTGGGGGCGGCCTCCGAGCCCTG
>Ga0315297_10001574_pt1 | contig 14170 bp, 11 predicted proteins | sample YL17G15_0_MG_FD_203628 | JGI IMG/M metagenome (GOLD analysis project Ga0315297, IMG submission 203628) | Sediment microbial communities from Yellowstone Lake, YNP, Wyoming, USA - YL17G15_0 | ecosystem: Environmental > Aquatic > Freshwater > Lake > Sediment | place: USA: Wyoming | collected... | reverse complement strand
ATTGTGCTCTTAGTTGCGGGGGCTGGACTCGAACCAGCGACCTCCAGGTTATGAGCCTGACGAGCTGCCACTGCTCTACCCCGCGACGGGTGCAACGAGCGGCTATTGTATCACCCCCGCCAAGGCAAGTCAAGGATTGAGGTAAATTTCCCGGCTGTACAGGTACATCATCCCGGCGATCCGGTCATCCTGTTCGCTGACGTTCAGCCGCGCCCAGGTCCCGACGGAGGTCGTATAAGGGAGCACAATACTGAAGGGAACATAACTATCATCAGGGGCTGGAGTGACGGCAAAAGCCTGCGACCCGATGACCTTGCCGTTGCGGGTGATCAGTTCAACCACCATGGGTAGGGTATTGTATGGTCGCAACTTCCCGGTCACGGTCATTGTTCCACCGGAGATCCGGCGCACGGGGGCGGGCAGATCTATTACGCACCTCTCCTTGAGATTCCCCGGGGGATTGATGATCGAGAATCCTTCAGGCAGCAGAAAAACATGGACGGAATTCACCGCGCTGAGCCGCCCAAATTCATCTGTCGTGCTCATGGTCAGCCTTCCCAGCTCCCCCACTCCCTGGGTCTCAAACTTCAATGTCCCATAAAAATAAGCCCACGTGTACACGGTGTTAAGCTGTAAAAGCTTGGAATCCAGCAGGCGTCCATCCTCCCCGTAAAGAGATACGCGTCCCCTGTTCCCATATCCCGGGATGGCATACCCGTTCACGATGATTGGCGACCGCAGCTTGGAGACCGGTCCCGGTCCGTAGAATTGGATCGAGCTCGAGCCAACTTCCGGCTGCGGAAGGCTGGTCGCCCCAGGTGTTGGAGGTACGATCAGGGTCGGGATCGGGGGCAGTGTTGGCTCGGGGGTCGAGGGGGTTTCCGTGGGAGTTGCAATTTCCTCCGTCGGGGGGATAATCTCCTGCGTGGGGGAAACGGTCACCGTCCCAGTCGGCGGTGCCGTGGGGGTGAATGTGACCGAGGGGATCGTCGTCCCGGTTGGCGTTGCGGAGGGGGTGGCAGTCGCTGGAGCGCAGGCGGCAAGGAATGCCAGCAGGCTGCAGATCAATATGATGCGAAATTGCATTCCGAAATTATACCCGTAAAAAAGAGACGCTCTTTTTTGAGCGTCTCTTTTATTTTACAGGGCATAGATCTCGCTGTATTTTTTGGTCAGGGTTCGCAGGTATGCAGCCGGGTCGATCTTGCTCCCGGTGACCTTCTGCACCAGTTCCTGCGGCTCAAATTTGGCTCCATGGCGGTGGATCTTTTCCCGCAGCCATGCAAGCAGGGTTTCGAAATTGCCTCTGCGGATCTGCTCCTGCAGGTCGGGAACATCCAGGTTGATCTTCTCCCAAAGTTGGGCTGAAATTAAATTACCAAGTGCATACGTGGAAAAATAGCCGATAGACCCCGCTGACCAGTGGATGTCTTGCATTACGCCCTTTGCATCATTGGGCGGGGTTACACCCAGGCTATCCTGCATCTTGGAATTCCACAGGTCGGGCAGATCCTTGGCTCCTGCCTTGCCTTCAAGCATGGCAATTTCCAGTTCCAGTCGCAGCATGATGTGCAGGTTGTACGTGGCCTCGTCGGCTTCCACACGGATCAAGCTGGGTTGCACCTTGTTGATACCCTTGTAGAATTTTTCCAGTGGAACGCTCCCCAGCTGCGGGAACAATTCCTGGAGCCGCGGGTAGAAATGTTCCCAGAAGGGGAACGAGCGTCCAACCAGGTTTTCCCACATCCGGCTCTGGCTTTCGTGCACCGCCAGCGATGCCCCTCCATCCAGGCCGGTGCGCCACAACTCATGGGCAACACCCTGTCCATACAGGGCGTGACCGCACTCGTGCATCGTCCCAAACAGCATCGTGTTGATGAAATCCGGAGACACCCGCGTGGTGATGCGCACATCACCGATCCCAAAGCTGGTCGTGAAGGGATGCGGCGCCTTGTCCTGCCGCCCGCAGTTCCAATCGTAGCCGAACTTGGTGATCACCCCCACCCCGAAGTCCCACTGCTTTTTCTCGTCGAACGGCTGGTGCAAAAAGGAATCATCCACCTGGGGCTTGCCGGCGATTGCCCTGATCAGTTCCACCTGCCGGGGACGCAGTTCATCGAAGATGACCTTAACATCCGCGGTTTTCATGTTGGGCTCGAAATCATCCAGCAGAGCGTCGTAGGGATGCTCGAAATTCGGGAAAAAGCTGGCATATTCCTGGCGCAGGGAAATTATCTTCTCCAGGTGCGGGTGGAAGATGGAAAAATCGGACTTCGCCCGCGCTTCCACCCAGGCTTGTTGACCCAACACGGTGGTCTTCGAAAATTCGACCACATGTCGGGCGGGCACCTGTACCTCTTTGGCGTACCTGCGGGCGGTCACTTTCACCAGCCGGGCATCGTCAGAATCCGGGTCCAGGCCGGCCGCGTAGGGTTTTAGGTCTTCCAGCAGTTTCCCGAGCTCCGGCGACGTGGCGCGTTCGTGCATCAGGTTTTCGATCAACGCCATCTGGTTGCCGCGCCCCTCCGACCCCCCGCGCGGCATGTAGCACTGTTGGTCCCAATCCAGCAGGGCAGCCGTCGACCTCAAGTCTGAGATTTCGGCAAGGATGGTCCTGAGTTGTTCAGGTTTTGTTTCCATGAAGTCTCCTGTGATTTTGCGGCTGACAAAATCATTCTTACTTAATATCTGATCCGTTTTATTCGTACCGCAGCGCTTCCACAGGTTCCAGCCCCGCAGCCCGGTTCGCCGGGTAGATCCCAAAGAACAAGCCCACCGCTGCTGAGAAAAGCGTGGCCAGCAGGATGGCATTCAAACTGATGGCTGGACTGAATGGATTCCCGGTGGCAGACGCGATCCGCCCAACGACATATCCCAGGAACCAGCCCAGCAGGATCCCGATTATGCCACCGATCAGGCTGAGCATGGAACTCTCGATAAGGAACTGGATGAGGATGTCACGTTTGCGCGCTCCCAGCGCTTTGCGCAAGCCGATCTCGCGCGTCCGCTCGGTGACCGATACCAGCATGATGTTCATGATCCCGATCCCGCCCACCAGCAACGATATCCCGGCAATCCCTCCCAGGAAAATCGTGAAGACTCCCGTCACAGTGGTGGCGATCGAAAGGAAATCCGCCTGCGAGAAGACCGTGAAATCATCCACCCCCACGGGCGTGCGGTGGCGCTGGCGCAGGATCTGCTTTATTTCGTCGGTCGCCAGTGGGACTGCCTTTGCACTGACCGCCTGCACGTAGAGTTGATCCACCTTGTTAAAAACAGAGCGGTGGATGAGGCGCGTCTGAGCCGTGGAGAACGGGACGATCACCTGGTTGTCCTGGCTGCCAAACATGCCGCCCCCCTTGGATTGCAGGATGCCCACCACCCGGAATGGCTGCCCGTTGATCCGGATGGTCTCTCCGACCACGCCATTTCGCCGGTTGAACAGCTTGTCAGCCACACCCGGTCCAATGACCACCGCCGAGGCATTCCCCTGCAGGTTTTCCTGGGTCAGGAAATCACCCTCCAGCAGGGAGTAATTCTGCAGGCTGAAGTATTGGGGCGTGGTCCCGGTCACGCTGGTGCTCATGGTTTGACCGCTGGTGGTGACATCCACCCTGCCCTGTATGATGGGCGCCACTGCCAACACATCCGGGGCTGCAAATGGATCCCCGATCGCCTGGGCATCCCCTAGCGTCAGGGGCTTGGGGTTGCGTACATCCAGGAGGTCATTTCCCGAGATGACAAAAACCAGGTTGGTGCCGATCCCACTGATCGCCCCGGTAATCGTGTTCTGCGCCCCCTGCCCCACCGCCAGCATGGCAATTACCGCCCCCACACCGATAACAATTCCCAGGATGGTTAAGCCTGACCGCAGCTTGTTCCCGCTTAGGGTTTCCAGCGCCTCGATGATCGATTGCCCGATGTTCATTTCTTCTCCTCGATCAACCCATCGCACAGGTGGATGATCCGCTGGCTTTGCGCTGCGATCGCCTGGTCATGGGTGACGATGATCAAAGTGGTCCCATGATCACGGTTGAGGCTGAGCAGCAGGTCAAGGATCTCCTTCCCAACCTTGGTATCCAGGTTCCCGGTCGGTTCATCCGCCATGATAATGGCAGGGTCATTGACCAGTGCGCGGGCGATTGCCACCCTCTGCTGCTGCCCACCGGATAATTCCGTCGGACGGTGCGACATCCGGTCGCCCAATCCGACAGATTCCAGGGCCACCCGCGCTCTGTCTCTCCGGTCCGGCACTTTCCCGGCATAACGCAGGGGTAGTTCCACGTTGGCCAGCGCAGTTGTCCGCGAAAGCAGGTTGAACGATTGAAAGATGAAACCGACCTTACGGTTGCGGATATCTGCCAGTTGGTCATCGTTAAGTGTTTCAACCGCTTCCCCATCCAGGATGTATTTTCCGGAAGTGGGTAGGTCCAGGCACCCGAGGATGTTCATCAGCGTGGATTTCCCCGAGCCGGAGGGTCCCATGATCGCCACCACTTCCCCGCGCTCGATGTTGACGGAAACCCCAGCCAGGGCGCGTACCTCCACCTGCCCCATTTGGTAGACCTTCGTCAAATCTTCTGCCAGGATCACCGAATCTTTCTTGATCTCACCCTCCACCGAACATGCCTCCTCCGCCATCACCCGGGCGTCTGAAATCCACCGGGGGATTCAACACCAGCGCCTCACCGGCTGACAGGTCTCCCGAGATCAGTTCGCTCATCGTTTCGTCGGAAGCTCCCAACGTCACCGGCACCTCCACCAGCACCCCGCTGCGCAGGATGTACACCACGCGCTGTCCATTGACCAGGTGCACCCCCCGGTTCGGGATAAGGAGCACGTTTTCCAATGACTGGATGGCGATCGTCACCGAAGCGGTCATGCCTGGTTTTACACCTTCATCCGGGTCGGTCAACTCCACCGTAACGGTGAAATTTACCACGCTTTGCACTGAGGTCCCCACCCGGGATACCTCCACCACCTTGCCGTGATATTCCCTTCCAAGCACAGCATCGAAGGTCACCACCACCGGCTGACCGGCGGCGACGGTGTTGATGTCCACCTCCGAAACCTGCACATCCACCTGCAGGTGCGTAAGATCGTCCACCCTGAATCCTGGGGTGCCGGGGGAAACCTGGTCGCCGACCATGGGGTTCGCTGAAGTGACTGTCCCGGAAAATGGGGCTGCCAGACGCGAGAAATTGATCGTCGCCTGGGCGGCATCCACGCGTGCCTGGGCCGCAGCCACATCCTTCGGGTCCGGGCCGTCCTTCAAACGCGCCCATTCGCGCTGGGCGTCTTCCAGTTGTGCCTGTGCCACGGTCAGTTTGGCCCGCGCCAGGTCAATATCGCTTCCGCTGGGAATCAGCAGAAAGAAATTCAAGTTATCCTGGGCGCGCCTCAGGCTTATTTGGGCATTGTACAAAGCCGTGTACGCTTGTGCTTTACGCACATCGGAGTCTGGCTGGTCCTTGACCAGGTCATACATTTTTTTGGCTTGATCATAGGTATTCTGCGCCAGGGTCAACTGTGCCTGCGCATTTTGAATATCTGCCGAGGTGCCTCCGTGGTTGCTTGCCAGCATGGCGTTCAAATTCGAGGTGGCACTGTTGACGCTTTTTTGCGCATTGACCAGGGCCAGCTGAGCCTGGGCGCGCTGCGTGCCGGAGTTGAGCAGGCTTTCCAGGTTTCTCCTGGCAGACACCAGATCCGCCTGCGCCAGGACCACATTCTGCGCCAGTGAGGTGGGTGCCAGGGAGGCCAGCGATTCTCCAGCTGTAACCAGGTCGCCTACGCTTACATTAACAGCCCCCACTGTCCCATTCGATTGCCAATTGATGCTGGCTGTCTGGTTGGCCCGTACGTTGCCGGTGGCGCCGATGGTGGCGGTCAAAGCCCCTCTTTCAAGGATTGTCGTCTGGTAGGTTGTGGCTGAATTTGCCCGCGATTTCATATAAAAATATCCTCCCACCAGCAGGCCGGCAAGTGCAAGGATGCCGATGATCCACCAAGGCCTTGCCCTCCTTTTCACACCTTTTGGTTTTTTTGGATCGAGAATCGTATTGTTGCGCTTGCTTTCCATTCTGTTCCTCCAAAAGTGACTATAATGTCCCTTGACAACCTGGACCGCGTCGATGCAGCCGGTTAACATACAATAATCCGATCCGAAATCCGTGATCGACTTTTCGATCCAGGAAAATTTGTTGATATTATTTTCAATGGAAGTATACTATGAGCCGGGACCAGGATATTTACAAATCCATTAAGTGAAAAACCTGCGGTAATATACCCCTTAAATGTGAATGTCAGGGGGATGACAATCGGGATTTGAGGGGATTTTTTCGCCCTTTTTCCTTGTGATTATTGTCACGAACAATGATGACATATAAGCCTGTTTGAGACATTCAAGTTTGAGTATGATATATTTAAGAATGTGAGTTTGTCGGTTTCGGCAGGAGAGATCTTAATGCAAACCATCCCAGGCGAATTACTGGAAATAGACCGCAAGGCACGCGTTTACATGCCTTACCAGGAGCTGTCTCTTCGCTCCCCGACGGAACGCGTTTGCGATTTTGGCGACGTGGTCATCCCGCTTGATTCTGACCGTGCCATGCTGGAGGCCTCCCGCTGCATCCACTGTCCCGATCCCGCTCCGTGCATGCTCGCCTGCCCCTGTCACAACGATATCCCCTCTGCCATCTGGCTCATCGAGCAGGGACGCTATATTGAAGCCGCCCAGCTCTACCGCCAAACCTCCTCCCTGCCTGAGATCTGCTCCCGTGTCTGTCCCCATGAGCAATTGTGCCAGGGTTCTTGTGTGCTTAACAAGACCCATGAGCCGGTCCTCTGCGGCCCATTGGAGACCTTTGTAACCTGCTACGAAAGGAAAACTGCCGGGGTTGCCATCCATAAAAGCAAATCCACCCGGAAGAAGGTTGCCATCGTCGGGGCCGGGCCTGCAGGTCTGGGTGCTGCAGAGATCCTGCTTGAAAAAGGGCATTCCGTCACATTCTTCGATGCCAAACCTGCTCCTGGCGGACTGCTCGTTTACGGCATCCCGAATTTCAAATTATCCAAGGAAGTGTTCTTTTGCCGCTGGGGCGACTTCGAAAAAGCCGGCGCTAAATTCGTTGGCAGCACATACATCGGCAAAGACAAATCCATTGATGACTTGTTCAAGGAGGGCTTCAAGGCCGTCTTTGTCGGTGTCGGTGTTGGCATTGATGCCCGCATGGACATTCCCGGTGAGGATCTGCCCGGGGTTTACGAGGGCACCGATTTCCTGATTCGCGCCAACACCGACCTGGAACTGCTCCCTGAGGCTAAACGCGAGCGGCCGGAACTGGGCAAACGCGTGGTGGTCATCGGGGGCGGTGACACTGCCTCGGACTGCCTGCGCTCCGCCCTGCGCATGGGTGCTGAAGAGGTGACCTGCGTCTACCGCCGCACCGAAAAGGAAATGCCCGGAGGTCGCAAGGACCGCAAAATGGCAAAAGAGGAAGGTGCCAGGTACCGCTTCCTGACCCAACCGGTGAAATTCATCGCCGGCGAGGATGGTCGCCTGGCTGCCATCGAATGCATTGAAATGAAACTCGGTGATCCGGATGCCAAGGGACGCCGCAAACCGGTCCCAGTGGAGGGATCCAATTTCTCCATCGCTGTGGATACGGCCATCAAGGCTCTCGGATATTGGCCGGACCCGCTGATCGGCAAGTCTACCCCGGGTCTTGAGGTCCATGATTACGGTCTGATCACCGTGACTGATAAAGAGACCGGCGCCACCACCCGCCCGGGTGTCTTCGCAGCCGGCGACGGCGTTACCGGTGCGGACCTGGTGGTCACTGCCATGGTCGGCGGGCGTAAAGCCGCCGTAGCCATCAGTGAATTCCTGGGATCAAATTAGAATTACTACCCACTCATTTAAAAACAACCCTGGCTGTCTCCAAGCCAGGGTTATTATTTTCCCGGTCAGGGGTTCAGATCATATAACCGGTAAGCATTATCCCTGTAGATTTCCACCAGTTGAGGGCACACATGAGGAAAATCGACCGGCAACACCACCTGCGTCACCCCCTCCGCCGAGAAATCAGCCAGCCATTTGCATTCCCCTCCCTGGTAAAAATAAGATTCCTGTCTGAAACGCACTTCCCATTCGACCACCTCTGCGCTCTTATATGGGATCGACAGGAAATCCACGAAGACAGGGACGCCGGTCTCCAACCGGAAATCGTAAATTTTAGCTGGGGTGAGCACTTGCTGTCCCGGTTGGCGGTGAGTTCTCACATATGTTTCAAGAGGTCGGTATGCCAGCCCTTCCCAGGAAATAGTTACCAGGCAGATTCTAACGATTCCGCCCACGACAGCCAGGGCGATTAAAATTAGTCCAGCCCATTTAACCGTCCCTACAAGAGGAGCGGGAATTTTCAGGATCACTGCGCTGGCGAGCCTGCCAACGATCAGCGCCATCACAACCGGGACCAGCCACGTGGACACCCTCCAGGGAAATATTAAGGCCAGCGCGTCGCTTTTAATGATGACCTCCAGGATGGTCAGCCCGATCCCCAGGCAGAGGGGAACAAGCAGCAGCGCAAAAAGCCGCTGGCGCCTGACCAGGAATAACCCCCACCCCAGGAAGGCAAGTTTTACTATAACCGTGGCATTGAACCAATTTGAGACAATTGCATGCGGAGGAATGCGAAAATGGACCAGGATGCTGCGCGCTGCCGCGTCGATCCCGGGATTGCCCCCCCAGAAATTGGCGTATGTATAGATCAATATCGGGGCAGCCGCAGCCAGGGCCAGGAATCCAAGACGGATCACTGGCCAAATTTTTTTCCCTTCGGTAAAGGTGTCAACCAGGTAAGCCAGGCAGAGCACTGCCGTACTGAACAGGTAGGTGGGGTGAAAGGTCGCTGCCAACGCAGCACTAAGCACAGCCAAACTTTTTTTATCTTTAAGATATAAACTAAGGGATAAAAGCAGGAAAATCCCAAACGAGCTCGGTTGAAAAACCGGCCCAAGCAAACGTTGACCGGCTACGCCACCCTCAAAAAGATATCCCCAATCTCCCCCCAATAACCGTTGTAGCAGGGTCCGCAATATCGTTGAATGCAGGATAATGATCCCTGCGGTGAACAATCCAGCGGCTGGCCTCGAAGAACACAGCGGAAATGCCTTTTCTGCGATCGCAAATAAACTGAAAAAATAGAGCCCCATTATGAGGGCATAGTATACATAGAATGGAATGCCGCTGTGGAACAGACGGAGTGTCACCGCGACCAGGGAACTGAAAACGGGGGTCGGGTCGGCAGTGTTCGCCAGCCAGTCTTCGGAAAGGGTCCCGTATCCAGCCCGGGCATACCCGTGGAGCATGTATTGATTCTGGTTCGATGTGAACAGGGGAGCCTGGGTGTACGCCAGTGCAAACAGGGTCGTTAGAACAACAAACCACGCCAACCGGGAAAAATAACGGCGTTTTACCCTCCCCCTGGAGATTTCCGTGCCCATACCCGGTGTTGCTAGGTTATCCAAGGTCATGGTTTAATCCAGCCCCTCCGGTCATGAAGGAATTATGCTATTTACTCTGGAGGGAATGCCATTTTAATGCAGGGCCCGGATGTTCCCGGGCAAGGTCCTGCCATCCCTTCCGCAGCACGGTTTTATGGCATCGGGTTGTTGGCATTCCAGTCGGACCCCAGGGCCAGGACAATATCCTCCGGGGCGTCCGGGTTGAAATCCACGACAATTTGACTCTGGCTGCTGAAATTAACCAGCGTTTTTAAATATTGATAGGCGTAAGGTTTTCCGGCATGCACGATGATGATCGTCTTGCCAGGAAAGGGGGAATAATACTTGTCCGGGTAATCCGTGGTATTGCCGACCCCGGATACATTCATCCCCTGGGTCTTGAGGTATTCGGAGGTTCTTGCCGCCATGCCCTCCACGCCGGTACCGTTGATGACAACCACCCGCGCCGCTTCGGCTTTCATTTTATCTTCCAGGCTGCCGGTCGCCAACGGTTGTACGCTCCCGCTGCCGAAAACCGTTTCCACCAGGTCGCGGATTTTATCGGGGTACGGTCTCAAGATGGACGCTGCATGCCCGTTGATATTTACCGTGCCGTCCTGCATCATGGTGTAATCGATCACCCCTTTTTGGATTTCCGCCAAAGGAATATCCTTTGCCAGCATCGCCAGGCGCATGGCATCATTAAAAGACAGGTTGGTATTGATACCGCCGGAAAGTTCGTTGTACAGGGTGTTGGCTTTGGCCACTAGCGGCAGGAAGTTTGCCGGATCCAGCACTTTGTCCCGGATCGCCAGGATGACTTGCTGTTGGTGTTCCGCCCGTTCTACATCGCCGTTGATGATGCCCTGGTTTACATCCCTTGCCCGCGCATACCCCAGTGCAGATTTGCCGTCCAAGCATTGATAACCGGGCTGAAGCAACACCGAGTGTTCATAGGTTCGCCCAACCCTGATCTCCCGGGGGATTTCCAAGCATACGCCTCCAATGGTGTCGATCATCTTCTCGAAGGTCGTGAACTCCACCTGGGCATAATACTGGATATTGATCCCCAGGAAATTTTCAACCGTCTTTCTCGCCAGTTCGGGACCGCCACCCGGCAGGGAATAGGACTGCCCGAAGTAATAAGCCGCGTTGATCCGGTTGTAGCCAAACCCGGGAATATTGACCCACATGTCCCGCGGGACAGACAGCATGCCGGCTGTCTTGGTGATCGGGTCGATGGTTAACAGCAGCATCGTATCCGAACGGGAGGGACCGCTGCGGTCAGCCGTCCAATCACCAAAATCCAAGCCGATGATCAGGATGGTCACCCGGCTGGCGCCGTCCCATGGCGGAGGCAGCTCTGCCTGGGGTGCGGCAATGGTCGGCGTGATTACGACGGTTTCCCCGGGGACGGGAGTCCTTTCCGGTGTCGTGACCGGGGGGATGATCTGCCCCCCGCAAGTGGCAGGCGCGATCCCTGGCAGCGCGGTCAACCGCCAGCAGGCAACGAAACCCTGCATAAAAATGAATAATCCGACGGCGGCAATCAATCCCACCCCCATCCAGATTAACTGACTGGTTCCCGGGCGTTTCACCTGCCTTATTTTTTCCACGAGATCGAACTGTTTTTCTGCCATTTCACTTGCGGGGCGGAGGCACGGGCAGGTCCTTCTCCGCCACGTTGACCCACTTGTCTCCTTCATCGATCAGCATCACCGGGATGTCATCCACGATTGGGTATTTGCGCCCGCAGTCCTGGCAGATCAACCATGAATTTTCATAATATTTCAGCAGACCGTCTTTTTCTCGCACGCAGTTTGGACAGCGCAGGATTTCAAGCAGCTCTTTGTTAATCATTTTTTCTCCAATTTTGGGGGGCGTCAGACGGCTATTTTACCATGCCTGGGGGTATCCAGTTCCTAATGGCACAAACCCTGGTCCAGCAGCGCCTTCGGGTTGACCGTGCCTCGACCGTATTGATATACCGCCTGCCAGGCATTGTATTGGGTTTGAATGTTATCGCCAAACATCAGCGCCCCCGAAGCGTTAAACACCGAGCGCACCACGGTGATATCCGCCCCGTCCGCAGGGTAATCCACCTGTTTGCAGGTTTCGGGCGGCATGTCTGGATTCTCTTCGAACTGCGCTTCCGGTGCCGGGACGACATTCTTAAGACCGAGGTTATTCCACTGCACCGTCCGACCGTCGTTCGTTGAATAGAATTTCCAGGTCAGGCTCATTTTATCCCGGTTGAAATAGGTTTCCATTAATAACCAGGAGGGGCGGTCGTTGGTAAATTTCAAGTCCACCAGCGGGAAGTAGACAGTGGCATCCAGCCCTGCCAGGGCATCATCATGCCCGCTGCCCGGTTTCTGCTCATAGTAGAAGACTCTGAAGGCATGCGCGTGGCGTTCGACAATGGGATAGCCACCGAAAAATGCTGTCCGAAACAGGGTGGTGCTGACCTGGCACACCCCCCCGCCCACACCGGTGATCGTCCTCCCGTTATAGATGATCAGCGCCTCGGCATATCCGTTGTTTAAGGATATATCTCCCAGCACGGTGCCCATCGAAAAAGTGGTCATCGGCGGAACCAGAAGACCGTAGAATTGTTTGGCTGAGGTCTCGATATTTTGCAGCCGTGCCTCGCTGGAACCGCGAAAGTATGTGGTCTCGGCATACACCAGTTCCTTGATCCCCAGCGACTGCGCCGTGGCTTCATCCCCTGCGGCTGGTTTCACGGTCTCCACTGCAAGTGAGACAACATGACCTCCCCCCAGCAGTCCCTTCTGGATCGCCTCGACTGTTGCAGGGATATTCAACGAGCGTCCCACCTGAGCCTTTTGAACCTGCACGAGTTCGCCCGTGGGATCGTCAAAATAAAAACGTGCGTTCAGCGAGCTGCGCTCCAGGAGTGGGGCGATCTCTTCCAGGAATGGATTCAGGATGTTGGCATCCGCAGAGATCTGGTACTGCCAACCATTATCAGCAGGCAGGGGCTGCACGGTCAGCATTCCCGCCAACGTTTCCGGATCGATCGTCCATGGACCAGGGTCGCCGATCTGCGGGTCGGACACATTCAGTGTCAGCGGGCTGCTCAATATTTGGTGCAGTGTTTCCGCCTGGGCCGAAGCATCCAGGACCAGCGGCGCCTGTTCTTCCACCGCCAGTGGTATCTCACCGTCGGCGAATGTTGAGAGTTGTGCCAGCAAGCTCGCCATGGTCGTGTCCACGTTCAGCAGTCGCCCGGCCTGCCCCTGGGTATAGATCACATTCGTCCCTTCCAGGTGCAGGTCTGTCTCGATCACCGGTTGGTCGATCTGGACGGCAATGGTCTGCAGATAGGCATGCGCCACCCGCTCGTCATAAGTGATCAACGGTTTCAACTCCAATCCCCCCTGCCAGGCATTGAGCTGGCTGGACAGTTTGGCGAACAATCCCCCCTGCCGCCCGATATTGTATGCCTCCTGGACGCTGTTCCCGGTATCGAAAACCATCCCCAATTCAGCCGGGGTCGCCACCCAAACCTTGTTCCCGTAGCTGAAAACCACCTTCCCGCTTTCCGGGTAGGTCAGGCGGTCGTACAGGGCGGCAGTGGCTTCACCAGGGGTCATGTTGGTGAGGTCCACCCCCGACATGCTGACCCCCGGAAAGATTCGCCCCGAAAATAAGAGCTGGTAACCGCCCGTAATCACGCCAACGACCAGCAGGAAAACGAGCGGGCCGCCGATCAGGACAGCCAGGGTTTGGAGCAGCAGGGGGGGAGGCGGTGGGCGCCGGGGACGGGGAATAGTGACGAAGGTCATTGCCTGTGATTATACTCCGTGAGCACGGAACCTTGGATCGCGACGATTCGGTCCCGGGGATTGACTATAATCCAGACGATTTGTGCCTCGATTTGTTCCCTATGGTGAACGGGATAAACATGGGGGTGGTCATCTTGTAATCGGCATACGCCTTTCCAAAAACTCTCCCCAGTTTACGCTCTTCGAACGCCGCCCCGATGATCACATACACGGTCAGCCCGATGTTGACCGAAAGGATGTTCGCCGTCATCAACGGCAGCAGCCAGATGAAGACCATCCCCGCCGTGTAAAGCGGGTGACGGACATATTGGTATAATCCGCTGGTTGTAAGCTTGGGAGGTTTTTCAGTTTTATCTCGAACGTGTAAGCCTATGAATTCCCATGGGTCCGTTTGGCGCAACCCGACGACCAGCGCCGCGGCAGCCAATAATTCCCCCAGCATCATCAGCCCCGACCACGGCAGCGGGACCAGGTACAGGCTGCGGTCAGGCACCAGGAACAAGAGCACCAGGATGGGCAGGAAACTGATGCCGGCAAATGCGTTATACCCCAGCCGGTAGAGCCGGAAGGCACGCGGTCCAAAGACCCTCTGCGCCCACCCTTTTGCTGTATCCGAAGCCAGCAGGGAGTGGACCAAACCCCATAAAAATACCGCTAAAAGGATCCAGGGCATATTTCTATCTGAAAATCAATTCCGGGACTGTGCACTCAGATCATTTTACTCTTCAAATTACCCGGCGTTTGTCCACAGCGCAAATAAATCATTTCATTCCATGCTGCGTCCGCTGGAACCGGATTTGGTCAGCTGGTGAAAACCAAAAATGCAAGCCTTTTACACCTGGATGCATCACCCC
>Ga0315297_10001572_pt1 | contig 14181 bp, 21 predicted proteins | sample YL17G15_0_MG_FD_203628 | JGI IMG/M metagenome (GOLD analysis project Ga0315297, IMG submission 203628) | Sediment microbial communities from Yellowstone Lake, YNP, Wyoming, USA - YL17G15_0 | ecosystem: Environmental > Aquatic > Freshwater > Lake > Sediment | place: USA: Wyoming | collected... | reverse complement strand
TTTATTACCAAGTTTCTTATTGAAAAAAATAGGAAGAGAACCTATAAATAACATGATAAAAAGTGTAGTACCTAAAGGTATAAAAACTGAATTCAATAAACCAAGTGAAGATGTTACTGATATAATTTCAGCATAAAAAATTAAGACTATATTTCTAAGTTTCAGCTTCATGGTTCTTCACTTTGATATTTTTTCTGCAGCATGGACAGGATAAGTAATATAGGGCAGTTCCTTTATAATCCCAATCATAACCACACTTTGAACATTTCATGAATCTTCCTCAACATCTTCAAAGCAAATTTCTTTGAGCAACTGCTCCTTAGTTTTCTTGGTTATCTTTACTTTCCAAAAATTAGTTTTCCAATAGTTGTAATCACTCAGGTTAGCCTTACTCAGATTAGCCCAACTCAGATTAGCCTTACTCAGATCAGCCTCACTCAGATTAGCCCAACTCAGGTTAGCCTTACTCAGATTAGCCCAACTCAGATTAGCCTTACTCAGATCAGCCTCACTCAGGTTAGCCTTACTCAGATTAGCCCAACTCAGATTAGCCCAACTCAGATCAGCCTCACTCAGATTAGCCTCACTCAGGTCAGCCTTACTCAGGTCAGCCTTACTCAGATCAGCCTCACTCAGATTAGCCTCACTCAGGTCAGCCTTACTCAGATCAGCCTCACTCAGATTAGCCTTACTCAGATTAGCCTTTTTGTCTATGGCTTCCAGAACTGCTTCTTTGATTGTTTCTTTTGTGCTTTCAAAGATTATTTCATCTGTAAATCTATTCTGGATTTTTATTTTCTCAACCATTTTTATCTCCTCCTAGTTTTTTTATAACATCTCACATTCTCTGGCTTTGCGAACTTGTTCCAAGAACATTTTTCTTGATCCTGAAACAAATAAGTCATTATCTTTATCCATCTAAATCACCTATTACATATTACATAATACATACTTATAAAATTATCTGAGAATAGAAGTATATACTGTAACATATAGTTTATACTACCATATCTACACGTCTGATTTTCTTTAAGAATATTTTCTCTAATAAATATTGGAATTTAGTGTTTGCAATTTTAGCTTCTTTAAGAATGGAATCTTTGTCAGCTTCAATATCCTTCTTGATTTCTTCAACTCTCTTTTTATATTCTTCCTTGTCCATCATCTTGTCTGCGATAACTATCTTTTCTAACTGATCCACGCCGATAGCCAAGGCCATCAGACCGGCTTTCTCCTGACCATTGATGAATGCGAATTGCGGTGCTTTGATTATTTGTGTTATGACTAGATGGCAATACCATAATGGATTGATTTCAAATTTCTCGACCTCATCCAAATCGGATGCACCCATGCTCATATTTATATCAAGTGGCATTAACACCAGCTCCTATCATGCCTACCTGGGCAAGCTTTGCTTCCACCAACTTCTCAAATTCCTTAAAGTCCTTCTTATCCAAATTATAGATTGATGCAAACTCCGGCTTTAATTTTATCTTTCCATCCTTCGACCTGGACAGGAACATATTAAGTATTCCAGAATCCTTAACAATGACTTCAACTAACTGCTCAATCCTGGTAAGGTTTGGTTTCTCCTTGTTGAGTGCTTCATTGAGCAATGTTAATTTCTGGTTGATGATATCAGTCTTGGCTTTGATATCAAGCTCCCTGAATCTGTTTCTTAAAGACTCGGAAGGCAAATGCATAATCATCTTATCTATTTCCATCTTTGTTGTTTGACCGTTCTCATAGACAAGCCCTTTCAGTTTGCGTAGATGTGTCTTTGGATTGTCAACCAGATGGCGTGTCTTGCATACACGATAGAGTGTCAACCTTGCAGCATGATCCCTCGGCCTTACACAATAACCATAATAAGTCAAAGTCTTCCTTGTGGGCTTGTCCACATCTGCCAGGTCCTGTGATGATAGAATAAGAACTATTGGTTTGATTGTTCTTGACATCGCATTGACATCTGCTATGACCTGGTTGATTAATGTGTACCATAAGGTTGACTTGATAAGTTCACGTGCTTCCATCATTATAAGGACATGACGATCCTTACCTTCCTTGGAGAATAGAATCCATTTCATCTTGTCTGGATATTCATATGGTGTGTAGATTACCTGATGTTCCAAATCCAAGTCTGGTTCGATTATCTCACCTATGCGCAGGTCAGTCATTGACTTGCCTTCTCCTGAATCTCCGGCAATCATCATGATGCAAGGTTTGTCTGCTTTCAATCTGCCTAATGTGATATGCTTGATAATTTCCTCGCTGAGATTTTTTTTATTTTCCATTTTGTCAATGTTTATCTGGAAATCCCAATAAGGCATACTATATATTATGTAATAATATATATAAAAGACATGGTTTAGTTAATAGATAGTGAGGTGGGTGACAACATATGTATTTGTCTTTGACATAGGGTGATACCTCTTAATAGAAAAATAAACTATTTGTGAACGTGGCGTGAAGATGTGAAGGTGTTGTGAAGTTTATTTGATTGCCTTGGATTGAATCTTCGTTCTCTTCCTTAGCGACTCCTGAGATAGATGCCTGTAAGGAAGCACACCCCACATAGACTTTGCCCCCTTGAATTCCATGACCTGTTGGTCAGTCGCTCCACTTAGATATAATAATGAGTTGATGTTATGCCTGAAAAAATAAGCACAGTCACCAAGGTGCTTACGGATATACTCCCTAGGATTTCCACCGCCAGATCCTTGAATTCTAAGCCAGCCAAATATGTAGAAATCATCAGGCCAATTCTTCAACCATTCCCAGAAGGATATTAACTCTGGATATTTTATAGACCACTCTATGAACCTAGGCTGCCTTTCCTTTGTCTTCTTTCCAATCCTGGTTATGCGGAACTTGATTTTATCCCCTTCACGTGAAACATCCCTGCGCTGCAATTCTATCAGTTCCCTAGGACTCACGCCTGTGAAGAATAGAAAGGTTGCCAAGTGCTTGTCTCTCTCTGTTAGTATATTTTCATAACGCTCATGAAACAATGGGTAATGCTCGAACTCCATGAACCCTTTTTCTTTAAAGGATGTCATCTTAGGATTGGTATATTTGGGCATGTCAACCGAACCCCTTCAAACAATTATCGTCATTGTAATCATAGAAAGAGCAACCTATACAATCCTTCTTAACGCATTTCTTATGCAGAGTCATGAATCCTCTCTTCCCTCATCTGCTTAATCCAGAGATTTAAGTCCTTATCTGACACAGCAATATAGCAACAAGTCATAATTCTAGCCTAATAGTCTGTTGACGGTTTTTTCTTTTACAACAGCTGACCGTAAACTGTTGAAGAAATTGCCTAGGGTAAATCTTACCCTAGAAAAAATAGAAGGTTTCCTTAGTTCTCTTATCGCATCAGTCATATCTAATAGAATCTGCTTGTGCATCTTCCAATTGGCAGCAAACTCAGCCAGGTTATTTTCCAATTCACTAACCTTGTCCAAGGCTGCCATGTTCCTAAAGAAGTTCTTGAAGTGCTGCACTGCTTGGACAGAGATGAATTCAACTGTTCCATCTGGATAGACAACCTTGATGTTCTCAGTCTGCATCTGGATAGGACTCTTGAATCCCTCTTCAAGCTTTATCTCCTTGCGCAGAGCTATAGGGTTATTGATGTCTAAAACCAGATGATATTTATTCTGTATCATTCGTGCTGCAACTATAATTTTATTCTTGATTTTCTCATCCAATTGGTCTAGATCCTTAAATGACTTCATCCTTATTTTGAATCGTTTGTCTAGAAATATTATAACATTCGCAGGCGTCTTCAAGGCTTTGAATCCCTCTTCATAAGTCCACTGCTGAACCCAGCCACGCATGACTTTTTCAACAGGAAATCTCATACCTTCATCACCTAGTATCTTGAACTTGTAGCTTACATTGTGATAATCGATTAACGGTATAGCGTTAGGTTCATCGCTCCCATACCGATAGTCCTTAGCAAAGTGTGTATCCTGTACCGTAGAACCTTTCCAGACATAGCCGCACTTCTCACAACGTTTGCCATGCTCAGTACCCCTAAAGGTTGTGCTATTGCATACAGGACATTTCATGAATCTCCCTCTTCAACTCCTTGTTTATATAAGTCAGCAATTCCTTCGGCTTGCAGATATATTGATGCATTGTTGATTTTCTGCACATGATTTAACTCTCCAATTATTAACTTAAGCTTTTCTATCCTGATTTGCATATGTCACTAGAATAGTTATCTAGTATGCGTGGTCTTCCAATCGGCGTGACATTTATGAGTCCTGATGAGTTGTACTCAAAGTAATAATCTTGAATCTGATGCACTGCGACTGTACAGGAATGATAGTCAGTGTTTATCACAGAGACATCCAAGTTTGTTGATGCTGAAACATAGCCTGTTGGGATGATATAAGACTTGATTAATGCTGCTGAACCAAAAAATATACACCAGAGCATGAAAATCTTAAATATCTTACCGGTCATAAAATCACTGCAAACACAAAACTGATTAATATTATAGGATAGAATGGAACATTGAATTCATTCTTCTTATTCTTCTTCAAAGACTTTGTCAACATGAATGTGTAGGAGAGAACATAAGCCACTAGGAGACCGACAATAAAAACAAATGCAGACATAGAACCTTTCATGCCAAGTGCTGGTACTATCCATATAAGAGCTTCAAAATCTCCTAATGTTATGACATCAAATTTTACTAATATAATGCTAAAAATAGCTGTCAACAACATAAATATCAGTGGTATCAATGGCATTCCTAGAATCATCAATAGCATGAACAATGCCCCAAACATCAACCAATTCCAGCGTGAGTCTATTTCCTGAATCTTGAAATCTAGATGAGTATTATCCAGCAATGATAATACAGCCAGAAGATAGAATGCTTCTATAATCATAATCATGAAACCAACCCTGAGATGATGTCCTTACTCTTCAATAACAGGTCTGCCATGACACCTGAGACAAACACTTTATTTATTTTGATGTTGAACGTTTCAACATCTACCTGTGATGGAGACACTTCCTTTATAATCTTCTCATAAAGTTTCTTGATTTCTCCCTCAAGTTCCTTCTCTAGATGTATGCTGTCGCTGAGTGCTATCAACTTTGTGTATGTTCTAAATATCATCGCCCTTAGATTCTGCGTGATATTAACCAGGCTTGATTGGTCTTCTGAATCTAATTCAATAGTATCATCCTTTAAATCCTTGGTCGAATACTTCGCCTTGGTGCTTATCATAAGATTGACATAGTTTGCTGATTGCCAGCTCAAGGCTTCCACGTCATTAAAGAACGTCATTATATAGCTAGCCGAAGCAATCTGCTCTTGACTTTGCATAAAATCAACCATTCAATGTGCATGGCAATCGATTGCATAATTCTTTAGGATCACATCTTTTCAATGCTTCTGTTAATAATTTGACATGATTATTCTGATCCCAAAATACAAATGCATTCAATACCAATGCTAGTATGAGGACAAGGAACACTATCAAAATCAAAGTTCTCTTCCTGTTGATGTCTGCAAGCACTCTTTCATTCACTAATGATGTATTCATAAAATCAATCATTAAGTTCTTGGTATTATTCCTGGGGTTTCTGGAAGTGGTGGGGTTGATGAAATTGCTCCACTAATCGTACTTGACAACCCTGGTAGGAACATGTAAGCTAGTAATGCTATCAACACTAATATACCAATCCAAAACATCCAATTGGAAAATATACTTTTATGCTTCTGTGGTTTTGTAGTTTCGACAACATACCTGGCAAAGTCACGCAGCACTGATGTCAGCTCCTCTGTCTTTTTCTTCAAGTATATGACCAAATGTTTGATGACACTTTCAGTTTCCATCTTTGCCAGCGATTCCTTGGTTAGGAAGCACTGCATATTCTTATTATAAATCAAGCAAGGCAACGAACCAAATGCGAATGTTATATTGTTCTCATCTTTCTTCTTATATTTCATCTCAAGCGTTATCTCACCGTTCTTGACATTGGTTGTGCCTATCGTTGCCTTCTTTGGATTCTTTAAGTAGAACACACCCTGCCTGTCATAAAGGCTGTCTGCAGGTTCTTTGTTGTACATGCTCCTCACAAATGGTGCGGTCACTTTGGCGATGAATGTATCTATCACTCCTGTCGAGTCATAGGTCATCACTAACAGGCCTGCGCCTTCAATGATGCTCAACAATGGATGTTTGACAATCAGACTGAATATTGGAATACCAATGACAGCCATTGCCAACCCACCACCTGCTGAGATGAACAATGAATAACCTGTAAAAATAAACATTATGAAAATGACCATTGGCATGACAGCTATGATGAACAATGCTACCCACTTTTTTACCTTGAAAAAGTTAAATGCCATAGATTATCTCCTGAATGGCCAAAGCCCCCCTTTCTGCTGCATCTGCGCTGCTTCCGGTGGTGGCATCTGGTTAGGTGCATACTCATATTCGTATCTGTTCTTTGACAGTGAGTCGAATGTGACAGAACCCAAGGCCATGGTGCTCCTGATAAGATATAAATATAAATCTGCTATGAACTTGACATTGTGAAGCTGCTGGGTTTTTATGTTCTGCAAAGTCTCTATGATGATCTCCTTGTTTGTGATATCTATTTGCACACCTGATGCTCCGGCTTTATTGTTCTTGTCAATATTAGATTTTAATTCTGCCTGCATCTTATCGACATAATCATAAGTGAATTCTGAGAGCATTATAAACTCACGAATCCAGGTGAAAAATTTGCCAAGGATATATCTATCCATCTCGTTGAAGTTTGCCAGCTTGAGTTCTATGGCAGTTATCATGTACATGAACTGCGCCAATTCTTTCTTGGTCAGGTCTTCCTTGCCGACTAGTTGTTTCAATGCTTCGACTTCACGCCTGCTAAGCAGCTTGTCAACATAACTCTTTTCAGCAGCCGGCCTATATGCCATTCCACCTAACAATTGCTCGTATTCTCCAACCATAAAAATCAGATGTTATAACAGTATCTCAAATAATTAATCTTCTTTGTAGCAGTGATATATTTCCACATGAAGAATGTCATGCCCAGTATAGGAAGGTAACCGAACCAACCGAATGCTAACCCACCTGCTCCGGCAGCTATGAGAGACATGACAATCCCAATCATTCCCAAGAGCTTGATTGAGTTGACTTCCTTGAGAACTTCTATCGCTGCTATCTGTCTGCTTATCATACTATCATTCGGTCTCTGTTGTTGTCTTTGCGGTCTAGGATATTGTTGCGGTATAGCCCTTCTATAATTCTGTGGTTCTGGATTGCCTGCAATCATATTAAGAGCATCGTTCATCAAGGATTTTCTAGGAACTCTTGGCATCTGCGGTGCTGGCTGCTGGAAATATTCATCCTCGTTTTCCGGTTCATCCACTTCTACTCTAACATAATCACTATTTTCTTTTTTCAATTTTATCACCATACTTCTGATAGCATTTTATCAAGATTGTAAGAACATCATCCAACTTCCTAGCTTCCAATGTTGTCTTTAAATTAGAAATAGTCTTCCAATTCCCTATGGATGCAGAGATGTTTTTCATGTTGTCATTCATACATAATATTATAGAATCATGAATATATAAATATATCTTCGTACAATTATTATCATGGATTTTAGCGGCATCTTCAGTAGGATACTTCCAGGTTCTGCAAAGCTGAACATTGATTATGACATCAGTATAGACGGAGAAAAATATTCTTTGGTTCTTGATTACAAGCTTAATAAGAGCTGGTGGATGGAATCGATAATAGCAATGAACAAGAAGCTTGTGCATAAAATAGAAATCACAGACGATTTTCATGCTGATGCAAGATTCTATTCATTGATGCTTGACAGGTTGAAAGGAACTTTGAAGTCCATACAGAACCTGGTTAGGACTGACAAGAAGAACTTTCAGATAGTCACATTCACCATAGATGATGTTCACTTCAAAACCGAGGGAGACAAGATCAATACTGAAATAAAGGTATCAGGGATATGCCATGAGTAAGCCACCATTGATTCAGTTCACAGCCGTAGTATTCAATCACCGTGGCAAGAACACTCTTCTGATACGAAAGGAACTCTCTGATGAACGAACTATGAAGTACATTCTCAATGAGATAATCAAGAAGGGCAGCTATAATTTCTATGGTCAGGTTATTTTTACCAATCGTTTTAATGCATTGGTAACTCTAAGAAAAAAGAAAATAATTTAATTCATAAAATGAAAAAGTCAAAAACGGAGATCTGTTATAACTGTTGCAACTGATTCTAAAGAACTGATCCGCCTGCATATCCCATAGCTGGCCTGTTCAAGTTTGTAACCAAACTCAATACGATGAAGATTATCACGGACAATACTATGATGGGTAAATATCCACCGGTTGTATTTATCGCTGTGAATCCTGATCTTATTGCAGCGGTCACATTGTTGTAAGCTGCCGCATCTGTTGTGTTCAATGTCAATAGTTGTGTTGCTGTCTGTGCATATGTTTGTCCACCCAATACTGATACGAATATCATTACCAATGTGGCAACACCTACACCGATTATCAGCGAGACTATTGCACCGACACTTTCCTGTACTTGACCTTTCTTATGATATTTATTCATGAGACAGTAGTTATCAAAGGTGATATTTATAACTGCCAAGCCTATGGTTTCCTGATGCTAGGCCTTCTCTCCCTTGTAACAATCGCCCTTTGCGATATCTGACCATACATCAAAAACACTTCTGCTATCGTAAGCATCACATTCACCACCAGGATGAAGCTATTTATTCGTAAATACATCGAAGATGTCAATGCCAGAATTACACTTCCGACCTGCGCCATCACTGCAGTCAATACTATCAACCAGGAGAATAGTGACAGGATAAAGGTCATGATTATACCTTTTGAATCCATGAACTTCATATTGCTCAGAACATTGTTAAGCTTGGCAAAGAAGACTCCCATGTTTGCAAGGAAGAACACGAATATGAATATATCAACAAAATCCATTAGACAATCACCTTATCATTCTTTCCATGCGTAATCAGCATGGTTGTAGCTAGTAGGGCGAATGTTCCGAAAAATGCATACACAACCAGCGTAGTATCCAATCCAAAGCCTGTGAAAGCCATGAACTCGATACCGAACATTACAAACAACATCATTATTCCTAGCCTGACATCTACGGCAATGAATATCCAATCCCCTATCACCGTCAGAATCAGGATGATGATTTCAAGTGATACCCCCAGGTTCTGCGCAAGGAAATCTATCATATTATGCTAGCCCCCTGTCCTCTTATCTCCATCAGCAAACCTATGAGGTTTATGAAGTATGCCAGGCTTGCTATAGCAAACAAAACGATTTTTAACTGCATTGCTAGGATAACATCCACACTGAAAAATAAGAAGTAACTATTGGTGAGTATTGTCAGCAATGAAGGGATTGCAAAGAATGAATTCATCATAAGGTCTATCAGTATGTTGCCTGTATAGAACAGCAATGCCCCAGCTTCTATGATGGGTATCTTTAGCTGGCTTTGGGTTGCAGATCCCACACGTGCAGCTATCTCAGTCGCATTGACTCCCTGGATGCGGTATGAACCTACTGCATTCGTATCCACACTGAAAGGCGTGGTTGCATAGATCAGCAATGTAGAACCGAAACCGTAGAACAATGACAGCAGAATTATTGCCATGAAAAACGAAAATATCTTTGCCATAATAATCATTTATGAATTCATATATTTATAGCTAGGTGATATGAAGATTTTCCTCCCTATAGGTCATTATTGTGTAGAGCAGTGTTATCGATATTATGACCTGTGTCAATCTTATAAGATCAGTTGCCGGTGCTACTGCAGTCACAGCAAGCGATGCAAGCTGAATTATTATTCCGAAATATCCCAAGGCATATCTTGAAGCCACCATGGTCAGACCAAAGAACATCAATAAGAATGCTGTTGCTATAGCCACGAATGGATTCAGGATTCCATAGCTCCCATTGGTTAAGAATACCCTTGAGATAGTATCAGTCGATCCATCAGTCCTTGATATCACAGCATCAACCTTCAAAGTCGAGTTAGCACCTGCCCCATATGCTGTGAAATTGAATGTTATATAAAAATCATTCGGTGTTGCATTCTCTATGTATGCATACAATAAGGATGCTCCATTATAGATGTTCATGGTTGTCTGGCTGCTGTCTTCCTTTTCATTCCTATAATAAATCTTCACAGTCTCGTTAGACATTCTCTGCACTGTCAGGTCTTCCGGAATCAATGAGAATGTAATCTGTTTCTGGTTGAATTCCAAAACATCCAAGGCTATCGCCAAGGCTGATGAACCGTCTAGCCTAGTTAATAAATATTGAACAGTGCCATTGAACAGATAAACATAATAGAGATCCTGTTTTGTGTAGATCTTGGTCATGAATGCATTTGAATAGGCGAACCTTGTATAGCCTGCTTCCACATAACAGTCTGCAAAGTTGTTCTTGACTATCACCGGCCTGATGCTGGATGAATAGAGTATGACCTCATAGAATTGTTGAGATCCGGCCACGCACACTTTTATAGTTTCTTCCGGTGTAATGTCTGTGACTATGTCAACATATAGCTGATCATTGCTGCCAACATATTGTTTCTCAATCATTATCGATTCGGTTGCATTGGGCGCATAATAGAACGATGTGGTATTGTTCGCCAAGAAATTCCATAACACTCTTCCATTCTCTGTGACCGCCCTAAGCACGGTCATATTGACGAATTTCGTGAATTCGTTACCTGAATCCTCATCGATCAATAGAATCCTCTTGCTGAACACCCCATGGGAATAGGTTGTTGTTCCCATCGTATAGTTTGTATTGTTCGTAGTGTTGCATGTGAAATTGTACAAACCTAACAATCCTGTAGTGTTGAACAGATAAGGATTACCGATAGATGATGTGGCATTGTATAAAGTTGCATTCAATTCTCCTGGCTTATTGCATGTCATATTTACATATACGCCTGCTGATGAAGTGTTGCTTGTTGTGTTAGTCGTTACGTTGATACTAGGATAACCTTGAAGGACTTGAATGTTAGTCGTATTAGTTGCAGAGCTGTAATTTTCCGAAGCTGATGTATTGCAGATGTGAGTATAAACCGGCCCTACACTTAATAATTTATATTGCCCATTCTCTGTTGAATTGACATTCACACCATTCCTATAAAGATTAAAACCTGATTCAGGATTGTTGCAGACACATGATGCATTAGTCCTGTTTGAATAGATATTATATGTGGTGTTAGAGCCTTCCCAACTTGTAATTAGATTACAGATAACACTTAATGCGCTTACTAACAATATATTTGATGTTGAGTTTGAAGAATAGTTAGCATTGCCTGAAGTATTCCATGTGAAGTTATACGCTCCTATTGATAGCGATGCCACATAAGGATTTGAAATCAATGTTCCGTTACGATATAAATTGGCTGCAGTAAGATTACCGTTCCCTGTTATGTTCACAGCAGCCGGATATGTGACCGACCATGAAGCATTGCTTGATAATGTCAACGGATTGCTGGCCTGAGTTATAGTCAGCCAATAAGTCTTAGAAGAAGCAGAATAATTACTGTTGCCATTGTAATAGGATGTTATATTATATAGTCCTGTTTCATAACTAGACAAGTATTCTATTGATGTCGTTCCTGTTCCTTTGAATGTTCCATTGACAGATATGTTGACAGTCAATCCGGTAACATTTATAGCCCCTGTAGAATTAACATTAGTAGGATTGTATGAATAGGTTCTGTTTGATTGCGTTCCATCTAGATAAAGGTTCATGCTTGTTGGCACTTGAGTTATTGTTCCCCATATAGTAGTCAAAGAACTCGAATGAGTTGCATTGCCTGGGGTATAACTAGTCACGTTCCAGAAGCCTGTGGGAAAAACATAATTTGTAGTTGTCGAGGTTGTGCTGGTAGAAACATTAGTTTCATTGACCTGAATCCAGATTGGCAATCCTGTTACATTGACGTAAGCTGTAAGATTGACTGCAGTTGTGGTGTATTGATAAGTAAAATTTCCTACACCACCATTCATTGTAATGTTTGTCGAGGTCGCATTTAATCCACCACCATTATCATAAGTTATAACTAATTGTGGTCTGTTCGAGGTTGTGTTGGTATTTTCCTTTGATTTAAAAACTGCATCACAAGCATTGCCTGTGTTCAAACCTACTGTCATCAGCGACATATTACGCCCTAGACTATAGGCATCTTTTGCGAATGTTGTTACATTCCAATAAAAATTTTTGTCAGATGGATTGGAAACAGTTGTATTAGTCTCGTTCAAGTAAACATCTCTTGATGTTGCATTTAATGTGTTATATGTCGTTGTAGCTGAGTTATAATTATATGTTGCTTCTGTTAAATTATACCAGCCAATCCACATATTAGAACAGCCATTCTCTATTGTTTGAACAAAATAACTCAGGTTAGCAGTTGTTATTGCAACTCCTGCAGGAAGTATTCCTGTGAGATTAATTCTATAGAGTGTATAGTCCTGCTGGTTACCTCCTGTATATTCACGTTGATAGAGAAAAACACTAGTGTCAGCATTGGTTGATGCCTGCCATTTTGCGTTATGAGTATCTGTCAATACTGCATTAGTCTCATTAAGTGTTATCGTAGTCGAGTTAGTTCCAAACTTTATATCATAACCGAATTTGTAAGGTATAGTTATTATCTTAGTCTCTTTATCATCCTTGAAATTATAAATTATTTCCAAGCTCTTTATCTCTGTCTTATTTATAGAATCTTTAGACACATCATATTTCTCTGTTTCCTTATAGACCTTCAAAGGAACATCCTTAGATATTTTGTCAGAATTAACACTAAGGCTTAAAGTTATTGAAGTGTAGTTGAAATCCACCACTTCTACATTCAATGTGCTATCCCTTTCCTTGTAGTAGAAGTTAAAATAATCCTTCAAGCTTGAAGCCTTGTCAATCGAAACCCACTCATCTTTTTCCTGAATGAATTGAGTGCCGCCATAGAATTCTGTTTTGCATGACTTGCCTATGCAGTCTGTCTTGGTGTTGGATGTGTAGGTTGATGCATAGGTTGGGATAGATAAGACTAGAAGGATTGATAATAGAAGCATGATTTTTTTTTTAGACATGTCACCTAATGCCTCCTACCTGAGTCTCAATTATCCTTCTTGAATATAGGAACATTATGAGACCGAGTATCACAATTATTATCAACCAACTGTATTGGAAGAATGAGCTGAGTATTGATACGTTGTCTGCTGTGCTTGCTCTAGCTGTTGTTAACGAGTCATTGATGGCTGTGCGTATGCCTGCATCATTTATTGTGCCTAGATCTATCTTGTCCATTATATCATCACCTGCACCATAAAGTCCTATATTGGTTGCCAGGATTAATGGTATGGCAAAAGCAAAAAGAACTATCATGATTATAGAGACTATCACGAATGCGAAGAATAATGCTATGACTCCCTTCTTCCTTGTATTGATTCTTTTATTAGCCAAGCAATCCCCTCATTATTTTCCTGGCATAGGCTAGTTCATCCTTATAGGCAAGCCTGCCTTTTCTTTTAGCATATTTTTGGTTCTCAACGCTTCCGCCCATTCCTGGCAGCCATGGCAAACCTGGCAATGCAATCGCTGGCATCCCTGGTGTTCCTGGCACTTGTAATGATGTTGGTACTGTTGGTGATGAAGGTACTTCTCCTGGTATTGTTGAAGTTATCTGCCTAGGTTCTTCTCTTGGTATCTGTCTTGGTGGTCTCATAGACTGTGGTTGGCTTACAGATTGTGATTGCGGTTGTTTTGGGATCTGTTGAGTGAAAGGATTATAAAATTGTTGATCTCCTCGAAAAGGATTATATTGCAATCTGGTATGTGTTTTTGTTGTAGGTGGTGATACCTTTGCTGATGCAGGTGTAGGTTTGAATAAATTCTTTATATTCGGTATCAATGAACTTAATGCAGAACCAAATGGAAAACTTAGTCTTCCTGGTTGTGTGGGATTGATTACAACAGTTTTTAATGTTTGTCCTGTTGCCTGTTGCAAACCAGTGATTGTTTTTGATAATGGTGTTCCCTTGAATCCTTCTGCAGGTTTGAAGAAAGTTGTTTTAAACCCTGCGCTTGATGGCGG